>NPIE01000057.1_pt2 | contig 104752 bp, 111 predicted proteins | sample 8637661 | NCBI WGS metagenome assembly NPIE01 (sample SAMN07420842, study PRJNA396082) | bioreactor metagenome | isolation source: sample BA12 brine-fed electro-methanogenic bioreactor BA | place: Japan: Kochi | collected 2016-12-09
GCGAGTAGTCCCCCCGCACCCCCCTCCGAACGCCCCCTCAAAAAGCCCCTCCCCTTCTACCACCCCACCCCACTGAGCCCCGCCACCTCCCGAAAATGTCCGTCCCTCGTCACCATCTCCCGATCCCGGGCGAGGGCGATTGAAGCGATCACCTCGTCGAAGTCGCCGATCCTCCTCCCCTCGGACCGCAGCCGGGCGGCGAGGGCGCCGAAGACGATTGTAGCCTCGTCGTCCAGGGGTAGGACCACGAGAGAGTCGAGGAGCTTCCTCGCCGCCGCCAGGCTCCTTTCGGGATTTGCTGAGAGGAAGGCTCGCGAGGATCGCACCAGGGGCGGCGATCGGCGGTGGCGAGAGAGGGACGCGCCCCTCTCCTCCAGCGCCGCCGGGAGGTTTTGCACAAAAGTCGAGATGAAGATAAACATCAAATACTGAAAGCCCCTTATTTATCCCTCATGTCCGCGCGGACCGCCTTCAAAGAGGCAAAAAGCCCTCCCAAAAGCCTCCCCTACGATCTTGAGGAGCCCGAGGACGAGGCCGAGATCACCAGGGCGTTGATGCGACTCTCAGAGCGGTCGCTCTCCAAGTATGAGGATGAAGAGCCCGATCTCTACTGATGAAATGAAAGGCAAGATCGTCGTAATCCCCTTCCCCTTTTCAGATCTGAGGGGCTCCAAGCGGAGGCCTGCCCTTGTTCTCCACGAATACAGAGACGATCTAGTCGTGGCTTACATCTCCTCGAAAGTTCCCAAAAACCTTTCGCCAACAGATGTTTTAGTATCCCACAAGTCCGCATCATTCAAGCGCACGGGGTTATTGACCGACTCGGTCATAATGCTCGGCAAACCTGCAACGATAGACAGGCAGCTCGTCCTCCGCGTCCTCGGAGAGGTCGATGACGATCTTAAAGAGGAGATCAACATCAAACTTTCTCGCTGCTATAGGCTTTGAATTTGGACAAATGGCGGAGAATCCTGTAGTCCCACTTCTAAAAGGTCGCTTTGCAAACGCCTTTTGGAACTCCTCTCCCTTATTCTATTCTACCACCCCACCACCTTTATCCCCGCCACCTCCCGAAAATGTCCGTCCCTCGTCACCATCTCCCGATCCCGGGCGAGGGCGATTGAAGCGATCAGCTCGTCGAAGTCGCCTATCTTTTTCCCCTCGGACCAGAGCCGGGCGGCGAGGGCGCCGAAGACGATCGCCGCCTCGTCGTCCAGGGGTAGGACCACGAGAGAGTCGAGGAGCTTCTTCGCCGCCGCCAGGCTCCTCTCAGGGTTCGCCGAGAGGAAGGCGCCTCGGTAAAGCTCCAGAACGGTTATCGGCGTGGTACAGAGGGACGCGCCCCTCCCCTCCAGCTCTGCCAGGAGGGCCAGCGCCTCTCCTCGTCCCCGCAGGAGGTCGACCAGAAAGGAGGTGTCGAGGATCGGCATCAGAGATCGACCGCCCTCAACCTCGCGGACCGGAGCTCCCCGGAGGCCCGCTCGATCTGGTCGGCCAGATCGGCCAGCTCGTCGGCCCCCCCGCCTCGGGAGATCTCGGCCAGGGTCTCGGATAGGGGTCTTTTCTTCGGGTAGTACTTGATGATCACCTCGGAGAAGCTCATCCTCTCCGTCTCCTTGAGGCTTCTCAGCCGATCGTAGGCATCCTCGGTTATGCTGATCGTCTTGGTGGACATGCATCTATCTGTGTACGTACGTGTATTTCAAGACCACTGTCCTTGCTTTTCATCTCTCCAACCACCGCACCCAGGTGGAGGACGGGAGGGGAGGGGAGTCGAGAAGCTTCCTCGCCTCGCGCCGCCACGCTCCTTTCGGGGTCCGCCGAGAGGAAGGCTCGCGAGGATTGCTCCAGGGCCGAAGTAGGAATGGTGAGAGAGGGTGGCGCCCCTCCCCTCCAGCGCCGCAGGGGGGCCAGGGCCTCTCCTCGGCGCCGCCCGAGGACGGAACCAAGCTCACCCCCGCGAGCCAGGCTCCGATCCATCCTCCATCGCCGGACCCGTCGGAAAATGGTACGATAAGTACGAGAGATATCGACTCCAATTCGAGAATTTCGATAAATTTTTTAATTTGTATAAAACTGCAGGAATCACAAATCCTTGGACACAGATCACCATCCAATGACCCAAAACGAGGCCTTCCCGACGAGATCGCCAAAAGAACGTCGGTTGAACCCTCTCCTGGCACGAATGTAGAGCGAATTAAAATGCAAGTAATAAATTTGGTCTGACTGAAGGGTATATAAGGTCAAAGATTTCGGGACTCCACGCCGTTTGAGCCCCTCCGATAGTAATTAATACAACCTCCCCCTAACTTGTGGCCAACTGGCTGAACATGTTGAGGTGAGGATATTCATGGGAGATAATGGATTAGCAGTCATACTGATGATCGTGGGATTCCTGGTTACGTTCATGCTGCCTCTCTACGCCCTGGCAGCGATATTCTGACGAGGTGAGGGGGGGCCCGAAGCTCCCGTCGAACTCCCTCAGACGATCCATCTCTTTTTGTCCAGATGACGTTTAGTTTCGCTTTTTCTTTGCCGCGATCTCCTCCGTCGATTCTATCATTATATTATGAAAATTATGAAAAGCCGGTCCATACCTTCCGCCACTGAAACAGTGGCGGGTCGCGGACGAGCTACACAGGAACGGGAACCAGGATAACGTTGCTTTCATTTTACCGACGGCCATGGCCAAAATCGCAATATAGGGCAATGTTAAAATAACCTGAAGGGCATGACGATTAAGGTTTTCATGCAGATTAGGCAAGTTGTCGTCCTGGCTGATGAGTCTTCAGAGGTTAACGATTTTCTTCGCGACCTGGAGGATAGGGGGCTTGAAATCCAGAGATCCGGCGCCATCGAGATCCTGAGGGAGGTCGCCTCTTCTGAGGGCGGCGGGTGGGGTGGACCTGACCGCCTCATCCTGTGGGATCAGAACTTCGACTCCAAACCGTGGGGATCGGCCATCGTCAGGGAAGCCGCGAAGAACGGCTGCGGAGTCCTGATCGGCTCTGATCGGCTCGGGAAGGTCGCCGAAGAGATTAAGGCAGGGGGCGCCCTCACCGAGGAGACGAGAAAAGAGCTCGCCTCCGAGGCGATATATCTGTGCGCATCGAAGGAGGCGGAGATGCTCTCGGCCCTCCAGGGGGAGAGCCCTCGCTTCCTGGCCCAGACCTACGAGAAGGTCCAGGACCTCAGGTACGGGGAGAACTGGCATCAGAAGGCTTCATTATACCAGAAACCCGGGGGCCTGGGCCTCCATCGGGCCGAGAAGCTCTGTGGAAAGGAGATGTCCTACAACAACGTCGTCGACGCCGAGGCGACCCTCGAGATGCTGATCGACCTGATGGAGTACGACGGCGCGAGGGAGGAGAGGACCCTGGCCGTGATCGTGAAGCACGCCAACCCCTGCGGCACGGCCTACGGCAAAAACAGGGTGGAGGCCTATCAGAGGGCCCTGGCCACAGACCCCAAGAGCGCCTTTGGCGGGGTCATCGGCTTCTCCGAGCCGGTGGACGTAGATTTGGCGGAGACGATGCGCGACCACTTCATCGAGGTCTTGCTGGCTCCAGGATATGACCCCGAGGCTCTCGAGATCCTCCGGGAGAAGCCGAACCGCCGGATCCTGGACGTGAGCGAGCTTCTTGAGGGATCTGACCGACTTTATCAGGGCCGCCAGTCCAGAAGCGTCTTCGGCGGCCTTCTGGTCCAAGACTACGACACCGGGGACATATCAGAATGGAAGGTGGCGACGGAACGGGGGCCCACTCCTGCTGAGACGATGGCTCTGCGGTTCGCCTGGAAGGTGACCAAGTACGTCAAGTCCAACGCCCTCGTCTATGCCACCGCAAACCAGATCATCGGGATCGGCTCGGGCCAGGTCTCCAGGGTGGACTCGGCTCGGTTCGGGGCCGAGAAGGCCGAAGAGCACGGCCTGGAGACGAAGGGGACTGTGGCGGCCACCGACTCTTTCTTCCCCTTCAGGGACGGCCTCGACCGAACCTTCGAGGCTGGCGCCACCGCCGTCGTCCATCCGGGTGGCTCCATCAGGGACGCTGAGGTGATCGAAGCTGCAAACGAACATGGTATGGCCATGGTCTTCACGGGCATGCGCCACTTCAGACACTGAAAACGGATCCGAAGAGAAAGCTCGGGCTCGAAGGAAGGGGCTCCTCCGAGCCCGGGCTCTGATATCCCTTTTGATATTGGTCCTGGCCCTGGCGGGGCCCGGCTCCTGCGGCGAGATCGTCGTCTCGGGCGACCTCCAGGCGGCGATCGACAGAGCGACGCCGGGCGACACGGTGGTCGTCTCCGCCGGCGACTACGGCCCCTTCACCGTCGATAAAAACCTCACCATCCTGGGCATCGGCTCCCCCTCGGCTCGGGCCCGGACCCAGGAGCCGGCGATCTCCATCAGAGCCGACGGGGTGAATATCCGGGGCTTTGAGGTGGTGGGTGTTCCAAAAAATCAGGAGGATAAGTTCAACTTCTACATGGGCCAGTCGAACCCGAAGCCCTACCGCACCCTCAACCTCCCCAACTCGGGGATCCTGGTGGACGGCGACGACGTCGTCATCGAGGATCTTTATGTAGAGGGATCAGAAGCCGGGATCCTGGTGGAGGGGTCGGAGAACTTCACCATAAGAAATTCTTCCTTTGAGAGATGCGACCGGGGCCTCCTCCTCCAGGATTGCGACGGCGGCAAAATCGAAGGATGCTCTTTCAATGGATGCGAGAAGTTCGGGGTTTATCTCGAGGGCTGCGATGATATCTCGATCGAGGAGAACGCCGCGACCAGAAACTCCGGCGCGGGGATTATGCTGAAAGAGTCCTCCCGCTGCCTGGTCAGGGATAACGATCTAGTCGAGAACTGGGAGGGGCTCTTCGTCTGGAACTCCACCTTCTGCGACCTTTCGGAGAACAGGGCCGATCGGAACGTCTACTACGGGATCGTAGTATCCTCGGGGTCGAACAACTCGATAATCAAAAACGTGGCGAGAAAGAGCGGCGGCGGCGAGTTCAGCCTTCTGGGGATGGGGATCAGCATTCAGGAGAACAGCAGCAACAACCTGGTGGCAGGAAACGTCCTCGAGGAGAACCTCCACGGCCTGGATCTGACGAGAGGCTGCACGTTCAACCTGATATTCTGCAATGAGATATCCAAGAACAGCAACGGCATCCGGCTGGACAAAAACGAGAACAACCTCGTCTATCAGAACAACTTCAACCGCAACCTCATCTCCGGCTACGACAACGCGAGCCATAACTTCTGGAACGCCACCGTCGGCAACTACTACGACGACTACCGGGGCCGGGACCGGGACGGCGACGGCGTCGGAGACGACCCCTACTGGATACCGAAGGGGAGCAGCTGCGCCGTGGACTGGCGGCCCCTGATGCAGCCCGCCGAGATGGTGATCGACCCGGAGAAGGCGAGGGACGACCTCTCCCGCTACGCCACCTACGAGCCCGTCGAGGAGCTTCCCTACAAGGTAAAGAACGATAAGATAGTGATCGGGAGGAATGAGCCCGGCAAGTGGTGGCTTTAAGTCCCGATCCTGATGGGCTCCGCCATCGACCTCAGAGTGGCGATGGCCGAGAGAGCTGCGAGATAGCTCGTCTTGGGGTTTCGCGGGGATGGGACGTTCTCGACCCTGGTGGTAATCCGCCCGAATTCCCCCTCGGCCGTTATCTGGTGGATGTTGACGTCGATCTTTGGATCTGCCACTATCTTTACCCGCACCCTCGCCCCTCGCGCCGTGAGGCTCAGGGTCGCCGCCACGTTGACGTTGGCGGGAAAGGCCCTGACCGCCTCTTCGGCGGACCCCTCGAATATCACCGTAGCCTCACGAATCGCATCGAGATCGATCTCTTTATCCCGGACGTAAGGCGCGCCCAAAAAACCTCTGGGGTTCTTGGTGGTGGTGAGGGTGACGAGGTCTATCCTTCCCGCGCTCGCGGACTTGAGGCCGTCGAGTCCCGATATCGCCCCTGAGGGAAGGTAAACCCTGCATCCGTGCTCTTTTGCGAGATCCTCCACCGTCTGCCGGAGGGTTCCGTCCAGAAGGGCGCCGACGGACATGATCATGAGGTCTCTTCCCCTGGTGAGAGCGGCTTTCGCCACCTCGGGGACGGCCCTCTGAGAAGCCGCCTCCACCACGATTTCGGACCTCTCCACCAGATCCTCCAGGCTCAAAAGGAGAGGCTTGGCCAAGAGATCAGCCATCAGCTCCTGCGCCCTCTCCTCGTTACGATCGAAGACCGCCACGAGCGTAGCCGCGATATCGCCGCGGTCTATGGCCCTCGCGATCTCGGCACCGATGGCGCCGCAGCCAACCAGCCCTATTTTCAGAACCATCGCAGTCTATAAATCGATGGGACAACAAAACTTTTGCGGTATGCGATCATCTCTGCTGGAGCGGTTCGTGCAGGAAGACCTGGGCGAGTGGGACGACTCAAGCACGGTAGTTCCAGATATAAATGCAGAAGCCGTAATTCTTGCCAAGGAGTATTGCATCGTTTCGGGCCTCGAAGAGGCTGACCAGATCCTGAAGTATTTCGGGCTTGAAGGAGAGCGGCTCGTCCTGGAAGGCGCCTGCGTCGACGCGGGCACGAGGGTTGTCGCCATCAGGGGAAAGGCGAGGTCCATCCTCCAGGCCGAGAGGCTGGTCTTAAACTTCATGAGCAGGATGAGCGGGATCTCGACTCTGACCCGGGAATGCGCGGGACGGGCCGGGAAGGTCAGGGTCGCAGCCACCAGGAAGACGACGCCGGGCTTTCGGTCCTTCGAGAAGAGGGCGGTGGTGGTGGGCGGGGGCGACCCGCATCGGTTCGACCTCTCAAGCTCCGTCATCATCAAAGACAACCATCTCAAGCTGATGACCCTCGAAGAGGCGCTTTCTGCCGCCAAAGCCAGGGCCAGCTTCACCAAGAAGGTGGAGGTGGAGGTGGAGAGGCTGGAGGACGCCCTGAAGGCGGCATCTCTTGGGGCCGACATAATAATGTTCGACAACATGCGACCCGAGAAGATCCGGGAGGGGGTCGAGCTTCTGAAGAGGGAGGGCCTGAGGGATCGGGTCCTTCTGGAGGCTTCAGGGGGGATAACTCCAGAGAACGTCTCGGATTTCGCCGCTGTGGGGGTGGACGTGATCTCCATGGGAGCCCTCACCAGGTCTGCGAGATGGATCGATTTCAGCCTGGAGATCGAGGGATGAACTCGATGCGTGAATTCTGGTCGAAATATGACGGATTTTGTATCGATTGTGGTGGCGCATAATAGACCATAAACGTTATATCCATCGTTTAATGTCGTAGGGATCATAAACGTTATATCGATCGTTTATGTAACCCGTATCTAACTTCGGTGAGTGGGAATGCGTCTGATCTATCTCGTGTTGTTCGTCGCGGTCTTTGTGTCGTCTATAGAGCTTTCGCCTCTGGCGGCCGGAGCTTCTGACGATGATGACGAAGAGGATAACGAGATCACCTCTCGGGAGTTTTCCTTCAGGGCCGGCGAAGGCGTCAAGATCGGTGACTATCGGGTGGAGCTGATAAGCGTCGTATCGGTCATGGACGGGCTGATAGAGGTCAAGGTCTGGAAGAGGGTCAGCGACTTCGAGGACTGGAGGGTGATGGAAGATCACAGGGATGCGAGCTTCGATGAGGGGGCTGAACGGGGGGGCCTGACCCTCACGGTGATCGACATCTTCGATGAAGAGACGATCAGGATGAGGGCCGAGTATCGGACGGATTACGGATACCCCCAGAAGTATGTGACTGAGAGGGCGATGGCCCCTCGGAACCTCCCCAAGCTCGAGGTCTCGACGACCTTTGACAAGACCGATGTCAGCGTCGGAGACGAAGTGAAGGTGACCGTCGACGTGAAGAACGTCGGGAACGACACCGCCCGAGACGTAACAATCCAGGATTCTCCGCCCCTCCCCCAGTTCAGGTACCTGGCAGGGTACCCTCCCAAGATTAAAAACCAGCTCCAGCCCGGGGAGGCCGACATCGCCGTCTACTCGATGGAGGCGGCCACCGAGGGCGAGGTGCAGGTGCCGGCGACGGTGGCCAGGTACGCCGATTCCAAGTCGACGATCTACTCCGCCAGCTCCCCGACCGTCAAAATCGAGATCAAAACCAAGAGAAAGCCGAACCTGGTCCTGAACGTCGACTCGCCTGAGCCGATCAAGCACGGCGGTCAGGGGACGATAAACATCACCGTCAAAAACGATGGCGATGCCAGCGCTTATCGGGTGGAGGTGAAGGCCGAGGCCAAATCCGGCTGGGAGGGGCTTGAGGTTCTTGAGGGGAGCCTCGAAGACGGCTTCTTTGATATCCTGCCGGGGGAGTCGGAGACCTACTCCGCCACCGTCAAGGGCTCCCGGAGCGGAAGTTACGCCTTCGGCCTTGTAGCCAGCTACGAGGGCGACGGGGAGATGATGCAGAAAGAGACATCCTTCGCGGTCTCCGTCCTGGAGAGGGAGTACAAGTACCTCTATTACCTGCCGATAGTCCCCCTCCTGATAATCGGGGTATGGCTCTTCAGACGATACAAAGAATATAAATATTAAGTCGGAGTTTGAGGTTATGTTGGATATGATTTGTCCCGGAGAAGGGCAGATAAAAATCGGACGGCTTACAGCGGGCGGGTCTCGCATTTATAGAAGTCTGGACGGAGATCTATGTTGAACGTACTGATGCTTGGGATCGGCCAATGTGGGAACAGGATACTCGACGCTGTCAACAGGGAGTCCTTTGGCGGGTCCTCAAAACTATCGAAATATTATTCTAGACAGAAGTTTCCCAGCCGGGTCGAGACCCTGGCGATAAACACCGCCGTAAACGACCTGAAGGAGCTGAAGTTCACCGCCGCCAAAGACAGGCTCCACGTCCCAAACCTCCACGGGGTCGGAGCAAATCGGAGCATAGGCAAGCAGGGCTTCTGGGACAACCGGGAGATGATCATGGAGGAGATCGAGAGGAGAGGGGACTTCGACATCGCCTTCGTGATGACCTCGGCCTCCGGAGGGACCGGCTCCTCCTTCACGCCGCTCGTAATCCACGAGCTGAAGGAGAGGTACAAGAACATAACCGTCGTCGCCGTGATGGTCCTCCCCTTCAGGGAGGAGGGGTCGATATACCTCCAGAACGCGGCCTTCAGCATGAGGGACATCATGGAGGTCGAGTCCGACGGCATAATCCTGGTGGACAACCAGTACCTCAAGAGGCTGAGCGGCGACATCAAGACCGCCTACGACAAGATCAACGACATGGTGGCGGAGCGGATCCTCTTCCTCATCGAGTCTCTGGACAGCGAGATGCTATCGGTCACCGACCTCGGCGACTTCAAGACGGTGATGCGGGGCGGCCTGGGGATGGGAACCCTCGGATTCTACGAGTCGGACAAGAAGACGACCTCCCTCACCTCGGCGATCGAGGGGAGCATCAAGCCCGGAGGCCTCCTCTACCCCGCCGACGTCTACGAGGACGCGGCGAGGGCTATGATAATAATCCAGGGGTCGAGAGAGTCCCTGGACGTCGACGAGATCACCAAATCCGTCGAGAAGCTCTCGACGAAGATCGGCCAGGTATTCAAGGGGATCGTGATAAAGAAGGGGAGGCCGAAGGTCCTATCGGTCTTCACCCTGGGGCAGGTTCCGGACCTCGAGATGCTCTACGCCCAGGCCGCCCAGGCGATCCAGGACGAGAAGGGCAGAAAGACCAGGGCCAAAAAGCAGCTCGACGACGCCTTCGCCTACATCGAGGACCTCGAGGAGATCTACTGACCTCCTCAACTCGACAGATCAATTAATCTTTAAAAGAATTCGCGCGATACTATTTTCCTCCATTTTTATACTAAATCATCGAGAACAACGGGAATACAACAGGGTCGTCGGGATCAACACCGTCGAGGTTGACGCGCGGTCCGTCGACGGGCCCGCCGTCCTGCCCGTCACCGCCACCTGCGTCATCGACGTCGGCGTCGTTGAGGATGAATGCGGACCCGTATCCTGTGAGATTTGGCAGCCGCCGAACTGGGAGCTCGAGCATTATGGGCGCGGCTCCGACCTGACGACCTGTGAGGATCTGACAGCCACCAGCTGCGACGGGAACTGCGATCTTGCAGGCTGACCTAAACCGGGGCCGGGGTCCTGACCATCCCAGGATCGATTGAAAGGCCCCGGTCGGGGTGGAGACATGAGTACTGGAGGCACGTCTCGTAGGCGATGCCACCGAAGCGTTCGGCATCGGAGACGATCTCGCCGATGCCGCCTCCATCTCCGGAGGCCGTCGGCCTCACGGCCAGGTGCCCATTGCCGGGATGGCTCACCACCACCCACATCTCCTGACTGAAGGGATGGCCCTCGTGCCCGGTCACGAGCAGCGCGTCATACCCCTCCCTTTCCAGGAGGGCCCAGCAGACCTGAGCCCGGTGGAAGGAGCCTGGGTCCGGCTCCTCCTGGCTGTAGGTGTACAGCTCCAGAAGGTTCTCAAGCCCCAGGATCCAGGTGAGGTTCACCTCGGCCACGGGCACGAGGTGGACCACTCGGGGCGGTTCACAGTCCTTCTCGACGACCGCCCGGCCCGATGACCCATCCTCCTTCTCTTCCACCTCTTCGCCGGCCGCCTCCTCTGGCCCGCCCACCACCAGGCCCCGGTACCACTCCGTCTCATCAGGGCCTACCAGGGTACCAAGACCCCTCCCGGCCTTCGGAGCGGCGGAGGATATCGCCTGCCACCCGCCCTCCGGCCCCCGGACCACCACCCAAAAGGCCCCACCCCTCTTGAGGAGAGATACCTCGTAGCCGTCATCCTGGAGGAGCTTCAGGATCGCCGCCTCCCTCGGCGGATCGCCCCCCCCTCGGGTCGGAGATACCATCTCCTCGGAGGCGAGCTGGCTGATCATGCTCCCCTCCCGATGGCTCTTAATGACGACTTTGACCTCCACCTCGGGGCTCTGTTGGGCAGCCACCTCCGCGAAATGGTAAGAGGCGAGGGTCTCGGAGAGGACCGTCCCCCAGCTGTCGTTGGTGACGGACCGGGGCTCCAGGATCACGTACCTCTCGGACCCCTCGTCCCGAAAGCTCTCACAAACCAGCTCGAACCGTTCGAGGTTCTCCTGCCAGGCCTCGGGGCAGGACCAGAAAGAGGCGAAGAAGAACCGCCCCGAAGTTGGAGAGGGCCAGGCGACGATCCGCTTCTGGGACTCCTGGCCGCCGTATACGTAGTAGACGTTCAGGCTCGGAAATCTCTCGCCGCCCGCGATCACGGGTTGGCCGGCCTCCGCCGTCAATACCGAAAACCGGAGATAATCGCTCCTGTAGCCCCTGATCACCTGTCTGAGAAGGTCTTCTGGCTCTATACCCGAGTCCTCAAACCAGCCGATCTGAACGAGGGCGCAGGCCCCCTCCAGGGTGAGGTTCCCCTCATATCGGTCTCCTTCGAGGGCGGCGTTCCAGCCTGGCGGAAGCTCGAAGGAGAAGTTCGCCCCCCGATACCTCTCCACCTCATCTTCGCCGCCCTTCGGATCGGGGCGGAGGGAGGAGAGGTCTGCGATGGCGAGACGCCGCCCCCTCGCCGGCCCGCCCCCGACCTCCGTCTCGCGAGAGAGGCCCGAGATCGCGCCGTCCAGGCTCATCTCCGATCCGAAGCCGGGGACTTGGGGCATCGAGAACTGATCTGGAAAGTCCATCCAGCGAAAACCCTCGTCGGCCACCGACGCCGGAATCGGCAAGAAAGAGACGACCGCAAAAACGACAAAAAATGCCCCCAAACCCCGCATGCCAATCTTGCGGGGATGCAAAAGATAAACAAGTTTCGATTCAAAGCTCCATCGCCATCATGTCGTATCCCAGGGGCCACCTCTTGACGGCGAGGTCGTGAGGCGGAAAGAGGTGGCTTATGTGGGTCAAAACGACCTCTTTCGCCGCGAGGTCGCGGGCGAGGCCGACCGCCTCCTCGGAGTTCATGTGCTTGGTGAGGTTGTATCCCGGTGGGGTTATGGCGTCGGCGATCAAGAGGTCGGCGTCTCTCATCATCTCCAGGCTCGCCTTTGGGATCTGGAGGGTGGTGTCCCCCGTCACCACCAGCTTCTTATTTCCCTCCTCCACCACGACGCCGGCGGCCTCGCAGATGGGGGGGTGGTCCACTTCGACGAGGACAAACTCCATCCCGGCGATCTCGAAGGGCTTGCCCACTTCGACGACGTTTCTCTTCGGCCTCATGAAGTAGAGGTAGTTTAAGATGTAGTCCATCGTCTCCTTCAGGGCGTAGGTCGGAACCCTGTTCTGGACCCGGTGAAAGTCGCCGAATCCGGCGTAGTGGTCGTAATGGGCGTGGGTCCAGATCACCCCGTCGACCCGACTGATCCCCGTCTTGATCAGCTGCCACCGGAGGTCGGGGCTGGTGTCGATCAGGACCTTTCCCCGTTCGTTCTCCACCAGGATTGAGAACCTAAGCCTCCTGCTCCTCCCACCGCAGAGGGCGTCGACGCAGGCGGGACATCTGCATCCGATCTTCGGCGTTCCTATGGCGTCTCCGGTCCCAAGAAGGGTCACTCTCATGAGGCGGCGCTCCCTCGATGATCTGCGATCCTCCGGTCGAAGTCCTCGATCGCCCGGAGCATCTCCTCCTGGTCGATGGACCTTCTGTCCTCCAGGAGGGCGTTTAAGACCGCCTCCCTCACCACCAGCCTGATGTCGGATCCGGAGTAGCTCTCGGTCCTCTCGGCTAGGACCTCACAGTCCGCCTCGACGTCGATCTTCGAGAGGACCTTCTCGAAGATCTTCCGCCTCATCTCGTGGTCGGGGAGGGGGAAGCTGACGATCTTGTCAAACCTTCTCCAGGCCGCGTAATCGAGGAGCTGGGGGTGGTTTGTGGCGGCGATGAGCAGGACCCCGTCCTCGACGAGGCTGATGTCGTCGATGGCCTTGAGGAGGGTGTTGACGGCCCTCTTGATGGCGCCGTGCTCGTCAGAGGTCCTGGTCTTGGCTACGAAGTCGAACTCGTCGATGAAGAGGATGCAGGGGCTGAGGGTCTTGGCGAGGTCGAAGACCTTGTCGATGTTCTTGCTGGTCTCGCCCAGGTACTGGCTCGTCACCATCGAGAGCCTCACCTCGACGAGGGGCAGGCCGAACTTTCCCGAGAGGGCCATGGCGGTGGAGGTCTTCCCCGTCCCCGGCGGACCGACGAAGAGGAGTTTTCCGATGTCGTAGAGACCCACCTCTTTCAGGTACTCCCGATGCTCCAGGGCTTTCGCGGCCTTCTCGATCTCCGTAACCTGCTCCTTGGTCAGGACCAGATCCTCGATCCGGTCGCGGACGTCTTCGGGGGCCTTTATCCGGACGAGCTTGAGGATGTCGTCGGCCTCCTCCGCCTTGGCGGTCATCTCCCGGATCTTGGACTGGATCCATTCCCGGTCAGTTAGCAGTGGTTGGTTTCTCTTCTTCGCCTCGGCGTAGCTGACGTCGAGAGAGTCGTAGCTCTCGTAGAAGTAGGCCAGGGTGGGGTTGGACCTGATCCTCTCCAGGGTCTCGCGTTTTACAAACCATTTCGCTCCCACGTCGAAGACGGTGAGCCTCAGCTGGTCTCGGAGCCCCTCGCGATCGACGAAGGGAAGGCTCCTCGCCGCCTCCCGGACGGAAGAAAGGCCGTAGATTTCCTGGACGTCGCCTTCGGTGACGTAGACCGGCCTCTTCACCTTCCTCGTCACGGGATCGAAGTAGTGTTTTCTGATCTTGGGCGGGAGGTCGTCCTCGGTCAGGTTCTCGGATCGGTTGTAGATCTCCGCCGTGAGGAGCAGCTCTGCCACCTCCAGCTCGCCCGACGTTCCCGCACCGCTCAGCTCAATATCTGATCCAGTCTTTGCGCTTGACCCCATTTTTGCACCTGACCCCATCTTTGAAGTATGACCTTTCAGGCAGCCCTTTTGGGCTGAAGGCGAGTAATGACCCCCAGAGAGTGATAAATCTTTCCTTCAATCTGGTCCCGTCATATCTCGGCAACGGTCGCCGGTTCCGTCGTCAACTTTATCAACCATTAAAAACCCCACCATTGAAGATCAGCCATAATTCGTATGGCATCTATTTGGTGATCTAAGATGAATGCGTGGGATCGCTTTATTTGGTAGAGTCCACTTACTGGACACAACGCTTCGCGACGGTGAACAGACGCCAGGGGTCTCGCTGACCAGAGACGAGAAGCTAGAGATCTCCCGGCAGCTGGATGCCCTCGGCGTCGACGTTATAGAGGCGGGCTCGGCGGTGACCTCTGAAGGCGAGAGGGCTGCCATGAAGGCTGTGGCCGAGGAGGGGCTCGGGGCCGAGATCGCAAGCTACGTTCGCGCGAGAAACGATGACGTGGATCTCGCTCTTGATTGTGATGTCGATTCCATCCACCTGGTGGTGCCGGTCTCAGACCTCCACATCAAAAGCAAGCTCCGGTCCGACCGGGACTCGGTTTTGAGGGCGGCGGTGACGGTGACCGAGTACGCCAAAGACCACGGCCTGGTGGTGGAACTCTCCGGCGAGGACGCGAGCCGCGCCGATGAGGAGTACTTGAAGACCCTCTATCGGGCTGGGATCGAAGCGGGGGCCGATCGGCTCTGCTACTGCGACACCGTCGGGGTCCTGGTGCCGGAGAAGGCCTTCGAGATCTTCTCTCGCCTCTCTGACCTCCCGGTTCCGGTGAGCGTCCACTGTCACGACGACTTCGGCATGGCCACATCCAACACCGTCGCCGCCCTCAGGGGCGGGGCCTCTCAGGCCCACGTCACCGTCAACGGGATCGGCGAGCGGGGGGGGAACACCTGCCTCGAAGAGGTGGTGATGAGCCTTGAGTCCCTTTACGGGATCAAAACGGGGATCCGCTCTTCGGAGCTTTATTCCATATCCCGGCTCGTCAGCAGGTTGACGAGCATACCCGTCGCCCCCAACAAGGCGATCGTGGGGGAGAACGCCTTCACCCACGAGGCCGGGATCCACGTTCACGGCCTTCTCGCCGACACCTCGACCTACGAGCCGATCCATCCCGAGACGGTCGGGAGGAAGAGGAGGATCGTCCTCGGAAAGCATGCCGGGAGAAGCTCCGTCGAGCTGGCCTTAAGAGAGCTGGGGATCGAATGCGCAAAGGACGAGCTCGTCGAGATCCTCGCCAGGGTCAAGGAGCTTGGGGACAAAGGAAAGAGGGTCACCGACGCCGACCTTCAGACGATCGCGGAGATCGTCTTATCGATTCAGAAGGAGCCGAAGGTGAAGCTCAACGAGTTCACCATCGTCAGCGGCAACCACGCCATCCCCACCGCCAGCGTCAGGATAACCGTCAACGGGACGGAGATGCTGGAGGCGGGGACGGGCGTCGGTCCCGTGGACGCGGCGGTCAACGCCGTTCGGCGGGCGATCTCCGGGGTGAGGGATGTGAGGCTCGAGGAGTACCACGTCGACGCCATCACCGGCGGGACGAACGCCCTCGTCGAAGTCTGGGTGACGATGGCGATGGGCGACCGGAGCATCTCTGCGCGAGGAGCGGGAGCGGACATAATCATGGCCTCTGTGGAGGCCGTTTTGGAAGGGATAAACAGGCTGATGCAACTTGAGGAGGACGGATAGATGGGTAAGATGAGCGGGGCCGAGGCCATCCTGGAATGCCTGAAGCTCGAAGGGGTCGAGATCATCTTCGGGCTTCCGGGCGGGGTGCTGTTGCCTCTCTACGACGCCATTTACGATTCGGATATAAGGCACATCCTTGTCAGGCACGAACAGGCGGCAGCGCACGCTGCAGACGGATACGCTAGGGCCACGGGGCGCGTAGGAGTATGCCTTGCGACCTCGGGACCCGGCGCCACAAACCTCGTAACCGGGATCGCCACCGCCTACATGGACTCTGTGCCTTTGGTGGCCATGACCGGCCAGGTCCCCACCAACCTGATCGGAAAGGACGCTTTCCAGGAGGCCGACATCACGGGGATAACGATCCCCGTGACCAAGCACAGCTACCTCGTAAGAGACGCGAGGGATATTCCCCGCATCTTCAGAGAGGCCTTCTACATAGCGAGGACAGGTAGACCCGGCCCCGTTCTGATCGATCTTCCAAGAGACGTAACCGTCAACGAGCTGGACTTCGAATATCCCGAGATCGATCTGCCCGGCTACAGCCCCAACCTCAAGGTCCACAGCCTCCAGATTAAGAAAGCAGCTCAGGCCCTGATGGAGGCGGAGCGGCCCGTCATCTACGTCGGAGGGGGCGTCAAGTACTCCGACGGCCACAAGGAGCTCGTCGAGCTCGCAGAGAAGATCAAGGCACCGGTTACGACGACCCTGATGGGGATCGGCAGCTTCCCTGAGGATCATCCCCTCTCCCTGGGGATGCTGGGGATGCACGGGACGAAGTACGCAAACTACGCTATCCAGGAGGCGGACCTGATCCTGGCCGTCGGAGCGAGGTTCGACGACCGGGTGACGGGAAAGATAGCGAGCTTCGCGCCCCAGGCGAAGGTGATCCACGTCGACGTCGACCCCGCCGAGATCGGAAAGAACGTCAGAGTCGACATACCGGTCGTCGGGGATGCGAAGTCGGCCCTGGCGGAGCTGGCCAAGGCCGTGGAGCAGAAAGCCTGGAGTCCCTGGAACGAGAAGGTAGCGGGCTGGAAGAGCGACCATCCCCTCGGCTATGCGAAGGAGGGGGAGACGATCAGGCCCCAGGCGGTCCTGGAGACGATATGCAAGCTCTGCCCCGAGGCGGTCATAGTGACGGAGGTCGGCCAGAACCAGATGTGGGCTGCCCAGTTCTTCACCCATAAGGACCCCAAGCACTTCATATCCTCGGGGGGTCTTGGGACGATGGGGTACGGGTTTCCGGCGGCGATCGGGGCGAAGATGGGCTGTCCCGATAAAGAGGTCTTCGACATAGCCGGGGACGGAAGCTTCCAGATGAACATCCAGGAGCTGGCGACGGCGGTGATAAACGAGGTCGCGGTCAAGGTGATCATTTTGAACAACGGCGTTCTGGGGATGGTCCGGCAATGGCAGGACCTCTTCTACGATAAGAGGTTCTCGAACACCACCCTCACCCGCGTCCCCGACTTCGTGAAGGTGGCTGAGGCCTACGGGGCCCTGGGCCTGCGGGCGACGAAGCCCTCGGAGGTCGAGGGCGTACTGAAAGAGGCGATCGCGTCGGATCGACCCACGGTCGTCGACCTCATCATATCTCCGGACGAGAAGGTCTCGCCGATGGTTCCTGCGGGAGCTTCCCTCTCCGAGATTCTGGAGCTGGAGGGGTGAGAATGAAGCATACCATAGCCCTCATCGTCGAGAACAAGCCCGGGGTCCTGGTCAGGATAGCAGGCCTCTTCAGCCGGCGCGGATTCAACATCGACAGCCTCACCGTCGGGACGACCGACAAGCCCGACCGCGCAAGGATGACGATCACCGTCGACGGAGACGAGGTCGTCCTCGAGCAGGTGACAAAGCAGCTGAACAAGCTGATCAACGTCATCCGGGTCAGCGAGCTTGCTCCCAACGAGTCGGTCGAGCGGGAGCTCGCCGTAATCAAGGTCGCGGCGAGAAAGGAGGACCGGAGCGAGATCATGCAGATCGTGAGCGTCTTCCGGGCGAAGATCATAGATGTATCGCCGAGGTCGATGATAGTCGAGGTGACCGGAAGCGAAGACAAGGTCGAGGCGATGGTCCGCCTCCTGCGCCAGTTCGGGATCAAGGAGATGGCCCGGACCGGGAAGGTCTCGATGGTCAGGGGCACCCAAGTGGTGGGCCCCTGATCTCCTCGACCGGCGCGGCCGCGTGGCCCGCTCGGAGACGATCCGGACCAATTTGAGCCTCTTCAATCCGGGTCGGTTCGATCGGATCGATTTGAGCTGATCCGGTTCGGTTCGCATCGATCCGGATCGGCCGATTACAGATCAAGTTTATATTAAATGCATGATGGTTTCACTGAAGGATTTCTATTCATTGGGAGGAGAAAGTAAAATGGCAAAGATATACCATGACGAGGACGCCGATCTCGGCGTTCTGAAGGGCAAGACTATCGCCATCATCGGGTACGGGAGCCAGGGGCACGCCCAGGCCCAGAACCTGCAGGACTCGGGGCTCGACGTCGTCGCGGCAGATGTCCCCGGATCGAAGGCCTGGAAGAGGGCCGAGGCGGACGGGGTGAGGGTGACCACCGCGGCGGAGGCGGCGAAGGAGGCGGACATGATCCACATCCTCCTGCCCGACGAGATTCATCCCATAGTCTACAAAAAAGACATCGAGCCGTACCTCGAGGAGGGGAACGCCCTCGGGTTCTCTCACGGCTTCAACATTCACTTCTCACAGATCATACCCCCGGAGAACGTCGACGTCTACATGGTGGCGCCGAAGGGGCCCGGCGACCTCGTCCGGAGGACATACGTTGAGGGGATAGGCACGCCCTGTCTCGTCGCCATCCAGCAGGACTTCTCGGGCAAGGCCTTCGATAAGGCGATGGCCTACGCTCGGGGGATCGGCGGAACCCGCGCCGGGGTCCTGGAGACGACCTTCGAGGAGGAGACGGAGACCGACCTATTCGGGGAGCAGGTCGACCTCTGCGGCGGCGTCACGGAGCTGATGAAGGCATCCTTCGAGACGTTGGTTCAAGCAGGCTACCAGCCGGAGATCGCATACTTTGAGACCTGTCACGAGCTGAAGCTGATCGTCGACCTGATCCACGAGGGCGGCCTGATGAGGATGTGGGAGAACGTCTCGAACACCGCCGAGTACGGCGGCCTCACCCGGGGCGACCGGATCATAAACGAGCAGTCCCGGGAGGCGATGTGGGAGATTCTGACGGAGATCCGGACCGGCGAGTTCGCTCGCGAGTGGATCCTGGAGAGCCAGGCGGGCCTACCCGTCAAGAGGGCTCTTGAGAGGATGGAGTCCGAACACCCCATAGAGATCGTCGGCGAGGAGCTGCGGGCGATGATGCCCTGGCTCAAGAAAGATTGAAGATCATCTCTTAAAGGAGGGATGCTAAGCCATCGGGAGGGCGGGCGCCGCAGTCGGCGTCAGCCCTTCGGGGGGCCACGGGGCGAGGGTTTTTGGGGCTGTTTTTCTCAGGGGGGCTTTTGAGACAAACTGATCGGTGGCGCGGGCCGAAAAATATCCCTACCAGAATAAAAAAATAATTAATTCGTCTGATGCAATCAAAAAGAGCTTCTTGATGCAAGCAGTAGAGCAGGTTCACAATTTTCATCGGCTTTCCGAATTCTAACAAAGTCCTCTACTTATAGCCATCCTTCTCTTTGTGATCATGTCTCATATGTAAATTCCTCTACTCAACCCAATTATCGGTAGCCATAAACATATGACCAGCGTCTCTACCTGTGGAATCCTCAACCTTAGCGTAGACCATGGATATGCCCTCGGAAGGATACTTATTCGCGATCGGAACAGCTAATCTGCACAAGTCCTCTGCGACTTGTAACCCTGAATCCCACGACGCAATTTCATCGTTGACCAAAACAATTTTCAGTAGGTACCCGCTATCGCTAGCAGTATTATCTAAGATCGTAATAGAATCCAAGAAGTACCCATTCTCTGTCGCAACAGAATAAGTCTCCTCCACAACCATGCTACTACCCTGCACAGCACCAACCGAAACGATTAGTGCTGCCAACACCAAACCAAGTACATGCCTCATTTTAACCATCCACCAAAGTTTTATTATTTTACGCCTAGGCTTCATTCGCAACCGCTTTCAGTTGGTTTTCATCGAGGTGTTTGTGCAAATATTCATTAGATACTTCATGATATAAATAAGTTTCAACTTCCATTCCTTTTTCATCTGTAGTTCCGTTGCAGCCAAAGAGGATGCTTCGACCACTCCTGCTGCGCGGGAAGGTCCTCTCCGTCCTGCGAAGAAATGACGTGAAGAGGGCTGCCTTCTTCGGGTCGATCATAAGGGGCGAGATGACCGACGAAAGCGATGTGGACATCCTGGTGGAGTTTGCGGGTCGAAAGAGCCTGATGGACCTATCAGGGCAGGAGAATCGAGCGAGAGGCGGCTATCGCCGTCCTAATCGCCTCTGGGATCAGGCTTGCCTCTTCGTCCCGAACCTTCTGGCGGCTTTGAGGAAGGTCATCTCCACGACCTCGCCCTTCTCGCGCCTGATTATGACGTCGTCGTCGGTCAGCTCCGAGTCGTCGGCACGGCTCGGCTTCTTGAAGTTCACGTAAAGCACGTCCGCCTCCTCGTCGTAATCGACCCAGATCTTCTTATGGGGGATGGAGAGCAGGTGGGGAACCAGCGCCGAGACCTTCTCTACCCTCTGCCGCGCCCATATCTTCGACCTCCTTTCAAGCTGCTTAGTCCTTCTCGTGAGAAATGCCGTGATGACAAAACCGTCCATGCTGCTAACTTCCTTATAAATCACGAGAAGCCTTCGGAGTGATATAGATCTGATAAAATAGATTTGGTCCCGGGGCGACCTACCCCAGGATCTCGTGCAGCTTGAAGAGGTGCGGCCCGAGCTTCCCCTCGAAGTTCCCGGCCGATATCTTGACCACACCGGGGACCTTGCAGGCGGCTTTGATGCCTGAGCGCATCGACTTTTCGATCGCCTCCCGGCTGACGCCGTTGATCACGACCTCGTAGGAAGCCCGGATCTCGGGCGGCAGGATGCAGACCCCATCGTCCTTGAGGGTCGGGCAGAACCTCTCGTTCGTCGAGGCCTTCAGGAACTTGTAGCGGCTTCCCACCTTCGAGCCGCTGGCGACGACGCCGCCGGGGAAGGGCGTGATCGTCCCCTCCTGCTCTCGAATGGCGTCGACGGCCGCCTCGGCGGCCATGAGGGCGCTGGCCTGGTTTTCGGCCATTATGTAGAAGTTTCCTCCAGCGATCCCGTCCACGGCGCCTATCTTTTCTTCGACGATGAAGTCGCCGGACATGACGGGTATGCTGCAGACGCCGCGCTCGCAGTAGGCCATCTCCTTCTGGAAGCCGTCTCCGAAGAACTTCAGCTTCGCCCCGGTGTCGAACTGCTTCTCCGCCTCGGGAAGGCCGTTGAAGACCGCCGTGGTGGGGGCGGTCAGGACGCACTGTCCGATCCGTGCCAGGAGCGAGTTTTCCAGGTTCTTGAAGCCCATGTTGCAGATCTGGATGTAAACTCCGGGCCTTCCGTCCGGGGTCTCGTCTCTCTTCGCAATCCGCTCGATACCGGCCTCTGCCGGGCACATTATCACAGAGGTCCCAAAGCCGGTCGCCTCTCGGGCCGCCTCCATCGCCCACCTCTCGGTGATCGCCGTTATCAGGACCCTGGCCACCTTTATCGGAAAGCCCTCCGCAAAGGTGTCCTCAATCTCTACGCCGTTTATCTCCATCCCGTCCACTCCTCAAAATCAGCAAAATCTCGTCGGTTCGAATTTCATAAGTTCATTCCGGCTCCGGGTTGTAGATCGCCAATTTGAAACCATCTTCAGCCTCGAAGGCCGCCGCCGAGCAGACCGGAAGCTCCAAATCGAGGTCGAAGGCGGCCTTCGCTATATCCTCGGCGCTCTTCCCACCAACGCTCACGGCCTCAAACTCCGTCTTTTCATAGGTCGCAACCAGGAAGGCAGAATCGTCGGAGAGGTCGAACTCCTTCGCCCTAATCTCTCCTTTCTTCGCGATCCCGAGCCATCCCCGGTCACCCATTACGACGCCTGCTATCCTCGGGGTGTCAAGCGTGTCCCTCTCGTAGCCGTAGGCCGTCAGGCTGAGGGAGACGGCGTCGAGGGGCCTCGTCCCGTCTTCGATCTTCTCTGCGATCATGTCGGCCTGGGTCCCGTTGGCGACGACCGCCGCCTTTCCTCCGGCGAGGCGAATGCAGTTGTAGGCGATGTAGGGATTTTTCTCCAGGTCCTTCGGGTCCACGGGCGATACCAGGACGGAGTCGCCCCTGATCGAGGCCTGCCGGTTCGGAAAAGAGCGGGACGATACCCGGTACCCAACCCAGGAGTGGCTCCTCGTCCTGCCTATGACCACTATCCTTCCGACGTACATCATTTCCCTCCGAAAAAGGTCCGAGGCGAGAGAGCCAGAAGGCCCCCTCCGCCCCTTCAGTCTAGAAGTCCGAACTTCTCGGCGTTGGCGTCCGCCATGGCCTGGATCTGGGCGATCACCTCGGCTCCGCCCTCGGCCCTGAAGAGGTGCTTGTACCTCCCCTGGGTCTTGAGATAATCCTCGACCGGCCTCTTCCTCCGGATCTTCTTGACGTCGGTGAGGACGCCGTCGACGTACTCGTAAAGGGGCCACAAACACGTCTCGACTACCAGCCTCGCCTGCTCGATGGTGTCTCCAGCCTCGAAGCTCCAGCCGGTGATGCAGGGGGCGTTGATCTGGATGTAGGCGGGCCCGTCGGCCTCAAGAGACCTCTTCACCTTCCGCCGAAGGTCGGCGGGATAGGCGATCGACGCCGTGGCGACGTAAGGAACCCTGTGAGCGACGGCGATGGCCGGCATGTCCTTTTTAGGCAGGGGGTTTCCAAGGCTGAGCTTTCCCGTCGGCGTCGTGGTGGTCTTGGCGCAGAAGGGGGTCGACCCGCTCCTCTGGACCCCGGTATTCATGTAGGCCTCGTTGTCGTAGCAGACATAGGTGATCCGATGACCCCGGTCGAACATCCCCGAGATGGCTCCGATTCCGATATCGAAGGTGGCCCCGTCCCCTCCGATGACCAGGACGTTTGTGTCGGTCTTTCCGAACCTCTTGAGGGCGATCTCCACCCCGGAGGCGACGGCCGCAGCGTTCTCGAAGAGGGAGTGAACCCAGGGAACCCTCCAGGAGCTCTCCGGGAAAGGGGTCGATGTGACCTCGAGGCATCCCGTGGGCGAGGTGACTATGGTGTTGGGCCCCGCGGCGTCGAGGACGAGCTTTATCGCCGTGGGCATTCCACATCCTGCGCAGGCCCTGTGGCCGGGTGCAAACAAACTCTCTTGCATGATAATCCTCCTAGAGACACTCTGGCTTCACGTCGAAGATCTCAAACTCGGACTCGATCCCGGCGTCCAGCACCTTCGACGCCTTCTCGACGATCGCTCTTACGTGCTTGATCCCTATGTCCCGGCCGCCGAGGCCCACCGCAAACCCGATGATCGGCGTTCTGATGGAGCTGTTGTAGAACGCCCCTTTCAGGTCGGTGAGAAGGGCGCTCTCGTATCCCATCGATACGTCCTTCTCGATTGATGCGATGACGTTTGCGTCCTTCAGCGCTACCTTGAGATCCTCCGTCGGGAAGGGTCGATAGCTTCTGATTTTTACCAGGCCGACCTTGACGCCTTCGGACCGGAGCTCGTCGATCGCCTCCTTTATCGTTCCGACGATCGATCCCATGGTTACGAGAGCGATCTCGGCGTCCTCCATGGCATAGGTGTCGATGAGGCCGCCATACCCCCGGCCGAATATCTCCTCGAACTCCTTTGATACCTCTGCGATCTTCTTCTTCGCCCTCTCCATCGCCTGGTGCTGGATGTACTTGAACTCGGTAAACCAGCTCGGGTCGGCGAAGGCCCCGAAGGTCTTGGGGTTCTCCGGGTCGAGGACGTACTCGGGCCTGAAAGGCGGCAGAAACTCCTTGACCTTCTCTATTTCCAGAAAGTCCACCGGCTCATAGACGTGGGTGAGGATGAACCCGTCCATGCAGGACATGGAGGGGGTGCGGATATTGGGGTCCTCTGAGATCTTGTAGAGCTGGGGGGTGAGGTCGATCGCCTCCTGGACGTTCTCGGCGAAGATCTGGATCCAGCCGGAGTCCCTCGTCCCCAGGGAATCCTGCTGATCGTTCCAGATGGAAAGGGGGGCGCTGAGGGACCTGTTCACCGTCGTCATGACGATGGGAAGACGCATCCCCGAGACGTTGTAGAGAACCTCAAACATCAGGGCGAGGCCCTGGGAAGTCGTCGAGGTGTAGGTCCTCGCCCCCACAGCGCTCGCCCCGATGAGGGAAGAGAGGGAGGAGAACTCCGAATCGACGTTGATGTACTCGCAGTCGAGCTTTCCGTTGGCGACGAACTCCGATAGGTGCTCCACGATGTGGGTCTGAGGCGTGATCGGATAGACGGAGACGACGTCGGGAGAGCAGCACCGTACGGCGTCGGCTATCGCATAGGATCCTTCCACCACTTTCTTCATTTATTTCTCCTCCAGGGCCATGGTGATCGCTCCCCGAGGGCATTCGTGGGCGCAGACGCTGCAGCCCTTGCAGTAATCGAGATCGGGGACGAAGTTGCCCTCTATCTGGTGGATGCAGCTCTCGGGACAGTAGATCTCGCAGAGGCTGCACTTGATGCACTTCTCGTGATCGAAGACGGGCACGAAAGTTCTCCAGGCACCGGTCTTGGTGATCTCGGTGCTGCCCGGCTCCACCACCATCCTAACTTCGCATTTGCTCATCGGGAAACCCCCTCATAAGCGGTCTTTATGGCGTCCAGGTTCTTCTCCCCCAGGGCTCCGGAAAACCTGCCCAAAATGGCCTTGTTTATGCTCTCGAGGCTCAACTCTCCGGTGGCACCGCAAAAGGCGCCGAGCATGGTGGTGTTGACGATGGGACGTCCCAGCTTCTCAAGGGCGATCCTGGTGGCGTCGATGGTGACTATCTCGGCCTTCGTCTTGAGCTTAAGGTCTTTGGCGTTCCTGTCTGTGTTGACTATTATCTTCCCCTCGGTCTTAAGGCCGCTCGCCACGTCCACGACGTCCAGCAGGGTGACGTCCTGAACTATGACGTAATCGGGCTCGTAGATCTGGCTCCTGACCCGGATCGGCTCGTTTGCAATTCGGGCAAAAGCCATGACTGGAGCGCCTCGCCGCTCCACACCAAAGGCGGGAAAAGCCTGGGAGTACTTTTTATCTTCAAAAGCCGCAATCGCTATCAACTCAGCAGCAGTAACAGCTCCCTGGCCACCCCGGCCGTGAAATCGAATCTCCTTCAACCGGCTGACCTCCTCATCGGCGTGAGGCCGCGAAGGATAAAGCCTTTTCGGAATCTAGTCTCCGGTGTGGAGTCTCTGGCCTTTTCGCGGATAGAGTCGGCGGTGGCGCGTCACCACATTTTTATATCGGACGCGCGCCTAAAACAAAGAGTTTCCCATGAAGGATGACGCAGAAGAGGAGAACGGAAAGGAAGAGGAGAATGTTCAGGGCGAGCTGCCCTTCGCTGTCAAGGCTGCCGAGCAGAGCCTCACCGAGGGCGCTAGCCCCCAGATTGGGGAGATCCTCGCCTTCATTGAGGGGATGGCCCCCTTCCTGAAGAAAGATACTCTCGTCCAGATCAAATGCTACAGCTGTGACAACTACTCTCCATCCTTCTTCCCCAGCGAGGACGACTTCAGCGTCGTGGAGCCGCGGGCTTACTGCCACGCCAAAAAGCAGCCTCACCACCACCTCAACCTCTTCACCATAGCCAAGTGCCCCGAGCACTCAAAAGAGGCTCAGAAAAGGCTTTTGGAGCTGGCGAAGTCGGTGGTCGAAGAGGACCTCCGGCCAGCTCTAGCCGACAAGAAGCTCTACGATCGAAACGCCTTCGCCAGCTATGATGTGGACTACCGGATAATCCCGGAGAGGAGCATGGTCTGCATCGAGTTCGGCCACGACGACGACGGCGATTTCGTGGAGAGCGGGATCAAGATCTGCATTCTGAGAAGGCTGGACCCGGGCTTCGGAGAGGATGCCAAAAAGATAAAGTCCGTCCACAAGTACGGCCGACCCGTCATGGTGGTGATGGCTGCCCGCCAGATAAGGCGACAGATGGGGATCGACGAGGTTTTCGAGGGGATAGCCGAAAAAAGGGAGATGGACATAGCCTATCTCTGATCTCCTTTTTCGTTCCGATCACAAGTACTAAATAACTAATTGAAGGATGTTTATTACAATGGTAGATTGCATAGTGCCAGATACGAGCGTGGTGATCGACGGCAGAGTCTCTGCCAAGGTCGCCTCCGGCGAGTATCGTGGAAAGAGAGTTGTAGTCCCCGAAGCGGTGGTGGCGGAGCTTGAGGCCCAGGCGAACCACGGTCGCGAGACGGGGATAAAAGGGCTTGAAGAGCTGAGGCGCCTCTCAGAGCTGGCAAAGGCCGGCAAGATCGAGCTGGAATACGTGGGCGTGAGGCCTGACCTGGACCAGATCAAGCTCGCGGGAGGCGGCGAGATCGACGCCATGATAAGGGACGTGGCCCTCGACATCGGGGCCTTCTTCCTCACCAGCGACTCGATCCAGTCCAGGGTCGCCGAGGCGATGGGGATCGAGGTCGAGTACGTCCGACCCCAGAGAGACCAGATCAAAACGATAAGCCTTGAGAAGTACTTCACCCCAGATACCCTATCCGTCCATCTCAAAGAGGGGGCGGTCCCCATGGCCAAGAGGGGAAAGGTGGGGGAGTTCAACCTCGTCAAGATCGGAAATCGTAGCCAGAGCGAGAGAGACCTTCGGGAGATGGCGAGAGAGATCTTCGAGAGGGTCAAGTCCGACCCCAACGCCCACATCGAGATGGAGAAGATGGGGGCGGCCGTCGTCCAGCTCGGACCGATGAGGATCGCCATCGCTCGCCCACCCTTCGCCGACGGCCTCGAGATCACGGCGGTAAGGCCCGTGGCCAAAGTCGACCTGGAGGACTACCGGCACAGCGACGAGCTGAAGGCGAGGCTGAAAGAGGCCCACCGGGGGATAATGATCGCAGGCCCTCCGGGGTCCGGGAAGTCCACCTTCGCAGCAGGGATCGCCAAGTACCTCCAGAATTGCGACCACATCGTCAAAACCCTGGAGGCTCCAAGAGACCTCCAGGTCCCGCCGGAGATCACCCAGTACGGCCCCCTCGAGGGGTCGATGGAGGCTTCGGCGGACATCCTCCTTCTGGTCCGGCCCGACTACACCATATACGACGAGGTGAGGAAGACGAAAGACTTCCAGGTCTTTGCAGACCTGAGGATGGCCGGGGTCGGGATGATCGGGGTGGTCCACGCCAATAAGCCGATCGACGCCCTCCAGAGGCTGATCGGGAGGGTGGACCTGGGGATGATACCCCAGGTGATCGACACCATCGTCTTCATCGAGAAGGGGGAGGTGGCCAAGGTGATGGACGTGGAGTTCATGGTCAAGGTGCCCGCGGGCATGACCGAGGCGGACCTGTCGCGGCCCGTCATCGTAGTCAAGGACTTCGATACCGGAAAGGCCGAGTACGAGCTCTACACGTACGGCGAGGAGATCGTGATCATGCCGATCTCCCCTGAAGGGAAGAAGCCTGCATCCTGGGATCTCGCCGTACGCGCGGTCCAGGAGGAGATGAGAGGCCACCTGAAGGGCCCCTTCGAGGTGGAGATGATCAGCGACTCCTCGGCGGTGGTGAAGGTTCAGGAGAACGAGGCTGCAAAGGTGATAGGCAAGTCGGGAAAGAGGATCGAGCAGATCGAGAAAAACCTCGGGATCCACATAGACATCCAGACCTTCGACGACCGGGAAGAGTCCCTCAACCCCCACATCGAGGACACAGGCCGCCACCTGGCGATCTGGGTTGGAGGAAAGCCCGGCGAGAGGGTCGAGATCTTCGTCGGAAAGGAGCCGGTATTCACGGCCACCGTCGGCCGGAGGGGCGACATCAGGATGGTGAAGTCCTCTGATCTCGCCAAGCAGATCATGCTGAGGCTGAAGCACGGTGAGAAGCTCGAGGCCCGGATGATCCGGGATTGAAGAATTCTCCATTATGTAAAGAGCAGGTCCATGAACGAGAGGAAAGACGTGGAGAGATACAAAATGGAATCGAATAAAGAATCGGTTTCCCCCGAAAAGCTCAAAGGCCGCCCCCTCAGGCTGGCCGAGCTTGTGGGCTACCAGAAGGGGGCTGTGGTCAGCAGAACCCTCGTCGATGAGAAGACCGGGACGGTGACCCTCTTCGCCTTCGACGAGGGGCAGCGGCTGAGCGAGCATACCGCCCCCTTCGACGCCGTGGTTAACATCATCGAGGGGGAAGCGGAGATCACCATCTCCGGGGAGGCGATGAGGCTCTGCGGCGGGGAGATGGTGATCATGCCAGCAAGCGAGCCGCACTCGGTCTCCGCCGTCAAGCCCTTCAAGATGATCCTTACCATGATAAGGTCGTGAGGATCTAAGGAAGAAAGATCGAGGGTGGGAATTGGACAGTCAGTGAGATCTACATTTCAGGAAACCTCCGCCGCTATCAGCCGTTCTCATGGGGGTGGCGTATAGCGGCGGGATAGTTTGCCTGTTGACCACATCCTGCATTATTTGATGGCTGATTCTACCATCTCTTCCCTGAGCTTGCAGAGATTATCAGCGCCTCGGACGTAGAACCAATAGTGTACTATAACCAGTATGCCCCATCCTATGGGGGAGTAATAGACGGCCCAGGATGGGTTTATTTGAACAGAACCCATCATGTTCAACGCCAGCCAGATAACGTTAACTATCAAATATATAAAAATATGAATTTTGAAGAGTTTCATCTGGTCTGAGACTGTGGCCTCTCTGAAGAGCCTTTTGTACTCGTCCATAGTTGATGCCATAGTTCAACACCTGCCTTGAAAATATATCGGCAATCAGAATTAAGAGTTCATCAGATTTAGCTTTAACTGATCATTTAATGGGCCATCATGATAATCAAGATATTTTGAAGTAGGTCCCGGAACCTCTCATCTTAAGAGGTGCAGTAGCACTCTATGGATTGCCCGCCTCTCTCACTCCACCTCTCACCTTCTCGTCCCCGAGGGCCTCAGGATCTTCTGGGCGTCTCCCCGCAGGAGCATGTTGGTCAGGGCGCTTAGGGAACACAAGGTGCCGCGCCCCTCGATCACCTCCCCTCCGGGGGCGGGGATGCGGGCCACTATGCCTCCCTCGGCGGTGATCTCTATCTCCGTCCCGATCTCGCTGAGGCGGTGTAGGACGACGTTCCCGGTCGCCCCAATCGACTTCTCCATCCAGGCAGTGCTTGAAGGGGCAGAGGTCGCAGTAGGCCCGGAAGAGCTCAGCGCTCGCCCCTGGGGCGAGCCCGGCCACGATCTCTGCCTTGGCTGTCCCGTATCCCCGGACGTTCCTGGCCAGGATCTCATCGCCCTTCACCAGGGCGACCTTCACCCCCCAGTCCCGGACATCGTACCAGTTCTCAACCCCCAGATCGAACTTCATCTTGCCGGTGTTCTCCGCCCACCTGAGGGCGGACCTTATCTTCTCGGAGAGACCCGGATCCCGGGCCGCCCCTATCGCCACGGCGCAGGTGGGGCAGTAGGCTGGAGGCGACTCGACTATCACCCCTCCCCTGTCGTCGAAGAAGGTGGCGACGACCCCAAGCCCCCTCCTCTTTATGAGGGTCCGCCCCCCATCTCCCGGACGGCCACCAGGGCCAGGGCCGCCGCCGTCAGGACCCTGCCGTACCCCTGGAGGGATGCGACTCGCTCTATATCCTCCTCGGTATTGATCTCTTCCCGCCTAAGGTCCTCTGCCAGTCCTGGCGGCAATAGGCCAGCGTCGATCTCCGCCGCCAGGTCCGCCGGGGACCATACCACCCCGAACCCCTCGCCGATGACGTTCCCCTGATCGTCGATTAATCGGGCGAGGATACCGTCCGGCTTCTCGTAGGCCACGACCCTGCCTCCAGCCCGGCAGACCTCCTCCGCCACGGCATGGAAGATGCCGCAGGCCCCTTCCCTCGGCCTCGCCACCTCCCTGACCCTCTTTGAGACATTCTCCCTTAAGGTGCCGCCAGAGTTCATGATCGATATACAAGCTTGCGAGACTATATTGTTTTCTGGTGATGACTGTCCCCATCGCCTCATATATCATAATCGATATAATTTATCGGCATGACGGAAGAGATCAGGATCGGCTACCTCAGCACCCTCTATCACACCAGCCTCATTCTGAAGGGATCTGACCTAGCCGGGGAGCTGGGGGTCGGGATCTCCTGGCGGCTCTTTCCCACCGGCCCCGACATGATCGACGCCTTCGGAAGGGGGGAGCTGGATCTGGGGTATATCGGCCTCCCCCCAGCCATCATCGGGATCGGGAGGGGCCTAAAGATAAGATGCGTCGCCGGAGGCCATATGGAGGGGACGGTCCTGGTGGGGCTTGCTGGGATTCGCCAGAGAAGGACGGTTCGCGAATCTCTCTTCCAGTTTCGGGGAAGGTCGATAGGCACCCCCAAGAGGGGCTCCATCCATGACGTCATCCTCCGACAGATGGTCGCAAGCGCCGGGTTCGAGGACGAGATCGAGATCAAGAACTACGACTGGGCCGACTTCATCCTCGACGCCATGATCGACGGCGATGTGGAGGGGGGGTGCGGGACCCCTCCCCTGGCAGTCCTGGCAATCCGGAAGCTGAGCGCCGAGATCGTCCTTCCACCGGAATTGATGTGGCCGAATAATCCCAGCTACGGGATCGTTGCCATCGAGGAGCTGATAGAGGGATCTCCCCGGTTCCTGGAGGGGTTCCTGAGGCGGCACGAGGACTCATCGAACCTGATAAGGACTAGGCCCCTTGCTGCAGCCAGGATGGTGGCAGAGGCCCTGCCGGTGATAAACGCCGACTTCGCCCTGGAGGTCTACAGATTGTCTCCCAAATACTGCGCTAGCCTCTCCAGGGGGTACATCGATGCCACCATGGCCTTTGCGTCCCTATTGAAGGAGACGGGAGCCATCCCCGGAGAGGTGAAGGCCGGGGATATATTCGAGATGACGGCGATAGAACGGATCCATCCCGAGGGGGATCACTACGGGGATCCAGGAAATCTTTAAATACGATGATTCAATTAACAATTGTGAATGCATGAGAAATGCTGAGAAGTTTCGCCTCCCCATAATGGGGAGGCGAAAGAGGCGAGACGGGTATGGCAAAGATCTACGATGATATCACCAAGACGATCGGGAACACCCCCCTGGTCAGGCTGAACCGGGTGACAGAGGGGCTGCAGGCCACCGTGGTGGCTAAGGTCGAGTACTTCAACCCCCTGGGGAGCGTAAAGGACAGAATAGGCGTCTCCATGATCGAGGCAGCTGAAAAGGCGGGGCATATCCAGGATGATACCATCATCCTGGAGCCGACAAGCGGGAACACCGGGATCGCCCTCGCTTTCGTCTGCGCCTCCAGAGGCTACCGGCTCGTCCTCGTGATGCCGGAGACTATGTCGATAGAGCGGCGGAAGCTCTTGAAGGCCCTGGGCGCCGAGCTGGTCCTGACCCCCGGACCACTGGGGATGAAAGGAGCGGTGGCGAAGGCTGAAGAGATGCTCGCCGAGGATCCCCGGTACTACTACATCCCTCAGCAGTTCAGAAACCCGGCAAACCCCGAGATCCACCGGAAGACCACCGCCGAGGAGATATGGCGGGACACCGACGGAAAGGTGGACATCCTGGTGGCAGGGGTCGGGACCGGCGGCACGATCACCGGGGTGGCCGAAGTCATAAAGTCCCGGAAGCCCGGCTTCAAGGCGATAGCCGTAGAGCCGGCCGCCTCCCCGGTACTGGGGGGTGGAAAGCCGGGGCCCCACAAGATCCAGGGTATCGGTGCCGGATTCGTCCCCGACGTCCTGAGGCTCGACCTGGTCGATGAGATCGTCCCTGTGACGAACGAAGAGGCCTTCGCCACCGCCCGGAGGCTGGCGAAGGAGGAGGGTCTGGTGGTGGGCATATCCTGCGGCGCCGCCGCCTGGGCAGCCCTCTCTTTAGCCGCCAGGCCCGAGAATCGAGGAAAGCTGATAGTCGTCATACTCCCCGACACCGGGGAGCGGTACCTTTCCACAGAGCTCTTTGATATGTGAGGTCGAGGGAAGATGAGGATAAGAGAGGATATCCAGACCGTCTTCGAGAAGGACCCCGCCGCCAGGTCGATCTGGGAGGTCCTCACCTGCTATCCGGGACTTCACGCCATCTGGATCCATAGGATATCTCACGCCCTCTGGACCCATCGACTCTTCTTCCTCGCCCGATTCGTTTCCCACATATCCCGGTTTCTGACGGGGGTGGAGATCCACCCCGGGGCGAAGATAGGAAGGAGGTTCTTCATCGACCACGGTATGGGGGTCGTCATCGGCGAGACCGCCGAGGTAGGAGACGACGTCCTGATGTACATGGGGACGGTCCTGGGGGGGACGAGCCTGGAGAAGGTGAAACGCCACCCCACCGTCGAGGACGGGGTGGTGATCGGGAGCGGGGCGATCGTCCTTGGCCCTGTTACCATCGGCAGTGGGACGAAGATCGGGGCAGGATCGGTGGTCGTCAGATCCGTTCCGGCAGGAGCCACAGTGGTGGGGGTGCCGGGAAGGATCGCCGAGCCGGAGTGCCCGTCGACGAGGACCGACCTCAACTACGCCAACCTCCCCGACCCGATGCTCCGGGTGGTGAGCAGGCTCCTCGACCGGCAGAACTGGATGGAAGAGAGGGTCCGCTCCATGGAGAGGGCCCTCTCGGGTCCGGAGGCGGAGATGATAAAGGAAAAGCTGGCGAGGGAGGAGGAGGTCCGGGAGGCGCTCCGGGACGTCCTGGATCCAGAGGTGGGTATAGACATAGTCGACCTTGGGCTCATCAAGGATATCATCGCGGAAGGCGACCGGATCGAGGTTAATATGGTCCTCACCTCCCAGGCTTGCCCCCTGGCAGACCACCTCAGAGAGCAGGTCAAGCGGCGTGTGATGGGTCTGCCTGGAGTGAATCAGGTGGACGTGCGGGTTCTGGACGAGCCCTGGAACTGGGAGAGGTTCGCAAGGTACAGAAGCCTCCAGCAAGAGGTTTAAGACTGACCTCGGTATCGTAGGACCTCTCAGATCTGAAGCAGAGGAATGTAATTCAACCCTTCCCCGAACGCAGGCCGTTCAATACCGCCAGGAGCTCGGAGCTCTCGTGGAAGAAGACCGCCCCGGCGACGCTCAAGCCTCCCAGGAGGGCAGAAGGGACCAGTATGGCGAGGACGAGAGGGAGAAGGCTATGTTCTGGGAGCTTATCCTCCTCGCCCTCTTCCCTATCTCCATCGCATGGGGGACCATCCCAAGATCGTCGGCCATCAGGGCGATATCCGCGGCCTCGATCGCCGCGTCGGTCCCGGCAGCCCCCATGGCGATACCCACCGTCGCCCGGGCGAGGGCCTGTCCATCGTTTATCCCGTCCCCCACCATGGCGACGGGGCCGTACTCCTCCTCCAAGGCCGCTACCGCCCTACTCTTCTCTTCCGGCAAGAGACCGGCTCTGAAATCGTCTATCCCGAGATCCTTAGAGATCGCCCTGGCCGCGGCTTCGCTGTCTCCGGTCAGCATCACCACATTCAGCCCCAGGCCGTGAAGGGAGGCCACAGCCTCCTTCGCCCCAGCTCTGATCTCATCTCTCACCCCTATAATCCCGTCCAGGCCTCCGGCAGTCCAGACGAGGAGAGCCGTCTTCCCCTCCGCCCTCAACCTATCTACCAGGGTCGGATCAGAGATCCGCACCCCCAGCCCATCGAAGAGCTCCGGCTTTCCTGCGTAGACGGTCTCTCCATCCAAGTCTCCCGATACCCCGGTCCCGATGAGGCAGGTGAAGTTCTCCACATCTCCTGCTTCGACCTTATCATAGATCGCCCTCTCTGCGATGGCCCTGGCCACGGGGTGGCCGGATAGGAGGGCGGTCTGCATCCTGGGGTACTCAAACCATCTCCCCTCGAAGATCTCTTCATCCCCGGCCATTCGGTTCAAACCTCACTTTCAGGAGAGGAGGATAAAACCGCGCCTGCATGGGACGGCAGCGCTCAACCCTCATCCTCGAATTCGGCTTTTTCGGGCTGTACAATTGTCGCCTCATCTCCTTCCGACGGCACCTCGCCCATCCAAACGACAGGTCGGCTCCACGCGCTCGGACCTCGCCACGGGGTTATGGGCAGCGGGCATGGGTCTCGACCTTTAGCCGATCCTCTGATCTTCATATTGACCAATCGAGCCCCCCTTCCGATCCCGCGAGATCGCTGCCAGCTCGAAGGTCACCCCTGATCCGCAGCCTTCTTCCTGTAGTCCTCGATGGCCATGTGGAGGGCATCGGCGGCCAGGTTCGAGCAGTGCATCTTGTTTGGCGGAAGACCCCCTAGCTCTCCGGCTACATCCTCTCTACCGATCCTCATCCCCTCATCGATCGTCTTCCCCAAAGCCATCTCCGTCGTCATACTGCTAGTTGCTATAGCTGCCCCGCACCCGAAGGTCCGAAACTTGATATCCTCTATCTTGTCGTCTCTTACCCGGATGAAGATCTCCATGACATCCCCACAAACGGGGTTTCCCACCTTTCCGTATCCGTCTGGATCTTCGATGACCCCGACGTTCCTCGGGTTCATGAAATGGTCCATCACCTTCTCGCTATATCCTGGCTGTGACATATAAATCCTCTTATTATTTCGCCTCGGGTTAGTGACGTTAGTGACTGTTCACTCCGGCCTCATGGCCGACATCTCCCTAAGCCTCTCCACCGAGTCAGAGATGGCCCGGCAGGTGTAGTCGACCTCCTCTTCGGTATTGCTCATCCCGAGGGTTATGCGAAGAGACCCGTGAGACTCGACAGGAGATAGGCCGATGGCGGAGAGGACGTGGCTCGCCGCAAGCTTCTTCGAGGAGCAGGCCGATCCCGTAGAGGCGGCGACCCCTTTTGCATCGAGGTATAAGAGGAGGGATTCTCCTTCGATATACCTAAATCCGAAGTTGAGGTTTGAAGGAAGCCTCTTATCGGGGTGGCCGTTGAGCCAGGAGGCTTCGATCTCCTTGAGGACCCAGTCCCTCATCCGGTCCCGCAGAGACCTCATCCTCTCCGACTCTTCCGCCATATTCTCTTTTGCGATTCTGGCGGCCCTCCCCAGACCGACGATATCCGGGACGTTCTCGGTCCCCGACCTCATCCCCCTCTCGTGGCCTCCGCCCTGTTGGATGCTCTCGATCCTGACGCCCTTTCTGATGTAGAGGGCTCCAGCCCCCTTTGGGCCGTAGAGCTTGTGGCCCGAGAGGGAGAAGGCGTCGAGGCCGAGGGATTTCACGTCCACGGGGATCTTTCCTGCGGTCTGGACCCCGTCTGTATGGAAGTAAATCTCCTTCTCGCCTGCGAGCCTACCGATCTCCTCCAGGGGCTGTATCGTCCCGATCTCGTTGTTGGCGTGCATCACCGATATGAGGATCGTATCCTCCCGGACCGCCTCCTCCACCGTCCCGACCTCCACAACCCCCTCCCTTGTTACCGGAAGGTAGGTCACCTCAAACCCTTCTCTCGTCAGGGCTTTGCAGACCTCCAGGACGGCGGGGTGCTCTATCGAGGAGGTGATGATGTGGCGCCCCTTCTTTGTATTCTTACGGGCGATCCCCTTGATGGCCAGGTTGTCCGACTCCGTCCCCCCGCTGGTGAAGTATATCTCCGAAGGTTCGGCGTTCAAGAGGGCCGCCACATCAGATCGGGCATCATCCACCGCCGCCCTCGCCTCCCTCCCGAAGCTGTGGAGGCTGGAAGGGTTTCCGTAACGCTCCGAGAAGTAAGGGACCATCGCCTCGAGGACTTCGGGAGCGAGGGGCGTCGTGGCGGCGTGATCCATGTATATCCGTTTCATATATCGGTCTCTCCTCAATCGATCTGATCTATCTGAGCCGTTATAGATCTGCAGAGGATTTTAGATCTTCCTCGATCTTGGCCACTTCCTCCAGCTTCGCTTTGGTGGCGGGCTTCCTGGGGACGGCACCGCACCCCTCGGAGGGGAGGATGGAGGCATCGAAGGTTCCTATCTCTCTTGCGATCTTCTCCACCTCCACCTTGTCGAAGCCTATGAGGGGCCTGTAGATGGGAATCGATGCGGCTTCGTCCAGGACGAGGAGGTTGTCCAGGGTCTGGGAGGCGACCTGGCCCAGGGACTCGCCGGTGACGATCCCCTTGGCGCCTATGTCCCTCGCCACAGCCTCCGCCAGCCGGTACATCCGACGCTTGCAGACGAGACAGGTGTACCTCTCAACTCCCCCCGCTCTCATCATCTCAGAGCTCTTATTGAGGAAGCCGTCCTTTACGACCAGAAGCTCCAGGTCCGGCTGGTAGGCCTTCAGCCTTTCCACCACCGCCTCCGCCCTCGCCAGGCCCAGGGGGCCGGAGAAGCCCTCGAGGTCGACGTAGATGGGGGTTATCCTGCATCCGCGCTTCATCATCATCCAGGCGGCCACCGGGGAATCTATACCCCCGGAGAAGAGGGCGACAAGATCGCCCTCGGCGCCGAGGGGTAACCCGCCGGCCCCCCTGACGACCTCGCGGAAGAGATAGCATTCGACTTCCCTGATCTCGACGTAGACCGTTGCTTCGGGACTATCGAGATCGACCCTGAGGTGGGGGAACCTCTCCAGGATCAGGTCAGCCAGCTCCACCGTCTTCTCCTGAGACGAGAAAGGATGGCATCCCACCCGGCGGAGCCTCAGGGCGAAGGTCTCCGCCTCAGATAGCCCGGTCCTCTCGCAGTAGTCGATTATAAACGAACCTAGATCCTTTAGAGAGGTCTCCTCGCAGGGGGAGAAGGAGACCATCCCGAAGACCCGCTTCAGCCTCTCCTCATCCACAGGCCCCGAAAGCCAGATCCGGCCCCGAGTCCTCCTCACCTTACATCCCGGGAGGGCCTCCTTGAGGTTTCTCATGAGGAGGTTCTCCCACCGGCTCCTCACGGCGGGGGACTTGAGGGCGATCTCTGAGTACCGAAGAAGGTACAAGCTAGCCCAGCCCTCCGCAGTCCCGGCAGAGGGGGTCTCTTGAGACCTCCATCGTCTCGAGGGAGGGGGCGAGCCCGTCCCAGAGGAGGAGCCTTCCGGCGAGGAGCTCCCCGGTCCCCGTGATGTACTTGATCGCCTCCGTCGCCTGGATCAGCCCGATGATCCCTGGAGTGACCCCCACCACAGGGAATGTGGCGGGAGGGGGGGCCTGCGGGAAGATGCACCGCAGGCACGCCGAGACCCCGGGAAGGACCGTCGTCGCCTGGCCGTGGAAGCCGAAGATCGCCCCGTGGATGAAGGGTATCCTATTTCTTATGGCCGTCTCGTTGAGAAAATACCGTACCGGATAGTTGTCCATGGCGTCGATGACGAGGTCGGAGTCGCCGACGAGACGGGAGACGTTCTCCTCGGATATCGTCTCCGCCATCGTCTCGACGACGATCTCCGAGTTCATCTCGCAGAGCTTCTCCCTCGCCGATACCGCCTTCTTCTTCCCTACGTCCCTCTCCCAGTGGAGGATCTGACGGTTGAGGTTGGAGAGCTCCACCTCGTCGTCGTCGACGATCACTATCTCTCCGACCCCGGCGGCTGCAAGGTAGACGGATATGGGAGAACCCAACCCCCCCGCCCCGGCGATGAAGACCTTCGATCCGGCTATCTTCTCCTGCCCCTCGACTCCGAAGAGACGGATCTGCCGGTCATACCTATCAAGGAACCTTTCGACGTTCATCGATGTACCTCTCATTTGATGGAAACGTTCTTTCCCCAAGCCTTCCGGCGATGGATATACTCCTTGCCAAGAAGATGCTCCAGCATATCATTTTATCGCCACAAGATCACCATTAACAATTGTTATCCGATAAAAGGGTTTCTGAAGGCGGCGGATATGACTGCGGTGATGAAGCTGGTCAAGATCCATAGCCTCAGCCTCCCTGATGGGACCCCTCGGTGAGCGACGAGATGCCGGCAAGTATTGCTTATACCAGCAGTTACTTAATCACCTTCAGTCGTGAAAGAGTTTGCACGTGCCGGGGTGACCGAACGGCTAGGTGCGCGGCTGCAGACCGCGACAATCGGGTTCGACTCCCGACCCCGGCCTTATGATCGTCTCCAACACCATGACCGGCGAAAAGGAGGCCTTGAGGCCTCTTCACCGGGGCCGGATCAACATCTTCGTCTGCGGCCCTACGGTCTACGACGACGCCCACATCGGCCACGCCCGGACCTATATAGCCTTCGATGTAGTCGCCAGGTACCTCAAGGCGCGAGGCTACAGCGTATTTTACCTTCAGAACATAACCGACGTCGACGATAAGATTATAGAGAGGGCAGAGAAGCTCGGAGTCGACCCTGCCGCCTTGGCCCGGAAGTTCGAGCGGAGATACCTCGAAGATATGAAGGCCCTCGGGGTCGAGAGCGTCAACCTCTACGCCCGGGCGACAGAGCACGTCCCAGAGATCGTCGGCCAGATCGAGCGGCTGATGGAGAGAGGCTTCGCCTATGAGACGGAGAGCGGGGTCTACTTCGACGAGTCCAAGTTCGAGGAGTTTGGAAAGCTCTCCCATAAGAGCATCGAAGATCCGGATAGGCACAGGATCGAGCCTGATCCGACCAAGAGGAATCCGGGCGACTTCACCCTCTGGAAGAAGCGAAGAAACGAAGAAGGGATAAGCTGGCAGTCCCCCTGGGGTGAGGGCCGGCCCGGCTGGCATATCGAGGATACCGCCATAACAGAGACTTACTTCGGACCCCAGTACGACATCCACGGTGGGGCTATCGATCTGATATTTCCCCACCATGAGGCCGAGATAGCCCAGATGGAGGCGGTATCGGGGAAGGCACCCATGGTGAGCTGCTGGATGCATACGGGGTTTTTGAACGTAAAGAAAGAGAAGATGTCCAAGTCCCTGGGAAACTTCATCACCATCCGCGAGCTTCTAAAAGATTGGGAGCCGGACGTCTTCCGGCTCGCCATTCTCTCGGCCCATTACCGTACCCCCATCGACTTCTCCGAAGACGCCCTCGATCAGTCCCGCAGGAGCCTTGCGAGGATCCGCCAGCTGGTCTCAGCCATCGATCAGAGGCTCAAGGCGGAGGGTAACGATCTTCCTCCCCCGAAATATGATGAGCCGCTGGAAAGGGCAAGAACGGAGTTCTTTGAGGCGATGGACGACGACTTCAACACCCCCAACGCCCTCCGATCGGTCTTCGGGCTGGTGAGGGACCTCAACCGCCGGATGGACGAGGGAGACCTATCCACCGAAGGGCTCCGGGCTGCCGGGGAGATGCTGACGGAGTTCGGGGAGGTCCTGGGTCTGGACCTCTCCGCGAAGGGATCTCGGGAGGAGGACGATAAACTGAGGGATGGGCTTCTCGCCCTCCTCCAGGAGGTCCGCCAGAGGCTGCGGGATAAGAGGGATTGGCAGCTCGCCGACGAGATAAGAGAAAGGCTCCTTGATCTCGACATCGTCCTGGAAGACAAACGCCAAAGCGCGAACCGAGAACGAGATCGCGGGTGAGCCACCTTCGGAGAGCCGTTGGAGGGTAACCCTTAAATCCCAAAATAACAATTGTGAATCGGTGAGATAAAATGAGGGATCGCCTTTGTTGATGATGAAGAGATCGAACGGTCTTTTGAGAAGAAAGTTGAGCGACTGCCACCGTCGGCAAAGCTCGTCTTGAAGGTCCTGGAGTCCGGGTCCCTTCTAACCCAGAAGGATATCGTAAACAGGACATATCTTCCTGCAAGAACCGTCAGATACGCCCTGGACAGACTTGAAAAAGAGAGGCTGCTTCTGAAGCGATTTTATTTCCAGGACGCGCGCCAAAGCCTCTATCAGCTCAATGTCCAAACCCGGTAGATGGTGAAAGATCAAACTCTGGGTTTTGGCTAAAAAATATTTTTCTGCAATTACCACACCTTAAGGTCGATCCCCTCTATCCTTAGCCATCGCCCTTCAGAGTGGACAACCACTCCTGAGTGAACCTTTTGCATCATGCAGTGCTCTGGCAAGAAGCGTACTGTCTCACCCACCTCAGCAAGCCGGCCTTGGCTCACCACACCCTCAAAGGCCGCAACCATGCATATCCCTACATCCCTCGGCGGAGGTGATCCCTCCATCCGGTGCAATGGGCCTACCAGATGGACCGTGGCTATACCAGAATTGAAATCAAGCACCTGGGCGAAGTGCATAATAGGGCAGCCCAGGGGCCTGTATCGGATAAAATCGCCCTTTTCAAGATCTATCGAGCGATCAAATGGATACAGGCCTTCCCTGCACGAAGGCTCGCCAGGGAGAGGAGCAAGAGCAAGATCCGCCTCCAGCCCATCCAAAACTCCTATGATCTTATTCTGTTCATCGGCTGCGGACAACAATCCAGCTATTTGGTCCGCCCTGCCATTGAACCTCTCTTGATCCAGCACTGGACATCTGCTCAGATCCTGAACATCAGCTATTGTTGCAGAAAACGCCCTGCAGCTTCTCATGCCGCATTCGCCACAGTTGTAACCCGGCAGAAGCCTCTCGATTGATCTCATTCATTCACCCGTATACTCCATAAAGCCATCAAGCCTGCGGAGCACCCCTCGATGGTAACTCTTGCTCACGCGCATCTCCCCGGTGCAGAGGGTGCAGATGGCCAGTGGAGCATTGTGTCTCAGATGCATATCCTCAGAAATATCTGGCCAATTTCGAATCAATTCAGCCAACTCTGCAGATCCTCTCCCGCTGAGCCCATTGGCCTCTATGATCTTGGATTTGGGATTTGCCTCCAGGACCCGCTCTCTAAATACCTCTCGTTCTGCCTGGGATACCAGATCACCTTTTGTCATTACAGTCACATCTGCCGTAGTCAGCAGCGGCCCGACCTTAAGAGGGGTATTAGGCCCTGTAGTCATATCTATCACGCAAATCGCCAGGCATTGGTCCGGGTAAGGAGCACAGCGCAAGCAGAGACCGGCGGTCTCATTCAGAAGGATGTCTGAGCCCTGTTCTATTGCCCATTCTATCATCTCGTCGACATTATAGATGGCATAATGATCAGGACACATATCCTTGGATAGACCTACTGCGACTGGAACTTCTAGCCGCTTAAACCTGGAATCGTCTTCGGTCCACATGCAGTCGATCTTCACCAACCCCGGATTGGAGCCGGTTCGTTTGAGGTTTACGATGGCGTGCATCAATACTGAAGTTTTGCCTGATCCTGGTGTTCCTGCCACGACTATCAGCTTCATGCTAATACCTCTCCTTGCCTTATCATATCCCTCAGCGACGTAAGCCATCCATCCATCTCTTCTATGTTCTGGAGAATCTCATGCTCCTGATCGCTCGTGTTTATGACCTTGATCATGCCACCATTTCTCATCACCAAGCGCCGAGTGGCCATGAGAGCAAGCATGGGATCGTGGGTCACCACTATCACTATCTTGCCCTCTCCTGTCAGAAGCCTCAAAGCCTCTTGCTTCTTAATCCCCGCATTCTCGATCTCGTCTATGAGGACGATGGGCGAGTCACTGATCACCGCTATGTCAGCGGTCATGAGGGCTCTGGACTGACCGCCACTCAGAAGAGTTAGGGGAAATCTGGGATTCACGGGCTCTCCAGTAAGCGTATTCGCCAGCTCGACGACTTTTGTCACAAGGGACGGATCTTTGCCTCTGGACTTGGCATGCATCCTGAGAAAGTCATCCACGGTCATGTCCGCAAGGAAATGCATATTCTGAGACAATTGGGCTACCAGCTTTTTCCTGGGATCTGTCCTGAGATGAACTTCGGGCTCGATGCCATTTATGAGGATCCGCCTCCCAGAGGGCGTATCCTCCCAAGCGAACTGCTCAATATCTCCGATTAAAGTGCTCTTCCCCGATCCTGTGGGACCTACTATTCCAATTATCTCTCCGGGACCGATCTCTAAATCTCTTACCGCCTCTGCATTTCCATCTTTATCCATGCCTCCTTTAATGGTCAATTCCAGGGGTTCTTCAGACCCCGTCAGAGGGATGGAGAACGCTTCTCTTCCACCAAAACTCTTGGGCTGGGATGATGTGAGAACACCATCATAACCATATCCAGAAATGTTCAAATGATTCACCTTCTCCAGAGTAGCTCTTCATGTGGCCATTAACAATTGTTAATAGCCATATCAGGTATAAATCTTTTCCTATTATGACAAAATAATATCCTTAATGTGAAATTTGCAGATATTTATTCTCTAATTAGGTCAAAATTCAGGTCGAAAAATCGAAATCGTATATTCAAAGCTCTTTAAGATCCAACAACCTTTTTTTTAATGGAGTTGATGTGGCTGAATTGCGCCACAGTCTTCGACGCACATTCGCGCCTTCAGGAAAATTGATCGGATGTCAAGAATGTAAAAGACGAAGATGTGTCTGAAGAGCAAAGCAAAGTAGTTGCTAAATCCAGGCTCGAGCATCTTCTCCCTGTCGGCGAAGGCCATCGTGATAGCGCCAAAATCCTGGTACATTCTGACCCAAAAAGATATTGCAGATAGTATCTACCCCTAACCAAGGACCATCAGATACGCCCGCCACCCTTTGTGCTTGAGAATACGTGAAAGCTACCCAACGCCCTCTACGGCCTTCTGGACCAACAGCTGAAATAACACCGCTATGTCCTCTGTGCTGAAGATACGCGCGAGACTTCGGTCGAAGAGGATGGTGGCGCGGGAGGGTATCTCCTCATCTCCTCCCCAGAATACGATTCTGATGAGCCCTTCTGGGAAGGGGGAGATCTCCACGCCAACGTCGCCACATTTTACTGTCCTGCCGCCGAACCGCTGGAGCAGGTTTCGGATGAGTCCCTCGGGGTCTTCGTTAAAGCCTCCGACCAGAGGTTTGATGACGGTCTCCTCGAAGGCGGGCAGAAAGGATATACCTCCTTCGATCTCTCGAAACGAGATCCATTCTTCCTTCTCGATGGGTCTTTGCTTGCGTATGCCGATGAGGTAGTGGAGGACGAGTATGGAGATATCGTCTCGGGGGGGTTCTCCAAGGGTTGACGATATCGTTCTCTCTTTCGGGTTGACCAGATAGACGTCGGTCAGAAAGGGGACAGCAACTTCGAAGGTCGAGGGCGTCTCTTCCAGCTCTTTCCATCCCCTTTCGAGGGCGATTTCGTATCCCATAACCAACTCCGTTCTATCCCGTTTCGAGGTCGTCCCCACCCTCATGGGACCTTCGTTCACCCGACCGGACCTGGGACGCATTTTCGCCGACACAAAGCCACCTATCCCCTGCGGGACCCGCCTCCTTCTTCCAGATGGGAGCCCTCCTCTTCAGCTCCTCGAGGATGTACCTGCATCCATCGAAGGCCTCTTTCCTGTGGGCTGCAGAGCAGGCCACGATGACGATCTCATCGCCTATACAGAGGCGGCCGGAGCGGTGGATAACGACGGCCTCCAGGAGCCCGAACCTCGCTACCGCCTCAGCCCTGATGGCCAGAAGCTCCTCCTCGGCCGCCTCTCTATATGTCTCGAGATGGAGTTCATCTATGCCGTCGTCCCTGACGGTCCCTATGAAGGCGACGACCGCCCCCGCATCATCTATTTTGACGGCCTCGATCGCCTCATCTGTCGAGAACTCTTCTTCGGCGATCAAGACCGCCTTACTGAGTTTAGATCGATCCCGACCCTTCATCCTTCGGTCACCTCTCGGAATATCGCCGCCTCGTCCCAAAGGACAGAAGCCTGACCCTCCCAGGACTTGATTCTCTTCCCGTTCCTCATGACTGCTGAGTACTCCGCCTCGCCTTGAGGCTTCGCGCAGGCGAGACGTTGGCCCTCATGACAGGATCTCAACGACCGACTATATCCAGATATAGATGGTGGGAGTATACGACAAACCCTATGAAGGCCTCGACGTACCGCCTCCCAGAAGCGACGTCGTCCACGTTGTAGTTCTTTGTGGCAGAGACGAGATCAAACCTCCTGGAAAGCTCCTCATCGACCGAAGCTTTCATGAACTCCAATAACTCCCTCGGGTCTCCCGACTCTATCGCCCTCTCCGCCCTGGGGACCACGGGACCTTCGTCCAAGCCTGCAGGTTTTATCCCGGTGTACGGGGCCCCCTCTCCGGCCCTGTGTAATCTGACCGCCGTCTCGAGGATCCAATCGTCGGCGACCTCTTCCGCCTCCGTTCCCAGCCTTCTGGCCTTCAGGCCCCTCTCGAAGACATCCTTCATCTCATCCTCGGAATCGGCGGGGATCCATATTAAAATAAAATTGACATTTCCGGCTTCCAAGGCCCTGGATACAGCCTCTGCGATGGGTCCGTCCCTGGTATCGCAATGTGGTGGCATTATAGAAATCCTCCTCTCCTCCATATAGGAGAGGTCTCCATAATAACATTTGGGACCTCCATGGGATCGTCGTCGCCGACCAGAAGGATTCTCGTGATCTATTCTATTCATGACCTCGGACGTTTCATCCGACGGGCAGGATCATGCGGACCGGAATTTCCCTCATCCTCCCGCCACCGGTGGGAGGATCGCCACCTCGTCCCCCTCCTGAAGGACTGTGGCCAGCCCCTCCCGGGAGTCTATCCGCTCTCTGTTCCTCATGATGATGACGTACTCTCTCACCCGGCCGTCCTCCTCGAAGATGGCGGGACCGAGCCCCTGGTGGGACGAAACGAGAATCTCCAGGAGATCTCCCACCTTCGAACCCTCTTCGAGGTCCAGATCCGTCTCCTTTCCCAGGATCTCCCTGAAGCTGGCAAAGGCCCTGATATGTATCAACATTTTTCCACCTATATATCCGCTATGCCGCATGCTACCGACAGGCCCCAAACAGCCTGCTGATCCCGTCGCTGGTGACCATCCCCTGGACCCTTCCCTCTCCGTCCAGGACGGGGAGGGCGGATATGTCGTGATCCTTCATCCTTCTCGCGGCCGTCTCGATGGAGTCCCCCTCGAGGATCGTCAGGACGTTATGGGTCATGATCTCCCGCAGCCTGGTATACTTCATGGCCACCGCCTTGGATATATCCCAGGCGGTGACGATCCCCGCGAGCCTTCCGTTCTCATCGGTCACCGGCAGGTGGGTCACCTCCCGCTCCACCATGACCCTGGCAGCGTCCTCGACGCTGCCGCCAAGGCCTATCGTCACCACATCCCTCGTCATGATCTCACCGGCCGTGCCGCAGGAGAGGAAGTTTCTCAGGATGTAGTTCATCTGACCCGACTCCAGGAGGAAGGCGTCGTGACCGTAGTTGGACGCGATCTCGCAGTCCCTTACATCCACATCGTTGGAGGCCAGGGCCTCGACGATCTCCCGGGACTGATAGGGGGGATACAGCCAGTCGGAGGTGATGGAGATGACCAGGACCTTGGCCTTCACCCCCCGAAAGGCCTCGGCGAGGGTCCCCTCCCCGGCGAGGTCGAAGTAGTCGATCGCCTTGGTGATGTAGAGGTAGGAGTTGGCGTCAAACCGCTTGACGAAGTTCTCGCCGTGGTAGCGCAGGTAGCTCTCCACCTGAAATTCCAGGTCCATATGGAAGCTGTACTCGCTCTTGTCCTGGAGGCGCCTGCCGAACTTCTCTTCCATCGCCCCGTCGCTGAGGTAAGTTATATGGCCGACCATCCTGGCGAGGGCGAGCCCCCGCCCCGGCGGGGGACCGCCATAGTAGCCGCCGCCGTTCCAGTCGGGATCGGATATTATCGCCCTGCGCCCCACCTCGTTGAAGGCGATCTGTTGAGGGGAGGAGTAAGCGCTGGTCGCTATCGGTACCGCCATCCGGACCATCTCGGGGTAGGATACACACCACTGGAGGACCTGCATCCCTCCGAAGGAGCCTCCCACCACGGCAAAGAGCCTCATTATCCCCAGATGGTCTATAAGCCTCTTCTGGACCGCCACCATGTCCTTTATGGTGATGATCGGCAAATCCAGGGCGTAAGGCTTTCCTGTCTTCGGATTGGCAGAGGAGGGGCCGGTAGTCCCCTTGCACCCCCCCAGGACGTTGGAGCAGATGACGAAGTACCTGCTCGTATCAAGCCCTTTCCCGGGGCCTATGACGGCGTCCCACCAGCCGGGCTTCCCCTCTCCGTCTCTATAGCCTGCGGCGTGGGCGTCCCCGGTGAGGGCGTGGCAGACGAGGATGGCGTTGCTCTTATCCCGGTTCAGCCGCCCATAGGTCTCGTAGGCGACCTCAACTCTGGTGAGCCGGTCGCCATGCTCCAGGACCAGATCCTCCGGGATCCTGAAGGTCCCGGTCCTGACCCTGCCGACGGAATCTCTCTTCATCTCACCGCCCTGGCTAGAGCCTGATCCAGGTCTGCTATGATGTCTTCGACGTCTTCGATCCCCACCGAAAGTCGTATGAAATCCGGGGTGACCCCACAGGCCTCCTGCTCCTCAGGGGTCAGCTGCTGGTGGGTCGTCGAGGCGGGGTGGATCACCAGGCTCTTGGAATCGCCGATATTCGCAAGGTGGCTGAATAGCTCCACCGACTCGATGAACCTCTTGCCTGCCTTCATCCCCCCCTTGATCCCGAAGCCGAGGATGGCGCCGTATCTTCCCCCGAGGTATCTCCTGGCGAGGTCGTGGCTCGGGTGATCTTTAAGCCCCGGATAGTTAACCCAGGCGACGGCGGGATGATCCTTCAGGTGTTCTGCCACCGTCATGGCGTTCTCCGAGTGCCTCTCGACCCTGAGGGCGAGGGTCTCCAGCCCCTGGAGGGAGAGGAAGGCGTTGAAGGGGCTGAGGCAGGGGCCCAAGTCCCGGAGGAGCTGGACCCGGACCTTGATTATGAAAGCTACATTTCCAAGCCCCGGAAAGTCGCCGAAGGTCTCCCAGAACCGCAGGCCGTGGTAGCTGGGGTCGGGCTCGGTGAACTCCGGAAACTTCCCCCTCGACCAGTCGAACCTCCCCGAGTCAACTATGACCCCGCCGATGGAGTTTCCGTGGCCGTTGATGAACTTGGTCGCCGAGAGGACGACGATGTCGGCTCCGTGATCGATGGGCCGAGTTAAGCCCACTCCGACGGTGTTGTCGACGACGAAGGGGACCTCTGAACGATGGGCGACCTCTGCAATCTTCTCAAAGTCAGGGACGTCGAGCTTCGGATTTCCGATCGTCTCGGCGTAAACCGCCCTGGTATTATCCGTTATAGCATCCTCGAACTTCTCCGGATCGGTGGAGTCGACGAACCTCACCCTCCTGCCCAGCTTTGGAAAGGTGTAGTTGAAGAGCTGATAGGTCCCGCCGTAAAGATTATCGGCGGAGACGATCTCATCTCCCACCTCAGTTATGGCCAGGAGGGCGAGGGAGATCGCCGACATCCCGGAGGAGAGGGCCAGCGCCCCCGTCCCACCCTCCAGGGCTGCGATCCGTCTCTCGAAGACGTCGCAGGTGGGGTTCATCATCCGGGAGTAGATGTTGCCGAACTCCTTTAAGGCAAATAAGTTGGCCGCGTGATCTGGGCTCTTGAATACATACGAGGAGGTCTGGTATATGGGCACAGCCCTCGCCCCCGTCGTAGGATCCGGATCTTCCTGGCCAGCGTGGACGGCCAGAGTCCCCATCCCCAGCTTCTTCTCTCTCATCTTTATTTTCTCCTTCAGCTGATCTTCAAACCATATCTTTCGGCGATCTCCAGAAACGACCCTGCGGCGTAATCCACCTGGCCCGGAGTGAGGCCGTAGGTGTTCAGTTTCCAGACCCTGGTGGCGCCGGCAAACTCGCCTATGATCCCTTGCCTCTTCAGCTCGTCGCTGAGGAAGTAGCCGCGCCTCTTGTGGGTCTTTGCCACCCGGTCGAAAGACTCGGTGGTGTCGACCTTCGAGAGGGTGTGCCTCCTGGGAAGCTCGCTCAATACCCTCGTCCCCTCGATCCGGGAGAGCTCCTTGAGGAATCGGTTCGACTTCGCCACCTCATCGTCCCAGGCCGCCGTCCTCGCCTTCACCCTGGGAAAGGAGGCGATCATGGAGATGAGGGTCCCCCCCATGAGGGTGCACCCCATATTCTCCACCTCCTTGATCCCGAACCTCCTTCCGGTGACGTCGCCGGCCATCTCGGTCGTCCGGAAGACCTTATCAGCCCACTCTTCGGTAGTGGCTAGGACCCCAGAAGGGGCCACCGAGGCCATGCTCTTGTGGCCGGAGCCGACGACGAAGTCCGCCCCGATCTCTTTGCCGTCGACGGGCATCACCCCGACGGTGTAGGCTCCGTTGTAGAGGAAGGGTATGCCGTAATCCCTCGCCACCTTCCCGATGCCGCGGACCTCGTGCTCGTTTCCGAACTGGTAGTCGAAGTGATCTATCATTATCAGCTTCGGAAGCTGATTAGTTTCTCGTTTTACCTCCTCTATCTTCTGGGCCGTCGCCTCGGCTGTAACCACGTTCCTCTCGTTCAAAGGCACCTCCCGGACGACCCCTCCCGCGACCTCGACGGCGAGAAACTCTGTGTAGTGGGCGAGGGAGGATACGATGACAGAGTCCCCCTTCTCCAGGAGGGACTGGGTCACCGCCTGAAAGCCCCGCCTCGCTCCAGGGACGACCCTCGCCACGTCCATGGAGAGAAACTCCGCCAGCTCCCGGTGGAACGCCTCCACAGGAGGGCGGCCGATCTTGTCGAGGCGGAAGGGCTTTCGGCAGTGGTCGCAGGTAGAGTAGCCGTCACCGTAGGATATGATCGCCTTGCGGGCCTCGGGGGTGAGCCTGCCGGCCGCCTGGATCGGATTGATGTTTATGTAATCCTCTTCGCGGCTGCGAACCTCTATACCGTCACAGACCCGCCCCGAGGGCGGCTCGCCGCCGCCCTCGATCCCGTCTATGATCCCCCGTACCCTCACCAGAGCCTCCGCAAACTCCCTCTCCTCGCCTTCGTCGAGGCCGCTGGGGAGGGACTGTCTGAAGATCTCTCTTACGTCTTCCAGGGCGAAGAGGGCCTCATAAGTCTTCTGTATCCTGGAGCTTCTTGAAACGTTCATCTCGTCTTCCTCTCAAGCCGAGGGTGAGAATCGAACTCACGTAGATCCGGTCTGCAGCCGAATGCATAGCCACTCTGCCACCTCGGCCCTTTATTCACAATCGTGAACGCAGCGTTAACGATTGTTATCTATTTAAAGCTTGTGATCCCGGGGACCGGTGGGATGGGTGATGGCCTGAAAGCCCAAGGTCCTGATATCATCCCGATGGATTCGTCACCGACTCGAAGAAGACCGGCCAGAAGGGGTCCTGTTCCGGGATCTCCAGGGGGACCGTCCTCCCGTCTGATCTCTTCATCACCCTCTCCTCGGGATCGGCGGTGACGGTCCCCACCACCGAAGCCCTTATTCCGGCAGAATGAAGCCTTCTGATTATCCCCGTCGAGGATCCTGCTTTCGCCGTGATGATGAGGGAGCCCTCGGCGATGGCGGCCACCGGATCTATCCCGAAGAAGTCGCATATCATCTTCACCTCTTCAGGATACACGAAGGAGGCCTCGTCGACGACCATCCCGACGCCGCTTGCGTTCGCCACCTCGAAGAGCCCACCGATGACACCGCCCTCGGTGGCGTCGTGCATCGAGGTCACCCCGCCCGCCTCCACCGCCACCATGGCGTCCTTCACCACGCTCATCTCTTTACAGAGGGCTTTGGCCCTCTCTACAAGATCTTTCGGATGGCTCTTGAGGAGTGCCTTCTCCCGCACCGCCGCCAGGATCCCCGCAGCCTCTATCGCCGGCCCCTTGGTGAGGATCACCTCGTCTCCGGGCCTCGCCCCCCTGGGGGTGACATATTCGTCCTTATCCGCCACAGCGAAGACGGTGACCCCGCCGACGAGGGGGGCGGCGAGCCCCGGATAGCGGCCGGTGTGCCCCCCGACTATGGCGATGCCCAGCTCCAGGGCCGCCTCATGGATGGATTCTACTATCGTCTCGAGGTCGGCGTCGGAGGTCTCCGGGGGGAGGAGGAGGGTGTAGGTCATGTACCTCGGCTTCACCCCCATCACCGCCACGTCGCTGGCGCCTATGTGGACCGCGTACCAGCCGAATATCTCCAGGGGCTGGCCCGGTATCGCGAGGATCGGGTCCTCGGCGACGATGAGAACCTTCCCGTCTCCCAGGTCCACCACCCCCGCATCGACCCCGGTGAAGGGGGGAACGACGACGGTATGGTCCTCGGCACCCAGCCTTCGGAGCAGAAAGTTGGAAAAGGTCTCCGGGTCGATCTTTCCGATCTTCGGCTCAGGGGGAGGCATTATAAGACCTCGCTATCTCGCAGACCTCGCGGACGACCTCCATGGGATCTATTCCGATCAGGACCGTCACCGGCTCCTTTCCCACCGCCCCGGTCTCGTAGAAGAGCTTGGGAATCCGGCCCCCGGCAGCCTCTATCGCCTCGGAGACCTTCCAGGGCATGGAGCTTCCCTCCATCTCTTTTATCTCATCCGGCTCCTTCCTCCGGTCGATGACGCTATATGTCCATCCCTTCTCCGCGGCGTACCCCTCCAGCCACTTAGCCAGCCTGGAATCGCTGGCGAAGTTCACCCCGGCCCGATAGGCAGGGTCTCTCTTCATAACCTCGATGATCAGCCTCGCCATGTGGCTGGAGGCACCAAACCGGGGCCTTCCGGCGGCATGGGGCATCCCGACGACGACGGTTATCCGTCCGTCCACGGCCAGGACCTCCTCTGGGGAGGTGGCCTTCGGCTTCGCATACACCAGGTTGCTTCTCACCTCGGGAATTAGATATAAAAAATCTTTGCAGTTTTCGATCTGGTCAAGGGCAACAAACATCTTTCCGTACATCAGTATCTCTTCTTCAAAGGTCATAATATTCCACCAAGATATTTTCAAAAAAATGGGCCTCTGAGGACTCAGAGGCTCATGCTGAATCTGCTTTTTAATATTATGCCGCGGCACAGTCGCATATGCCGCAGTCGCAGTTGCCGCATTCGCACGGACTACAGTCGCATATGCCGCAGTCACAGTTGCCGCATTCGCACGGACTACAGTCGCATATGCCGCAGTTGCGGTCGGAGCATTCTGCGGGCCCCTGACAGTCACAAACTTTTCCACAGTAGCCGAGGGCCCCCATAGGCAGCAGCACCAAAAATAGCGCTACCGCCAACAGAAGTCTATATGCGTCCATATTTTACTAACCCCTTTTCTTGAGTCCACAATTCACAATTGCGAACCGATTTCGTGTAACAATTGTTATTTGATATAGATTTTGGTCGGGGATGCCGCAACTTTTATATTGAAGCGATTCACAATTGTGAATCGTCGTACTGGATCTGAGGCCCTTTTCCCTCTCGGGGGTTTGGGAAAGGTCTGGGCGCATATGGTGGAATGGAAAGAACCGAAAACATCTACGATTTAGATGTATGCTGTAATGAAGTTGCGGTTCAACCACCTCCTGCGCCCAAGAGATCGGATCCAAAATGGAGATGGAAGGATGATAGATCTCAGAATTGCTGCAAAGGCGCTCATTTCGTTGAGCTTGATGATGGCTATGGCTCTCACCTGCCAGGCCGCGAATACACCAGAAGAGCTGGAAGGAGATGTCATCGAAATCGGGGAGATTAACGATGAATTCTCCGCTTTCGAGGATGAGATGGTGATCGTAGAGGGGGAGATAGTGTATGAATGTGGATCTGGATGCTGGTTTGTCTTAGACGATGAGACAGGAAGCATTTTTGTGGACATCTTCCCGAGCAACTTCGTCATCCCCCAGGAGAGGGGCTCAGAGGCGAAGGTCTATGGGAGGCTTTCCAGCAGGGACAATTCTCCCTTCATAATAGGAGAGATCGTTGAGATAGACGGAGAGATATATAGATGAACTTTCTCACCCTGGCGGCGAAGAACCTGATGAGGCGACGGGGAAGGACGCTGTTGACGGTTATGGGGGTGGCCATATCCATCTCTGTCCTCTTCAGCCTTCTGGCTCTGAACTCCGGCTACGAGATGGGCCTGAACAAAGAGATGAACAGCCTCGGGGCCCACATCCTGGCGGTGCCGAAGGGCTGTCCCTACGAGGCCGCATCCCTGGTGATGCACGGCGGGGTGATACCCAAGTATCTGTCCGACAATGATCTGGAGATGGTCACCAGCATCGAAGGCGTGAATATCGCCTCCCCCCTGCTGATGTACCAGTTCTACCTCAAGGACCAAAATACCGGCGAGAGGGTGCCTCACATCGTCTACGGCATAGACATCGATGAGATGAGAAAGCTGAAGCCCTGGTGGAAGGTGGAGGGCAGGTTCTTCGAGGATAATGAAACGAAGGTGATGGTCGTCGGAAGAGGGCTGGCGGAGTATGAGAACCTGACTGTGGGACAGATCCTTCCCTTCGGTCCTGATAAGGAGGATTTCACCATCGTCGGCATCCTGGAGAGAACAGGAGACCAGGACGACCAGTTCCACTTCCTGCCCCTCTCCGAGGCCCAGCGCCTCGACAGGAAGGAGGGTAAGATCACCACCATAGCCGTGAGGGTGGATGATCTGGGGAGGATCGCCGAGATCTCGAGAGAGATGGAGAAGATACCGGACGTGCAGGTGGTGACCATGACCCAGGTGATGGGGACCATAATGAATCTGGCGGCATCGGCCAGATCCCTCCTGCTCACCGTCATCGCCATCGCCATGATCATAAGTGCCTTCGGCATCCTCAATACTCTCCTCATGTCGGTTAACGAGAGGACCAGAGAGTTCGGGATGCTCAAGGCGATAGGAGCATCGGGCCTGGATGTCGGCAAGATGATCATGGCCGAGACCCTGATCATCACCGTCGCCGGCGGGGTGATCGGAGTCGTCGTCTCTATCGGCGGATCGAGCATCATCGAGGGATTCGTGAAAGGCATGCTCCCCTACTCCCCCAGCGGCTCTTTCATCCACATCAGCCCTGAGCTGGTGGGCTTCAGCCTCCTATTCTCATTGGGGCTTGGAATTGTATGCGGGATATACCCGGCCTTCAAGTCCTCGCGGCTAACCCCCATGGAGGCTATAAGGGGTGGTCTGGAATGAACAATATTCTGGAGGCCGAGGGCCTCACCAAAATCTACAGACGCGGGCGGGAGGATATCCACGCCCTGAAAGATGTCGACTTCAGCGTGGAGGAGGGCGAGTTCGTCTCCATCATCGGCCCCTCCGGCTCGGGGAAGACCGCACTGCTGAACGTCCTCGGATGCCTGGACACCCCTACCCGAGGGAAGGTAAGGCTGAATGGCATCGATATCTCCAACCTCAAAGAAAGGGAGCTGGTGAAGCTCCGCAGGGAGATGATCGGCTTCGTCTTCCAGCAGTTTTACCTCATCCCCACCCTGACCGCACGGGAGAACATCGAGCTACCTCTCCTATTCAGCCACAAGAACGGTAGCAAAAGTAGGATCGACGAAATACTGGAGATGGTGGGCCTCGGTGACCGAGGCAATCACCTACCAGGTCAGCTCTCCGGGGGGGAGATGCAGCGGGTGGCCATCGGCCGCGCCCTCATCAACGACCCGAAGATGATCCTGGCCGACGAGCCGACGGGGAACCTCGATTCAGCGACCTCCGAGATGATCTACGAGCTGTTCAGGGATCTCAGCCGCAGGGGGCTGACGATGGTGATCGTCACCCACAACATGGATCTCGCGAAGCAAGCGGAGAGGATGTACACTCTTCGGGACGGCCAGATGGTGGCCTGTGAGGATCTGGCCTCGGCCAGAAGGGATCTCTAGAAGGAGTGGGTAAGAAAATACTATCAGCTTGGCGGGGTGTTTGGGCGAAGGAAGGCCCAATCCCCGCGCCACATTTCCTTTAGATTGTTTTGAAAGTATCCTAAGGAAGGTTAGAGATGATAATTGGATTTGAAAATAGAAAGATTTTCACCACCTGTTTTGCTTTAAGCCTATTGGCCCTTATCGCCAGCCCCAGTGCTGAGGGCGGTTCAAGCTGCTGCTCAGTCGGAGACAATAGCGGGTGGTCCGGAGCTGACTTTTTGAACGATATGGGTCCCGCCCAGGTGATCCCGGACGGGTTCACGGCCACTGAGGGGTCGGAGGATGGTTCTCTCTCTTCCTCGGAGACGACCAAACCCAGATCGTTGGAGGGATCAGATGAGATTCTTTCCTCCGCGACAGAGGTGATGCTGAACGTGGACGCAGAACCCCAGCGATTCATTCCAGGGTCGGTTCAGATAGCCTACAAGAATTTTGTGGACGGATCAGGCCGACCGAGATCCGTATCTGAAATCTCCCAGACTTTGGGAAACGCTGGGATATCGCGATACGACTCGGTGACGATATACGGAGAGGATCCGTATCGTACCACCTTCGTCTTCCTTATATTGGATTACTTGGGCCATGAAAGGGTAGATCTGCTGGATGGCGGAATCGATGACTGGATGGCCGCAGGTAAACCCATAGAGGAAGCTCCGATCCCCAAAGATCCCACCAGCTACCTACCTGACCCTAGAGACGACCTGGTGACATCCTACGATTATTTGAGAACCCCCGACCTACAGGTAGTGGATGCAAGGCCCGTCGAGGAGTACGATGTTGGATCGATGACAGGGTCTGAAAACATCCCTTATGAGGCAATCTTAGATGGTGGCAGAATCAAGGATGGAGACGAGTTGGCAGAACTTTTCGCGGGGTTGGAGAAGACGGAATCCGTGGTCGTGTATTCGAACGACGCTGTCCACGCCTCTGCAGTCTGGTACGCTCTGAAAAGGGAAGGGTACGATGTTCGACTTTATGCTGGGGAAGACTGGCTGGCAAACCTGATCGAGGGTGAGCCGATTGAGGCCCAACAGTCAAGCTTCGCCGAAGTGACGGCCACACCGTCGTCGCCACCGGGCTACGAACAGTTCTTGCCGCCGTGCTGCAGATGATGACGCTTTTCGAGAATGAAGCGTCATTTTTGTATTTTTGCTTCGGCTGTGTGGAGGGTCACGAATACCGCGATCTTTTGATCAATGATGAAATTTATATGATATATTTTTAAAAATGAATTTTACTCAATTTTTCGCGACGAGTGCGTCCGCAATATAGAATAAATATTTTTACATTTAATAAAACAAAAAAATTATCTTTATAAATTTATAGATTTAGCTAATTCAAACAGGTGGTAGTCGGCAGTTTTAATTCGTGATTCTACAATTTTCAAGATATCGTGTATCCTTTCAATCCAAACTAAACCATCCTCTTGATTTCTCCATCTGATTAAATATGTAACTCGCGTTCCATCGAAACTTTTTAAGATATCTGCAGACACAAATCCATGCTGTTTCTTTGCATATTTCTCCAAGATCTCCTGGACGTTGTCGACTGTACGTTGCTGATGTTCAGGTTCTACGCTGATAACATTGATAAGTACAATCATTTTTTCATCGTTCAAGTTGAATACCATGAATCTTCCTCACATTCGATCCGATTTTACATCAAACATCACACCAATACCTGGATTTCCAGCTCATCTAATTGGGTTTTCAATATGGTGTAGCATCGAGAGTCCAAACATGTGACTTGTTGCCTGAATAAATAATATTTTCATTGAATATAGATTTTTGTATCATGCCTTAAAAGGTGATAATATGATGATTCCGAGGATTATAGCGTAATTACACTGGATCGGAGTAAAGATTGCAAGTCCCGCCCATGGGAGACAACTCAATGATCATATTGGAGGATAGAGGAGGCCTAACTCTCCACCAGCTGAGGGACTGACTCAGATCCAGGCGAGGTCTTTTCGGCCTCAAGCTCCGAATACAGCTCCGAGATCGCCTTCAGGACTCGAAATCCTTTGCCGGTCATCATATAATCCCCCCTCTCATGTCTCTGCATAATCATTCCGCTCTGAAGAAGCCTCTGGAGGTGAAAGAGGAGGTTTCCTCCCCGAAGTCCGGTGAGAGCCGATAGGGCCGAAAAGGTCTTGGTCTCAACGGAGAGGGCCTTCATGATCTGGAGCCTTTGCCGGTTGCCGAGGGGCTCCAAAAGCTCTTCGACGGCCCTCTCCTCATGAAGGTCCATTATGTGATCCTCCTTTAAGTCGCCGTCTCTGTACACCCTCAGAGAGCGCATCATCTCTATCTGCTTTTCCAGGAGCTTCGCCGCTTCCGAGAAGCAACTGCTGCACCGTTCGTAGGGTGCCTTGTCCCTCATATGCTCCATCCTCGCTCTCATTATCCCGACAGAATCCTCAGGGACGTCGCCGGATCTCAGGTTGTCCAGGTTGCCCTTGAGAAGGTCGGAGAAGAGGCCCATACAGGTCACCTTCATATGGCAGTCTGGCACCATCCCCGATTCCAACCCTTCATCTATCTCTTTGGAGGCGTATCCCACTATCGCCCTTGTGTAGCCGATCTTGCAGTCCTCAAGGATCGAGGCCAGATGCTCCTGGTTCGACCTCTCCACGAACCTCAAAAGGTCTGAGTGCATATCGTCCAGCTTCGACCTGATGGCCTCCATTTCTCTGTGAAGCTCCGATTCCATGATCGGATCGTGGACCCTGCTCAGGTAAAAAGGTTTCTATTATGTATTGATAGGTCATTTCAGTACATTCAATCGACCTTTGTACATTATGGTGACGATAAAGTATAAATCCATAACCGACCATAAGAAGGTTGGTGAAAAGCCATGAGCATAAGAGATGAGATCCACGCCCAGATCGAGGGTGCGCTGAAGGACGCCAAGTTTCCGATAAGCACCCCCGAAGAGCTCCTCGCGGCCATGCCCCAGGGGGCCGAGACAAAGTGTAAAGCGGGTGACTGCGAGATGACCGCCGGAGACGCGGGGAAGGTCCTCAAGGAGAGCGACTTTCCCTTCAAGAGCGCCAAAGAGGTCGCCGACGTCATCGTGGATAGGGCCGGGCTCTGAAGGTGCCTATCCCTTCATTTTTGTAATTTGGGTGGAGGCCTTCCCAAAGGCCAACCAGTTTAGGAGATGATATCAGATGAAGGTCCTCGGAGTTTCGGGATCTCCCATCAGAAACAGCAACACCGATCGAGCCCTGAAGGCGGCCCTGGAGGCGACCGGGGTGGAGACGGAGTTTATCAAGTTGTCGAAGTACAACATCTCCCCCTGCATCGCCTGCCTGGGCTGCGTAGATACGAACCTATGCATCCAGAAGGACGACGGCATCATGCTGGCCGAAAAGGCGAGGGAGGCCGACGCCCTGATAGTCGCTGGATACACCCCCTACTCGTCTTTGGATGCCAGGACCAAGGCATTCCTGGAGCGGCTTTATCCTCTCCGCCATCAGAAGGGCCTGATGCAGAAGAAACCCGGTGGGATCATAGTCACCTGTGCCGTTCCCCAGGGACATCCCATGCTCCCAAACGCCTGTGAGAACGGCATCAACGCCATATCCTATTACATGATGGAGGAGGGGATGGAGATCGTGGGCAAGGTCGCCATCCTGGGGAATGCGCCCTGCGTTAGGTGTCACGCCTTCCCGGGCTGTGAGACCAGCGGCTTGAGGATGATATTCGGGCCTGAAGCAACGGTCGAGTCTGTGGGAATCCACAGCTTTGAAGACCAGCCGGAGACGATGGATGCCGCGAGGGAGCTTGGAAGGGATATCGCCGCAGCCCTCAAGACGAGATGAGATGACGGTCGTCTCCCGAACCCCTTAAAAATGGATAACGAAAGGTGGTGAAGAAGATGTACGTATTGGGTGTCAGCGGAAGCCCCACCAGAGACGCAAACACCGATAAGCTGGTGAAGGCGGTCTTGGATGGGACGGGGCTTGATAACGTCTTTGTAAAGCTTTCGGACCTGAATATCGGACCGTGCAGAGCCTGCATGGCCTGCGTCAAGACAAACAAGTGCGTATTGGAGGACGACTTCCAGGTGCTGGGCCCCCAGGTGCTGGAGGCCGACGCCCTGGTGGTCGGCTCGCCCACATACTTCGGCCTTCCCAGCGGCTTCACCAAGGCCTTCATGGAGAGGCTGTATGCCTATCGGCACGTCAACCTCCTCACCAAAGGAAAGGTGGCCGTCGCCGTAGCCGTCGGATGCGCCTCAGAGAAGGACGTGGAGTCCTGGCTCGCCCGGGTGATGGCCTTCGGTGGGATGGATGTGGTGGGGAGCATGAGCGCCAAGGGAACCCCATGCTGCTTCGTCTGTGGCGAGGGGGAGGACTGCAGCTACGCCTCCTGGAACGCCTATTCCCCCGAGGTGGCAGGGATGGACTTCGGCTGGAAGGAGAACTACGAGGGGTATCTGGAGATCCTCCCCGAGAACGTCCCCTACGTCAAGGGCTCTGCGAAGATCCTGAAGTCCTTCCGGAGCGTCGAAGATGAGCCCGAGGTTATGGAGAAGACCCGAAGGCTGGGCGAGGCGATAAGGGAGAGGCTGGAGCAGAGATGACCGGATACAAGATCGTATGAGAGGGGAGTAACCTTGTACAGAGTGGTCGGACTGAAAGAAGAAGAAGTGACCCTGGCCGAGAGCTTCACAGAGGCTCTAAAGATCTTCCACGAGCATTGTACAAAGCCGATCAATGAGGGAAAGAGAAGCCTGAATATGGAGAAGAGCTGCTACATCGAGGCTGTGGGGGAGACGGCGACCGCCCAGATGCAGCATCCGTACGTATTCGAGTTCGCAGTCAAGGCCGGATTGATCAAAGATGGAGAACTCGCCGCCCCCCTTATCGAGCCGAGGACTACGGAGCTCATCGCGGCCTTCAGCAGAGCGGCCGTGCTGCAGATGTTAGGAACCATAGGATGCCACTAGGGGTCCGCAGGCTTACGAAGTCCATTGAGGAGAAGCGAGAAGATGTATCCGCTAGGTGGAAGAGGCGTCGACGCCTCCCTTTGGAGGGGCGACCCATCAAGGCGACGGATCTTGAGCCGAGCCTTTGACCTAGAGGATCGATGAATCCCTCTCACTTCTTCCACAGCTCCCGATAGCTTGCGGCGGAGGTGGTGGGAGTCTGGCTGATCTTATCGGACTTCGCCTTCGGCCTCTTTAGATCCTCCTCTCTCAGCCTTCTTATCTCCTCCTCGGCCTCGATGCCCATGACGAAGGTCCCATGGCAGGGCTTCACGTAAGTGAAGATCAGCTCCTTCCCCCTTGCCCCCATGGCGATGGGAGGGATCCCGATGAGGTAGTAGTCCCCGAAGATCTTGTATCCGGGGCTGACGTAGAATATCTCGTCGGAGTTATCTTCGATGTACTCACGAGCCTCTTTGAAGCTGGTCCTCTCCAGGTAGAGGTTGTACTTCATCTCCTCAACGCAGCTCATCCCATCACCCGGTCGATCTTGTTCTTGAGGGGGATGGGGTTATGGACCGCCTTGGCGACGATCTTCTCGGAGGGAAAATCAACAAGTTCCGCTACCTCTTCGGCGTTTCTCCCGAAGATCACCGCATACATCTTCGCCCCTGATATGGCGCTCATGGTGGCGGCGTAGGTCACCCCGGCGTCGTTATGCATGAAGGCAAAGCAGCAGTTGTAGTCCGTCTTCTTCTCGACGATATCTGCGATGCACCGATCCAGCTCTATGGTATTCTTGACGTAATGCCCTTCGGGATCGGTCATCTTAAGAAGCTTCAGCGCTGCATCCGTCCCCGCTACGGTGACATCCGCCCCGGCCTTTTCGAGCCGAAGGGAGAGGTAGATGGCGGCTGACATCTGAACCGGAACTTCGGGGCAGCCCATCATCAATAAGGCTCTATCTCCACTCTTCATAAACCACCAGACCTCCGTTATCTGAACCTTCAACGATGATATAACAATTGTTACTTGTCATGAGAATTGTCAAGTATATCAACCTTCTCCCGAGGTCCCGAACGACAGGGGATATCCTGCTCATTGACGGCGTCGGCGATCTGGGGAGAGACAACCTCCGACAAAACCGTCATAGAACGCCGACCTTCGGGAAGAGAAGATATAAATGATCCTGCTCAATTAACAATTGTGACCTCGGAGACGCCGATTTGGAGGATTGACCCGAATTGAATAATTTGCGCTGCTCGATATGCGAAGATGCCGCCGTGGCAAGGTCCAGCAGGTCTCGGAAACTTTTATGCGCCAGCCATCTCATGGAGGCCTTCGAGGACGAGGTGAGAGAGACCCTGAAAGCAGGCAGGATGATCGAGGATGGAGACAGAATAGCTGTGGCGCTGAGCGGAGGAAAGGACAGTGCGGTCCTCCTCTACGTCCTGAAAAAGATCCTTGCCGGGGAGGCGGTCGAGCTCTTCGCCATCACCATCGATGAGGGGATAAAGGGCTACAGGGAGGATACCATAGGATATGCCCGGAGGATCTCCGATGAGCTGGAGGTCGAGCTTGAGATGCTATCCTTCAGAGACGAGTTCGGATCGGACCTCGACCGGATCGTGAAAGGCAGAGATCAGGCCCCCTGCACCTTCTGTGGAGTCCTGCGTAAGAGCGCCCTCAACCGGGCCGCAAGAGACCTGAGGGCGACGAAGCTCGCCACGGGCCATAACCTCGACGATGAGGCCCAGTCGGTGATGATGAACTACCTCAAGGGAGACATCGAACGGCTCTTCAGGCTTTCGCCGAGGAGGCCCCTTCCAGGCCTCGTCCCCAGGATCAAGCCCCTGCGCCATATCCCCGAAAAGGAGGTGGCGCTCTACGGTATCCTCGTCGGAGTCTATCCCGAGGCCCCCGAGTGCCCTTACGCCCATTCCTCCTTGCGGTTTGAGATTCGAAGGATGATGAACGGCCTTGAAAGGGACCATCCGGGAACGAAAAGCTCCGTCTTGAGGGGCTTTGAGAAGATATTGAGATCCGCGGAAGATAGGCCTGCCGCAACACCCCTCTCGTGCTGCAGGATCTGCGGCGAGCCCACCTTCGGAGATCTCTGCAAGGCATGCCACCTCCTGGGAAGAGTGGATTGAAGTTTTTCTTCGCCCCCTTCCCAATACTTATATACGAGGGGTGCTCCAGTTTATGTTAACAATTGTAAATCACTGGCCTGATCGCTCGACCGGAGAACGGAAGGTCATATTGGTGTTCTGGGGATTCTTGAGGATCGAGCTATGAGGGGCTATAGGATCTCGATGATTTGAGGTGTAAATGGACGCTAAGACCAAGGCGCTCCTGGTGAGCATCGGGAGCGCCGATATCGACGAAGAGCTTCTGAAGGAGGGTGCGGGGACGACGGTACCTGCCGCAGGCCCCGGGGCCGGGAAGGAGTCCTTTTTCTTCCAGTCGGGCGGGCACCGGGTGAGGCTATCCATAAGCAGGAGCTCTGCCTTGAAGGTCCTGGGCCGGATAGGGGACGTGGTCATCCTCCACGAAGGCGCCGAGATCGCCCGGGGGAGGCTTGAGCCAGCCCTCTGCCACTGCCCGGAGCAGGCTTATCTGACGGTCAGCCCAGCTTGCATCTTCGACTGCAAGTTCTGTCCCGTGCCGAAGCTCTCCGGCGAGCCTAAGGACCTGAAGAGGATCCTGGACCTGGTGAAGGTGGCTGACGGGACCGGCGAAATGCGGGCGATATCCCTCACCAGCGGCGTAGCCAGGTCGCCGGAGGAGGAGGTGGAGACCGTGGCTTCGGCGGTGAGAGCCCTCCGGGAGATCTATGATCTGCCGATCGGCGTCTCGGTATATCCGACATCCTCCAGCTCAGAGATCCTTTACGAGGCGGGGGCGACGGAGGTGAAGTACAACGTCGAGACGATGGACCAGGAGATCTTCGAGAGGTGCTGTCCGGGCCTTTCCCTCCCCTTCATCCTCGAATCCCTGGAGAAGGCCGTCGAGGTCTTCGGCGAGAACAGGGTCACTACAAACTTCATCATCGGCCTGGGCGAGGACGACGCCACCGTCGAGGCGGGGGCGAGGAGGCTCGTGGAGATGGGGGTGATACCGATACTGAGGCCGATCTCCCCTCACCCCCTCCGGGCCGGCGAGGTTTATGTGAAGAGGCCCTCAGCAGACAGGCTCCTGGCCCTCGCCGGGATGCTCCGGGATCTTCTGGACGAGCACGGCCTCAGGGGAGACCTCGCCGAGACTATGTGCCTTCCCTGCACGGGATGCGATATGACCCCCCACAGAGACGTCATGAGGGGTGATCTATGAGGGTGATCCTCCCCGACGGCGAGATGAGGGCGATGAGCTCAGGGAGATCTTCGATAAGGAACCTCCTGGAAGAGCTCGGGATCAACCCCCTGGAGGTCCTCGTGGCCAGGAACGGCAGGATCGTCCCGGAGGAGGATCTGGCGGGGGAAGAGGATGAGATCCGGGTGATAAGGGTCGTTCACGGAGGATGATCCCCAAGAAGGGTCCTGTGGTTTAAACCACGGAGGATCTTGATCCGAGACTGTCGGTTGAGCCATCGCCGAGGTCACCATCTAAGGTCGAAATCCTCTGATCTGGCAGGCGAATAAGGTTTATATCCCATAAATTCACGATCGTTATCCAGAAGATCTATAGACCGAGATAGATCTTTGGTGAAATATGAAGCTTCCATGTGAATCCGCCGTCTGGGACACCCTCCCAAATATAAGGGCTGCCGTCGCCAAAGAGCTGGTGGACCGCGGGCTATCTCAGAAAGAGGTCTCCCAGCTCTTGAAGATCAGCCCTCCCGCCGTCTCTCAGTACGTCTCCAAGAAGAGGGGGTACAGCATCACCTTCAGCGAAGAGGTGAACCAGGCGATAACGCGGCTGGCTGACGAGATGGTCAGAAGCGATGCCTTCGACCCCACAGACAAGATCTGCGAGATCTGCAGGATGCTGAGGGAGGGCGAAGAGGTCGAGGTCCGGGATGAATGCGAAGGCTGCAGGTGATACGAGCCGAGGGATATGAAAGGCGGAGAAGAACTGACGGTGGGGCTCGAAGAGAGGGCGGAGAAGCTGAATAGGCTCAAGGAGATCCTCCGGGAGGATGAAAGGATACTGATCGCCTTCTCCGGCGGCCTGGACAGCTCCTTTCTCGCCTGGGTGGTCGCCGAGGTCCTCGGGGATGGGGCGCTTCTCGTCACCCTCGACTCTGAGGCTTTGCCCCGAAGCGAACTTCTAGAGGCGGAGGAGATAGCCCGATCCTTGGGCCTGCGCCACCGGATCGTCGGCACCAGAATCCTCGAATCGGAAGATATCGCCAACAACCCCCCCGACAGGTGCGCCCTCTGCAAGAGGGCAGACGCCAACGCCCTCAAGAGGATCGCGAAAGAGGAGGGGATCGGAAGGGTCGCCGATGGGGTGAACATCTCGGACTACGACGACTACCGCCCCGGGATCAGAGCCTCCGACGAGGAGGGGATCATCCACCCCCTCGCCGAGGCAGGGCTCGCCAAACCGGATATCAGGACCCTCGCGAGGGAAATCGGCCTTCCCTTCTGGGATAAGCCCCCCATGGCCTGCCTCGCCTCCAGGATCCCCTACGGCGAGAGGATAACCCCCGATAAACTGAGGATGGTGGAGGAGGGCGAAGAGTTCCTGAGGGGTCGGGGGTTTCGGACCGTCAGGGTGAGGGTCTCCGGGAGGACCGCCAGGATCGAGGTGGACGATGGAGACCTGGACAGGATCCTGGAGATGAGGGAAGAGGTCGCAAGAGAGCTAAAGAGGATCGGTTTCTCATACGTCTCCCTGGACCTGGAAGGGTACAGAACGGGTAGCGCAAACGAGGTCCTATGAACCCCGAAGAGATAAGGCGGGACTTTCCCATCCTAAAAGACGTCATCTACATGGACAGCGCCTCGACGAGCCTCACTCCCGAGCCTGTCCTCGCCTCGATCCTCGAATACTATCGAGGCTACAGGGCGAACGTTGGCCGCGGGGTCTACAGACTATCCCGCCTCGCGGACGATCTCTACAGAAACGCCCACCGGAAGGTCGCCGACTTCATCGGCGCCGAAGGCGGGGTGGTCTTCACCAGAAACACCACCGAGGCGATAAACGCCGTCGCCCAGGGGATAAAATGGCGGCGGGGGGACGTGATGGTGACGACGGCAGCAGAGCACCACTCTAACCTCCTCCCCTGGATGAGGCTGAGGGATATGGGCGTCGGCCTGAATGTCGTGAAGCCGGACCCAGAGGGATCCTTCGATCCCGCCAGCTTCGAAGCCGCGATAGATGACGATACAAAGCTCGTCGCCATGACGATCGCATCCAATGTCCTGGGGACCGACCTTCCGGCGAGGGAGGTCTCGGAGATCTGCCAGGATAGGGGCGCCCTCCTCCTCCTGGACGGCGCTCAGTCCGTCCCCCACATCCCGACGGATGTCGGCGACCTCGCCTGCGACTACCTCTGCTTCTCCGGCCACAAGATGCTCGGCCCCTCGGGGACGGGGGTCCTCTGGATGAGGGAGTACGACCTATCGCCCCTCCTCGTCGGCGGGGGCGTCGTCGAGGAGGTCGACCTTCAGGGCTACATCCTGAAGGGGGGGTACGAGGAATATGAGGCGGGATCCCCCGACGTGGCGGGGGGGATCGGCCTCGCGGCTGCCGTCGATTACCTCCGGAAGGTCGGGATGGAGGAGATAGCCCGCCACGAGGCGGGGCTCACAAGACGGCTTCTTACAGGGCTTCTAGATATCGAGGGGGTCGAGGTCTATGGGCCGCTGGACCCCGGCCAGAGGCTCGGGATCGTCTCCTTCAACATCGCAGGCATGAGCCCCGCCGAGGTCGCCCACCTCCTGGACGAGGGGTCGGATATCATGGTCAGGTCGGGGCACCACTGCTGCATCCCTCTCATGAGACACCTCGGCCTTCCGGCGGGGACCGTCAGGGCCTCTATATACCTCTACAACACCGCCGACGAGGTGGAGGAGCTGCTCGCGGGCGTCGAGGAGATATCGAAGATGGCTTAGGTCAGAATGACGGTTCGATATGACGGTTCCATAAGATGGTTCAATATGACGGGCGTTAAGAACGTCTCCATACCTCGGAGTGGTCTCCATTGATGAAGGTATTTTCATGTCTCAAGCTGGACGGTGACGAGGCCATAGAAGGCGTCCACCAGGTGGTCGAGGAGACGCCCCTCTCGATATTCATAAACGGGAGGCATTTCGCGACGGCCATGACTAGCCCCGCAATGCAGGAGGAGTTCGTCTCAGGCCACCTCTTTTCGGAAGGGATCGTAAAAGGGCTCGAAGAGATCGAATCCCTGAACGTAGAGGAGAACGTTGTAAAGGTGGTACTGACCAATCCGATGAGAGCGATCAGGTCAAAGAGGCCGATATTGAGCGGATGCGGTGGAGCCTCTTCCTTCCTGGACGAGTCGAAGCTTTCGAAGGTGGCATCTAACCTGAGGGTCGAGAGAGGGGGCATTCGGGCGGCCCTTAAGGAAATCTCCATGTCGCAGCTTCATAAGGCCACGGGAGGCGTTCACTCCGTGGGGCTCTTCGATAGACGGGGGGTCATCTGCAAAGTCGAAGACATAGGCAGGCACAGCGCCCTCGACAAGGTGATAGGCCGCGGCCTCCTGGATGGGGTCAGCTTCGAGGAGACCTTCGTCGCCACCACCGGGAGGATATCCTCGGATATGGCCCTGAAGTGCTCCCGGGCCGGGGTTGGGATCATAGCTTCCAGGGGGGCGACCACGAGCCTCGCCATCGAGATCGCCGAAAGGACCGGCCTGTCCATAGTTGGCTTCGTTAGAGGGGAGAAGATGAACGTCTATACAGGGCGGGAGAGGATAAAGGGCTGATGAGCCGCAACCTCTCTAAAGGGATAGCATCCTCTCTATTGATCTTCTGGCCAGCCTCGCCGTCTCCTCTGCCACTACCACCCTCGGCTCCAGGGTCCTGAGGGCTTGCAGAACCTTCTCGGGGGTCGTCTTCTTCATGTTGGTGCAGATCGCCCTGGAGCTCAAGGGATAGAACCGCTTACCGGGATTCTCCTTCTCGAGCCTGTAGATCATCCCCACCTCCGTCCCTATGACGAACTCCTCCGCCCCGCTGGCCTTCGCCCGCCTCCCCATCCCGGAGGTGCTGCAGACATGGTCTGCGAGGTCGATGACACCTGGCCTGCACTCCGGGTGGACCAATACCTCCGCCCCGGGGTGCGCGAGCCTTGCAGCCTTCACTTCTTCGGGGGTGAACCGGTCGTGGACGTAACAGTATCCGTCCCACTTTATGACCGTCTTATCTGTATGCCCGGAGACGTAATCACCAAGGTTCCGGTCGGGGACGAAGATCACCTCCTCTTCGTCCAGGGAGTTTACCACCTTAATTCCGTTGGCCGAGGTACAGCAGATGTCGGACTCCGCCTTCGACTCGGCGGTGGAGTTGACGTAGCAGACGACCGCCGCCTCTGGATAAGCCGACTTAAGATCCCTCAAATCCTCGGCGGCGATCATGTGGGCCATGGGGCACCACGCCTCCGCCGCCGGGAGTATCACCCTCTTATCGGGGGAGAGGATCGCCGCCGTCTCCGCCATGAAGTCGACGCCGCAGAATATTATGACATCGCAGTCCAGCCTGGCTGCGGCCCTGGAGAGCTCCAGCGAGTCTCCCACCAGGTCTGCAAGATTCTGGACCGGACCGGGCTGATAGTTGTGAGCCAAGATGATAGCCCCCAGATCCTCTTTCAAACGGGATATCTCTTCGATCATCGAGTTCAATTAAAGGCCGGGAGGTTATATAACAATTGTTATTCCAGAGAGGGGCTGGCTATAGCCCACCTCCGAAGAGGGCCGCATCTCCCACTACTACTCGCCGATCGCATTCAGATTCCGAGGGTCAGCCTGATGGTGTTTCTCAGCGCTGGAGCCAGACCCAGGGTTAGAAGGGCGAGCTTCGTCAGGTTCTTGAGGGACGGCTCGTCTTTGAGGGCGTCGTCGATGAGGGCCAGGACGGGGATCAAAATCAGAAGCTTGAGCGGGTACATCACCAGGGCCGTCCCGGCAAGATCGATCAGAAAGTTAGGGAGTACGTGCTTTTCGGTGTAGCCGAACCAGTCCACCCCGACGTAGGTGGAGCTGGCGTCGAGCATGTGGGCGTATAAGATCACTAGGTTCAGCCGATCTGAGAGGAACTGTAGGTTCAGCCTTGAAGCGAGGGCCCAGGCCACCAGGGCCGCCGCCGACCCGAGGGAGATTATCGCCGCCGGAGCAGAGAGGCTCCCGGTCCCTTTCGAGAATAGGAAGAGAAGGTTGGCCCCGGCCCAAGAGAGGCCGACGAGGGCGTAGCCTGGTAAGTACCGCCCCTTCAGGGCCTTTCGGCAGACTATCAGGCTAGCGAATGTCGCAGATGCTACGAAGAAATATATGAACGGGGTTATAAGCAGGTACTTTGCGGGGGCTGCCACAAGATTTGCGTCCTCCACGACCCGGAGGCTCGCCCCCGCCAGGATGTAGGGGGCGGTGGAGAAGACGAACTTCTCGTCGAGCCTGATGTCCAGCTGTCGAAAGAGCCTGATGATCAAGAGAAGCATGCCGCCCAGGATCAGGGCCCATGTGACCGTGTTCACCGGGTTGTACCCCGAATCGCTGACGATGGGGCCTATGTAGTATTCGTATATCCAGGGATGCAAAGGGCCCAGCTCCACCAGACTTTATCGACGCTGAATGGGAGCTGCCTGGTATATTAATAATCCTTCTTTCCTGGAGGGGAAGAAGCGAGTAGAGGGGTGGGGAGGGAGAAACGACGAGAAATAAATAGAATTACTGCGTCTTCTGCCATCACTTCTCCTGCCCCGACCTCGCGAAAGGCGCGGAAGATTTATATAGTGATGGCGGTGAAGGGAGTTCGTCCGTTTTCTGATTTTGATTCGAGGTATTTAGATGGTCGAGGTGTTCAAAGGCACAACTACGGTGGGAATCGTCTGCAAAGATGGTGTAGTGCTCGCATCAGAGAGCCGGGCCACCATGGGCCACTTCATCGCCAGCACCACTGCACAGAAGATATACCAGATCGCCGATCGCGTCGGCTTGACCACCGCGGGAGTGGTCGGCGACGCTCAGTCCATCGTTCGGATGATCCAGGTGGAGTCGAGGCTCTACAACATGCAGAGAGGCGAGCCGATGACGGTAAAAGGGACGACCTCTCTTCTCTCCAACGTCCTCGCCTCTCGGCGATACTTTCCCTTCATGGTGCAGCTCCTTTTAGGCGGCGTGGACAAGAAGGGCCCGCAGCTCTTCTCCCTGGACGCCCTGGGCGGCCAGATCGAGGAGCAGAAGATCGTGGCCACTGGATCGGGCTCTCCCACCGCCTACGGCGTCCTGGAGGCGCTCTACGATCCCGAGATGAAGCTCGAAGAGGGCTCGAAGCTCGCCGTGAGGGCCATCCACAACGCCATGAAGAGAGATTCGGCCTCTGGCGACGTCATACAGTTGGTCAAGATTACCGACGACGGGTATGAGGTGGTAGATGAATCTGTTGTGGAGAATATCCGGCAGGCTCTCTAAGTAAAATAAACTTTTTTTTGGATGTGTTTCATTGTCTGTTGAGGAAGTGCTCCTTGAGCTTAAGCGGAGAGTGCAGAGCAAACTGCCTCCGAACATAAACGTCACCGGCATCGAATTCGAGGGCCCTGAGCTGGTAATATACACCGACGACCCAAGACGGCTGGCAGACGATGGCGAGATCATCCGCTCCCTGGCAAAAGATCTGAGAAAGAGGGTGGTGGTGAGGCCGGATCTGAAGGTCCTGGCCGACCCCGAGGGCGCGGTGAAGAAGATTCAGCAGGTGGTCCCCTCCGAGGCGGGGCTCACCGACTACTACTTCGACGGCGAGACTGGAGAGGTGGTGATCGAGGCCGAAAAGCCGGGGCTGGTGATCGGAAGGCACGGGGCCACCCTGCGAGAGATCACAAAGCTCATCGGCTGGACCCCGAAGGTGGTGAGGACGCCGCCGGTCCGATCCAGCACCATCGCCAACACCAAAGAGTACCTCCGGTCTGTCCAGTCCGAGAGAAAGGAGATCCTGAAGACGATCGGGAGGAGGATCCACAGAGACGTCGCCTCAAAGGACCAGTGGGTGAGGATAACCACCCTCGGTGGGTGCCGGGAGGTCGGAAGAAGCTGCATGCTACTCTCGACCCCCGAATCAAAGATCATCGTCGACTGCGGCGTCAACGTCGGATCCGACGACAGCGCGACGCCCTACCTCTACGTCCCCGAGGCGTACCCCTTAAACCAGATCGACGCCGTGGTCCTCACCCACGCCCACCTGGACCACGCCGGTCTCGTTCCTATGCTCTACAAGTACGGGTACGAGGGGCCGATATACTGCACCCAGCCCACGAGAGATCTCTTCGTCCTCCTCCAGCTCGACTACATCGACATAGCGGGAAGGGAGGGCAAAAGGATCCCCTACGAGTCCGCCATGATCAGGGAGGCCCTGAAGCACACCATAACCCTGAACTACGGCGACGTGACCGACATCGCCCCCGACACGAAGCTGACCATGCACAACTCGGGCCACATCCTGGGCTCAGCCATCTGCCACTTCCACGTCGGAGACGGCCTATACAACGTCGCCTTCACCGGAGACTTCAAGTTCGAGAAGACGAGGCTCTTCGACCCCGCCGTCCACTCTTTCCCCCGGCTTGAGACCCTGGTGACGGAGGCTACCTATGGAGGCGCCAGCAGCACCCAGCCCTCTCGTAAGGAGGCCGAAGGGAGGCTTCTGAAGGTGGTTCGGGAGACGATAAAGCGGGGCGGGAAGGTGATAATCCCGGCCTTCGCCGTGGGCAGGAGCCAGGAGGTGATGATCGCTCTCGAGGAGGCGATCAGGAAGAAGTCCCTCGACGAGATCAGCGTCTACCTCGACGGCATGATCTACGAGGCGACGGCTATCCACACGTCATACCCCGAGTACCTGAACAACGAGCTTCGGGACCTCATCTTTCACAAGGGGATCAACCCCTTCCTCTCCGAATGCTTCGTCCAGGTGGAGTCCGCAAATCACAGGTCCAGCATCATGGAGGGCGACCCCTGCGTAATCCTGGCGACGAGCGGGATGATGAACGGCGGCCCGATCCTCGAGTACCTGAAGGGGCTCGGGCCCGACGAGAGGAACACTCTGGTGATAGTCGGATACCAGGCCGAGGGGACCCTCGGTCGCCGGATTCAGAAGGGGTGGAACGAGGTGCCCCTCTCCTCCGAGGGGAGGACCCAGACGGTCAAGATCAACCTGGAGGTGGTCACCGTCGACGGCTTCTCGGGCCACTCCGACCGAAACCAGCTGATGGACTACGTGCGAAGGGTCTACCCCAAGCCCTCGAGGGTGATCACAAACCACGGCGACGAGAGCAACTGTCTCGACCTCGCCAGCTCCATCTACAAGAAGCACCGGATACCGACGATGGCGCCCATGAACCTGGAGACGATAAGGCTCATCTGATGCCGGAGAATGGGATGGCCTAAGAGACGTTTGGAGAGGGGTGGATGAAGACAAAAGGCGGAGGCTCTATCCCCGCCGCCTTCGTCCCCTCCTGCATCTGCTGGGGGGGGATGTCTCCTCCCTCGCCATCGCCCCTCGAAATCGATGATAACGCATCTCGAAGTCGGCGATGGATTCTTCAAAAGATTTATCAAATTTGAGCGCCAATTTGGCGGGCGAGGTTTTGTGCGATGGGAAAGAGAACTCGGATCATCAACGATCCCTCCGATCTTGTTCCTCTGCTCCTGGCTTTCGGTTCAGAAGTTCATAAACGGGTCTTTGAAGAGCTCTGCTGTGAATGGCGGACAGAAGCGGAGCTATCGGCGATTATCGGCGACGAAAGTGGGGTTCACAGGAGCCTCGATCTTCTGAAGAAGAGCGGATTGGCGGAGACCAAGTGGAAGACGCCAAAACCCGGTGAAACTCCGGAGAAGGAGTATCACTCCAGTTACTCGAGGATTCAGGCCAACTTCGTCTGTTCCCTCGAGGATCTTAGCGAGCTGATATACCTCACCTCAATGTCAGAAGAGGAGCTCCGGGACGTCACCGAGAAAATCGAGGAGGTCGTCGCCAAAGGCAACACCTCACTCAACAACCTCTCTCGAGAGCTGAACCTCGGCCAGGCCTTCATAAGAGGCGCTGCGAAACGAGCGGAGACGCTTGCCGTCAGGGGTCAGCGGATCGAGCTCTCGCGAGAAGAGGGTTAGAAGATGGTCGACGTTTTACAGAGCAAGAGGGATAGCTCGCGGTTTCAGATCCTGGTGGAGATCGCCGCAAACCAGCCGAACGTCCGGCAGAAGGAGGTGGCCGACAGGCTCGGCGTCACCCCCCAGGCGATCTCCGAGTACATCAAGGACCTGGTAGCCGAAGGGCTCGTTATATCAGACGGCAGGATGAGGTACCGGATCACAAAAGAGGGGGTCGAGTGGCTTCTTGAGAGCGCAGCCGAGCTGAAACGGTACGCTCGGTACGTGATGGAGGAGATCATAAGCCACGTCTCGGTCTGGGGCGCCATCGCCGACCTCGACCTCGCGGAGGGGGAGACGGTATCTTTGGAGATGAGGGGCGGCCTCCTCTACGCCGGTCGGAAGGAGGACGGCGGGGCGACCGGCGTCACCATCGCCGACGCTCGGGCCGGAGAGGACGTGGGCGTATCGAACCTCAAGGGGCTGATTAGCCTCAAGGAGGGGACGGTCACCGTCTGCAAGGTCCCTAGGGTCCAGATGGGCGGGTCTCGGAACGTGAACCTGGCAGCCCTCGCCGATATCGTCAAAGAAGGAAAGATGGTGGGGGCTCTGGGTATAGAGTCTCTCGTCGCCCTGAGAAAGGTCGGTCGAGAGCCGGACGTCTTCTTCGGGGCGAAGGAGTCGGCGGTGGAGTCGGCCTTCCACGGCGTCTCCTCGGTGATCGTCTGCGTCGACGAGCAGGTGCCAAACCTCATGGGAAAGCTCGAGTCCGAGGGGCTAAAGTACGAGCTCGTCGACCTCACGGCGTCCTGATCGGGTCGGGATGGCGGTTCAAGTTCTGGCCAGGGCCGAGAAGGCCCGAGTTCTCATCCTCCCCCTCCGGGGGGGACAGACCCTGTTCGAGGGGTACCTCCGCCTCCAGGAGACGCCGAAAGGCCCTCGCCCCAAGAAGTTTCTGGTCAATAAAGGCGGGGACGAGAGGTACCTCCAGCCAGAGGACCTGATCAGGCTCCTCCGGAAGGCCGATTCGATCTACATCGCCCGGGGCGACCCTGCCCTGGAAAATCAGTTCGTCGAGTTTCTCGAAGCGTTTCAGCTCCCTTTTCGGAAGGTTCTGATCTGCCAGCACTGCCTCTCCGAGAAGAGGAAGTTCACTCCACTGGACAAGGGGGCGGTCCGGTTCAAGGGCGACCTGATCTGCGAGCGGTGCGCGCTCGAGGAGCTGAAAAGAGAGGCTGATTTCAGGCACCTGGGACGGGCCGCAAAGCTCCACATGGCGCGGGTTCTTCTCAAGAGAAGAAACCTCGACGAAGTCCTCGCCCTCCTCGCACTCGATAGGCTCGACTCAGATCTGACGAAGTACGACGAGATCCCCGCTATGAAGGAGGAGGACCCGATGCCCGTCGAGGCCCTCGACCTACCCCCCGAGTTCAAGAATTTTCTTTTGAATAGGACTAAAACGCTCCTTCCGGTCCAGTCCAAGGCGGTCCAGGCGGGCCTCTTGAAGGGGAATAACCTTCTCGTCGTCTCGGCCACCGCCACCGGCAAAAGCCTTGTCGGGGAGATGGCCGGGATCAAAAACTTCCTGGAAGGAAGAGGCAAGCTCCTCTTTCTCGTGCCCCTGGTGGCCCTCGCCAACCAGAAGTACGACCAGCTTTCCCTCTATCGGGATCTGGGGGCCAGAACGTCGATCAAGGTGGGTGTGAGCAGGATCAAGCTCGGCAAGGGAAAGAGGATGAGTCAGGATCTGAATTCAGAGATCATCGTCGGAACCTACGAAGGGGTCGACCAGGTCCTCCGAACCGGAAGGGACCTGGGCAAGGTCGGGACGGTCGTGATCGACGAGGTTCACATGCTGGAGGAGAAAGAGCGGGGCCATCGCCTCTCGGGGCTGATCGCAAGGCTGCGATTTTCCTTTCCGAAAGCCCAGTTCATCTACCTCTCAGCTACCGTCGGCAACCCCGCCACCCTCGCAAAAGAGCTCGGCTCGGACCTCGTCGACTACGCGGTGAGGCCGGTTGCCATCGAGCGCCACCTGATATTCGCCGAATTTCAAGAGAAGAGGGGGCTGTTGAGAAGGCTCGTCAAAGAGGCGGCTTCCAAGACCTCCTCCACGGGGTACAGGGGCCAGACGATAGTCTTCAGCAACTCGCGGAAGAACTGCAACAACCTCGCCCAGGCGATACCAAACTCCGCCGCCTACCACGCCGGGATGCAGTACGACCAGAGGAGGAGGGTGGAGGCGCTCTTTGCCGAGGGGAAGATCGACGCCGTGGTGACGACGGCGGCCCTCGCGGCAGGGGTCGACTTTCCCGCCTCCCAGGTGATCTTCGACTCCCTGGCCATGGGGATCGAGTGGCTATCCGTCCACGAGTTCAACCAGATGCTGGGAAGGGCTGGAAGGCCCGGCTACCACGATCGAGGGATAGTCTACCTCCTCCCCGAGCCCGGCAAAAAGTACATGGGCGGGAAGGGCGAGTCCGAGGACGAGGTGGCCCTGCGGCTGCTGCGGGGCCAGATGGAGGACGTCCTCCCCGAGTACGAGGAGGAAGAGCAGCAGGAGGAGGTATTGGCAAACGCTGTGGTGGCGAGGTCGAAGGAGGATCTGGTCCGTCTCCACAAACTGACGATCGGCCTCGACGACCTGAATTCGAGCCTGAGAGCCCTTTCAGAAGCAGATCTCGTGAGGGGTATCGATCCCACCAGGATCGGACGGGCGGCGGCGGCCCACTTTCTCACCCCAGAACAGGTGCTCGTGATCAGAAAGGGTCTAGCCGAGGAGAAGGAGCCCCTCGAGGTGGCCGTCGACTTGGAGAGGTTTCTGGACCTCTACCTCAAGGCTGCGGACCGGATCTCGATGAAGCTTCGGATGCAGGTCTCAACCAGGGCTCTGCACGGCTCGGTTATGGATCTCCTCAGTAGCGAAGACCTCACCAAGCTCGACCCCAAGCTGAGAGAGGAATTGATGAACTTCGCCAAGGACTTCACGCGGTGCGGCTGCAAGGACACGCCATACTGCGGCTGCCCTGAGAGGAAGGCCTCCCTCAAGATCCTGGAGCTCCGAGCTGAGGGGGCGAGCCCGAACCGGATCATCCAGGAGTTCAGCGACTCTTATGGGATCGGCGCTTATACTGGCGATCTGATAAACTACCTGGATACGATCGTCCGCCACCTGGAGGCGATCGAGGAGATGGCAAGGGTCCTGGGCAAAAAAGAGGCGGCGAGAGAGGCGAAGAGGCTCCGAGAGAGGATCGAGGGGTGAATCCCTCGGCCTCAGATCCGACCCCCCGGCCTGAATGCGTTTTTGATCAGGTCCTCTCGGAAGAACTCCCCAGCGCTTCCGCCCATAGCGTAATCGTAGACCGCGGCCGAGTAGATCCCGCCCAGGGTCGAGCTGATGAGCCCCATCGCCAGGAGGGCGAGGACGAGGAGGACGACGATGGCGAGGCCGGCCAGCGGCATCACGTCGGCGAGGGCGAAGATGGCGGCGGCCCCCAGGATGACCACAGCGATAGCGAGGAGGCCGAAGACGAGACCTATGCTGAGACCGCCGACTATCTGCTCGCCCCAGGTCTTTTTCAGTAGCTGAGAGCTTCGCTTGATCGCCTCCACCGGCCCCAGGTCTTCGGCCACCAGGACCGGGACCGCCAGAAAGGTCGCCAGGCTCCAGGCCATCCCCACGATGGACGAGGCGAGAATCCCGATCAGGGCCAGGGGGTTTCCCCTCCCCTCAGAATCCCCACCCCGGGAGCCCCCCCTCAGGATCATCCCGACGGTGGCGGCGATGGCGGCGTAGCCCAGGATCGATCCGAGATGGCTTTTCGCGATCCCAAACCCGTCCCTTACGGTCGGATCGCCGCCCCGAAGCCTGATCAGGGCCGCGCCCACCAGAGCCGAGTTGGCGAAGATCATGACGAAGTACTGGACGAGGTAGAAGGCGAAGACCACCGCAATTTCGAAAACTCCGGGGTCCTCTAACCCATCGAAAAACCCGATCGATTCGAGGGGGAAAAAGAAGGCCGCCGAGACGATCAGAAGGGCGATGGCCGAGACTATCGGAAAGACCAAAAGCTCCTTATCAGAGCGCAAGACCTCGGCGCTGGCCTTCACCAGCGCCCAGCTATTTCCTATCCGTTGGAACATCTCTATCTCCTGAAAGTTATTTTTTGGTATCAACAAATATCTTCAATGTTTATATATATGTGCTAGGGCTTCAAGCCATCAGCGAAAAGTGTTTCCGGAAATTCTCCGAAAAGAGGTTTATCCGGCCAGATCGTAATCGATTACCACCTCTATCCCCTCCACCTCGTAGCCAAGAACCTCCACCTTCAGGGAATCCTCGCCTTCGACGACGGAGTACTCGAGCCCCTCTGAGCAGCTGACGGCCAAAAGCTCTGCATCAGCCGGGAGATAGAAGGCAAGATGGAACTCGTTCCAGTCGGCTCCGGCCTCAAACACGATCCTGGTCCCGTCCCCCTGAGCCGAGGTCAACCCGTCGCTTTTGGCGTAAAGCTCCCCGGTCACCTCGTCGTAAAAGAGCTCGGTCCCCTCGAGGAAGGCTAGATCTTCGGGGTCCTCGGCCTCGATGTAGCCGACGATGAGACCCCTTCCCTCTGCATCCAGATAGACGTCCAGGACGATGCTTCCCGATGCCCCTCCCGCTCCATCGTCACCATATGCGCCGACGGCGCCCTCCGCCAGCGCCGGCGACGGGGCGAGGGACGAAAAGGCGACGGCTGCCAGGAGGAGATAGACCGTGACCGCCGACGCCGATCTCCGACCGAGAGGTCGAGATCTCTGATCTCTTTCGATCAAGCCCATAACCCCTCGGACCTCAGAAGCTCTTGCTCTCGAGCATCTCTTTTGGCCGCCACCTCGAACCGGGCAAGAAGCCTCCTTCGAAGAAGTCAGTCCAGGGCCCGCCGTGCCTAAGGTCCTCAGCCTCCCGTGGACATCCGAAAGATCCCGGACCCCAGGACGAGAGGGCTGCGGCCATGGCCGGGCCGGTCAGGATCATCTCCAGGAATGGGTCCTGAATCTCTTGTCCACGCCATGCTGAAAATGAAGGCCCGCCCCTATGGGGACGCATATATCCGGTCTCCAATCCTGCCTTCCATTCTGCCAGATCTCCAAGGAAGGCAGGGCAGGAGTCCATCCCGCATCCTCTGCCGACCGACGAGTCGAGGATGACCAGGTAGCTTCCAGCACGGGGGCCGCCGAATATCAGGAGGGTCCCGACCCCGATGGAGGAGCCGTCCTCAAGATGGCGGGTCTCGATGCTGACGGTGCCTGCGATCTCATGGCCGGGCCCGGGGGCCGTCGGGATCGCGCCCCAGACCGGCTCTGCCAACTCCGCATCCAGGGTCGAGTTCCTCCCCTCCGAGGTCAGGTTGAGGTCTTCGAGGAGGTAGTGGGCATGGCCGATGAGGATATTCCCCCGATAGCTGTAGTCTCCACTATCCCCCTCGATCTCCGCCTTGATCTCCCCAAGGGTCCTGTTCTCCCCCAGAAGCCGGCGGACCTGGGATGGATCGATACCCCGCACCCACTCCACCTGGAGCCTCACGGGCAAGGTCTCGTTCTCGGGGCCCAAAGCAACCCCCCTCTCCGAGCGGACGATGGAGATCAGAACCGGAGGTCCGCCTCCAGGGTGGACCATATCGGCGATCTGACAGAATACGAGCCCCGGAACTTCCGCCGAACTCTCACCATATCCCTCCCTCCAACCCTCGGAGGGGAAACCTTGGCCCGACACCGCCAGGCTCATCAAAAGAAGCATCGCCAAACCGGGGCCCAGGGCCCAGTGGAGGATCGACTCCATGCTGAAACCCCGTCCTTTCTCTTCTGCAAATCGTCCCATCCCGAACGCCCAGCGTTTAGTGCTCGTGATCATCATCCCTCCCCCTGAGCCGCTCCGAGAGCTCGATGACGTTCGTCCTGCCCCATTCCTTCTTGGTCACGATATTTCTCCTCTCCAGAGAGATTATTATCCCGGTTAGGGAGGATTTGGGAATTCCCGTCTCGTACCTGATATCTGCCTGGGTCATCTTCCCCTCGTGCTTTAAAAGAGCCTCCAGGACCGACCTCTCCCTCTCGGTGAGGGTCTCCATCACCGCGATCATCTCCGCAGAGATCGCTTCTTCGCCCCCCTCGTCCTCCGACACGACGGAAGTCGCCCCGAGATCCGAAGGAACGGCGGTAACCTCGCCAGCCAGCGTGGTAGAGGAGATCTCGTCCTCTGAAGGGACGAAAGCCACCCCAGCGTCCGGCTTGGAGGATGTCATCTCGTCCTTCGACGTGGTGGAAGGGGGGGTCTCGGCAAGGACGAGATCTGCGATGGCCTCCCGGTCCTCTCCGAAACCTTCTTTTTGAAGGTCGGTGGCGGCCTCGGCCTTGGACTCTTGAGACATCCGCCGGGGCGGGCCGGATTTGCCCGGTCTTCCTAACTTGAACGCCGCGACGGCGATAAGAACGACGATGAGGCCGACGGCGAGGAGGATGAGGGCCGAAGAGCTTCCATCCTGCTGAAGGGTTGGCACCTCCGCTCCAGCTTCCATCTCGCCGCCGTTCAGGGGCTGGCGGTACCGGACGGCGGCAGAGGGGCTGGCTACATCGTAGCCGTGAAACTCCACCGCGAAGGAGTCGCTGGAGGAGGATACGAGATAATCGAGGCCAGCGGTTCCGGTGATGTTGCTGAGCTGGACGTTCCCTGATAGGTAAAAGGTGACGTGATACTCGCCATAGGCCCCCTCCGCGGGGAGCCTGATCTCCCATTCGTCTCCACTCTTCCAGGTGAGGGCGTTTGTCACCGCGTAAAGCTGGCGAGAGTCGTCGTCATAGAGGTATTCGGAGGAGTTCAGAAAGGGGAGGCCTTCGATGCCGTTGGCGTATCCCGTCACCAGAGCCTTTCCTGCATCGTCCGCGTAGACGTCGAGGACGAGGCTTCGAGAATCGGAGGACTCCTCGGCCCAAGAGCCCAAGCTGAGGACGAAGAGAGCGATCATGAAGATGATGGTCAAAGCCTGCCAGCTCAGTCGTTCGATATCTTTCATCGAGATCCTTTTGTAAGTTCGTTCCGGTTGGTGGTTGGAGGTCGAATATATTTAAGATTTGGGCGCCTTTGGAAGGCAGAGGATGCGCATAATTCATAAATGATAAAGTTCCACCTCAGATGTTCTACATGAGCCGAAAATCTTCCAGCCGCGGGATCGCCTCGGCGATGTACCTCCTATTTCAAGCTCTACTCATCATGCTTTTATCGGCCTCCATCCATGGGGCCGGAGAGCTGGTGGCGAACGAATACGGCGAGATCGACGAAACGCCGGTGGCGACAGCATCTGTGACAGAAAGGGACGCGGCGGCTCTACCGGCGGGCTCTGTGGATGTGATATCCGAAGAGGTTGATGCCTCTGGATCGGCGGAGCCCGAAGCATCGGTTTCATCAGATGAGGCCGTCCCGAGCGGAGAGGGGGCGGTCGAGACCCGCCCTTCGGAGTCGGCCGCCTCTGCAGAGGATGGTGAGGTCGGAGAGGAGGCAGATGAGATAGAGGAAGCAGAGCCGATTATGGCCGAGGCGGTGGTCTACGTCTTCAACAACGACGACGACACCCTCAGAATATCCCTCTTCATCGACTCGGAGCTTTTGGGTACCGAGGACGTCTCCAAGGATAAGGAAAAAAAGTTCGGAAACTACGAGCTATTGGCCGGGTCTCACAACTTCAAGATCTCCTGGTGGGACGACGACACCAAAAAGACCCACCAGGAGGAGCTGGACATGGCGATAGAGGACTTGACGGCGGTCACCCTCTACGCGACCCAGAACAAAGAGCCAGAGGAGTTCGAGGTGAGCGTGATGCTGAGAAATGATAACAAAGAAGACCTCGAAGCCTACCTCTACATCGACGACGAGTACGAAAAACAGAAGACCGCCAAAAAGGAGAGCACCACCGACTTCGGCAAGTTCGACCTGGAAGAGGGAACCCACGAGCTGGCGGTGAGGTGGCAGGACCCGGAGACGAATATCGATTACGAGAAGAGAAAGACGATCAGGGTCGACGGGACTGACGTGATCACCTTCTACGCCTCCAAGGGCATGACCTTCGAGAGCGACCCCTCAAAGACGACCAAATCCAAAACGACCACAACCAGCAAGACAGACGCCACCTCGACGACTTCTACAAAGACGGCCTCAACGAAGACGACCTCGACTTCGACCACGACAAAGGACGATGATGATAAGGGGGAGACGTCCCCCAAGACAGCTGTAAGCGATACTGAACAGACATCGTCAGACTCAAGCGAGGCCAAAGCCTCCACAGATAAATCAAAGACGAGTCAAGAGAAGAGGTCATCCAATGACGAAACTGCCGAGGGCTCCGGTCCCGACGTGACGAGTATGACCCTCTACCTCACGACGATCGGAGCGATCCTGGCCATCTACTTCATCTTCTTCAGGCGTTGATCCGATTGAAAGCCCTCCTAGCATATCTCCTCCTGGCGTCGATGGTCGGAACGGCGGTGGAGTGGGGAGACCAGGCGGAAGGGGATCTTCGATGGGGAGAGACGCTTCAGATGGGCGGGTACACCCTCGAGGCGGCGGACTTTACCCCCGAGGACGTGTCGCCGAAGATGGTGATGCTGAACCTCTACAGGGGTGGCGAGCTCATCGCCACCAGGGCCCTGAAGTCAGGCGACAACTTTTCCATCGACGACGAGGTGATGGTGAAAGCCGAGGAGATCAGGAGGAGGGACTACAGCCTCGACGAGTCGACTGAGCCCCGCGCCAAGGTGGCCCTACTCCTCCGGGCGGTTCCCGAGCTCCAGGTTCGCATCGTCACAGACGGGGACACATACAAGGCCGGAGATTGGGCGAAGCTCGAGATCGAGGTCGAGAACGTCGGCATGACCGAGGCGGAAGAGGTGGTGATCGAGGTGACTTCAGACCCGGATATCTTCCATTCGAAATACTCGAGATCGATCCTGGACCCCGGCGAGGCCTGGGACGAAGATCAAGAGACGAAGGAGATAGACCCGATCGAAGAGCGGTTCAAGGTGCCTTCGGTTTCCGGCCCCGAAGAGGTATTTTTTAGAGCCCACGCCCGGTACCTCGACTCCGAGGGAGGGGCTCATGAGTCATGGGGCGGGACGAGCATCGACATCTTCGGGCCCCTCAAGGTCAGCAAGCGCACTGAAGATTCTATGAAGTTCGGTGAGAAGAGCTTCGTCCACCTCACCATAAGTAACGGCGGAAACAGGACTCTTGAGGTTGATGTGACCGACTCGGCGGGCCAGAATTTCCGGGCGGACTCGTCCCTGAAGTGGAAGATGACGGTCCTGCCTGGGGGGACAGAGACCGCCAGCTACTCCGTCACTGCAAAAAAGCCCGGGGAGGGGCAGACCCTTCCGCCAGCCGAGGCGGTCTACACCATCGATGGAAGGGAGTACAAGGTCAAATCGACGGCCCCCGTTCTGGACGTCGTCGGTCCCCTGGTGGAGGTGAAAAAGACGGTCTCATCGTCGAAGGTTGAAACGGGCGGCGAGGTGAGGGTGAACCTGACGGCGGAGAACGTCGGCAACCGGAGGACAAAGGCCACGGTGAAGGAGACGATACCCCCCTGGGCACGCTTCGTATCCGGGGAGACGGAGTTCTCTCGCCTCCTCACGCCGGGTGATACGGTCAGCCTGGAGTACACCATATCCTGCCCTGAGGAGGGGAGCTTCGAGATCCCGCCGACCAGCGTCTGTTATCGGGATGAGGATGGGACCGCCTGCACCCTGAAGTCTTCCCGCCTGAGGATAAAGGTGGAGGATGAAGAGATAACGGAGACGGCGGCCAACGAGACCGACGAAGCCGCACCGCCGGCCTCAGAAGAGGATGGGGCCGAACCGAACGAAGATCTGGGGACCGGCGGCGAAGACGAGACGAACGGAGACGGCAGAAACCCGGAAGATGGATCCCTACTCTGGGGGATACCGGTTCTGATCATTATAATATTCGTGGCCTTTGACCGATACCTTTAGGGGCGGGCTGATGAAGAGGATCGCAGACTTGAAGAAGACCGAGGGAGAGAAGCTCAAAACCAGTCCTATCCCATCACCGGTCAAATACAACTCGATTCCGTCACTGATCAGAGCGACACTGATCCTCTTGATCCTCGTTCTCCCCGCTCTTGGCGATGCCCCGGACCTGGAGTGGGAGAAGGCCTTCGGCGGGGCTGGGGATGAGAGGGGCCTGGCGCTCCTGGAGACTAAAGACTCGGGCCTCGTCGTCGCGGGCACCACCTCCTCGAAGGGGGCAGGAGGGAGGGACCTCTGGCTCATCAAGACCGACTCAGAGGGAGAGACGGAGTGGGACAAGACCCTCGGCGGCGCTGCCGGCGACGAAGGATGGGCCGTCCTGGAGACGGCGGACGGCGGCTATCTGGTGGCGGGGGTCACCGAATCTGAGGGCGCCGGCGAAAAAGACCTCATGCTCGTCAAGACCGACTCCGACGGCGACGAGATATGGAAGAAGACCTTTGGGGGGACCGGCGACGACTGGGGCGTCGCCGTCCTGGAGACGAAGGGCGGGGGCTACGTCGCGGCGGGTATCACCACCTCTCAAGGGTCCGGAGGCTCTGACGGCTGGATCGTGAAGACCGACTCCGACGGGAATGAAGAGTGGGACGTGGCCATCGGCGGGTCCAAGAACGACGGCATAACCTCGATCTTGGAGACGGAAGACGGCTACATCGTAGTCGGCGTCACGGAATCCTACGGCGCGGGCGGAGAGGACGTCTGGCTCGTGAAGACGGACGCCGATGGAGTGAGGATCTGGGAGAAGACCTTCGGAAAAGACGGCGACGAGAGGGGAAACTATGTACTGGAGACCGATGGGGGTTACGTCATCGTCGGGGTCACGGAATCCGAAGGGTCGGGGAGAAGGGACCTTTGGATCTTGAAGACCGATTCCGAAGGGGAGAAGGTCTGGGGTAAGACCTTTGGAGGGAACGGCGACGACGGCGGCTGGTCGGCCCTGGAGGATGATGGCGGCTTCATCGTCGCGGGGTATACCGAGTCTCAGGGGAGAGGCGAGCAGGACCACTGGCTATTAAAGGTCGACGCCGATGGGGAGAAGGTCTGGGAGAAGACCTTCGGCGGTACCGGCTTTGACCTCGGAAAGTCGATCGTCTCGACGAAAAGCGGCGGATGGGCGGTGACGGGATGGACGAGATCGATAGGGTCTGGGGGTGAGGACCTCTGGCTTCTCAAGACCGAAAAGGAAGAGTGATGGAGAAAGATAGTCAAAAGAGGCAGATCCACCAACCCGGCGACAAAAGCCCAAACACGGACGCCGGATTGGAGGAGGTTTACGAGCCTGCCGAGGACACCTTCCTCCTCCTCAGAGCCGCTCTAAAAGAGGTGGGCCCCGAAGATCGAGTCCTGGAGATGGGATGCGGTCGCGGGATGATATCAAAGAGGCTCGCCTCGCTCTCCAAAAACGTCCTCGCCACCGACATCAACCCCAGCGCTGTGAAGACCCTCCGACGGGCCGGGATCGAAGCCGTCAGGGCAGACCTCTTCTGCGGCCTTCGGCCCAACTTCGATCTGGTCATCTTCAACCCGCCATACCTTCCCACCGCGGAGGACGAGGTCTTGAAGGGCTGGCTCAACTTCGCCTTCGACGGCGGAGAGACGGGACGAGATACCATAAACCGCTTCCTGGAGATGCTGACCGACCACCTCGATCCCGAACGGGGGCGCGCCCTCCTCCTCATCTCCAGCCTCAGCGGGAGGTCCGAGGTCACGGCCAAAGCGCGAGAGGTGGGGCTTTCGGTCGAGGTGGTGGCGAGGGAGAAGCACTTCTTCGAGGAGCTCTTCGTCCTGAGGCTCGCCCCTCGCCCGCCGGGCGGTTGTTGCCGTCCTGAATAGGACACCTTCGCGGACCTATTTAAATCTCCATAATAAATCTGGAGTTGGAGGGCCCTCTTCCCGCAAATCCAATAAATGAGCCAGGATCCCATAGAAATCAGGTGAATTGATGTAATCTCATCAAGATATATGATCATAAGTTCGGGCGAAATGTAGGAATGGTTCACTTATGTGCCCTTCGGTGCTTTTTGCCAATATTTAGCAAAAATGTTAGATTGCACTAAACTTATATGCTAGTAACAATAACGTGTTATCGTCGAGGTGCTTTGATGATGAAAATCAGAGTTGTCAGTTCCAAGAAAGAGATCGACGAGCTTAACCGAAATGAGCAGATGATACACCTGGCCTTCCGGGCGTCCAACACGGACATATTCAGGCTCCTCCAATCATGTCCCAGGCTCCGGGCGATCCAGGTGCCGTCTTCCTATTACAAGACCATGTCCCACGCAGGCCAGATGTTTCTGGAGATGCAAGGTGTCGAGATCATCGAGGGCGATGTCTGGGGTCACAGGAAGGACATCGACGAATACTATACCGTCGACGATAAGGTGATGGAGAGGATAAACAACCTCCAGTCCGAGGGGGTCAACGTCGACGAGATCGCGGGAAGGGTCTCCAGAGAATCAAAGCTCTCGCCGGCGATGGTCAAGTATATGATCAAATTGACGGCCTGAGAATCGTAACTTCGCTTGGGACCGGCATAGTTTGGAAGGGTTTTCTATGATGAAGATCAGGGTAGTGAGCTCCAAGGATGACATAAGCGACCTCACGAGGAATGACCAGACGATACACCTGGCTTTTAGGGCCTCCAGCACCGACATGTTCAAGCTGCTCCAGTCCAGCCCGAGGCTCAGGGCCATACAGGTCCCGCCCTCGTACTTCAGGAACATGCCGAATACCGGACGAGCCTTTCTGGAGACCCAGGGTGTCGAGATCATCGAGGGAGACGTCTGGGGTCACAGAAAGGACATCGACGAGTATTATGTCGTCAACGACAAGATTATAGAAAGGATAAACAATCTCCAGTCTGATGGGCTGAACGTCGAAGAGATCTCATCGAGGATCTCCTGGGAGTCGAAGCTCTCTCCGGCGATGGTCAACTACATCATCAAGCAGTCGGCTTGAACGGTACAAAATAAGCCCATCTTGATCCATAACCGCAGCTTCCGACTCAGAGGCACCTCTAAAATCTTTTATATTTCATTTTTCGTCTCTGATTTTTCTTCACCGGCATTTTCCAGCATCTCCACCATGCGGTCCAGGACCTCTGCCACCCCAGCTCCGCTCAATGTGGACATGGTCATATCTGCGCCCTCGTAAGCGACGAGGTCGCTCTTGTTGGCCACCACCAGCACCGGGAGATGAAGCCAACTTTTCACATCGTCCAGAAGTCTCATCTGGTCAGCCAGGGAGAAGCCGCAGTACTCGCTCGGATCCAGGATGAAGAGGACCGCGCCCCGGAGGTGGCGGAGGGCGGCTATCGCTTGAAGCTCGATCTCGTTTCTCTGCGATAGGGGTCGATCGAGAAGTCCTGGGGTGTCCACCACCTGGTAGCGCTGATGGTCGCGGACGAAGTGGCCCACACCCACCCCTTTCGTGGTGAAGGGGTAGCTTGCGATCTCGGGCCTCGCCCCGGTTACGGCGATCATGAAGCTAGACTTGCCGACGTTCGGATATCCTGCGACGATGATGGTGGGAACGTCGGGGTCCACAGTTGGCATAAATCTCAGCTTCTGGCGGGCATCGTTCAGGAACAGAAGGTCCGGCTCGATCGACTTCATCACCGAGGCCATTCTGCCGAAAGCGGCCCTTCTAACCGATGGTCTGTCTGCAGTTCCCTTCATCTTCGCCAGGTGGTCTTTGGTGATGGACCTGATCTGGGAGCCAGCCCAGGAGACCCTGGATAGATGGATCCTCATCTCGTCGACCCCCACCACAGCGTCGGCAAGGTCGTAGTAGAAGGGCGGGATGTTCATGAAGGAGGGGTACTTTCGGACCAGGTTTGTCAGGTTGTCTGAGAGGATGTTTCCCGCGGTCATCAGCATCGATTCGTCCTTTTTCTTGCCTGAAGACGCCCTCGTCGACCTTCTGAAGGCCCGGTCCACCAGCTCCTGGGACGTGGGGACGGTTGGAAGCCTTTCGAACATAACCGCTATGGACGTGCCTTCGAGGAGATAAACTTTGAGTCCGGAGCAAAGACTCATCAAATAAAATGTTTGCGGAACCTTTATATAGTATCGCCCCGAACAAGCTGGGGTGAGGTGACCGGTTGAAGAGGTTGGGCACCACCCTCTATTCAGTTCAGAAGAAGTTGATTGTGCGAACAGAACCGTTGAGCGGAAAAAATGCAGAGCTTCCGAGGATCAATTCTGTCGTTGTAGATCAGAAGAAAGTCAGGATCGGCCGGGTTTTTGACATATTCGGTCCGACGGATCACCCCTACATCGTCGTCAAGCCTTATCGAAACGTCGATGCGGCAGTTCACCTGGGAAAAAAACTCTATTTCGAGGAGCGCGAATTCGGTGGAAGAAATAGAAAAGATTAGGGAGATCGAACGGTCTGAGAAAGAGAAGATCCAGGAGAAGATCAAGCTCAGGCGAGAGAAGGAGAAGGTAGACGAGTTCGAGAAGTTCATAGTCGAGTGTCCAGAGTGCGGAAGTCACGCCCTGGTCCACGACTACGAGAGGGCGGAGCTTGTCTGCAGCGACTGCGGTCTCGTCATAGACGAGAACTTCATCGACCAGGGGCCTGAGTGGAGGGCCTTCGATCACGACCAGAGGATGAAGAGGTCAAGGGTAGGCGCTCCCATGACCTACACCATCCACGACAAGGGTCTATCTACGATGATAGACTGGAGGAACCGGGACTCCTATGGAAAGACCATCTCCTCCAAGAACAGGGCCCAGCTCTATCGTCTCCGAAAGTGGCAGAGGAGGATCAGGGTCAGCAACGCCACCGAGAGAAATCTCGCCTTCGCCTTGTCGGAGCTGGATCGGATGGCCTCTGCCCTGGGCCTTTCAAGAAACGTGAGGGAGACGGCTGCCGTCATCTACAGGAAGGCCGTCGACAAGAACCTGATCAGGGGAAGAAGCATCGAGGGCGTCGCAGCCGCGGCCCTTTATGCGGCCTGCAGACAGTGCAACGTCCCGAGGACCCTCGACGAGATCGCCGAGGTGTCGAGGGTAAGCAGAAAGGAGATCGGAAGGACCTATCGGTTCGTATCGAGGGAGCTCTCCCTCAAGCTGATGCCCACAAGCCCCATCGACTACATCCCCCGCTTCTGCTCCGGCCTCTCCCTCAAGGGAGAGGTCCAGGCGAAGGGGATAGAGATCCTCCGCCAGGCGGCGGAAAAAGAGCTGACCAGCGGCAGGGGCCCCACGGGGGTTGCGGCGGCGGCGATCTACATAGCCTCGATCCTCTGCGGCGATCGGAGGACCCAGCGAGAGGTGGCGGACGTCGCCGGGGTGACAGAGGTCACCATCCGCAACCGCTACAAGGAGCTGGCCGAAGAGCTGGGGATCGAGATAATCCTTTGAAGATCGAACTGTAACTGTAAAGCGCCTCAGATGGACATGGACCTGGCCAGGATCCCTGTGGCCTCCGCCAGGGCCATCTCTCTTCTCCAAACTTTTGACAACCTCTCCTGAGCCATCCTCATGGAGTAGGGCTCAATCGTCCACTCGACGCCACGGTAGCCGACGTCCATCAGGATCAGGCCCTCAGCGGGGGCCGCAACAATGCCCTGGTTCGTCCGGGAATCGAGAAGGTCGCTTACCCATTCAAGATCTCGCTCGCCAGACCCCACCATCTCCAGGACGGATGCGATCTTTCTCACCATGTTCCAGAGAAAGCCGTCGGACCTGACGTCCAGGATTACGGAACCGTTCTTCTCCGATAGGTCGAGTTTCATAAGATTTCGAGTGGTGGGCCTTATCTTCTCAGAGGATAGGTTCCGAAAGTCGTGGATGCCGAGAAGCTCAGAGCTGGCCTCCCGCATCAGGTCGAGGTCGAGGCCGTTCTTGGGAAGTATGTACCTGTACTCGCGCCAGAGGGCGGCGTGGCGGGCGCTGAAGTTCTCGGGGACGATCGCCCAGGCCCAGGCCCAGACGTCGGGGGGAAGCCTGCTGTTAACGACTCGCGGGATCGCTAAATCAGCCTTTTTCGGGTCGATGAAGAAGTCGATCACCTGGCCGATGGCGTTGACTCCCCGGTCGGTCCTCCCGGCATAGCAGAAGCTCCCGTCGTTTAGGGCGAGGCCCCGGAGGGCCTCTCTGACGACGGACTGGACGGTCAGGACGTCGGGCTGGAGCTGAAAGCCGTGATATCCGCCGCCGAGGTAGCCGAGCTTGAAAGCGATTTTCAAGGTCAGATCTCTCTTGGGTCTGTGATCTCGCCGGTGATGGCTCCGGCGGCCGCCGTCGCTGGTGAGCAGAGGTAGACTCTGGCCTTGGGGCTTCCCTGCCTTCCCTGGAAGTTACGGTTGGACGTCGAGAGGGATACCTCGCCGTCGCCTAGGAGGCCGAAGCTTCCTCCCATGCAGGGACCGCAGCAGGGCGACTCGACGGTGGCGCCAGCGTCCATGAACTGTTCGACGAGGCCGGCCCGAAGGACCTTCATGTACTCGGTCCTGCTGGCGGGTATGACCACCATCCGGACGCCCCGGGCCAGGGGCTCGCTCCCCATGATCTCGGCGGCGAGCTTGAGGTCTTCAAACCTCCCGTTTGTGCAGGAGCCGAGGAAGACCTGGTCGATCTTGGTTCCGGCGAGGTCGCCGACGGGCTTGACGTTGTCGACGTTGTGAGGCACGGCGACTTGTGGCTCAAGGTCGTCGACCTCCCAGACCCTTTCTTCAAAAGTTGCGTCATCGTCGCCGTGGGGAACCTTACTCTCGTCGAAGTCCTCGACCCGCTCTTTGATGTAGCTGTAGGTCGTATCGTCCGGGTCGACGAGGCCGGCCTTCCCACCCATCTCGATCGCCATGTTGGTCATCGTCATCCTCTCGGGGACCGACATCTTCGAGACGGCTGAGCCTGCAAACTCGCAGGCCTTGTAGGTGGCGCCGTCGGCGCCGATGTCGCCGATCATCCTCAGGATGACGTCTTTGGAGGTGACGAATCGGGAGAGTCTGCCTTCAGCCCGGAGCCGCAGGGTCTCGGGGACCATGAACCAGAGCTTCCCTGTGGCGAAGACCGAGGCCATGTCGGTGGACCCGATGCCGGTCGAGAATGCCCCCAGGGCGCCGTAGGTGCAGGTGTGGGAGTCCGATCCGACGACGAGGTCGCCGGGGAGGGCGTGCCCCTTCTCCGGCATAACCTGGTGGCAGACCCCCTCGAAGATGTCGTAATTCAAAATGCCCTGCGAGGCAGCGAACTTTCGGAGCATGATGTGGTTTTCGGCGGCAGCGAGGCTGTCTGCCGGGACCTGATGATCGAAGAGTATCACTATCTTGGAAGGGTCCCATACCATCGCGTCATCGCCTGCGATCTCGTAGAACCCCTTGACCGCCAGGGGGCCGGTGATGTCGTGGACCATGGCCCTGTCTATATCGGCCATAACGAACTCGCCAGCCCTCACCTCCTTTTTCGAGGCTCGAGAGAAGATCTTTTCAGAGAGGGTGTAACCAGCCATGGCCAGGAAGATCTCCGACAAAATAGATAAAGCTTGACCCTGGACTTGCTGGGGGTCGATACGAGGAATCAGGCGGCGCGAACCATGCCGCGCCACAGTGCCCCAAGACTTTTAACGTGATTTTAACCTGCTTCAGCCAATCCGAGCGTGTGTTTGATATAGAAGTTCAAACAATCACTAATTGTTTAATTGGTATCATTGTTGAGGTAATTTATGGCTGGACAATTCGGTGGAACACCTATATACATACTCAGAGAAGGCAGCCAGAGGACTGCCGGAAGAGACGCACAGAGATCGAATATCATGGCTGCCAAGGCGGTTGCTGGCGCAGTCAGGACCACTCTTGGCCCCAAGGGCATGGACAAGATGCTGGTAGACACCTTAGGAGACGTTGTGATCACCAACGACGGTGTCACTATACTCAAAGAGATGGATATAGAGCATCCTGCGGCCAAGATGATGGTAGAGATCGCCAAGACCCAGGACCAGGAAGTAGGAGACGGCACGACCACCGCTGTTGTGCTGGCAGGAGAGCTTCTCAAGCAAGCCGAGGGATTGCTGGAGCAGGAGATTCATCCAACGGTAATTGCGGCAGGCTACAGAGCTGCGGCTGACAGGTCCATGGAAATTCTCAAGGGCTTGGCCGTAAGCGTCTCCACGAAAGACGAGGATCTTCTCAGGAAGATCGCCATCACGGCCATGACCGGCAAGGGCTCTCAAGCGGCCCGCGAAGAACTGGCTGACATGGCAGTTAAAGCGGTCCGCGCGGTGGTGGACGAAGACGGGACCGTCGATACCGACAACATCACCGTGGAGAAGAAGGTCGGCGGCGGCATAACCGACTCCCTGCTTGTGAGCGGAGTTGTCATCGATAAGGATCGGCTCCACCCCAGCATGCCAAAGTCGGTAACCGATGCAAGAATCGCTCTACTCAACGCAGCCGTGGAGATCGAGAAGACAGAGGTCGATGCCAAGATTCAGATCACCTCTCCAGATCAGCTCCAGGCTTTTCTGGACCAGGAAGAGAAGATGCTCAAGGACATGGTCGATAAGATCGTGGCCACCGGAGCCAACGTATTATTCGTGCAGAAGGGCATAGATGACCTGGCCCAGCACTTCCTGGCCAAGGCCGGGATCTACACCTTGCGCAGGGTTAAGAAGAGCGACATGGAGAAGCTCGCGCGTGCTACGGGCGGAAGGGTCGTCACCAGCATTCACGAGATCTCCAAGGACGATCTTGGCAAGGCGGGCCTGGTCGAGGAGAGGAAGGTCAGCGATGAGAAGATGACCTTCGTCAAAGAGTGCGATAACCCCAAGTCCGTATCCATCATCTTGCGCGGTGGAACTGAGCACGTGGTCGATGAGCTGGACCGGGCCATGGAGGACGCACTGAGAGTCGTCGGCGTCGCTTTGGAGGACAATATGCTGGTCACCGGAGGCGGCGCTCCAGAGGTGGAGCTGGCTCTCCGGCTTCGGGCTTACGCTTCCACCGTGGGTGGCCGCGAGCAGCTGGCCATCGAATCCTTTGCCGACGCCATGGAGATCATACCCAAGACCCTGTCAGAGAACGCGGGCATTGATCAGATCGACGCGCTCGTCGCGCTGCGCAGCGCCCACGAGAAGGGCATGAAGGGCGCAGGCCTGGACATGGATACCGGCAAGGCTGTGGAGATGCTGAAACTGGGGGTCGTCGAGCCTCTACGGGTCAAGACTCAGGCCATCAAATCTGCAACCGAGGTCGCGGTCATGATCCTTCGAATCGATGATGTCATAGCCTCCAAGTCTGGGCCAGGAGGCATGGGCGGAATGCCCGGCGGCATGGGCGGTATGGGTGGAGAGGACTTCGAGTAGGTCCTACCCCCCATTCTGCGATCCGCAAAGTAATAAACATGGAATAACAGGGAAAAATGGACGGAAGCGATCTGTTGGGAGACTTAAAGAAGACCTGGCCAGAGAAGTTCGCATCGGAAGATGAGATATTCAGCCATATACATCCTGGCGATAAGATCTTCATAGGCACGGGCTGCGGCGAACCCCAGTACCTGGTTCAGGCACTGGTGAACTTTGTCAGCAGAAATCCCAAAGCTTTTTTCGGTATCGAGCTAATACACGTATGGACCCTGGGAGCTGCTCCCTACATCGATGAAAAGTTCCGTGATAACTTCCGAATCGACTCATTTTTCATCAGCGAAGGCACAAGAAATGCGATCAACATAGGTGCAGCAGACTACACGCCCGTATCTCTTTCCGCCGTTCCTGGCCTAATCCGAAGGGAGATAATACCAATAGACGTAGCCTTAATCCAGACATCTCCTCCAGATAAACACGGTTATATGAGCCTTGGGATAAGCGTAGATATCGTAAAGGCTGCGACCCAGAAGGCATCATTGATCGTTGCTCAGATAAACTCCAATATGCCTCGTACCCAGGGCGATGGTTTCATAAATATAAAAGATGTAGATTTCATTATTCCTCACGATGAACCATTGCTGGAGTATGCGTTAGAAGATCCAGGGGACATAATCAAATCGATAGGGAAGTATGTTGCCCGGATCATTGAGGATGGATCTACTTTGCAGGTTGGATATGGCATCATACCCAATGCTGTGGTCTCCTACTTGGGTGAGAAAAAGCATCTCGGGGTCCACACCGAGCTATTGAGTGACGGCATCATTGATCTGATGAGGAAGGGCGTGGTTGATAATTCCAAGAAATCCATCGATACGGGCAAGACTGTGGCTTCCTATTGTATGGGCAAGAAGGAGACTTACGAGTTCCTGGATGAAAATCCAACTGTCGAGTTCAAGACCATCGATTATGTAAACAACCCGTTGATTATTGCCGAAAATAGGTTGATGACCGCAATCAACAGCGCTATGGAGATTGATTTGACAGGTCAGGTTACCGCAGAATCGCTGAGCGGAACATTCTACTTCGGCGTAGGTGGCCAGGCAGATTTCATGAGAGGTGCCGCGCTTGCGCCTGGCGGCAAGAGCATCCTGGCCCTTCCCTCAACAGCCATCAACGACACCATTTCAAGGATAGTACCATCTCTCCGGGAGGGTACGGGAGTGACTCTGACCCGAGGGGACGTCCACTACGTAGTAACTGAGTATGGCATAGCATATCTCCATGGCAAGAATATCAGGGAACGCGCCATGGATCTGATTGCGATTGCCCATCCCAAGTTCAGGCCGTGGCTCATCGAAGAGGCGAAGAAGCGTTTGCTCATCTACAAAGATCAGGCGTTCATACCCGGAGTGAGCGGGATATATCCGGTATCTCTGGAAACGTTCAGGACAACCAGGAGTGGGCTCAATATTCTCCTTCGGCCCGTAAAGATCGGGGATGAGCCCTTGATGAAGGACTTTTTCTACGCCCTTTCCAATGACAGCATGTACCGGAGGTTCATGTCAGTCAGGATGGACATGCCCCATGAGAGGCTGCAGGAGTTCGGGATAGTGGATTATGCCAGCCGCATGATGATCCTGGCCATTGTCGAGAGTGATAGCAAAGAAAACATCGCCGCAATTGGGCAATATGAAATAAATGAAAAGATGCATACCGCCGAGGTTGCGCTGGTGGTAAAGGATAAGTATCAAAATATGGGCGTAGGCCACGATCTGCTCACTTATCTCACCCGTCTGGCCAGGGGGAGAGGCCTGCTGGGATTTACTGCCGAGGTCTTGGTCGAGAACGAGCCCATGCTCAATCTCTTCAAAAAAATGGGATTCGATACGGAAAAGAGAAGCGAGGAGGGGGTCTACGAAATGAGCATGACCTTCAGAGATCTTGAGGGTTAGCCTCCTCGTCCGCGATAAAATCGGCTCGGTGCCCGAGGATCAATGCTCTTTTTGCTTCAGCTTGCCGGTGCCCGTGAAGTCGATTAAAGGATTCGAGTCGATGGGATCGGGAAATGAGGAAATCTGGATCTCACCACTATAGACCTCTTTGCCCTTATGGAACTCTGCGACGATGGGCTCGTTTATCGGAACGGGCCTGGATTTTGCGCGCTCTTCCATCATGGCACGAAGGTCTGTCTGAGATATTATCGCTTTACCGCGCCAGCTCTCTTTTTCGCCGTCCGGTTTGTCCCACTCTATCATCCAGTATTTTAGGGATACGGGAAAATTGTCCCAAACCAGGCGACCGTCGCGACCAATTATCTTTGACATTGACATATGGATCTATTGTATCTGCATAATCATAAAGTGGTAGTATTTATGAGAAGGTGGGGGTCAAAACAACCCCTTGCTGAATAAAGTTGATGTATATGTTTAGCTCATCTCACTCACCAAAACCAACATCATGCAATCGATTCAGGGTGAGCTAAACACGTACAAATCCGCTAACCCACACACCCCAAAACCCTTTAATAACGCCGTCATCATCGCCTTAATGCACATTTGAGTACGTCGCAACTCATCATTTCTGGAGGAATAACTTCTGCGAACTAAAATTCTGCTGGATGAAGAGGAGCTGCCCAAGCGGTGGTACAACGTCGCCGCAGACCTTTTGACGCCCCTGGACCCGCCCCTGAACCCCCGGACCGGATAGCTCATCGACCCTAAAGATCGGGATGTTATCTTCCCGATGGAGCTGATAAAGCAGGTGATGAGCGCCGAGAGGTGGATGATCCACTCTGATAAATTGGTAAGTACGGATGTAATATTGCCGACTAAGTATGAAGTCAGAGATGTCGGGACTACTCGGTCGGTTTCATGGTAGAAGCTTTTTTATATCTGTCCAGAAAAACCATCAATAAAATTCTGATAGGAAGGCATTTTAAGATTTATTTAATACGTTCTTGGACGCGCAAAAAGGTAAATATAGGCAGGAGGAAAGGTGTTTCCGCCATGACAAAAGCGCCGGAGAGGGTCACCATCGCCCTGGACGAAGAGACCGCCAAGCTCTTCCGGGATATGAGGGAGAACCTCGGGATATCTCAGAGCGAGCTGATGCGGGAAGCTCTTAAGTTCTACAGCAAACACAGGGCTCTCTTCGAATCGGTCGACGAGGAGAAGATATACGCCTATTCCGAGATGCTCTCCGTGGGCGAGCACATAATCCTCGACATCGATCACTGGATCCTATTTCTCACCTTCATCGAGACCCATCCGGATAAAGAGAAGTTCTGGGAGATGCATCGGCAGGTTTCGCAGGCTCACGCCGAGGAGTTCAGGCAGAAGAATCACAAGGCTGAAGCGGTTCTGAGGAGGCTTGAGCTATGCAACCTCTTCAAGCTGAGCAGAACCTCCGACGCCGACTTCACCCTCCTCCTCGGCTACGATATACCAAAGAAGTTTGTTAAGACGGAGCTTTTGGACATCTTCTCCAAGATGGGGATCAAGGTGGACATAAAAGAGGACTTCTCGAAGCTGAGGATAAAGGTCCTGCCCTGAGACCTCTCTTTTCTCTTGAATCGATATCGGACTTATACTTCAGCGCTGATTCAATAGAGCCTCCACGGCCGCCTCGATCGACTGCCTGGAGTTGTGCCGGGGCGTCCAGCCGAGCTCCTCGATCGCCTCGATCGAGAGGAGCATCGTCTTGACGTCGCCCCTCCAGCCGCGGCCCTCGATCCCGCCGGTATATCTGTACCGAACGCCCTCAAGGTTCATCTTCTCTGCGACCACGTCAGCGATCTCGGTGACGTCCGCCGCGTCTTTCGAGCCGATGTTGAAGACGTTGACCCGATCGGATGCGGAGCTGACGGAGAAGATCATCGCATCGACGCAGTCTTCGATCAGAAGATACGACTTCCTCTGCCTCCCCGATCCCAGGATCTCGAGGGTCCTCGGGTCAGCTTCAAGCTTCTTGATGAAGTCTACGATGACCCCGTGGGTACCCCTCTCGCCGATGATGTTGGCGAACCGAAAGATCCAGGCCCTCATATCGAAGGTGCCGCAAAAGGCCGATATCAGCGCCTCGCAGGCGAGCTTCGAGGCTCCGTAGAGGGATATGGGAAGAAGCGGCCCGTAACCCTCGGGGGTCGGAACGACCCCCGCCTCGCCGTAGACGGTGGAAGTGGAGGTGAAGGCGATCTCGGCGACGCCGGCCCACCTCATCGATTCGAGGAGGTTGTAGGTGGCGATGACGTTCTGGTCGAGGTGGGTCCGGGTGTCCTCGGCCCCGATCTTGACGTCAGGGTTGGCGGCGAGGTGGAAGACGAGGTCAATCCCAGCGAGGGCGGACTCGACCGCCTCCCGGTCTCGAAGGTCCGCCTCGATCAGGCTGAAGTTCGGGCTTTCTATGTGACCCTCGATAAACTCCCTCTTTCCGGAGCTGAAGTTGTCGAGGACGGTGACCCTGTTAGACTCAACGAGCCGGTCGACGAGGTGGCTTCCTATGAAGCCCGCGCCGCCCGTCACCAGGATGGATCGATCTTTAATCAACTCAGTTCGCCTCGTTCTAGGATTCGGAGAAGGAAGATTTTACCGTGTCGCTCGGTCGAATCGAGATAGATCACTCAGAGGAGGCGCACCATCTCTCAAGCCCCAGAAGATAAGCCGCCCCGGCGATTGAAGTGCCGTAGAATACGACCCTGGACCCGTATCGGTCCGCCATCTCCAGAATGCCGTCGATGGTGCCGTTGGCAAGGGTCGTCCCCGTGATCAGGACGAGGGGAGACCTCTTGAAGAGCTGATCGCAGCTCAATCCGTCCAGGACTTTTACCCCTAAACGGACCTCGCCCGCGCAGGCGAGGTCGGAGACCATCACCCTCTCGGGCCCCAGGATCTCCACCAGAGATGATAGGAGGGCGGGCTGCAACCCGACGAGCCCCACCCGATCTGCGCCCTCCTCCTTCAGCCATCGGCCGAGGGCGGCGGCACAGTCGGCGGGACCGGCATCCCTGCAGTGGACCGTCCCCTCCACGAGCCCCAGGTTCCGAAGGACGGCGTTGATGGTGGAGACGAGGACGGCCCGCTCAAAGCCGCCCTTCAGGGAAAAATCCAGCACCTCTTCGAGGGTCCCGCTGAAGACGCCGGCCGCGGAGGTGAAGGCCTGGCCGAGGGACCCCCGATAATTCGCCTCCATCAGAACCTCTTTTCCCCTCAGCAGGGGGAAGTCGTCTCTTTCCGGAGACCCGATCGCCTCAAATGTACTGAGGGGCCGGGTCGCCACCACCCGGTCGTCAAGCTCGCTCCTCTCGATGCCCCTCTCGCCGCACCACCGGTCCAGCTCCGCTACGAACCTCTCTCTTGCGATCTTTAAAACCGGCCTTCCGACCTCACCATCTCTCATGCTCGATCCTCTCTCATCACTCCCCCGGCACATCAACGCAGCTCTCCCACCCGCTCGAAGATCTGTCTCAGGGTGTCCTCGTTGCTCTTGGTGAAGGAGAAGGGAGAGCTGGTGAAGGGCCTGAAGTAGACGGGGACGTCGTCGAGCCGATAGAACGTCCCGTCGCACTCCATGGCGTCTATCACCCCGGGAAGCACCACCTCCGATACTAGGGTCGTGGGGCATGGGGCGATGTCGATGGTGACGGTCGGGATCTCGGCCAGGTATTCCGCGCAGGGCGCCGGAAAGTGGGAGACGAGGTCTGCAGAGAGGACCAGGGCTGCGTCCACGTCCTTTTCTCGCAGGAGGTCGACGGCGGTGTACTCGCCGGGGTTGTACCGGGGGTAGCCTCTTGCGAAGTCGAGGCCGAAGGGGTAGCCGTAGAGGTAGGAGGCCATCTGGTTGAACCCGGCAACGTTGCAGTGGCCCCGCAGGGCCCCGATGACGAACTTGGTGTGCCCGTTCAGCTCCTTGACCAGGTTGAAGGCGAGCTCGGCGTTCCTCTGCTTACCGTAGGATGAGGCGATCCCCAGGCCGACGTAGATCGTCCCGAAGTTGCACCCTTTCATCATATCGAGCATCTCCTCCATCACCGATATGGGAACGCCCGTCACCACCTCGACGGAATGGTGAGGCCTTTTGCCGTGAAGGAGGGTGAGGAGGGCCGAGAGGAGCTCGTAATCGGAGTTCGGCTTCAGCTGGACGAAAAGGTCGGAGTTTTCTGCCGTCGGCGACCTCCGGGGGTCGACGGTGATCACCGTACGGTCGAACCTCCCCCGCCGGGTCCAGTGACCCCGAGGGTATATCGCGTAGCGGGACATGTGCCGGGGCATCGACTCCAGGGGGTTAGACCCCCAGTAGACGACGAGGTCGCCCCTGATCTTGCTATTTCCCGCCGTGGCCCCTACCCTTCCCGCCTCCTGAATCCCCATGGCCGTGGGGCCGTGGCAGACGGTGGAGTTGGAGTCGACGACGGCTCCGAGATACTCGCCCAGGTGGAGGCCGACCTCCATCGCCTCGCAGGAGGTCTCGCTCCCCATGAAGAGGAGGGGCCGCTTCGACTCGGCCAGGATCTCAGCCGACCTCTCGATCGCCTCAGCCCAGGGGACGGCCCTCTCTTCGCCGTCCACGGTCATCATCGGCTCACGAATCCTGTGTCTGCTCACCAGCTCCTGGAACTTGGCGTTTCCCATCTTGCAGGCGTTCTTGACCGTCAGGCCACCCTCGTCCAGCTCGACCTGGACGTCGTCACAGGAGGCCCCACAGACGGGACAGATGACGTTTTTGTAGACCACTTTCAACCCCTCCTCATCAGCATCATCCTGGTGATCTCCTCTGCGCTCAATACCTCCTCCTGGGATGGCTCGATCGCCACCGGAGCGCCCTTGTAGAGGGGCGAGCCCGTCGAGAAGGTCTCCGGGTCGACGACGGCGTTCGCCCAGATCGCCCGCGGCATGAAGACCTGCCCCGGAGGGACCGAGCCGTCCTCCCGAGCCCGGACCGTGACGCTCCGCTTTCCGTCCTTCGTCAAGACCCTCACCTTTTCGGGCCGCCCCAGGGCCTCGAAGTCCTCGGGGCTTATGGTGCAGACGGCGCACTCCATCTTGTAATCTTCAGTGAGCTTGTCGCCGCCCTTGGCGAGCCTCCCCTCGTCGATGGTGCTGCCGGTGTTCAGCCTGACCACGAGATTCATATCGTCCCCTCCCTGACGAAGAGGGCGCCCTTCGGGTTCTTGCTTATGGCGTAATCGCCCGAAAACTTGGAAAACTTGCCCTCGATCTTCCGCTCGCCGAGGACGGGGTCCAGCTCGGTGCCGGAGGCGACAAAGCCTGGGGTGAACTGGCGGATCGTTCCCAAAACCGCGATCGATCCCCCGATACTCTCGGCTCCGACCCCCCGGACGGCGTCTTTTCCCACCAGAATCAGGCCGCCGTTCTGCCGAATCCCACAGAAGTTCTCCACGCTCCCATCGACGACGATCTCGCCCCCGCTCATGCCTCCACCAAGCTGGCTTTTCGCGTTCCCGTGAATCAGGATCTTCCCGCCGGTCATTCCTCGCCAGCTTCCTCTATAAGCGGATCCGGCGTGGTCTCCGACGTCGCCTCTGACCTCGATTCTGCCGCCCCCCATGTTCATACCCGCCCAGGGGCCGGCGTTCCCCCGAACCAGGATCTCGCCTCCGGCCATCTCAGATCCGAGATGCATCCCAGCAGAGCCCAAAATCTCGATCTTTCCTTTTGTCATCCTCTGGCCGATCCTCTTAACCCGGGAGACGTCGCCCTCGATCAGGATCTCGACGGCTCCATCGCCGCCATCCGGCCCCTCCTCGTCCCAGGCCTCGACCTCGAAGAACTCGGCTAGCTTTGCTTCTCGCGGCCCCTGCCAGACCGTGATCTCGCACAAATCCGGCTCCGACTTTCCGGCGAATAAGTCTGGAGATATCGATTCCGCCTCGACCATGATACCGATCTCGCCTCTCGAGGTGAGCTTGACTTTTTGGATCAAAATCATCACCATCCCCCCTCGGGACCGTTGACGACGATCGGCTCCGGGTTTCTGAGGTACTTGTCAGGTACAGGGTAGTTCTCAAAGCCGATGGTGTAGTACTTGAACCACTCCCGGACGTCCGCCATCATATCTTTTGCCAGCCCCTCGTCGACCTTCGGCTCGCAGTAGTACCTTCTCGGCTCGGGGACGGCGACGACCTCGCCCTGCCGGACGACGACCTTTCCGTCCTTTATGGTGTACGCGGCCTTTCCTAAGGCCCTGACGATCTTCTCGGCGTCGTCCGGGTCGAACCTCTCGGGATCGATGTCGTAAATGGCGACGTCGCCGTCGGCGCCGGCCCCCAGGTGGCCCTTCCGGTGAGCCATCCCGATAGTCCTGGCGGTGTTCGCACGGGTTAAGATGGCGATCTCAAAGAGGCTCATCTCCCTCTCAACCCCGCCGAGGCTCGACCGATCGTACCCCCACTTGTGGCACTCGGCCGCGGTCGCATCCCTGGCGCTTCTAGACATCAGCCAGGCGATCACCTGGGGGTACTTGGTGAAGACCCCGCCGTTGGGGTGGTCTGTGGTCATGATCGTCTTCCAGGGGTCGTCGACCAGAAGGAGCATCTCCAGGCCTATCGCCCACTGGATGGCGCTGATGGGATTTCCTTTCAGGTACGTGAACGGTATCACCCCCGAGCCGCATTCCAGCTCGACGTCGGTGTTCGACCACTTCTGGCCTCCGATCCCGGCGAGGACGTAGAGGTCGTGGATTGAGGGGCCGTCGCCGGTCATGCAGGTGGCGGGGCCGAAGGGGACCGCCCCGTTGTCGATGACCACGTGGTCGACCTTATTGACGTACCTGGCGAGGTCCTCGGCCCCGGACTCGAAGTCCCTCCAGCTGGTGCCGCCGAAGGCGTTGAACTGGGCGTGGGCGAGATAGACGCTCTGGGCTCGATGGGGGTCCATCTTCGTCTCGGCCCAACTGACCCCCATCTTCTGGGAGGGGCCGACGTCCGCCGGTACTGCGAGGGAGTCTTTGGTGATCTCCGCGTTTCCGGGGTGGCCGAGGTTGTTTGCGTGCAGGTGGAGCGAGATCGGCATCCCCAGCCTCTCGTTCACCTCGGCGAGGCCGTGGATCACCTCTCTTGCCGTCACCTCGAAGTGGATGTTCGGCTCGTCGAGGGAGTTGACGTTTTTTCCCCAGCCCCAGTTCTCGACCCCGGCGGGGTTGACGCACTTGATCCCGTAGGCCTTGTGGGTCAACATCATCCAGGCGACGTAGGCGGCGGCCTTCTCGATCTCGCCCTGGTGGAGGTAGCGCATCAAAAACCAGTTGTTTCCGAGGACGAGGTAGGCCCCCATGTCGAGCATCGGCGTCGACCTCATCTCCTCGTGGGTGTGGCGGGCCTCGAGGGGGGGCATCGCCGCCTCAAAGACGGTGGTGTAGCCCATCGCCGAGTAGTCGTACCCTTGCTTGTAGACGGAGGGGACGGTGTAGCCGGAGCCGGAGTGGGTGATCTCGGTCCTCGGCCGGACGGAGCCGATGTGATCTTCGGGTCGCATCAGCCTTCCGGCGTTCACCTTCGCCCCGGCGACGTGGGCGTGAGAGTCGACGCCTCCCGGCATCACCGTCTTGCCCCGAGCGTCGATCACCTCGGCCCGTTTCAGATCGGAGCTCGAGAGGTCTTTTACAACTTTGCCGTCCTTTATGAAGACGTCCATCACCTCGCCGTCGATCCCGTTGAGGGGGTCGAAGACGTGCCCGTTCTTGATGACCATACTCGGCATCAGATAACCTCCCTTCTCTCAAGCCATATCGCCTCGGTCGGGCAGATCAGGCTGCAGGTGGCGCAGGAGCCGCAGACATCCTGGTCTACGACCAAAACTGCGCCGTTCTCCACCTCAAGGAGGGGCTTATTGTCCAGCTCGTTGAGGTGGCCCGCCGCCAGGTAGGGGTCGGAGAGGGCGTTGACGGGACAGACGATGACGCAGTTTCCGCAGCCGAGGCAGGCGTCACGGTCGGTCTTCAAGACCGAGGTCAGGGTGGGTCTCGCGGTCGGTCCGAGGACCTTCTTAAAAGGCCCCTTCGTCTTCATCTCAGGGAGGATCGCCGTCTTCTCGACGGTGATCGCTCCTACGGGACAGGCGACGGAGCAGGCTCCGCAAAAGATGCAGGCTTCCAGTCGATGGGTCACCTTCTCGACGATCTCGCCGGGCCCAAACTCCCGGTTGAAGAGGGCGTTGCAGGGGCAGGTGTCTACGCAGGTCCTGCAGGCTTGACAGACCAATTCGTCCCGGAAGAAGGTGCCCGAGAAGGGTTTACTCACGGTGATGGCGTCCGCGGGACAGACCGCCTCGCACCAGCCGCAGTGGACGCAGGCCTCCTGGTCGACGACGGTCTTACCCTCGACTCTGAGGCTCCCGTCCTGGGCGAGCCTCCGGTCCTCGACGGTGATGCAGCCCCGGGGGCAGACCTCGGCACAGAGGCCGCAGTGGACGCATCTATCGTCGACGGTCGTCGGCCCGATCGCCCTGGAGAGGTAGGACTCGCCCCCCATCTCATCCATCGGCCCCTCCTTTGTTCCCTTTGTTCCCTTTGCTCCCTTTGCCCCCTCTTTTGCCCCTTCCTTTTCGTCCTTTCTGACCGCCAGGGCTCCTGTGGGACAGACCTTGGCACAGATCCCGCAGAATACGCAGGCTTCGGCCCTCTTCTCGATGAAATCCCTGTCTATCAGCCCTCGCGCCACAGCGCCCACGGAGCCTATCACCAGCTCTCCTTTGGGGCAGGCGGCAACGCAGGTCGCACACCCGATGCACTTATCGGGAAAATATGCGTGCGACTTATCCTCCCTCTGCTCCAGCAATACCTCTCTCATCAAATCCCCGTCAAACCGATCTTTCAGCACGGTCTCAAGCTCGATCTCTCAGCACCCTTCAGCTCGACCCTTCAGCGCCGGCTTCTTGCAAAGCCGCTCATCTCCAGGTGGCAAAACCTGAACGAGAGGCGGTTTTGGCACCCCTCCGAGCAAAGAACCATCCAGGCCCTTATTTGGGATGAGAAGGTTTAATAAGGTTTTCACAAGCGCTAACTAAATTTGGTGATGTTAACAAATCGAGTCTCGGGAACGTCTAAATCGATGAGTATCAAAATTGAGGTCGAGGAGGGATCATATGAAGCGTTTCAAGATGCTGATCGATGGGGTCGCCGTAGGATCGGCCAGGGGGAAGGTGGCCACGATCAAAAACCCTGTAAATCAGGAGCCTGTGGCCGAGGTATCTCTGGGAGGGCGGGAGGATGCGGCCCTGGCCCTGGGAGCTGCAGAGAGGGCCTTTCCCGGGTGGGCCAGAACCGATCCAAAAAAGAGGGGAGATCTCCTTCATCGGGCCGCTGGCCTGGTCGGTGAGAGGGCCGAGGAGATCGCCCTTCTGCTGACGATGGAGCAGGGTAAGCCCCTGAGGTATGCGAGAAGAGAGGTCACCGGCTCGGCGGAGGCTCTGGACTACTACGCCGAGGAGGGAAAGAGGAACTTCGGCGAGGTCGTCTCATCGCCGAGTTCGAGGACGAGGAGCCTGGTCATCAGGCAGCCTCTGGGGGTCGCCGCCATCATCTCCCCCTGGAACTATCCCGTCGACCTTCTCGCCTGGAAGCTGGCTCCGGCCCTGGCCGCGGGCTGCACCGTCGTCGCCAAGCCCTCAAGCGGCGCGCCTCTCGCCGTCACCGCCTTCGTCGAAGCCGTCAATGATGCGGGCTTTCCCGCAGGCGTCATCAACCTCGTCCACGGGACCGGCGGCGAGGTCGGTGCCGAGCTGGTGGAAAGCCCCATCTCCCGGAAGGTCTCCTTCACCGGGAATACGCAGACGGGAAAGGAGATCATGGAGCGGTCTGCCAAATTCGTCAAGCGGCTCTCTCTTGAGCTTGGGGGCCACTCGCCCGCCATCATCTGCGAGGACGCCAATATCGAGGCGGCGGCGGAGTCGTGCGTCCAGAGGGCCTTCTCGAACATGGGGCAGATCTGCATCAGCATCAACAGGATCTACGTCCACGATACGATCGCCGAGGAGTTCGCCGACGAGCTCGTGAAAAATACCGAGCGTCTCCGGATCGGTGACGGCCTTGATCACGACGTAGACCTGGGACCGATGTTCAGCGAGGCCCAGCGCAAAAAGACGAAGGACCACATCGCCGACGCCCTGGCCAGGGGCGCTGCCGTCCTCTGCGGCGGCAGCGAGCCGGAGGGCGAAAAATACCGGAAGGGCTTCTTCTTCCTCCCGACGGTCCTGGACAAAATGGACCACTCCATGAGGATGATGAGGGAGGAGACCTTCGGCCCGGTGGCCCCGATGATGAGGTTCTCGACGGACGAGGAGGCCCTGAGGCTCGCCAACGACTCCCGGTACGGCCTTGCAGCCTACGTCTTCACCGAGGATATGACCACGGCCTTCCGGTTTGCAGAACGGCTTGAGGCCGGAAGCGTCGGGGTCAATACGACGAGCCCCATCATCCCCGGGGCCCCCTTCGGCGGGTGGAAGGAGAGCGGCCTGGGGCGGGAGCGGTCGCGGAGCGCCCTTTACGAGTACATGGAAGAAAAGCACATCCGGTTGGGGTTGGGGAGGAGATCTTAGGGGCGAGGCCGAGCACCACAGCCCTCTCTTCTCCGGCAAGATCAGAAACTCCAGGACGCAGATCAGAAGAAACGACCCCGAGTCTCCCAAAGATGCGCTGGAGCGGCTGAACAAGCTCTCCAAGGAGGCGGCGAAAGCGTCCAGCATGGAGAGGCTCTTGGGGATCGAGGGCGCGGCGGCGGAGATCTACTTCGGGCGGCTCGACCATCTCCTCAAATCCGATCAGGGCTTCACTTTCACGAACAGGAACAGAAGGCCACCGAAAGATCCGGTGAACGCCGTCTTGTCTTACCTTTACGCCGTGCTGGCCAAGGACGTCTTCGTCTCGCTTCTGGCGGTGGGATTTGACCCATACCTGGGGTTCTACCACCGGCCGAGGTACGGCCGTCCCGCTCTTGCCCTGGACATGATGGAGGAGTTTCGACCGATAATCGCGGACTCCACAACGATCACCCTCTTCAACAACGGCGAACTCGCTGATAAGGACTTCATCAAGACGGGGATGGGCGTCTCGATGAAACGTCAGGCCAAGAGAACGGTGCTGGCCGGCTACGAGCGGAGGATGCAGACGGAGATCGATCATCCCATATTCGGCTACAAGGTGAGCTATCGGCGAGTCCTGGAGGTTGAGGCCCGGCTCCTGTCCAGGGTCATCTCCGGCGAGATAAAGGAGTACCCTGCCTTCGTCACGAGGTGATAGCCTGAGAGGACGAAATTGCTATGTGGTAAGCTACGACATCATGGATCCGAGACGTCTTCAAAAGGTCCACAAGATGATGAAGGGGTTTGGAGATGCCGTCCACTACTCCGTCTTCCGATGCGATCTCACCCCCAAGGGCCGAGTGGAGATGATAGCAGCGCTGACGGGTCTCATAAAGCACGATGAGGACAGGGTGATGATCATCGATCTCGGTCCTGCGGAGGGGATGGCGGAGGACAGAATAGAGTTTCTGGGGTTCCACAGCCCCAAAGAGAAGGAGAATGCGATCATCGTATGATCCTAAAATCGGCGATCTGACGAGGCAAAACCGCAATCGATTTAAACCTTGAGCAATATCTGTGGGAGCAGAAGCTCTGGATTATAAGCCCCCTGTGATATCAGGGCCGTCCATCCAGTGGGACGCCGGGAGGGACTGAAGAGGTCCCTATATAAGCAGAGGCTCTGCGAGAGGTGGAGTGGTGTCCAAAACCCTGGGACCCGCTCGAAAAGCCCCTGCATAGCGAAAATGCCTCCTTACGAGGGTTAACTCTATGAACGTTTTATAAGGAGTTGACAGACCTCTCGCAAAACGCGATTTTTTCGATAGCATTAAAGGCCGAAATATGGCCGCCCTATCCATGGCTGAAAAGTCGTGGCCCCATTGAAACATTAGAATCTATATCAAGAATAATCTTGATACCTTCACTATCCATGGCTGAAAAGTCGTGGCCCCATTGAAACCGATATATGCAGTTACATATTCTGCAGGGATACAAGGCTATCCATGGCTGAAAAGTCGTGGCCCCATTGAAACATGTCCTCGAGGTATATCCTCGAGTACTGGTCGAACTATCCATGGCTGAAAAGTCGTGGCCCCATTGAAACTTCACCGATAGTTTGCACGATGTTTTCCGTTGAGAAAACGTAATCTATCCATGGCTGAAAAGTCGTGGCCCCATTGAAACCAAGGGAGCCAAGCCTTCCCCGGCGGTTAACAATCTTTCTATCCATGGCTGAAAAGTCGTGGCCCCATTGAAACCTGATAATGCAGATTCAAAAAGCGCGTTTACTAGACCTATCCATGGCTGAAAAGTCGTGGCCCCATTGAAACCATTAAAAGAGATCATTCCGAAAACAACTTTGTTTCTTTCTATCCATGGCTGAAAAGTCGTGGCCCCATTGAAACATAGACATTGTCCCTATGGATTCCCCGGATGAATTAGCTATCCATGGCTGAAAAGTCGTGGCCCCATTGAAACGTAGACCTTTCCTCTCGCGCATTGTCAATGGCAACATTAACTATCCATGGCTGAAAAGTCGTGGCCCCATTGAAACGGGTACTCCTGCAGGCTTTCCCTGTCGGGGATGCTGTTACCATGACCTCCGGGTCGTGGCCCCATCAAGATAGAAAAAGTCTGAAAAGGAAAAAAAGGGTTTAGAGGATTTCGAAAAACCTAATCAATGGTTAAGTTTATATACTATTATAACTATATAAACTTACATGAGAAACTTAATAGACTTTTCCTTCATGCACG
>NPIE01001667.1_pt4 | contig 104749 bp, 115 predicted proteins | sample 8637661 | NCBI WGS metagenome assembly NPIE01 (sample SAMN07420842, study PRJNA396082) | bioreactor metagenome | isolation source: sample BA12 brine-fed electro-methanogenic bioreactor BA | place: Japan: Kochi | collected 2016-12-09
CGGCTTATGACGCTTCCCTTGTTTGAGCGTGTCCATGATTTTATCCTTTACCCCCTCGCTTGTCAAGCATAACCATGCTATTAAACCCATTCGGCCAGAACGATTCATAATCCAAAGGCAATTAACAAAAACCACAACACCACAGCCACAAAGATCGACCACTCCACGATGGCATATTTCCAAACCTGAGGTCTGACGAGGTCTTCCGTGCCAAGCGGTTCATCCGAATCATGCGAGGTCTTGCCCATCAATATCAGGAACCCGCCAAAAGCCATCATCGGCGGTAAACCCGCCAAAAAGAACCAGGGAGAAAGCACCGGTTCTGGGCTTGTTTGCAGACCAATCGCCAGGCTGAAGAGGATCACCATCACCAAACCAGACCGGAAGTAAGTGATCGCCGCGATAGTATGCGGTTTGATTTTGTTCATCGGGAAGACGCCGACCATCGCCAGGCTGAGGGCACTGATGACGCCAATGCCCATGGCGATCTTCGACAAAATGGTATTGATCATCAACCCTAAACTCAGACTTGCCAGCACCAGGCACGAGCCCGTCAGGATCAAGCCGATGTTAAAAGCCCAAGCCCGTTTTGAGACCCCCACCTCCCCCAATTCAGAGATAAAGTGATTGAGTGGCGAATAGCGCTCGCCTTCCTTACCCCGGTATGCTCCACCGCTGATCAGGGAACCTGCGACAGCAAAGATACACCCTGCAACGCTGAATATGATGAAACCAAGAGGGGAGTTCAAGAATTCCATATTAGATCAGATTCTCCATTTTCTGCTGATTACGCGGCAAAAATCAGCATCAATAATTCATATAATATACATCAGATTTTAGACAATATAGGAATTATAACCGGCATCATCCCAATAAAAAGCCACACGGTCAAATATACTGCCGGTTTTTAGCCCTTAATCCCTTTTGAAGAGATGATCTAAGATATTGCCCCCGAAAAAACCTCTTATTGGCTGATTATGCCGGCCGGTCAGCAGGTTTGCGGATGAGATACATGACCAATGTTTCAACCCATAGCAGCAATAACCCGGCGTGGGTTGCATAGATGGGCGGCTCAAGGAAAAAATTCCGCCAATCAACAAGGTAAGCCTGATCCACATCGGTCAGATCAGCCGGTTGGATGAAGTCAAAAATACCCGGGTAGGTGCGGAACACCCACAGCGTGCTCAAGGCTGCCAGCAGGATCACCACCGTCAGGCCAATCAGCATGATCGTCACCTGGCGTTTGGTCAGCCGATAGACAAAAACGCCCAGAATAAATAACCCGACAATAAAGGATGCAATCGTCATGTAATGCTCAGGAAGTGGGTTGTTCGGAATTCCGAAAAATCGCCAATTCCAGTACCACAAATAATAAGAAAACAGAATCAGAATTCCCCCCAACATCAAGAAATGCCATTTACGCAGTCTCTGGGTTGTAGACATAAGCATCCTCTTTCATCGATTAGGCTGAAGGAATGTTAAGTCGTGCAATTCCTATTCTAACACGCTGTCATGAATCCTGCTGACTCAATTTACCTGCGCTTATTTAACTAATTTTGAGATGGTGCGGAAAGCCGGGTGACGGGATGTGCGGATCAGTTCAAACAGCGCCATCTCGACGCTGGTGATGGTTGCGCCGGCATCGTGAAAACGATCCAATGCTAACGCATGATTTTCTACTGTGCGGGAAAATACCCCGTCACGCAACACATGCACTTGAAAACCTGAGTTAAGCAGATCCAATCCCGTTTGCAGCGCGCAAACATGAGCTTCAATTCCCATCAGCAAGACCTGTTTACGCCCGGTGGATTCTAAAGCCAATAAAAATTCAGGTTCACGGTAGGCACTGAAGGAATCCTTAGCAATAGGCTCAACCCCTTCAAGCAACGCAGCGATTTCTGGGTGCAGCGGACCCAGTTTCTCGGGCACCTGTACCGTCGGCAGGATCGATACGTCAATGGCTTGGGCTCCTTTGATCATCATTACGGCGTTGGGCAGCACCCTTTCTGACTGATACACCATTTCGACCAGCTTGCCCTGAAAGTCCACCATCACCAATACTGCTTCATGGGTATTTAACATCTGTCCTCCGTTTTCTGCGCCGTTGGGTTCACTCCTGCTGTAAATCTCTTCTTTTGAATCAATATACATCAGATAACCGCTCCGTGCAACACTTAATAAAGCACGATTCGCGTCAAAATCCGCTTCATACTATAATAAGTCATTATGGAAGATGACACAAACCGCACCACAGAAACCAGTGCCTTTGGCTCACCCGGGCGGCGCAGCCACGATGCGAGCCGGTTCTACAACAGCCAGATGTATGCCAACCTGCAGCCAGAGGGCGAGATGACCTACATAGAAACACCGGTGCCGCCGAAATTTTTAGACAAAATCCTGTGCACCTCCAGCGAATCGATGGTTGGCTTGCCCGATGGCAGCATCCACCTGATGGTAACCTCGCCGCCGTACAACGCTCAGAAGGAATATGACCAGGACCTGACGCTTGATCAATATCTCGAACTGCTGTGGCGAGTCTGGCAAGAGACTTATCGGGTGCTTGTACCCGGTGGGCGTGCCTGCATCAACATCGCCAACCTGGGGCGCAAGCCTTATCTACCAATGCATAGCTTCATTATCGAGCAAATGCGGGAGATCGGTTTTTTGATGCGCGGTGAGATCATCTGGAACAAAGCCGCCAGCGCCAGCCCCTCTACAGCCTGGGGAAGCTGGATGTCTGCCAGCAACCCGGTCTTGCGCGATGTGCACGAGTATATCCTTGTTTTCAGCAAAGAGGGCTTCCGCCGTCCGCAGGGTGAGCGTGAAAACACAATCGGCAAGGAGGATTTTCTCGCCTGGACCAAGTCCGTCTGGGATTTTCCGGCTGTCCAAGCCCGTAAGATCGGCCATCCTGCGCCTTTCCCGATTGAATTGCCCCATCGCTGCATTCAACTCTATACCTACAAAGGCGATGTGGTGCTGGACCCATTTGCCGGCAGCGGATCGACCTGTCTGGCTTCCAAGCAGGACAGCCGTCACTTCGTTGGATACGAAATTGACCCCGATTATTGCCAGTTAGCAGAAGCCCGGCTTGAAATTGAAGCAAACGACTGACAATAAAACGTGATACGCACAAATACTTTCCACTGACCGATCGCCAGGCAATTGACCGATGATCGATTAATCGCTAATCTTTCGGTAAAATTAAATTATGCGCATCGTCAGATGGTTACTCGTTTTCATGCTCGTGTCGGTTGGGCTGTTAAGCAACACCAAAACCATCACGCAGCAAAATCAGTCTGAAGGGATAATAGAGTCTGAAATGACAACCCCTCCCCACCCAGCCAGCGCTGCTTCGACGCCAACCCCTCAGCACAAGGTGCTGCTTCCCACGCCAACAGCAGAACCGATGGCGCTGACGGCTACCGTATGGGATAGAATGCCCCAGGTGCCAATCCTGATGTACCACCGCTTTAACCCCCAGCCCAATGCAGTCTCCGAAAAATATAAAACCAGCCTGTCAGATTTCTCCAAGCACCTGGCTGCCCTGTATGAAGCTGGCTACTCACTGATCAGCCTTGAGGACTGGCTGCAAGGCGAAATTCATCTGCAAGAAGACCGGCGCCCGTTGATCCTGACGATCGATGACCTGTTTTATGCCGATCAAATCTCGCTGGATGAACACGGTCAACCCGTTGAATATTCCGGCGTTGGGCGTTTGTGGTCATTTTCTCAATCCCACCCGGACTTCAATTTTCATGTCGCCATGTTTTACAATTTGGGCGACAAACCCTACAGCAATCATTACGAAAACGGCGTCTTTACCGTGCAGGATGGCTGGCGACAGGACCGCGCCCAAGCGATCGCATGGGGGATTGAAAACGGCGCCATACCGCTCAACCACTTTTACGCACACCCGCGATTGGATCTCCTCATGCCTGAGGAAATTGAAGTCCAACTGGTAGAAAATGACCGGGCATTAAGAGAAGCTCTGGCACTGATCGGCAAAGAAGCGCTTGCCGTTGGCCTGCCGAACATCCTTGCGCTGCCTTACGTGGTATGGCCTGAATCAGAAACCGGAAAACAAATCTTGTACGATTACATCTCACCGGAAGGTGCACCGGTGAGCGCCATCCTCGAGGCCAATGACCCGCCCCGGATCAAGCTGTTCTCCGCGCCATTCTCGCCTAATTTTGACCCATGGCATGTGCCGCGTGTAAATGCCGAACAGCAGGCGATCAACCTGATCACTGAAATGCGTGAAGAGATTCCTCAAGCCGTTCAATGCGACCTGGGTGTGATCCATGGCAGCCCAGAAACACAGACTGCACAAATCATGAAACTCATATCTGTCCAGACGACTGCCGGACGCTGCCCTTTGGGGATTTTCATCGTAACAAACCTGGCATTTGAAATTGACCAAGAAGGAATTCGTCAGCTTTCTCCATAATCAACCAGGAGTATGCCCATGTTTGTTTTCTTCAGCAAATTACTTCCGCTTTTTGTCTACCCGCTCGGTTTAGCCTGTATTTTACTCTTGCTGGTGCTCATTCTCGAGAAGCACAAGGCCTGGCGGCGAGGGTTTCTGATCCTTGCCTTGATCCTGCTGTGGGTTGGCGGTAATCGCTGGGTCAGCTTTGCACTGGCGCACTCATTGGAATGGCAGAGCCTGCCTCCAGAAACAACCCCACAGGCTGAGGTTATCGTGCTTTTGGGAGGAGGCACAGAATCTGCTGATCCACCCAGACCTATGATGGAAATCAACAGCGCGGGCGATCGGGTGTTATATGCGGCCAAACTGTATGCGGAAGGTGCGGCACCTATCATCCTGGTCAGCGGGGGAAATGTAGAATTCACCACCGATCGGGGTTCCGTCCCTGCTGAGGAAATGACGGAATTATTGATACTGTTGAACGTACCTGAGGAAGCAATTTGGGACCAGCCAGAATCTGAAAATACTTATGAGGACGCCCTGTTATCCGCAGAGCTGTTAGCAGAAAATGACATCAGTGAGGTTATATTAGTCACTTCAGCCTTACATATGCCCAGAGCAAAAGCCCTGTTTGAGAAGCAGGGTCTGACAGTGATCCCAGCGCCGGTCGACTTCACTATCACTGAGCAAAACTGGCAAACCACCTTCCATCCTGGGTGGCAGGAGTTCTTGATCTACCTGATGCCTAATGCAAGCTCACTGGGTTTAACGACCAGTGTCTTGAAAGAATATATCGGAATGATGGTCTATAGCCTGCGCGGCTGGCTCTGAGCCTATCCCGCCATAAAAGCAATGCTGACGGTGCCGGGGCCGGTGTGAGACCCGATCACCGGGCTGACAAAAGTGGTAATGGTCTCAATAGGGCTGAATCGGGCGACGGCCTTATCCATCAATAGCTGGCAATCTTCTTCTGCCTCGGCATGAAAAGTTGAGATGCGCACTGGTTCCCGCCCTGCTATCTCCCTTTCCGCCAATTCCAGCATGCGGTTCAAAGATTTCTTACGGGATCGCACCGATTCCACCAGTTCAATTTTCCCATCCCTGATTTCCATGATGGGTTTAATGTCCAGGGCTGCCCCCAACAAGCGCTTCGCCGTGTTGATCCGCCCGCCTTTATTTAAATATTTAAGCGTATCAACTGTGAAATAAACCCCAATTTTTGGCGTGGTTTCTTTCGCCAGAGCAGCACATTCTTCAAGGCTGGCGCCAGCCTTTGCCGCGCGTGCCACCTCTAGGACTAAAAATCCAAGCGCCATGGACACAAACTTCGAGTCCATCACTTCCAAAGGTGCACCAGGGAAGTTCTTTTTTGCCTGAAGCGCAGATTCAACCGTGCCTGAGATTCCGCTGGAAATCAACATTGAAAACACCGCAAAGTCCTGTTCAAGCAATTTCTTGAAAAGGCGGTCAAACACATCTATAGGAGTCTGACTTGTGGTTGGGATGGAGTCAGATTGGCTCAAGCGTTCGTAAAACGCTTCTGCTTGGATATCAACACCATCGCGGTAACTCTCATCATCCCAGTGCAGCGTCAGGGGGACAACATGAATGCCCAAGTCGTCGATCATGCTTTGCGGTAAATAGGTTGAGCTGTCTGTAACGATTGCAACCTTTTTCATTTATTCTCCTAATCATCAATAATGTTTCCAAATCTCCTACAAGTATACTTGAGTTTCCTAATATAAAAGCCGTGAATTAAGGCCAGGTCAACTGTGCTATACTTATGCAATGTTTGACCGGGCTGTTTGGGTTCAAACCAAATCTGAGCATGAGGGAATATTTATGAAATTCCATGAAAGAATTATCCATCATCCACACCTTGCCCTGATCCTGCTGGCGTTTATTGCCTTTATTGCACTTGGGCTGCCAGACGGTTTGCTGGGCGTCGGCTGGCCTTCTATTCGCACTGATTTTTCAATCCCGCTGGATGCCATCGGCATGTTACTGGTTGCAGCCACAGCCGGATATATGACCTCCAGTTTCCTCAGCGGGATGCTGCTCGCACGGCTGGGCGTAGGAAAAATCCTCGCAGCCAGCTGTCTGCTGACCGGTTTAGCGTTGATCGGTTATACGCTCGTTCCTGAATGGTGGATGATGGTTTTGTTAGGCATCTTTGGGGGGTTTGGCGCTGGCGCCATCGATGCTGGGCTGAACACCTATGTTGCTTCACACTTTGGCGAAGGCTTGATGCAGTGGCTGCATGCCAGTTGGGGGATAGGGATCACCATCGGCCCAATCATCATGACCCTGGGTTTAATAAATTTTGAAACTTGGCGCTTTGCCTACCGCTTGGTGGGGGTTTTCCAAATTTTGCTGGCGGTTTGCTTTGCCCTGACCATTTCAATGTGGCGCAAAAAAGACATGGCTGTAGAAGCCAATTCAACGAAACGGCTGACCGATTATAAAACGCCCATGGGTGAAACCCTGCGCCAGCCAAAGGTATGGCTGTCCGTGTTGTTGTTCTTTCTGTATGTTGGCGCTGAAATCTCGCTTGGCACATGGACTTATACCCTGTTGACCGAGTCGCGCGGCGTGGATGTGACAATTGCCGGTTTTTTTGCCGGTAGTTACTGGTTCACCTTCACCATTGGGCGAATTGTGGCTGGTTTGGTTGCTAACCGGATCGGTGTCAATAAGCTCGTAATGGGCGGGTTGGTAGGTGCGCTGCTCGGTGCGGGATTGCTGATCTGGAATCCCTTTGAGTTCGCCAACGTGATCGCGGTCGCCCTGATCGGCATCTCGATCGCGCCCATCTTCCCGGCCATGACATCTGGCACCAAAACCCGGGTAGGCGATCAATATGCAGCAAACACCATCGGCTTGCAAATGACCGCAACAGGGTTCGGCACAGCCGTCATTCCCAGCTTGATGGGTGTGCTGGCACGGCGGATCTCGCTTGAGGTCATCCCCGTCATCCTGTTTGCCGTCTATGGCGCGCTTTTTGCGGCTTATTTCCTGGCAGCAAAGCTAAGCAAAAAACGGACTGCACCAGTCACCGCAACATCCGAACAGCCTTTGGACTAATCTCAATCCCCATCCTATTGCCACACTAAGCAGAACACTGCGATGGCTGATTATCCAATTAAGGAATACATCCGGTTTTGCACCTTTCACATATTGCATTTAAATGCCTTTTTTCATATATTTACGAAACGCCTGAGTAAAATTCGCACATTTTCCGTTTCTGGTAGTTTTTGAGAGCATTAACCCCATAAAAAGGGTTAGAATGCTGATTGATAGTCGTCTTCGACGATACATTAAATCAAAATCACGGGCCTGATTGCCCATCAAAAGGAAAATTATGAAAATAACACGCAAACACCTTTTTTGGATAGGTGCCTTAATCACAGCCATCGCGTTTGACCAGCTTTTTTGGGAAACCTCCTACGGGATCAACTTCTTCTTGTTCGTGCTGATCGCCCTCCTTGCCGGACTGATCCCTTATTGGGTTGAGAAAACGAATATCCCACTCATGTCCTACATCCTGTTGATCCCAATCATCTTTTTTGCAGGGATGACCTTTGTGCGTGCCGAACCTTTTACCACTGTGACCAATAACTTGATCACCATCGGTTTGCTGCTGCTTTTTTCCCTCACTCTGCGCAACGGGGTGTGGCCTCACTACCGCTTGAGAGATTACATCGAATATGGCTTTCAATATCTCCTGACACTTTTCAGCGGCGCGATTCTGTTCTTCAAAAAAAATCATAATGATCCTAAATCATCCCCCCCATCTGAAAAACCTGAAGATGCGGCTGAGAATCTTGGGCAGGGAAAAATCCTGGATACAGATTCTCAGAGCAGTCAAAAACAAAAGACTTTCCTCAAACAAGCTGCGCCTTATCTGCGCGGGGTTTTGATCGCTGTGCCCATCCTGGCAGTATTAGCCTCGCTGCTCTCACAGGCCGACCCCATCTTCAATGACCGCCTTCAAAACTTTTTCTCGTGGTTCAGGGTTGAGAATCTGGGAGAAACGATCTTCAGGCTGGTTTATATTCTGATCATCGCCTATGTCTTACTCTCAATCTATTATTACGCCTATGTTAAGAGTAAAAAAATAAAGCCCGATGCCGAGAAAAAACCGATCATCCCTCCGTTCTTGGGATCGATTGAAGCCAATATCGTTCTGGGCGGCGTGAACCTGCTCTTTCTTTTTTTCGTTATCCTCCAGTTTAGCTATCTCTTCTCCGGGGGGAGGAACATCTCTGCTGAGGGTTATACCTATGCGGAATATGCCCGGCGGGGGTTCTTTGAACTGATTGTTGTGGCGGTGATCAGCGTGGTCTTGTTCTACATCCTCAGCATGGTCACCAAACGGGCGGGTAAAAAACAGAGCAGGTTATTTTCAGCCTTAGGCTTGACATTGGTTGCCCTGGTTGCTATCATCCTGGCATCAGCCTACACCCGGCTAACGCTCTATGAGGTTGCTTACGGTTTCACCCGTCTGCGCACCCTCGCTCATGTGATGATGGTGTGGATCGGGTTGTTGCTATTAGGCATTGCCGCCCTCGAGATCACGAAAAACCTGGAACGCCTGGCCTTCCTCCTGATCTGCTTCATCCTTGGGTTTGGTCTGACCATCAACATCCTCAACATTGACCGGTTCATCGTCGAACAAAATGTGACCCGGGCAATCGACGGAACGGGTGACGCCCAGGAACCTGAGCTTGATGCAGGATATTTAGCGTCATTGTCAGCTGATTCTGTGCCGAAATTAGCGGCATTCTACCAGGATGCACAAACACCGGATTGGCTCAGTGATGAAATTGGCGGCGTTCTCGCCTGCAATGCAACCGTGCTGAATGAGGCTGAGTCCGACTCCTGGGCATCCTCTCATCTCAGTCGCAGCAGGACTCTAAAACTGCTGCAGGGTCTTGCCGAGAGCCTTGAGGATTACCCTGTATTTCAAGATGGCATCTGGTATGTCGAAGTCAATGGCGAGGTTAAATCTTGCATCGGGCTTGACCCATACGGCATCGATTGATGCATTAACGCACATCAAGCATTAAGGGAACAATCGCTCCATCGATTCTGGTGCAAATTCTTCGACCAGGTCCGCAGAAATACCATTGATCCGGCAAATTTCTGCATACAGATTCACACTGGGGCGGCGGATGCGGGCTTGGGTCTCACGGTCCAGCCCCCATAAGCCGAACCGCTGAGTCCAGCCGCGCTCCCACTCAAAATTATCCACCAATGACCAGTGGAAATAACCTTCCACCACCGCATCCGTGTTCATCGCCCCCCACAGGGCATGCAGGTGTTCCACTAAATAACGAGAACGCAGGCTATCCTGTGAATCTTCCACGCCGTTTTCGGTGATGATAATTGGCAAGCCATATGATGCTGCCCAGCCCACACTGTCCATCATTCCCCCAGGCATATTAGCAATGAAACCCGTTTCACTCAAGGCAGCACCTTCAGGGTAAGTTCGTTTGCTGAACAAATCCTTGCGTGCCAGCAGGTCAAACCGTACCTGCTCGGTCGTGTAATAATTTAGCCCGAAGAAATCCTGGGTGCCAATGGCGTCCTCGAATTGCTCTTTTTTGATAATGGTGTTGACCACGCCATCCTTCAGGGCGCGCGGGATGAGATCATTGAATAAAGTATGGTAAATATTCGCTATCCAGCGGTCTGTTGGCAGCCAGGTTGCAGGCTTGAACCCGCGGTAATGATGGGCGATGCCCACCCTGGATTCAGGCTGCAGGTCGTGAATGGTGGTGTATGCCCGGGCATGGGCCTGTATCATGTGCTGCATCACTCGCAAAGCCGTTTTGATATCCTTCTTCCCGGGCGGGAAAACGCCTTCAATAAATGCACCAAATGCAAACACGTTCGGTTCGTTAATCGTCACCCATAAGTTACAGTAGGGCTTCAGGGCTTCAACCGTCTTGCGGACAAAAGCGCAGAACAGTTCAACGATGCTTTCGTTTTCCCATCCGCCCAATTCGGCTACCCATAAGGGCTCGCTGAAATGATGCAGGGTCACCATCGGTTTCATTTTCCGTGATTGCAGCCCAATCAACATTTCGCGGTAGCGGTCCAGGGCATTCTCATCCCACACATCTGGGGCAGGCTGGATTCGGCTCCAGGCGACGGACAAGCGATGGGCATTTTGATTGCCCCCCTGTGCCCGGTCAAAATCCTCCCGCCAGCGTCCACCCCACCAATCACATGCCAACCCGGATTTATGCCCATCAATGATCCGCCCCTCTTCCTGTTCCCAGGCGTACCAGGTGTTGTTCTGATTGCGTCCCTCAACCTGATGGGCTGCAGTAGCCGTTCCCCATAAAAATCCTTCCGGAAATGTATAAGTCCCTTTTGGCATACGCCTTCACTCCTGTTTTTGCGACAAATTTCGATGCGCTCGATTTCAGGCTTAATCATAACGCGGATTTAGCAATCAGCAAAACAAACCTGCCCTAAAAGAATCCTCATTCATTATTGATAGTAATCAAACCAGTGATGGTGTTGAGCACGGCATTGCGCACAAAACAGGTCGGCAGGCGGTGCTGATCGAAGGGATGGCTGACCCGGGCGGTATTGGCTAAGGCGGCAAACTGTCCCACGGGCGGTTGGGCGGGCGGGATGGGAATCCCCTGAAAGGTGTAGAAACGTCCGTCACGGGTGATGTAAACCGTCGGGGTGGATGGGTCGGGCTGCTCATAAAAGGACAGGTGGCGCTCGGCGGATACGCTGGCAAGCACCAGACGGTGATTGGCAGTACCGAGGGTCATCAGGTGCTCGAGGTGCTTGTGGGCTGAGATGGGGTTGAGCTGATAAGGACAGGTCTCGACGCCGGTGGTAAAGCCGGTGATGCGCTCAAAGAACTGTCCGCCAGCAGCGGCACTATTGAGGATCTGCTCGCCGGTATCTGCGACGCAGACCACACGGAAGATCAGGTGGGGATTGGTCCCCGGCGAGGTGATGTTGGGGATGAACTTCCACGTCCCGGCGTCGTTGTATTTGGCAAAGTGATTATCTTGAAAGTAGGTAGCATTTTCATCGGTGCGCAGGACAATGTTGTCCACCGGATCGGTGACGGTATAGTAGGCGCTGACCCAGTAGGCGGTGTGCGCGTTGAGTGTCACGGGGGTAGAAAAGGTAAATTTGATCCATTGGTAGGATTGCGAAGGCAGTGTGCTGGCGTAGACCACCTCCGAGGCACCCAGGATGGTGCTCGGCGCGGCGGCGGAATTCGAGTAGACACGGGCATAGAGTTCACCCGCGGCGGTGCCGTTGCGCCGCATTTGGAAGTAGATATATTTCACCTTGAGCGGGGTATCGCCGGTGCTGATCATCTGCGATGGCAGGCGCCAGTTTGGTCGGCCGAAGTTGATCGAACCCGGTCCCGGACCATAGTTGGCAAAGAAACCCTGCGTGTTTTCGTAAACTGACCAGTCGAGGGTGTGAAACCAACCGGAACAGTGCAATTCAACCAAGTTAGCGGGGGATTCAAGGCTGGATAGCGTTGACTTCGGCCAGGCGTGCTGGGTGAGAAAGGTATCGCGCAGGGATTCGGCATAGACATCATCCAGGTCGGCAAACTGCAGGACGGTTTCTTTGACGCCGTACTCGGCCTGCGAAGCAAGATCCGAGGCGTAGGCCGTCTCGCGGCGGTTACCCAGGCGGTTGTCGGGGGAAATGAAGGAATAAGCAACTTTGACCTTGTTGTACAGGTCATCCAGTGAGACCCTGATCTTAGTCTGATCCCTGTGAATTGTGATTGCGTCCACATACCCCCACCAGACTATAGTGCCGCGTTCATCAGAAACGGTCACCGGGCAGCGCAGCAGCGAAGCGGACTCAATCAATCGTTCGGCCGGACCGGTAAGCCTGATTCTGGCGGTATCTGGGCCGCCAAAGGCTGACCAGGCTAACTGCAGGGGTTGCGCCTGCAGGCTGGTGAAGACAGGCGAGGCAAAGTCGCGTGAGAGAAAGGAAACCGTATAGCTCATAGCACCCTCACTCGGGGGCGGTACTTGATCTGGACCGAGGCGGTCTGATCCATATCGACCCAATTGCTGCCGTTGATCATGGCAAAGAAGAAGCGCGTGTTTTCGTTGGGATACAAAAGCAGCGGACCACCCTGGCGCAGGTGCGCCACGGTCTCATGGGTGTTCTCATCGCGCACCACGGAGATCCCCCGGTGGCTGTCATCGATCAGCACATCGTGCTGATCCAGGTCGGTGAAGCCTTGAAAATAGGCGGCACCATCCAGCGGGAACAGGGCGATCTGGTCCACATCGAGGGTGGACGCTGCGCCGCTCTCACGCAGACCCGAGAGCTGCAGATCGAGCGTGAGGGGCGAAAGCTCGCGTAATAACTGGTTGGGCGGGATCTGCAAGGGCGGGAAGAGGACGTAATTGCAGTTGGGCGGGGAATAGACCGGCTCGCAGGTCTGCAGCACCGATCCTCCCCGGATCAGCGACAAACGCAGGTGCAGGTTGTAGACATGGGTATTGCGCAGGTGCAATAGGGGGCGGAAGGTGCGGCCGTCATCGGCCACGGCATAGTCCGGCGGGATGGGGTGCGATAGCAGATCGGTCCTGGCGGATGATGTCCAGGTGACGCGGCGGTAGTAGCCGTCGATGGCACCCGCGTCGGGGTAGAGGGTGCCGCCGGTGAGCGAACCGGCATTGACAAAGAAGTTCTCATCGCCAGAATGGGTTGGATGGTGGTAGAGGCCAATGAACAACGAACGGAAGGTGGACGTAAGGCGGGTGTTGGTGAGCTCAATCCGCAGGGGGGCCGGCAGATGGGTGACGGCGTGCTCGGCTTTAGCCAGGAGGGTTGAGCTGGGTGAAGATGTGGTCGAGGTGTGGTTGAGGATGGGGATGGGCGTGGTGAGGTCCTCGCCGATCCGGCCGGTGAGGGGCAGCGGGATTTCATCGCTATCGAAGTGGTTGGGACGGGTATAGTGTAAGGTTATTAGCAGTGAGCCTTTCTGGCGGGTGATGTAGGCATCCGGGTTGGTTTCAATCAGCAGATCGTCCATTTGGGCGTAGTAATAAGGTTCTGCATCCGCAGGCTTAAAGCGAAGGTATTGGGGGAAGGCAAATTCCCCTCGCGCATAGGCCAATGCACGCAGCCGAATGGTTTCAATCCCTGCAAGTGCTGCGGAAAGATGTGCGGGTGTACCCGATAATCTCATCTCAACTTTTTCTCTAACGCGTTCCTCGGATGAATAGTTAAAAATCATCGCAGCTGAGACGAAGGGCAATGCCACCCCGGCACCGTCCAGGACCGTCCATGCCCCTGGTTCACCAATGGCTATCTGGATCATGAGAAATCACTCCCTTCCTCCCACGTCCAGCCGGCATAGGGTTGATCGAGGCTTTGCTGAAAATTACGCAAGCGTACCAGCGTCAACAAGCTCTGGAAATACGCCATCGCATCCGTTGCCCATTGGGCAAGGTCATGCGGCGGTTCCGTGCTGGGAATAGCCTCTTCAAATTTACGCGTCAGACGGAACCGCAGGCAGTATGCTGCCCCGCCGGCAACCAGGCATGCCAGGTCATGCTCTTCAAATGTGGTGAGCAATGCCCCATCCAGGTCTTGCAGGGTTAACAGCGTGCCATAAGCTGTTGAAAGATCAACCAGGGCAACCCGCAGCGCTTCGTCAAGCACCTCCGCAGGCCAGGTGAGGTTAGCGGTGTCGAATAGCTGGCGTTCGAGCTGGTCTCGAACAGACGAAAGTGTGATGGACATAAAAACCTCCATTCATATCAAATCAATCTGTTTATAAATGCGCAGACGGGGAGGCAAACATACGATTGCATCATTCCGTTCCAGCAAGTTTGGATGCTCGGGAAGGCTTTGAGACGGCAGCACGCTTCAATTTCGCTGCGGCTGCTGTCACCTGCCGTGCGGTAAAATGCAGCTTTTGACCGTCAGGTGCAATCACCACCAGGCCCCCATCTGGATAGCGTTTGAAGTCAAGCGGTTCACCGCCTGCAAGGCTGGCGGCAATCTCGTGATGATCAGGTTTGGTTGGCATCGTAGGTCCTTTCGTTCAGGCTCTCCTGGGGAGCTCGCAAACGCAAGCTCCCCTGGACAAAAGCGTTAATTGATTTTCTTGATAACCTGGGTGCGGCTCAAGCCGTCCTCGATCCCTGTGCCGAGGATGTAAGCCACCAGCACATAGATCAGGGTGGTCAGGTCTTCTTCCGACAGGGGGAAGTCGGGCTGCCAGGCTTTGACGATCACCAGGATCAGGCCGACCAGCGCAGCCCAGAATTTACGTGATGTGAGAAGTTGTTTGAGTTTGGACATGGGGACTCCTGTGAGAGGTCGGTGGTAATTTGTGATTAGTAAATTGTGAGTGTCATTTAGCTGATAGCTGATAGCTGATAGCTTGTAGCTAAAAGATGAATGAGAGATTGCTTCCTGGCAGGCGGCTCTTGCCGCCTGGCACTTCGCTGGTGTGCCTTGAGGGCACCCAGCTTGTCGCAATGACAGGACTACGCAACCTTAGATTTGTTCAGCGGGCGAAAGTCATTACTCCTCTTCGCTTCGCTTCAGGAGTAACAGTCGAAGACCTGTTCGCCAGAGCAATTTTAGGCAACATTGGATTTATGGAGGGGGCGAAAGTCATAGCTCCTCTACGCTTCGCTTCAGGAGTAACGGTCGAAGACTTCTTCACCAAAATAAACTTATGCCACATTTGATTTATGTAGGGGCCTAAAGTCATTAACCCAGATGGCGAGGAAGTGGCGAACCTTCAGGCGGTGCTCGTCGTTCATGAAGACCGCTGGTGAAAGCTCATCCCCGGCAACATAGATCTCAGGCATGATGCCGAAGCGCTCTCCCACAAAGATCGCCGGGGCGACTGCCGGGTCGCACACCGCCGCCCAATCCCCTGCATCCGTCCATTCCGGCACGGTGACGGGCACTGCCGAGCCTTTGAGCACATTGTCATACACATATGAGGCTTCCCGCACGAACTCGCCCTTGAGCATCTGCCAGGCAGCGTTCTGCAGTGCCCGCGGCACCAGGCAGAACTTGGGGTTAATCGCCATCTTGGGGCCGGTGCCATACAACCCTGCGGCGTTCTTGATCAGCATCGGCTGGTTATAAACAGCCGTGCAGGCAGCGTCCCAGGCAGCCATATCCAATGCGGATGTGGACAGGTTCGCGTGCCCGCCTGCCGTAGTGACCGCCGTCGCATTGAACAGCGCACCCGTATCCGCCATGGTGGGGCCAACCCCGGCATTTGCGGTGAAGATCGCTGACACCAGCGATGAGATCTTGCGCAGACCAGCAGAACCGAGCTCGCGGGCATAAGCCTTCAGCTTGCGGGTCTCATCCCGGTCAATCAGCTCCAGCGTCAGGGGGATATACCCGCCATACTTGACAAAATCGGCGGTCTCGGGGCTGTCTCCCACCTGCAGTTCGGTATATTCCGCACCTTCCGCCACCACCGGCAGCTCGCCCACTGTGCCGATCAGCGTGCCGGTAATGCTGTTGAGCGATGTGAAATGCTCCTGCAGCGTGATCTGCTGCCACCAGTCATAACCCGCCCGTCCGAGCATCTCCCACGTGTGGGTGACGATCTTATTGAGCGCGTTCTTGACCAGCCCGGTAAAATCCGCCGTGGTTGCCAGTTGCACCCGGTCGGGGTAATAACCGCCGTGCAGCTCGCGGTCCCCGGTCAGCATCAGATACAGCTCGCGCACACCGCTCAACCTTGGCACGGAAACAGTCTGAAGTTTCTGCGAGCGCGGCAGGCCAAAGAGATCATCCACCGCTGCCTGCAGCTTATCCCGCTCGTCATACATGCCGCTGATCCGCCCGGGGCCAATCACCGCCTGCCCAGCGCTCAGCTCGGCAAGCATCGTTCGACTTTCGGCAATCGCACTCTGTAGTTCGTCCACTTCAAAGATCCGATCTTTGAACTGTGCGCCGATCCGCGCCTGAACCGGTTTGGGAAGTTTTGAGGCTGCCAAGCCCGATTCCAGCATAAATCCGCACATCTGCAAACGCGCTTGACGGGCCTCCTCAACCGCCTGGCTCAACTGGGTTTGATGGGCATCTTTACGAACTTGATCATCGTGCTTTGATTCTTGTGCAACATTTTTTGTGTCTGACATTGTTTTTCCTCCGTAAGGTGTGTGTTGGGTAGAATGTGGGTCGTAAAAACTTCCTCCATTCAGTTGATTGGGATCGGCGCAAGGCTGTGCAACACTGTTCAACGCCCGCAAAAAAGCGCCGCCCCGCGCCGGGTCGTAAACAAGGTCCAGCGAGATCACCTTTACGATCTCTTTGACCTTGCGACCTTCGGACTTGAAGACCACATCCGCTGAAAAGCCGATTTTTGGTGCAGACTTTTCCGCCAGCACCTCCCGTCCGAATTCGGAAAGGACAGCACCGCCCGGACCGAAAGCCCTGAGCATGGCACGAATGCCATGGGAGCCCTCATCCCAGCGGGGATCGATCACCTGTCCGGCCAGGTCGCGGATGGAACGGGAAGCCCAAGCATGGTCAATAAAACAATGCACGCCCTCCCACAGTGCCAGCGACGCCCTGAGCACCTCGGCAGGGAAGTGCCAGCCGTTGCCGTCGCCAGCGGTGATGCACAGGATCTCAAACTTGCCCGGTTCCAGCGCCTTACCGGTGGCAGAAAACCGCGTCTGATGCTGGGTCATCCCAATTGGTTCTGATTTTTTCATAAGCACCTCCATTGATATTCAAATTTAATCGGATGGTCGTGTCACACCAGGATGCGAGCTGCCCACACCTGGTGAACTACGCCTACGGCAGGACAGCCGCCTTCGGTTCATCTGTGGCGGTGTTGACCGGATCATTGCTGATTGGTCCGATCGAGCTTTCCGGCTGGCGCTGGTCAACCCCCGAACCCGCAGCTAAAATCTGGTCCAGGTCGCCGCCTTCACCGGCAAAGCGATAGAGCACCCGCAGCAGTTCCCGATCTGAGATCAAGCCCATATCCTTCAGGCGTTCAAAAGCATTCAGGATGTTGACCGAGGCGATCGAGTGGGCGACATTGTCCCTGGCAGAGATATCCGGGCCTGAAATGGCAACAGGTACCGCAGGGTCAACCGACCGCACGACCATTGCCCGCCGTGCAGTCACCACCTGCAGCAGATCACCGATCAGCCACAGAAAATACTGCTGGCGCTGTTCAAAGCGGCGGAAGGTCGGCCCGCCCGCGCTCTCTGCCGTGGTGCGGTTCGAGCCTTCCGGCTCAGCCAAAAAGTGCAGCGGGATCCCGACGCCCGATGCGATCAGCTTTTTGATCGCCAGCCCGTCCTGCATCGCCTCCTGGGCTTCAAGTTTGGGCGTGATCACGCTCCAGGTTTCGCTCTCATCACATACCAAAATCGACCCCGGGCTGGGCGGGTTGGCTGCGAGCTGGCTCTGCCGGGCTTTGCGCGCCTCCTCACTCACAAAACTCCCCCGCACCACATACATAAAGGCGTTCCTGAAGCGGTTTAACCGCACCCGGTCTTCCAGCCAGGCTGCGTAACGCCGCAGCCAGGTCAACAGGGGTGCGAGGTCCGGTTCGCCCCATTGCGCGCCTGCCGGCCGGTTGATGCTGTAATGCAGCATCACGGGCTGAAAGGCGCCTTCCCCATCCGGGCTATCTGTCAGCAAATCGTAGGCGGCATAGGTGTGCGTCTGAAGGTCTTGATCAACTTTGGTGGTAAAGCTCACTGGCTGCTCGATGTCATTCTCCGCAGGGGTGATCGCGTCGATATCCGACGCCGGGATGACCCGCAGGTAGGACATGCCCGTCCGGTCGGTGCTGACCAGCACGAACAAATTGCCAGTGCGGGTCAGCTCATCGCACATTTCAACCAGGCGTGAGGGCATCCGGTTCAGGCGGTGATGCCAGAATGCATGCAAAAATGCGCTGGTCGGCGGGTGCTCGCAGTGCAGGTCGAAACCCGTCCCGACCACATACTGGCTGGTCAGCTCCACGATCCGTCTTGCCAGGGGGCTGGTGCGCCACGCGTCCAGGCACTGCTCAAGCACCACTGCCCGGTCATACTCAAGGCGGTCGCGTTCGCTTTCGTCATAGCGGCGTGTCCCCACCAGAAAGGTGCTGTCCGTTTCGCTGATCGAGAAATGTTCCCTGACTGACTTCTCAATCAGCGGCGATAAAATGCGGTTGATGATATTGGGCATTACAGGTTCCTTTCGCAGATCCAAAAGTGTGGTTATCCAGCCTCATCCCGTGTAAATAAACGCGGGCAGGGCTGACCGTCCACCGGGCAGGTCAACGGCTCGGGCAGCTTGTGGCCGATAAATGCCAGCAGGTCCGCCTTGGTCCCATTCCAGCGGTTGTAGTCCATGTAGTGCATCGCCCGCGCCCCGATCGAGGCGCCCCGGCTGGCGGTCTGATGCACCGTCCAGGTGCAAACGCCCTCCGGCAGGGCTGGCGGGCAATCATATTCAGGTGTGAACAACGGGTATGGGCGCGGCCAGCGGTATTGCGCCAGCCACCAATGCACCGGGGGCAGGTCTTGCACCCGCAGGAACTGATTCACCCAGCCTGCCCGGGAATAGATAAAGGGTGTGCACCCCGTGCGGCGCTTGAGCAGTTCGAGGGCATCAACCGTGCATTGCGTGATGCGGCTCACCGTCTGCCCGTGGTCCAGTTCCAGGTCCAGCACCAGCGGGACGGAGTCATAATCAATCTCACCCAGGATGCGGAAGAAGTTATCCATCTGGGCTGCGGCGGATTCACCCGGGTAGAGCACGTGATAAGCCATCCGCATCCGGTTGATGCGCGTCACTTCAGCAAAATAATAGGCAAACCACGGGTCCTGGTAACCCCAGGAGATGCCGGCACGCATGGCAATAAAGGTCACCTCGGGCTGGTGCGCTGCGATCACGTCAAAATCCGGCCGCTGCCTGCCATCTGGCGAGGTATTGTAGCGGGAAAGGTCAATTCCGAAAGCAAGATGTGTGTTGGGCAAGTTATTTTGTCCTTTATAATGAGCTTGTAGCCAATAGCTTTTAGCCAATAGCTTGTAGCTGGTAGCTATAAGCCTTAAGCTGGAGGTGAAAGGGGATAGCAGATAGCACATAGCCGGTAGCTTGTAGCGGGTAGCTAAAAGCTGAAAGGTGAAAGGTGAAAGGTGACAGCACATAGCCGGTAGCAGATGGCTGGTAGCGGGTAGCTATAAGCTTTAAGCTGAAAGTTGGTTGTGCATAATCATCCTGCTCCCTAATACCCATTACCTGATACCTAATACCTAATACCTGACACCTAATACCTGATACCTAATACCCACTACCTCATCCCTACTCCCCAATCCCCAATCACCATTCACCAATCACCATTCACTATCTCCCATCGATCTCCTCCAGCGGGTCGCGGACGGTGACCACCGCTGCCGGGTTGGTGTGAGACCAGGGCAGGGAGTCTAACTGCGAGAGCAGGGCGGCGCCGATCACCAGGTCATCGTGGATGCGCTCGCCTGAAGCAGGGTTGCGGGCATTTTCGGGCACCGACCAGCGAATCTTTTTTTCCGGGCCGGGCAGGATCTCGTATTGCGTGGCGCTGAGCTGTTCGAAATACAGCCTGTGCAGTGCGCCCAGTTCGCCGCTTTGCCCATCCTGCGGCGCGTAATCCTTCAGCCTGCCGCTGTCCACCATCGCCAAAAATGCCCAGCCCAGGTCGGATTTGGTGCGGCTGTTGAACTGGAACGGGATCACCCTGCCCCCCAGCGAACGGGAGAGGAAAGCTGTCAGCCCTGCACCGACCCCGGTGGCATCGGCGATCAGGTATTTCACGCGCCAGGTGGACGCCAAACTGAGGATCTGGGCATAAATCGCGGTGTGCTTGACCCCGACCCACTGCTGGCGGTAGACGATCTCATAGGTGGGCAGGCACAGGGCAGGGTCTTTGAGCGTCGCCAGGTTGACGCGGGCGATGGTCAGCACGGTCGCATCCCGCCCCGGGTTGGCAAGCTGGCTCACCTCCTCCCCAGAGCACTCATCCTCGCCAGCCACATCCAGCGTCATGGCATACAGGCAGCCTGGCTGGGGTTGGGTTTGCGGGGGGTGTGCCCCCATCAGCAGCGCAAGCCGCTCAGGCTGGAACAAGCCCCCATCGGCATCAATATCCTCCGAATAGTATTGCGTGCGCACCATAGGGTGATTTCGGCCTAATTTAGCCGCCTGCTCCGCCACAAATTGGCCATAAGGCGGCACCTCAGCCGCCACCTGTTCACAACTCAGCCGCCACACCCGCCTGACCCCATCCGCTGCCTGCAGTGCTCGGGCGCGTTTTTCCTCGCGGGCAAGCAGGGTGTTCGACGTCCAGGCGGTGCCCCAAAACACCCGGGTGGCATTCGTGCTGGCTGCCATGGGGGCGATATCCTTATCGAATTTCTCGGTCAGGATGTCCTGCGCTTCATCGATCGAGAGCAGCAGGTTGGCTGTTGCACCGACAATGTTGGCGGTAGGCGACCCCGAAAGGAATACCAGGCGCGCCTGCCCCACCTGGTAGATGTGCCCGTAATGCTTCTCCCAGCGGTCTTTAACAATCAGGTTGCGGCTCAACACCGATTCAAGGCGGTGCATGGCGTTCTCGGTCTGCGGCCGCCAGGTGGGCGAGACCTGCACGATCTCCTGCGCCTGATTCGAAAAAAGAGTCAACAGATACGCCTGGATCTGGGCTTGCAGTTCGTTCTTGCCCGATTGGCGCGGGAAGATCACCACAAAGGTCAGCCCCTTGCGATGCACCACCGAATTGACCACCGCCCGCGCCACATCCTCCTGGTAGCGGCGCAGCTTCAACCCGCTGGTGGCGCGTACAAACAGCGTCACATCCCGCAGCACCTTCTTAAGCAGTTCCACAAGGTTTGTCATCCAGCCCCCTAACCGCCTAAAAACGCCTTGAGCATGGCGACCAGCGACATCAAGCCCGAGCCGCCCGAAGCCAGCCCGGAAAAAAGCTTGAACTGGGTCACGCCCTCGGTCGCGGTGCGGATACGCTTCTCGTGGTCGCGCATCTGCTCTTCCAGGGCGCCCAGGCGCTGGGCGTTCATCGCCTGCTGGTGCGCCAGTTCGGCTTGCAAGGCGCGGATCTGCGCCTGCAGCAGGTGGTTGGCATGCCTGAGCTGTTCGGTCAGCAGGGCATTGGCATCATCCGCCATGGGTTCCTCCCTTGTCGGTATGGGTCAACCCGGCGCTGCTCAACTCCTCCAGCACCGCCGCCATCGAACGGGTCAGCGCTTCGCCCAGCTCATCAGCGCGCTTATCCTGCAGGGAGCGTTCGGTCTGGATCACTTTTGCCAGCCGGGCGCAGCTCAAGCCCAGCACGCGCAGCGCGTCCGCCAGCACCTTCAGGTCGTCCGCGTCCTGCGCGGCGCGCTCAAAGAAGCGGCGCATGACCACCCGCAGCATGCCGATCTCACCGCGCAGCGACTCGTTCAGGGCGCGGTCCAGGTCTGCCATTTCGGCGCGGGTGAAGTGCTCCACATAAAAACCGACCTCGCTGGCCGGGGGGCGTTTGTTCGATGCCATCTGCGATGAACCTCCTTGGCGGGTTGCGGGGTGCCGTCTGCCCGGGTGCGACGCAAAGCGCAGTAAGGGTGTGATGTCAGGGCATTGGTCACCCGGGCAGTCCGGCGAATTAGAACGTTTGTTCTAATCTGGTATCAGTTTAGCAAATTGGGGGGCAGAATACAATCCGTCAAAAGCGGCAGGTTTAAGGCAAAAAATTGCCGCTTCCGGCAATTTTCGGTCATGGCCTGTCATTGCGAGGTACGAAGCAATCTCTCTTGTCCTTGCGAGGAACGAAGCAATCCCTCCCGTCATTGCAAGGTACAAAGCAATCCCTCCCGTCATTGCAAGGTACAAAGCAATCCCGCCTGTCATTGCGAGGCACGAAGCAATCTCTCTTTTCTCAGATTGCCTCCTTACAGAACGCTACGCAGACACTCCGCTGCGCTACGCTCGCAATGACATACATATTTGGTATATTGCAATCTCTCGTATTTCCCCCTTTTCACAACTCATCAAATAAATCTTTCCACTCGGGGTTTATCTGGTTGATCAGGTCAATCTTCCTTTGCCGTGACCCGCCTTTGATCTGCTTTTCACGATCAATCGCAGCAGTGATATCATCACCACACTCGAAATACACAAGCTTTACCACTTTATACTTCGAGGTAAAACCGCCACCCTTGCCAGCCTTATGCTCATTGACCCTGCGGTAAAGGTCATTGGTCACACCGGTGTAGAGCACCGTATGAACATTGTTGGTCATGATGTAAACGCAGTAGTCTTTGGTTTTCATTGATGGTTAAATAATAACATCAGATTGTTGAATATCCCACCTGTCATTGCGCGGCACGAAACAATCTCTTCCTGTCATTGCGAGATACGTAGCAATCTCTTCCTGTCATTGCGAGGGACGAAGCAATCTCGCTTTTAGATTGCCACACTCCGCTACGTTCCGTTCGCAATGACAAAATTAACAGCGTGCTGTCATTGCGAGATATGTAGCAATCTCTCTTTTAGATTGCCGCACTCCGCTGCGCTCCGTTCGCAATGACAAGAGTCGGAGCGTTCAAAAACGGAGCAATCCCAAAATTTATTATGTGTAAATAACACAGATATAATTAGAAATACTAATTCAAGCAAACAAAAAACGTCTATAAATAAGGAGGAAAAATGGGGAGACATTATATTCCAAAATATTATTTAAAGGGTTTTTCAACCCCAGAAAATGAAAATGTAATTGTCACTTATCAGATTTCATCTCAAAATATATTCACTACAAATCTAGATAATATTGCCCAGGAAAATAGTTATTATCCCAAATCAATAGAAAAATTCTTATCGGATAAAATTGAAGAACCAGCAAACAAAGTATTAGAAAAAATTAGACGATTCGAGAAAATTTCGGTCAAAGATAAAGAGGTTTTTTGTGATTACATTGTTGTTCTAGTAAAAAGAGTTCCTTATTTTTACGATTATATGAATACATTTTACCCTGATGTCATAAACTCGATCAAAGAGAAAGTAAAAAACAGTTTTATTGAAAAGATAAATAATAATATTATTGATGTAAAAGAAAAAGAAAGAATTATGCATGAAATCGATATTTTCGATCATTCAAATTTATTTAATGATGAAAAAAAGAATGAGATTTGGCTTGAGTTTTTAGCTCCGGAAATGACGCCATTAATTCAAGAAATTATAAAATTAAAAACTTGGTTGTTTCTTGTTTCCAAAAATCCGCAATTGTTTATTACTTGTGATAATCCAATTTTCTTTCACAAGAAGTTAGGTTTGAGTGAATCTGAAATAACATTCCCTATCTCAAAAAATATTGCTCTTTACGCAAACAACTCAAATGAAAATAATTTAGAATATTTATTTCCACGAACGCAAATAGTAAAGGAAATAAACCGAAGATCTATTGCGAATTCTAAAAGATTTGTTTTTTCATCTAAGGAAGAAGATTGGATATTAAAAATCATTAGAAAACAAGAAAATATACATTTGAATCAAATAATATTGTAATTACCACATTAATGATTTAATTCTTTTATCTGATTTTCTCCCTACCCCTCCCCCTCCACTATCTTGATCTCCTCCTCCGTCAGCCCGTAGAGATCATACACCAGGCGGTCGATCTGGGCGTCGGTGGCGGCGATTTCTCGCGCCAGCCGTTCTTGCTCGAAGGGGGTTTTGTGGGTGCGTTTATGTAACTCAAGCATATGCCTTACAAAATTTACCATTTTATCGTGTATCGCACTCTCATCTTTATTCATGAAATCAATTATTCGAATAGGAAGTCTTTCAATATACTGCTTATTATAGGCATAGTAACCACCTGAAAATTGGGAACTGTAAGTCTTTAAATAGAAATCTAGTAATCGTGAATTTAACAAGCCAAGAAAATATTCATAAGCTATTCTTTCTTTAACTGGAAAGGTAATCCCATAGCCACCTCCTCCACCCCCACCACTTCCAACAAAAAAATAATGTTCGTCATTGTCTAACATAAATGAAGAAAACGATGCGATGCTTGGTGTAAGTATTTTCTTTTGATTCATCTCCGTTAAATTTTGATTTCTTCCAAAAGCATACCATTTTTCATGTTTCCATTTACCATGTTCACGCATTTCTAATGTATTTCGGTTCTCTTGTAGATATTCCCATGCATTAGGGAATTTTGATGAAAAAACTTTGGCAGAAATTAATTCTGCTTTGTTATCGGAAACAGTATAGGGGAACAGAATGGATTTCTCTAGATCGTTTATCATGTACCTTCTAATATTTACTGACCCTTTGCAGAGGGGATGCATTAATTCATCTTCAATAAAGTGCTCCTCATTGGTGTTTTTTGAGTGATATTTTCCATTTTCCAAATTATTTAGAATAAATACGGAGTCAGCTCCTGTTATTAATCCTTGAAATATTTTTTCTGCTAAATCTCCTAACTTTTTCGGAAATCTTGACAGCTTTGTAACGATTCCTTCATGAATATCCAAAATTAAATTCCAATCATTATTTTCTGTTATGAATAATTTACATTCATCAATTCCTTCATCTTTTCCACTTTGCCAAGCTGTTAAATCATTTATTCTAGAAGTTTCGTTAACCTCGACAGGCATCTTTACTAAGAACAAAAGACATGTATAGGTTGTAGCGTTTTTAAAAATCTGGTGATCACCAAAATGCACTACTTTTTTTAGATTATTTCCCTTTATAATCAAATCTCTTAATGGTTCGCCATATTTCGATGAAAAGAATTTATGGGGAAGGATAAAACCCAAATTTCCATCATTACTTAATAAGTCAAGCCCCTTTTCAACGAAGACAACGTAAATATCGTAATTTCCCTTACTGGCTGAAATATATTTCTCTTTATAAAATTCTACTTCTCCAGGTGCCCATTCTTTCATCGCTTGAATCCGGATATACGGCGGATTGCCAATCACGGCATCAAACCCGCCCTTTTCAAACACCGTCGGGAAGGCGCGCTCCCAATCGAAGGGGTTGACGCGTGCTACCTCCTCCTCATCCGGCAAGAGCTGCCCCTCAAAATAATCCCACCCGATCAGCGAATTGCCGCACTTGATGTTATCACTCAGGTCGGGCAGGGCGCGCTCAAACCCCAGCGTGAGCTGCCCGGTCTCCTCCTCCAGCACCTTTAACAGCAGGCTCAGCTTGGTCACCTCCACCGCCTGCGAGTCGATATCCACCCCGTGGATGTTGTTGACCAGGATGCGTTTCTTTTCCTCGGTGGTCAGCTGCCAGTCGCCCTCGGCGGTCAGCACGATGGCAGGGTCCGCCCCCTTGGCCCATTTTTCCGGGTCGTGCGCCAGGTAATAGTCCTCGTGCCAGTCCATCAGGTATTGAAAGGCGCCCAGCAAGAAAGACCCCGACCCGCACGCCGGGTCCACGATCTTGAGCGCTGCGGCTTGTTGGGGCGTTTTGCCTTCCAGCAATTTCCCGACCGTGTTTTCCACAATGTAGTCCACGATATATTTGGGGGTGTAATACACGCCGCCGGCTTTGCGCACCTCGGGCTTTTCTTCCACCTTGGCGCGGTGCCCGGGCGTCAGCCGGATAACCTTGCCCAGGAATTGCTCATACACCTGCCCTAAAATCTCCACCGGGATCTCTTTGAACACATAAGGGCAGGGGTAATACAGGCTCTTGATGATCGTGTTCAACACCTTGTCGTCAATCGCCAGGTCTGGCGTGAAGGTATCCACATGGTTCTTGTTGCCCTGCTCTGATTTGAAGTGGAATAAGCCGGAGTTATAGCGCAGGTCCGCCTTGTGGAAGAGCTGGACCAGATGCTGATAGATCCCGCTGCGGTTCCCGATCTCCAAAAGCTGGTTTTGGGGTTCGATGCCCCGGTCTTCGCAGATGCGCAGAAAGATGATCCGGTCGATCGTCATCTGCACGGCAAAGTTGAGCTGGCGTTCGTTGGCGACCTGGGGGTTGCGCAGGGCGATATTGCGCGCCAGCAGGGTGCGCCATTCTTCGATCTCTGCCAGGAAGGCTTCATCCACGCTGGTGGTGCCGCGCTTGGCGGTGTTGTCCTCGGCATATTTGTCGAAAGCGCCTTTACGGATGGCGTCCGGCGAGAAGATGCCGGCGATCTCATCCCAACGGTCGAGGTATTCATCGTAGCGGATGAACATCACCCGCCCGGTGGCAGGGCTGTCCGATTGGTTGGGCTTGCTGCGGCAGTCATATACCGCGAATTCTTCAAAATCCGTCAGGATAGACAGTGGCAGCTGCGCGCTCCACGCATAAGCTTTTAGCTGGTAGGCAAATTCTTTGGTGTTCTCGATATCCTCAGCCGGTTTTTTGGCTTCTACAAAGAACTTACGCACACCGCCCAACCTGAAGGCGTAGTCTGGCGCTTTGGCGTTGGGGCTGCCTTTGACATGGATTGAGTCCTCGTGGATCACCTCGCGGTATTGAAGGGCGTAATCCTTTTTATTGTAGACGTCCCAGCCCAGAGCCTCGAAAAAGGGGTTGAGAAACTCCTGGCGCAGTTGGGCTTCATTATATTTGGGTGAGTGATATGCTGCGTGATGGTCGTCAAAACGCTGCACGAGCTTGCGGATGATTTCGGGTGCGGGCATCAATTTCCTCCTTAGATGGCTGCGATAAGGCTATTGTAGCATAAAAAGGATTTGTCATTGCGAGGTACGAAGCAATCCCGCCTGTCATTGCAAGGCACGAACCAATCCCACCTGTCATTGCGAGGTACGAAGCAATCTCACCTGTCATTGCGAGGTACGAAGCAATCCCTTCTGTCATTGCGAGGGACGAAGCAATCTCACCTGTCATTGCGAGCCCTTTAGGGCGAAGCAATCTCGCCTGTCATTGCGAGGAACGAAGCAATCTCTCTTTTAACACACAGATTGCCGCACTACGCTGCGCTCCGTTCGCAATGACAAAATTAACGGTGTGCTGTCATTGCGAACCCCTTGTGGGCGAAGCAAGCCCGTCCGTCATTGCGAGGTACGAAGCAATCCCGCTTGTCATTGCGAGGCACGAAGCAATCTCGCCTGTCTCAGATTGCTTCCTTACAGGACGCTACGCAGTCCCTCCGCTGCGCTACGTTCGCGATGACAAGAGCTGGAGAGGTGAAAATCACACCCCACCCTACAAGTCGTTCGCAATGACAACCATTTTCCTGCGACAAAAATGCCAAAAACTAAAATTTCAAAGTAAAATATAGACCTTAGAGATTAAATTCGCCTGAACAGGAACGAACGCTGCATGACGGATCAACCAGCCCAACCCGAAAACGTCCCGGTCACACCTTTGGACACAGACCTTGTCCTCGATCTGTGGTCAAAAACCTACAACACCAGCGGCAAACCCGACTGGTCCCACATCTTCCCCTACTATGCGGAGGAGATCATCTTCGAAGACACCATCCAGCGCGTGGAAGGCAAACCTGACTTCATCGCCATGTGCAACCGCCTCACGGAGCGCTGTGAAGAACTGCAGATGAAGATCACCGCCATCGCCCAGCGCGAGAACCTGATCTTCATGGAATGGGAAATGACGATGATCTTCCGCAAGACGCCCAGCACCACGCTCTATGGGTGCACTAAGCTGACCCTGAACGATGCGGGCATCATCACCCACCAGCGCGACTATTATGACCTATGGGGCGATATCTTCGTGAATGTGCCGGTGATGAAGAAGGCTTACCCCTGTTTTATGAAGCGCTTATTCGGATGACAAGGTTAATCTATGAAACTGCCTGAAGAACTGCAATACATCCAAAACAGCCTCAAGCTGCAGCGCACGACCGATGCCCGGCTGGAGGGCAAGGTGTGCGTGATCACGGGCACCACCTCGGGGATCGGTTACGAGACCGCCAAACGGCTGGCACAGGGCGGGGCGCACCTGGTGATGGTCTGCCGCAACGCGGATAAAGCCGCCGCCGTGCAGCAAGAACTGGCAAACGAATACGGGGCAGATAGCGATGTGGTCCTCGCCGACTTTGCCGACCTATCTCAGGTGGCACGCGCCGCCGAAGAGATTCGGGGCAAATACCCGCAAATCTACCTGCTGATCAACAATGTGGGCGTGTTCAACAGGCGCCGCCGGTTGACCCAGGACGGTTTCGAGATGACCTTCGGCGTGATGCACCTGGCGTCCTTCCTGCTGACCAAACTGCTGACCCCGAACTTGAAGGCCGGTGCACCCTCGCGGGTGCTGTTCATCAACTCAGAAGCACACCGCTTTGGCGGGTTCAGCCTGAAAGACCTTAACTGGGAAAAACGCCCTTATATCGGCCTGTGGGCGTATGGCGCGGCTAATATCGCCAAAATACACACCGCCAGCATCTTTGCCGAAGCATTGCACGAGCACGCCGTGGACGTGAATGTGATGCACCCTGGCGCAGTGCGCTCGAACATCGGGATGAACAACGGCTTTTTCTACCGCCTGTATAAGCGCCATATCCTGAACTTATTCCTCAAAGACCCGGCGCAATCCGCTGAAGCGATTTATTTCCTCTCAGCAGACCCAGCATTGGAGGGCGAGACCGGGAAGTTTTTCAACATGACCATCGAAGAAAAACCCGCCTGGTATGCCGTCAAAGCGAGCATCAGCCAGCAAGTTTATGATAAAAGTGAAGCCTTAATCCAACCTTATCTGAAAGAGAACGTATGAGATACGACACAATCATCGTGGGCGGCGGTGCATCAGGCCTGACCGCAGCCGCCTACCTTGCGAAACACGGCGCCAGCGTGCTGCTGCTGGAAAAAGAACATCACTGCGGGGGACTGGTCAATTCCTTCACCAAAGACGGCTTTGTGTTTGATGGGGGCATCAGGGCACTTGAAAATGCGGGTGTACTGTTCCCCATGCTGAAAAAATTGGGGCTCGAAGTCGAATTTGTGAAAAACCATATCTCCCTCGGCATTGAAGATCAGATTATCAACATCGAATCCACCGAAAGCCTGATGGAATACGAACAACTGCTGAAAGACCTCTACCCCGAATCGGCAGGCGAAATATCGGAGATCGTCAAAGACATTGTGCAGATCACCAAGGATATCGATATCCAGTATGGGATCAACAATCCCCTGTTCCTCGACATCAAAGAAGACCGGGATTATTTTATAAAAAACGTCTTCCCGTGGATGTTCAAATATCTGCTGACAGTGACCCGGGTATCTAAGAAAAATGTGGCTGTGATGCCCTACCTGCAGCGGTTCACCAGCAACCCGGCGCTGCTCGACATCATCACCCAGCACTTCTTCACCGATACGCCGGCTTATTTTGCTCTCAGCTACTTCAGCCTCTTCCAGGATTACTTCTATCCACAGGGCGGCACAGGCAGCTTCATCCAAAAACTGACGGATTTTGTTCAGGCGCATGGCGGTGAAATCCGGACGGATACTGCAGTGATGGCCATCAACCCCGAAGCACATACTGTCAGCACGGCAGAGGGCGAAACTTTCACTTATCGCAACCTGGTCTGGACGGCAGATCAGAAGACCCTTTACCAACTCATCGACATCGAGACCATCATCGATCCAGAGATTGTCAACAAAATTCAGGGGAGACGCGAGTTCCTGTCAGGTATGGCGGGGAATAATTCCATCTTTACCCTCTACCTGCAAAGCAACCTCGATCCCGACTATTTCGGGCAAATCGCTACCGAGCACTTTTTCTACACCCCCAGCCGGGCAGGGCAGTCACAGGCAGGAGAAGCGCCACTCAACGCTGGGTGGGATGAAGTCAAAGGCTATTTGGAGCGGTATTTGGCGCTGACGACATACGAGATTTCCATCCCAGCCTTGCGTGATCATACGCTTGCACCCGAAGGCAAGACCGGGCTGATCATCAGTGTGTTGTTTGATTATGCACTGGCCAAGCATCTGCGCAGTCTGGGGCACGAGAACGACTTCCGTAATTTTGTGGCTGATCAAATGATTGCTGCTTTGGACCGGTCGGTTTATCCCGGGCTTGCGGGGTCCATTGAAGACCGCTTCACCAGCACTCCGCTGACGATCGAAAAGATCGTAGGCACAGCGGATGGCGCCATCACCGGATGGTCCTTTTCGAATGAGCATATGCCGGCTGAGAACCGCCTGGTCAAGATCAGCAATTCGGTCAAAACGCCTGTGCCGGATATCTTCCAGGCTGGACAGTGGACTTACAGCCCCTCGGGGTTCCCGGTCTCGCTGATCACGGGGAAGGTCGCGGCAGACCAGGTCATCAAGCAATTGAAGAAAAAGTAAATCTCGCCTGTCATTGCGAGCCCTTAAGGGCGAAGCAATCTCTTCCTGTCATTGCGAGGTACGAAGCAATCCCGCCTGTCATTGCGAGGCACGAAGCAATCCCGCCTGTCATTGCGAGGTACGAAGCAATCCCGCCTGTCATTGCGAGGCACGAAGCAATCTCTCTCTTTTTCCTTCCAGATTGCCTCCTTGCAGGACGCTCCGCAGACGCTTCGCTGCGCTCCACTCGCAATGACAAAAATCAGGACGCTATACGACCCTGACCGAACCAACATAAGATGTCATTGCGAGCCCTTAAGGGCGAAGCAATCTCTCTTTTTCCTTCCAGATTGCCTCCTTACAGGACGCCCCGCAGACGCTTTGCTGTGTTCCGCTCGCAATGAGAAAAGACGATACGTTCAAAACCGAAGCTCACCCAACAACTCCCAGAAGAACATTGGTTTATAATCAATATCAAACACCACGTGAAAGGTAAACCTATGGAAACCCAAAACCCGCAACAGCCCGACGACATCGACCTCACCCCGCAGATCAAAGCCCTCACCATTGAAATCCACGAATCTGGCGAAACCTTCATGGCCAACATCGAGGAATTCATTGAGTTGACCGGCGGCGACCTGAAATTGGCGATTGAAGATATCAAACGCGTAGGCAATTTCCTCCATGAGGTGATCGAGGCCCACCCCATCACCTACACCCTTTCCGAAATAATGACCTTATTGGAGCTGGATGAACCCACTGTAAGGCGGCTGTTCAACGGCGTCGGCCTGGATTTTGACCCGGCGGTACAAAACCCAGAGGAAGTCGTCACCGAAAAGGATGTGATCGCCCTGCTGGCTGACCGGGCTGGCTCTCGCGAAGGCAAACTGCTGGCTGATTTCCTGCGCGGCGGTGGACCTGAAATCATTTGGGGCTGAAGTCTGCCTGAACGCACCGAAAACTGTCATTACGAGACACGAAGCAATCTAGCCTGTCATTGCGTGGTACAAAGCAATTTCATCTGTCATCGCGAGCCCGTTAGGGCGAAGCAATCTCGCCTGTCATTGCGAGGCACGAAGCAATCTCTCATTTCTCAGATTGCCTCCTTACAGGACGCTACGCAGACGCTTAGCTGCGCTGCGCTCGCAATGACAAAAAAAGACTGTACACTCAAAACCAGAGCAACTCCCACAAAAGACATATGAACCAAGAACAGCACTTATGGATCACACTCTTCGCCCTGGTCGGGCTGATCATTATCCTGATCATTGCCCGGGCTTACTTTGGCGGCCCGACCCTGTTTTGGCTGGGGCCGGTGCTGATCACCCTGGTCAGCCTGCTGATCGTCGGCTATGTGATCGGATACTTATTGCACAAGAAACAAGGATGAATGCGCCAACCAGCATGGCACCCTTGATTAATCGATGTCCTGAACCCACGCCATTGGAACCTAAATTGCAACCAAAAAAAGGTTCACAATTTTACTTAATCAGGCCGGCGTATTATGAATAAATCAACCATAATTTTATTGACCTTTGCCCTATTGACAGGCGTGCTTGGTATCCCCGTTCAATCAGCCGTGACCCAAACCGTCCTTCCGCCAGATACAGCGCAAATAACCGCATATCTGAATGATCACCCCCTCCTCACCGAAACAGGCGCCGAAGTGCTCTCCGTTACCACCCAGGGTGAAGCGTTGGTGATCGACATCAGCCAGGCGCTGCTGCCTGAGGGTGAATATGACGAAACAATATTCACCCAACTGCATGCCGACCTGAACCAGGCTTTCGGTATTGATCAGATCTTCATGACCACTTACAAAATCGAGGGCAAGCCCCTTGAAGACTGGGGACGCCCTCTGCCCGATCCTGACATCCAGCTGGAATTACCCATTGACCGGGATCTGATCCCTTCAGGGCCACTGAACGGCGTGAAAATCGCGCTTAACCCCGGGCACGGCATTTATTGGAATGAATATTGGTCGCTGTGGATGTATCAACGGGCAGAATTTTGGGGGATTCGCGAAGACACGCTCAACGGCGAGATCATGCGTTATGTCCAGGCTGCCCTGTTCAACCAGGGCGCAATCGTCATCCAACTGCGCGAGCTCGATCTGAACGCCTCTACTGGGACATCGGGTTATCCTGCCTGGTATGAGGGCAGCCGCGAGTATGCCATCGCCCTGGGTTTGCCTTCATCTATCTATGATGGCAGCGACACCAACTACAACAGCGACATCCGCGCCCGTCCCTACATGGCGAATGCCTACGGCGCTGATATCCTGATTGGCTTGCATAATAACGGCTGGGATGGCACTTTCAGCGGCACTGAAACCTACTGGGATACGGATAACCACCCGGGTTCTCAGGCATTGGCCAATGCCGTGCACAACAGTTTGATCAACACCATCCGGGCAGAATATGATTCAAGCTGGGTCAACCGGGGAATCAAAGCCTCCGACAGCAATTATGGCGAGATCAATTATGCCCAGATGCCTGCCATCCTGATCGAGCTGGCGTTTATGGACCGGCAATTCCCCGACAATGCCTACCTGCACGATGAGGGATTCAAATTACTGGCTGCCAATGCCATCACCCAGGGCGTTTGTGACTATTTAGGTGTGACCTGCGATAACACGCCGATCACCCTGCCCCAGGTGGTTGAAGCTCCTGTGCTGACGCCAGCCTTCGGGTCGGGCATGTGCGACTCTGGCTGGTACCGCTACCCCACCGAAAGAGGACAATATGCGTATTTAGCGCTTAACACGGCAACTGCCGCCGCAAGCACCCACCGTGCTCGCTGGGCGCCAAATCTGCCCATCAGCGGCGAGTATAAGATCGAAGCCTTTATCCCTGCCCACAACACTATCAACTGGCAGTGCCCCACGAAGACCATCGCCGATGATACCAGCCAGGCGCGCTATGCCATCCGGCATGCCAACGGACTGACAATCCATTGGGTGAACCAGGCGCCGCGCTCTAACGATTGGGTTGAACTGGGCGTGTATCACTTCAATGATGATACGGTTGCTTCGGTCACCCTCAGCGACCTGACCCTCGAACCCGAACAAACCACAACCATCAACGCCAGCGCGGTACGCTTCACACTTGTCGGCAATGCCGGCAAAGAATTTCACAACACCGAGTGGGTGCCGGCAACCTGGCTCACTGACGGGGCGATGGCGCCCATCAGCCGTATTCGCAATTTTCTGACCCTGCATAAAAGCTGCCTGGCCGCGCCGATCAGCGATGCCGATGGGACAACAATTGATATTCCAACTCTGATCGGGACTGCTGCACAAACTCACACCATCAACCCCCGGGTGCTGCTCGCCATCATGCAAGCGGAGCACAACGCACTTACCCGCTGCCCTGATCAAACCGCGCTGGCAAACCTGATGGGGCTCTCTCCGGCCACCACCGCCCGCCTACAAATCAATGATGCCGCGCTAATGCTGCGCGAGGCGCAGGATGCACTCACGACCAGCGGCGCCACATCTCGCGGATGGATCACGGGGGCTCCCATGCTTACAGTAGATGGCGTGAGCGTGATCCCTGCCAATGACGCGATTACGCTGTTGTTTGATTACACACAATTGGCTGGCGAAGTGTGGGGCGGGGACCTCCCCGGTGAGAATGGCGCTCAAGGGATTTATGCTGCCTATGACACATATTTACTGGACGCCCCCTTGCCGGTACAAATTTATTCACTTTATGAACCAATATTTTTCAGATAATTGTGGTGTCATAACAATAAATCATCATTCCACAAAAAAATGAAAAAAGCGCAGATAGGTTAACCACGATCTGCGCTTAATCTTATTTGACTTGTCCGTGAAGATAATCCGCTAGCTTTTTAGTAACAAGGAAACTTCTTCTTTCCTTAAATTAACCTCAAGAACGAATTTTTCTAATCCTCCTGGTCGCCCTCCACTTCATCGGCGTTTTCTTCTTCAGCCGATTCCTCTGAAAGATCGACTTCGGCAACCTCTTCGTCCTGATCTTCCAACTCAATCACTTCCTCTTCAGGGATTTCAGGTTCTTCATTTTCGGGCACTCCATCTAAAGTATCCACCTCAGCAGGCAAATTACCCATCTCCTGGATGTACTTAATATAAAATGCTACCATCCGGGCACAATTTTCAATGGACAGTTTTTCATTCACGCCATGCACACTGCCCAAATCCGCTTTGGTCATGCTGATCGGTGTAAATCGCAGGGCGTTCTCCGTCACGGGGGTGTAGCGGCGTGCATCTGTCCCGCCCAACACCAGGTATGGGGCGACCAGAGCACCGGGGAATGCTTCTTTGATTAAGCGGGAAAGCCTGAGGAAATAAGCCGATTCCGTGTCTGCTACCGGAGACGGATCCCATCCTGATTCGCCCTCCAGCGTATCTCCCTCTAAGGGTGTCACTTTCACGCGTTCATCGTCGATCCGTTCCAGTACCATTTCATACACCGAACGCAGGTCATCACCGGGTAAAATCCGGAAGTTCACCACCGCCTCGGCTTTTGCCGGCAGCACATTGTCCTTCAATCCTGCGTTGATGATCGTGGGTGCCGTTGTCGTGCGCATCGAAGCGTTCATCAGTTTAGATTTTGCCAGCCGCTTTTTAAGCAGACCGCCAAATAACCACGTATTGGCAAACATCATCCGTTGGGAAAATGGCACTGCAGAACCCAGATAGCTCATCAAAAATTCAACCACCTCCAGGTGCGCCGGCATCGGATTGGCTTCCAATTTCGCAATTGCTCGGGAGAGGATCCCTATCGCTGTTTCCTGCGGCGGCATAGAAGAATGTCCGCCATCCACTGCTACACTCAAACGCAGGCTCAAGTAGCCTTTTTCTGAGATACCGATTGTGCCTACAGGCCCTTCCACTCCGGGTAATGTACCTTCTACCACACTCCCGCCTTCATCCAACAGGCAGCCCAATGACACACCCCGTGATTCAAGCAGTTCGCTGATCGCCGCCGCGCCATGCATACCGCCCACCTCTTCATCATGACCAAACCCGAGGTAGATGGTGCGCTCTGGTTGGAAGCCCTCTTTCAACAGGTATTCAACGGCCTCCAAGATACCCACCACACCAGATTTGATATCCAGCGTGCCGCGACCCCACACATAGCCATCAGCAATCTCACCGCTAAAGGGCGGATGCGTCCAGCCAGAATCCTCACCCTCATCTGCCGGCACAACGTCCAGATGCGATATCAGCATGATCGGCTGCAAATCCGGGTTTGTTCCCTGCCAGGTATAGAGCAAACTGTATTCATTGACCGTTTCCATTGTTAACTGTGTATGCACCTGGGGGTAGAGCGTCCTGAACAAACGGTGCAGACCAAGGAATGTATTCCCATCGATCTCTTCCAGGTTATGGCTCGAAACTGTTTTATACTGCACAGCCAATCCCAGGCGCTCAGCCACCGACTGGCCATCCACTTTAGGAAATTCGCCCGGTTCTACTTCCGGCTGATCCGGCGAATATAGGGCTGTCTTTAAGATCACAAATCCCACCAGGAACAAGAGCAATGCTCCTAATCCGATCGCCAGTGAAATCCATAGGGTTCCAATTGTCATGATATGTTTCTCCTGATTTTAGTAGCTCAATGCACTTTGATTGACTTCGACTCTAACAGGCGCAGAAATTGTTCCTGAGACTCTGAGTTCTCAAAAGCACGATAAGGCACCAGCGGATAAACCCGTTGTTTATCCTTGTAAATCATCAAATAGAAGTCGCCCCCATCAATGACCTCTGTGAAGTTGTCCCAGCTCAGATCGCTGGATTTATCCTTGATGGTCATCATCACCTTTTCATCCGTGAATACCAGCTCTCGTTTCATACGTAAATAATCATTCGATTTATATGATTGAGAAAGCTGAAATGGGATGATGGCAAAGTAATAAAGGATATAAAACAACCCCACCAGCAAAACAGCGACGGCAATACTCTTCCATTGGCCACCGCCAATCGATGGGAAGATCAGCACAATCGCTGCGCCGATCACACTCAGGATAACAATCCCGGCCAAGATTAAAAAACCGGTGCTTTTCATCCCCAATGCTCTTGAGGCGCGGATATAATCGCTTTTTTCAGGGGTATAACGGATTTGAATTTTTGTGTCCATTGATTTCCTTTCAACAGAGGATGCCTCCATTTTACCACTTTGGTAAAAATGTCTGGCATGCGGTCTTGCTGACGAAAAAGGTTGAGCGGGTGCAAACCTCGAAATTGGCATAATAAAATATAATACACACATCATAATATTAATCTAAAATCTACCGGCAGGCAAAAACATATGGCAGAAAATATCCAAAATATCGGTATCGACACACCCATGCTGCATCTTGTCTATTCGTCGACCGATCTCAGGCTCCCCGATGATGGGGACATCGCTAACCGAATCGGTGCTTTTGAAAATACCACCCCCTCTGAAACAATCCGTCTTTCATGGTCTATCCAGCAAGCCCAAAAATGCCTGGGGCAAATAAATTTTTGCAACCACCAAATCCAGGTTTCAGGCTTAGCAATGCCTCTGCCCCCTGTGATCATGGACCGTACAATCCATGTTTCACCCTGGCAGCCTCAAATTAAGGCCTCCCTGCGCCAGCACCAAACCCACATCAGCCTGGTTTATACCGGCAGCCATCACAACCCGGTCGAGAGGATGATTGCGCTCTACAAAGTAGCGTATGCCCTGAGAGACGAAAACCTGTTAGGCGTGGTCAACGAACCTGCCTGGACGGCACACCCCGCCGCTGATTTCCTCGATCCAGACGCTATCGCCATCTACCGGGCAGAGCTGCCCTTCACCCTGTGGGTTGGTTACGTTCGGTTTTATACCGATAAACATCACTACTGGCTAGTCACCAAGGGGCATCACATCTTCGATGTGCCCGATTTCGCCTACTTCATCGAACCAGATCTGGATGAAAACGAGATCATCACACAATTCAAGAACATCTTCTATTTCATCTACGATGAAGACGCCGAAGTGATCCCTGGCGATACCTTGGCGATTGCAGGCAGTGATCAGGTTTTGAGGTTTTCAGAAGTCACTGAACTGGCTGATCAACTCATGGGTCCATCGGGCACATTGGTTATCGAAAAGGTGCCGCCAAGCGAATTGGACGATACGCTCACGACTGGGAAAGGTTGAAGCGCTCAACAAACTGGTATTGATCAGCGTTTTCCACTGCACCTGAAATGTACTGACGCACCCAGTTCACAGCATCCACTCCGGTAAAGCCAAACACAACTTTTGCCAAGCAGGCAGAAAAGATGCCTGTACGCCCCACACCCGCATGGCAGTGAATCACAATCGTCTGCCCCTCATGCGCACGGTGTTGCACATGCCTGATCGCCTCCTGAAAAACGCCATCAGCAGGGATTCCAAAATCGGGCACTGGGGCATAGATCACCTTCAAGCCAGAACGTTTATAAAACTCACGCAGATCGATCCCTGTCAATGCAAGCGCTTCCTCATCAGGTGTCAGTATCACCACAAAATCCACACCTTCCGCCAAGTACGCATCAAACACAATCCCTTGAGGGTCAAATAATGGGCTGAAGGGGAGCGAACTCCGGTAAATTTTCCCGGGCAGTCCATAAGGCAAGCATGTCAACGGTGAATTATAAGGGGGCTCCTTAGAAGACATTAGGTCAACCTTAATATAAATCATAAATAATAATCACAGGATTTGCATTTACTACCAACCAGATTGATCGACTGAAAAAGTCGTGGTGTCAAGACCACAAATCCAGAACAATTTGGGTTAATTATACGCTAGAACAATCGAGAACGTTATCACAAGCGTTCTAATAAATTTATAATGTGGCATTGCACAATCGGCTTGCGCTTGTGGTATAATAGCGCAGGAAAACGTAAAAACTTTCTACGCTGCGGAGAAAAGTGACGATCACTTTTCACGCTTATATAAGAATTTCTAATAAATAGGAGGATGTTTGATGAAGGTTATCGTTGATGAAGATCTGTGCTTGGGTTGTGGTATTTGCGAAGGTTTAGCCCCCGAGGTTTTCAGCCTGGCCAATGAGCCATTTGCTGAAGTTTTGCTCGACCCCGTACCAGAAGAATATGAAGAAGCTGTTCGCCAGTCTGTTGAAGAATGCCCCGAAGAAGCAATCATTATTGTTGAGGAGTAATTCAACAGTTTCTGACTGACAAACGACGAGGCTGTCCTGACCAGGGCAGCCTCGATTGCTTTAAGGGTAGGGATTAGTGATGAGGTAGTAGGAGATCAGGGATTGGTTATTAGGCAATTAGTGATTTGGCACCTAGTGATTTGTGATTAGTAAATGGGAATTTGTAATTAACAATAAATTACAATACTTATACCCTTAGAATTTATTCTTTCAGCTTTTAGCTTTCACCCACTCCTATTGGCTATCGGCTATCGGCTACTTGCTATCACCTATCAGCTACCCCCCTTTCAGCTTACAACTTTTAGCTTTTTCCTCCCCCCTACCAGCAATCCGCTATCCGCCATAACCTCCCTTACACCTCCGGTCTGAACAAGCCCAACACCACCGCACGGGCAACCAGCTGCTGAATATTGTGTGCGTCCAACCGTGCTTTCATATTCGCCACATAACCGCGGATGGTGCGCGGCCGCAACCCCAGCTTGAGCGCGATCTGAGCCGTGGTCAAACCCTCGCCAAGCAAGACCAGTACCTCGTGCTCACGCCGGCTGAGCCTGGGTAACGCTTCTTCAGGGGGCGGTGCACTGGGCGTGATAACAACCACATCCCCCTGCTGACGCGCAAACAACGGCCCGGGCGCGTCAGGCAAAATATCTTCCCAACGCCCCTGGTTGACCGCACGGACAATGCGCTCCGCAGGTAAATTCACATCAATCACACCAAAGGCATCCGGTGCCTTGAAGAACAACACCTTTGTCATCTCGAAAACCTCCTGACCAAGCACAAAACACAGAATACAGTCCACAAATATAGAACATTTATTCTAATCATACGAGAATTAACTGGTGTTTGTCAAGAGAAAAAGCTTAAGAAATCACAATTCTTTCTGCCGGTTTGCGTCCATGCAATTGCCAAAAAGCTGCCACCGCCATGACACCAAAAACCGCTGCTGCAAGCCAGGGTGTTCCCACCCCAACGGCATCCGTTAGAAACCCGCCCAACACCGGGCTGAAAGCAGCAGCCACATTCCAGGTCAGCCCATACAGGCTCAGGTAGCGCCCGCGCTTATCCACAGGCGCCAGATTTGCTGCATAGGCACTGCTTCGGGGCACAACCAACAGTTCCCCCAGCGTCATCACCACCATCGCCAGCCAAAAGCCCCAAAAGCCCGATGAAACCAGAACCAGCAAAGGGGCAATAATGTAGAACAACGCGCCCCACCGCATCACTGCCAGTGAGGGATAAGAACGTGTTTTGCGCGTGACCCATACCTGGAAGAACACCACCATCAAAGCATTTGTGGTCGGCAGCCATCCATACAGCCTCTCACTGATCCCATAATTTGTTTTCACATACACCGAAAGCAACACCCAAATCATGGCGCTCGTCATCTGCACCAGGGTAAACGCGCCCACCAGGCCCATAAAGGGTTTATCCTTGAGCGCTGTCCAGTACCCCCGCAGTTGATGTTTGAGCCCGGATTTCTCATTTTTTGCTTCTGGCGGGATGGTCTCTCGGGCAAAGAACAGCAGCATCAATGCATACAGGCTCAAACCAACCGCTGCGCCAAACAACCCAAGGCTGTATGAACGTGCCAGAACAAACCCGCCCAAAGCCGGTCCTGCAGCGACGCCCACGTTCTTTCCCATACGGATCAGGGCGAACGCATCGGCACGTTTCTCGATCGGGAACAAATCCGCCAGCATGGCATCACTGCCCACGCGGTAAATCGGTCCGAACATTCCGCTGGCGCCCAGGATCAAAGCGAAGGCGGTGTAGGTATGTGCCTGGTTGAGAAGAAAATAGCCCAGCCCAGCGCCGACCAAACCAACTACCATGGCACCCTTACGCCCCGCCCGGTCGACGATTGGACCTGCGCTAATGGAAGAGATCAAACCGGTTACGGCATTGATCGTCATCAGGCTGGCGACAGTCATCAAGGGCAGCGAGAGCTTTTCGCTGGCATAGATCATTAAAAACGGCCAGATCATGGTCGTGCCGGTGGTCGAGATCACCATCCCCACAAACATCAACCAAAACTGGCGTGGGTAGCGTCGAAATTCCTGTCTTAGTCGGTAAAGCATGGGTGGAATTATAACAAATAAGCACTAACGCGGGATATTCGATTGTTTACCTGCAAGAGAAATTCGATTGAGCCCCTTCATCCAGGCAACTTATCCAAATAAAATAACTGATGCCCCATAAAGATCAACCGGGTCGGGTGGACGCACACAGCCACATCCGGCAGTGCTGCCAGCAGCGCAGCCACATACACCGCGTTGAATGCCGAAAATTCCCCGGCAATCTCAACACCGGTCAGCTCGCGTCGGTCTAAAAGTGCACCAAAAGCCTGCTCCAATGTGCCGCGTCGGATCTTACGCGGTTTACCGCTCGCCACCGGAGAAAGCACCACATGCCCACCGGTCACATCCAGCACTTCAAAAGGCCGTCCGCGTTCAAGTGTTTTGAGTTCCCGTCCGTCTAAAGTGCAGATGCTCGGCCAGAACTGATCACGCGTTAGCATCACACATGCCCAATCTGTCCCTAACGCTCGCGGAACTGAGGTTAGCGGAATGTGTTATTGATAATCCCGTCAAATCACATCCGTGAAGATTCATTCCTCTGATTATACATGATGTCTGGCGTGCACCAACAATAAGTGCAAAACACCCCGCCTAGTGTCCTGTCATCCAATTAACATCCATAAAATAACCATTGGGATTCTCAAGCCGAGTATAATTAGCGCCAGCATGCGGCGAAAAAATAACACCCCGGAAATAGACACCATCATCCGCTCCAATCGGCGCTCCTTCAGCCTGGAGGTCAAGCCCGATGGAAAGCTGATTGTGCGCGCCCCTAAGTTCGCTACAAAAGGGCAAATCCAGACGGTCATCGAGCAGAGAGCAGCGTGGATTGAGGCCACCCAAAAGCGCTTAGCAAGGCAATACCCTTCGCTCAAGCCGAAAACATTTACCGCAGGCGAAACCTTCTGGTATCTTGGAGAGCAATACCCCCTACAGTTCACAATTCGTGGACGTCCCCTGCTCGAATTGGATGGTATATTCAGGCTTTCAGAGCAGGCGAAAGATCGCGCCAAGGATGTCTTCATCGAGTGGTATCGGGAGGAAACCCGCGCCATCACCCAGCAACTCATCGAGGGTTACATTAAGCAATATCACTTTGATGTCAACCAGGTGCGCATCACCAGTGCCCGTACCCGTTGGGGCAGCTGCTCTGGCAGGAACAACCTCAACTTCACCTATCGGTTATGCATGGCGCCGTTAGATGTGATCGATTATGTGGTCGTGCATGAGCTTGCCCACCTCAAAATCCGCAATCATAGCAAAGCTTTTTGGAAGGCGTTGGCAGACATCAAGCCTGGTTATCGTCAACAAAAGACCTGGCTCAAACAGCACGGTGCCCTGCTCACCCTGGATTGAAATACCGTATTGATAATTGTGTTAACCCCTTAATAACCTGTCCCAAACAAATCCATCAAGATCAATGGTTATAATGTGGAAAATGCAATCTTTCTGTAAGTAATCGCCCTCAAAAGGAGAATCTCTTTGGTACCATCAGAAAAAATCAATGTGTTATTCCTCTGCACCGGCAATTCCTGCCGCAGCCAGATTGCAGAAGCCTGGCTGCGCCAGCTCGGCGGTGAGGATTTTGAAGTGTTCAGCGCCGGGCTCGAACCACACGGGGTTAATCCATATACCATCACGGTGATGGAAGAGACCGGCACCGATATGAACGCTCACCGCTCCAAGCACCTTGATGAATACATGGGCAAGATTGATTTTGATTATCTGATCACCGTGTGCGGTAATGCGGACGAACGCTGCCCCTACTTCCCGGGCATGGGCATCCGGCTTCACTGGCCCTTTGAAGACCCGGCAGCATTCGTCGGTCCAGAGAATGAAAAACTGGCGCTTTTCAGGAAAGTGCGCGATCAAATCAAAGAAAGAATCCAGGCCTGGTTAGATCAAAAAGAATACAAGAAATAATCTATTACCGACAATGACGGATGGACACCATGAGGGAACCGTCATTGCGAGGTACGAAGTAATCTCATCTGTCATTGCGAGGTACGAAGCAATCTCGCTTTTCTTAGATTGCTGCACTCCGCTGCGCTCTGTTCGCAATGACAAAACGTTGGCACAACGTGAGGATACCGTCATTGCGAGGCACGAAGCAATCTCATCTGTCATTGCAAAGCACGAAACAATCTCACTTCATACACTCAAGATTGCTTCACTCCGCTGCGCTCCGTTCGCAATGACAAAACGTTGGCACAACGTGAGGATACCGTCATTGCGAGGCGCGAAGCAATCTCATCTGTCATTGCAAAGCACGAGGCATTCTCGCTTTTCTCAGATTGCCGCACTCCGCTGTACTCCGTTCACAATGACAAACAAATAAAGCGCCCCGCAAAGGGCGCTTCTTTCATTAACTCAAAGAAGACTGGTTCTTGCGACAACTCACAGTTCGCAATAGCGGTCAATCCGCTTCCCAATCACAGCCAGGCTGTCTTCCCAGAACTTCTTCGAGCGGATATCAATGCCAAATCGGGCGGCAAGTTCTGCTGCCGGCGCATCTCCTGTGCTCGAAAGCAGTTTTTTATAATCCGGGATAAATGCATCACCGCGCTGTTGGTAGATGGCATATAAACCCACACCGAACAACATGCCAAAGGCGTAGGGGAAGTTGTAAAACGACAAACCAGCGGAATAATAATGCGGTTTCCATGTCCACATATACTTGTGACGGAATAGTGGATCTAATCCCTCGCCATAGGTCGCTTCCTGGGCTTTTTCCATGATCTCACACAACTCGTCCGCACTCAATTCCGATTTTTCGCGGCGCTCAAATACCTCCTTCTCAAACAGGAAGCGTGAATAAATATCCACGATCACCTGTGAATCGCCGATCAGGGCTGTCTCAAGCAGGGCCAATTCTTCCTCGGGGTCTGAAATCGTATTCATCACTGCGTTAAACACGATTGTTTCACACATGATCGATGCGGTCTCCGCCATTGTCATCGGCGTCTGACGCTGCAGCGGTGTCTTGTTTTGCTGGTACATATTAAAATTGTGATAGCCGTGACCCAGCTCATGGGCGATGGTCATTACCTGGTCGAGGGATCCGTCAAAATTGCATAAAATTCGGGATTCCTTCACGCCGGGCACACCCATACAGAAGGCGCCGCCGCGCTTACCCGAACGCTGTTCTGCATCAATCCAACGGTTGTCAAAGGCAGTTTTAGCAAAATTTCTTAACTCATCCGAGAAGTTGCCGAAATGTTTGAGGATAAATTCCGCGGCCTCAGGGAAAGAATATTCCTTTTCCAATTTACCGACCGGTGCAAATACGTTCCACCAGGGCAATGCTTTTTGACCAAACCGGGCTGCTTTGGCTTTGAAGTAACGCCTGAACATGGGGAACGAATCTTCCATCGCCGACATCATCGCCTCGAGGGTTTCACGGTCAATCCGCGCCTGGTCAATTGGCGCATGCAGAGCATCTTTCCTGCCCCGGTGATCGTTCAGGGTATTCACCCAGCCTTTTATCCCGTTCATACACGCCGCCAACGGTTCTTGCACCGATTCCCAGGCGCTCAATTCAGCCTCATATGCCCGTTTGCGCACATCTTCTTTCGGGTGGCCGTGCAGGTTGATCAATGCCGGCATGGGCAATGTCTTGACCTCGCCCTCCAGATCAAAATCCACGGTTTTCTGCGAAGTAACCGTACCCTGCAGCTTACCCCATGCGCTCGAACCAGAAAGGCTCAATTCACTGGCTAAGATCTCTTCCTTTTCGCTCATCAAATACTGGCTCTGTTCAGCCATTTCCTGCACAGGAAAGGCATGCTCACCAGCGCTGTTGCCCAAGGCAAACACCTCAGGAAGCACATCTTTGAACTGACCGACCCAGGCCTCAAGCAAGATGCCAACTTTGCGGACCTCAACCATCACTTTATCGAATTGTGAACCCATTTGCAGCGCCTGCTGATTAAATGAATCCGTGCTGATGAAAGAATGCAAAAAGGCACGAATCGTGCCTGCTTTCTCCATCAAGACATTCATTTTATCCACCATGCTGCTGATTCCCTGGTTGATGACATCAGGGGCGCTCGATGCAGTGATGCCAACTAACTTCTCCTGATATAACTTGTGCAAAGCCTCAGCAGATTCTGTGACCCAGCCAATATCCTTTTTAAGCTCTGGCGAATCTAATCCAGAATAAACATTTGAAAGATCCCAACGAGGGGGTGTGGAAGATACCATAAATAACTCCTTTATATTTATTGTGAACGCTTCATCGTCTGCCCAGTAATTATAGACGAATTTTCCCCAAAAACCGGACTATCTAAACAATCCCCCATAAAAATCCCACAATCTCAACAAGTGCCGTGTGCCAGCAATGCTGCGTGTTTGCCTTCCCGCATCAATTGATTATAATCGGCGCAGGCTTCAGGTGTTTTTTTGATGATCAACCGCTCAATACCGGAATCTGCGATAGCCTGCCGGGTTTTTTCCGGCACCTTCAGTGCACCATTTGCCCCGTTACCGATCACCAAAATTTCAACCTCCGCATCTAACGCCCGCCTGACCATTAAGCGTTTCACCCGATGCCCTTTTCTTTCCTCCCAGGCAGAAACCACATTCCCCACCATGAAGATGTGCTTTCCAACACCCTCCCCATCTTCAGAATGAATTTTTCCATTAATCTGGAAGCGTCCCCAGTCATACCGCTCAATTGGGCCTGCAGGATCTTCAAACATTTTATATCTTCCTTTTACAGTAGACAGGTGGCAGAATACCTCAAAAAGGTATAATTGATTTAAAGAAATTATATCCGATTGCCCTTTTCGATCACAACAACCCACAACGGAACAGGGCCCGAAAGGACTTTATGGCGTTTCAGATTACAAACGAATGGTTGATTGATATCCCACTGGACTTTGAGCACCGTGTAGATGAAGGCAAGCTGGTATTTTGGCAGACAGGCATCACCATTATCGCGGTGGCCTTTCACATGCCTGAAACAACGGGCAAAATCGAGCTGCTAAATCAGATCCAAAAGAAAATGCCAGAAGATGTCCTCGAAACTTTTGTGTCAACACGGGGTGAAATCGTCGCATTGGGATACTCACAAATTCAACCAAGCCCGGAAGGTAAAAAACGGCTTTCACTCTACACCTTTACTGCAAGCGACACATCCTGTCTCCAGGTCGCCTATTACCTGGATGACCCTGAAGACCTCGATTGGGCAAAATCGTTATGGGAAGGCATCATCTTTATCCCGCAAGAACAACTTTAAACCTGTATCCAGATCTTGACAACCTACAACATTGATAAATTCAACAATATTCAACTAAGGATTAGAGAATTGAAAAAATATCGGATTTGATTTTTATTTTATGATACAATATCTTCAGATTCTTAATACAAGGAAATTTTGAAAGGAAATCTGATGAAAATTGAAACACGACCCCTTGAAAACTTTACCAAAGTATCATTTCGAGATTTCGGAAAACTGAGCCTCATCCAGGGCAGTGTTCCTTCCCTAACCATCGAAGCGGATGAAGAGTTACTGCCAGAGATTATCTCGGAGGTTCGGGGAGAAACGCTCACCCTTGGGTTTGCTGAGGATTGGATTGAACGGCTGGGAAAGATGTTCTCTGCCATATTTTCAAACAAGAATTATGACATCACTTACACTCTGACGATTGTGGATTTAAGCAAGATTAAGATCAGCGGAAAATGCGACCTAGAATGTGAGTCCTTGAACGCTGACAGCCTTGAATTGAACATATCAGGGTTGGGAAACATGAACTTCGGCCGACTTGACTGCAACACGCTCGACGTTCAAATCAGCGGCAGAGGGTATTTCTCCGCGGCAGGCAGGGCAACCAATGCTAATGTGCGCATTACGGGTTCTGCCGACTACCAGGCGGGTGATCTTGCCAGTCAAAATATGCGCATTGTCATCTCAGGCCAGGGCGAGGCTGAAGTGCGTGTTGAAGAAAAACTCGATATTACCATCTCCGGTTTCGGGCATGTTAATTATTACGGGAACCCCAAATTGCGCCAGGTAATCAGCGGGGTGGGCAAGTCTAAAAGGTTGAATGAAATCTAAAACTTCGTTAAAATAGAAGGGGAGGTTATATGGCACAAGAGATAAAAATCGAAAAGAAGTCGTCAGATGTCGTCCAGCCGCAAACGGAAAAGGAAGCCCGGCAGTCCATTCGAGACAAACAGGATCTCTCCGGAGCACCACTTCGAGGGATGATGCTCAACAATCTAAACACAGTGGGTTCAATCCTGCGTAAAACCGATTTGACATGGGCAATGCTTTCGCATGGCCTGTTTGTCAATGCGAATTTCTACCGCGCGTCACTTTACCAGGCGGGTGTCAATAACACGATCTTCATGGGTGGGGATTTGGTAAAGACCAGTTTTAAAGAAGCCGACCTGAGCGAATCGGTTCTGCTCGGTGTGGATGCAGAAAATGCCAGCTTTGAAGGCGCTAACCTGCGCGGTGCTGCCCTGGTCAGGGCAGATTTAGAAGATGCGAATTTCACCGGAGCAAACCTGACCGATGCAAGACTGGCCTCCTGTGATGTCACCAACGCTGACTTCACAGACGCGGACCTCTCCGGCGCTCGCGCCTACCATATCGATTGGTCCAAAGCTAAAGTACCGCCCGCCATCCTGCCAGATCCGCTTATTGAGCTTCCCCGTTGGGCTTTACCTGTGCTGATTGGCGGTGCGCTCTCCAGCCTTTCGCTGCTGATCTATCTGATCATCCGAAAAAATAAATCAAAATCAGAACCCGTTGCCTGACAAGAGGGTATATTTACAAAAACAGCGGACGGTATGTTACCGTCCGCTGTTTTATTGATAGGCGAATTGATAAATCTAATTATTTCGATTCCAGCTCAATCCAGATTCTCAAGTGCAGTCCGAATTTTCGCTGCAGTACCCTCTAATTGGGTTCGATTGGCACTTAATCGGATATTCGCATCGATGCAGGTCCCAAAGTGGTCACCGGTAAAGCGCGGGAAAACATGCATATGCACATGGTCTACATCTTGGCCGGCGCTCTTGCCATCTGCCAACAAAATATTAACACCATCGCAAGGAATCTCACTATTTTGCAAAGCCCGATCAATCAACTGTCCAACCTGCATCATATGTCCGGCATCCTCATTAGGCAAGTCGGTGATCGAAACCACATGCTCCTTGGGGACAACCAGAACATGTCCCATCGCGAAGGGTTGCAAATCTAAGAACGCGATCACCCGTTCATCTTCGTACACAATACTTGCCGGCAATTCCCCATTAGCAATCATACAAAACACACACATATTCATGTTACCTCTGTTATTGTTAGCAATTATGACGGCCCCTAATGAAGAAAAGAAAACAAGAAAACCCGATATCTTTTTCTAACCAATATGGCATTATAACACACGAATAAAGGTTATGTGGTTTAGAAAATTATGAGAATATTTTAAGAAGGCGCGTTGTGATTATGGCACACTTATCTGAGATGGGTCACAATCCACATCACCATACCACTCACAATAAATTTCATCTAATTGTGTCAACCTGGTTAGGTTTTGTTCCAATAGACAGGCTTCCGCTTTGCCAGATTCCTGACCGTTATCATCTGATTGCTGCCGGATGAATTCGCAATCGGCGTCGCGTGAATCCTCCCACGCTTGCTGCATCTCAATAAATGCGATACGGTGATCAGATTCGGTTTCTAATGATAATATTTGGTCAACTTTTTCTTGCACCAATTGATCTGCAATTTGCGCTGCCTCTTGGTAACATTCCTGCGCGTCTTCACCAGTTAATGCAGCATCGCATTCCGTAATATCCGCAATGCTCATTTTTGCCTCTGGCTGAGAATCTGTCTCCTTAAGGTCAGTGCCATCCATCTTGGTAAGTTGAGAAAAGAAAAACGCACATCCCAACAACACGCCGACAATGGCAATAAAAGAAATGTTTTGCATATGGCGCTGCATTGTTAATGGTTTGCCCTTTAAATGTTTTAATTCAAAATAGTCACAAAATTCACTTTTATTATAACCCGTGCCAGAAAAAATGCTATACCCACGAGAAAACCAGAAAAACCTTATACAAATTCCCTGATCTCAACTTTAATTTGCCATAATCCATATAGATAACCCAATCACAAATACTGGTAATGGGTTAATATCTCTCCTTAATGGTAGGCACATGAACTGCAGATCCCCCAACTGCAGTTCATGCATTTAAGGAATTGATCAAAGTGTGTATTTGGTTAATTTGTCAATTGAACGAAATCCATCTTTATATTTCCTCTTGAGAATAAAGCTATAATCATCTGCGCTAAGGTTAAATCTGCTCCAATCAGCCGATCGGATCAAAAATCCATTAATTTTCCATCAATTTCTGTGCAAGCTGTGATATGATTCTTTAGGAGAGATTGTCCCCACATCAGGAGAAAATGCAGATGAAAAATTTATTGTTGATGCGGCATGCTAAATCAAGCTGGAAGGATGACAGCCTGGAAGATTTCGAGCGCCCCCTCAAAAAACGAGGGAAAAAAGACGCAAAACGGATGGCAAAAGTTATTCATAAAAACAAACTCTCGCCGGACCTGATCCTTTCTTCATCAGCCGTTCGGGCACGTGAAACAGTTGAAATCATCGCTGCTGCATTGGATTACGATCAAAAAACCATCTTTTCTGACGAATTATATATGGCCGAGCCCCAGACCTTTCTTGATCTCCTCAGCACCCTGAGCGATGATTACAGCACGGTGATGATCGTCGGTCATAACCCAGGGATGGAAGCCTATTTACAAATTGTGGACGGCGAAATTGAAGCCCTCCCCACTGCTGGATTGGGACACCTGGTTTTAGCCCTCGATAAATGGGAGGAAATTTCGATCGACACGATGGGCGAGCTGGTCGGCTTTTGGACGCCAAAAGCCTTAAAAGAAGAAGACTAGAACCTTAAGCAAACTGATAAAATCAAAACATAGGCCGCCCTGCACAGGGCGGCCTGTTGATTTTTATTGTCTGAATTGTTATTTCCCCAACTAATAACATCGATCAATTAGCTTAACCTTTTATCCCCTTGATTGGGAGATATTTTCCGATTTTCGCCGCCAGGTTCGTTAATGGCATGGTTTCCAGCCAAATTTTGCCAGGTCCGGTTAAGGTCGCCAGGAACAGTCCTTCACCAGCAAATAGAACATTCTTGATCCCTTTAACCATTTCAATCTTGTAATCAACCGTAGGCTCAAACATGGCGATATGTCCGGGATCGACCAGCAATTTTTCACCTGCTGCCAATGTGCGCTCATGGACATCACCCGGGATGGCAAAGAAAGCCGTGCCCGGTCCGGTGACCTGCTGCAAGATAAAACCTTCACCGCCGAAGAAACCCGCGCCCAGCCGCTTATTGAAGTGGATCTTCATCTCTACCGACTGTTCGGCGCACAAGAAGGTGTCCTTCTGGCAAATCAGGGACTGGTTCCCCGCCAGATGGTATTCAAGGATCCTGCCAGGTGCTTCAGGCGTAAAAACCACTGTGCCCGTATTTGCTTTGCAAGCATAGGTGACCATGAAGAGCGATTCGCCAGCCAGCGCCCGTCCTAAACCAGCCATCAAACCGCCCCGTGTACTGGTTGTCATCTCAATCCCCTCGGTCATCCACGCCATTCCGCCCGACTCTGTAAAAACAGATTCACCTCGGGCCAACTGCACTTCCAAAGTTGGAAAAACCGTACCTTCAATATGATGTTGCATCTCGTACCTCTTTCATAGAATTGTGACTGATGAAACCTAACAATTGCCGATTATTAAAATCCCAAATATTACTATCTTGGATTAACCCATTCCCGAAACGAGCGCCAGCAGTAAACCGCCAGCGATCACGCTGCCAAGCTGACCTGCCGTATTAGCGCCCATGGCATGCATCAGGATGAAATTCTCAAAATCCTCTTCCTGCGCCATCTTTGCGGATAATCGCCCAGCCATCGGGAAGGCACTGATCCCGCATGCACCAATCAGCGGGTTGATCTTCCCGCCTGACACCGCAGACATCAATTTACCGAACAGCAGCCCGGCAACCGTATCCAAAACAAAAGCGATCAACCCCAGTCCTAAAATCATGAGCGTTTCCAGGTTCAAAAAAGAATCAGCCTTCATCGTGGCACCAATCGCCAAACCCAAAAATAGCGTGGCGATATTGATGATCTCATTCTGAGCTGCCTTACTGAGCCGATCAACCACCAGGCTCTCTCGCAGCAAGTTACCCAGCATCAAGGAAGCAATCAGCGGTGCCGCATCAGGGGCAGCCAGGCTGACTGCCAGGGTCACAAAGATCGGGAAGACCACCAATGTCAATCGTGAAACCGGCCTCGGTGCGTATTCCATGCGAATCAGACGCTCTTTACGCGTGGTCATCAACTTCATAATCGGGGGTTGAATGATCGGGATCAAACTCATATAGGAATATGCCGCCACTGCAATCGGCGCTAAAAGTTCAGGTGCTAGTTTGCTGCCGACAAAGATTGCCGTCGGGCCGTCGATGGCACCGATCACGCCAATGGATGCGGCTTCATTCATCGGGAAGCCCAGCAGCAGCGCCAGCAGTAAGGTGCCATAAATCCCAAATTGACCGGCCGCCCCCAACAGCACCATTTTGGGTTGAGAGATCAACGGGCTGAAATCAATCATTGCACCAACACCGACAAAAATGAGCAGCGGAAATAACTCTGTTTTGATGCCAGCATCATAGATCACTTTCATAAAACCGACATCAGCCGACATGCCGATATTCGCCATAATACAGCCAAAACCAATCGGCAGCAGCAAGACGGGCTCATATTCCTTAACCACAGCCAATGTGATCAGGATCACGCCGATCAGGATCATCACACCATTTCCCCAGGTGAAGTTCGTGAATCCCCGGGAGATTTCTTCCATTAAGAATGTAAAATCCATCTAAGGACTCCCTCAGTCTGCGTAGGTCATCAAAACTTGGCCGTGCCCTACCTGGTCCCCGACACTGACCTCAATCTCGGCGACCGTGCCCTCACGGCTGCTTTTGATAGCGTTTTTCATCTTCATGGCTTCCAATGTGCACAATTCCTGCCCCCGTGAAACCGAATCCCCAGGTTTGACGAGGATCGCTACAATCACACCGGGCAATGGGGCAGCAACATGCTTCCCACCCGCATCTTGCTTCGCAGGTTGATTTGTCATCGCCGCCTGTGTGGGGTCTGGCACATAAACAGAGGGCACCGTGTCTACGGTTGTTTCAGCTTCTGATTCAGGCCATACCTCAAACCGTTCGCCATCCACCACCGCCACCACCGGGCGAGCGTAAATATCCTCAACATCGACTTCGTATGTCTTGCCATCAATTTCAACTTTATATTTCATTGTCTATCCTCGTGTTCTCCGGTTTTCTAACTGCCTTGACCGATGGAACGCCTGCCAGGCGCTTTGCTGAGATGCTTCTCCAGCAACTGATTTTCTGCTTTGTGATATTTTTGTCCCAAGCGCCATGGCTGCTGCCACAGCAGCAACGGCTGCCAGGCGCATCTTCTCAGTCGTCTCGATTTCAGCGATAGGGAAAACTTCAGTTTCAATCAAATCTTCATCAGCCTGTGGTTGTGACTTCCCGCCTGAGGTCAGGCGCATCATTAACGCCATCAAACCCCACAAGAACAGGATCATCACAAACACCAGCCCCATCCCGATCGCCGCAATTAACAAACCTTGTTGAATGTCGCTCATCATCTCCCTCTCAGACTGGCATGTTGCCGTGTTTACGCGGCAGATGTTGCTCCGATTTATGTCGAATTGCCCGCAGCGCCTTGATGATCATCCAGCGTGTTTCTGCCGGCTCAATCACATCATCCACATACCCCGCACTTGCGGCAGCATATGGCGTCAGGTATCGCTGACGATACTCATCTTCCAGCCGTTTGCGTTCAGCCTCAGGGTCTTCTGCTGCTGAGATCTCTTTACGATAGAGGATATTAGTGGCACCTTCCGGCCCCATCACGGCAATCTCTGCGCTCGGCCAGGCATAATTGATGTCCGTGCCTAAATACTTGCTGCTCATCACAACATAAGCACCACCATAGGCTTTGCGGGTCACAACGCTGATCTTGGGCACCGTCGCCTCAGAATAAGCATATAGCACCTTGGCACCATGACGGATAATGCCCCTGTGTTCCTGCCCGACACCGGGTAAAAATCCGGGTGAATCCACAAATGTGATCAGCGGCAAATTGAAGGCATCACAAAAACGAACCGTGCGGCAGAGTTTATCAGCCGCATCAATGTCAATCACACCTGCCATCACGCTCGGCTCCTGCGCCAGAATTCCAACGGGCATCCCGTCAAACCGTGCCAGCCCAACAATGGCATTGCGTGCATATCCCGCCTGCAGCTCGAGGAAGGACCCCCGGTCAACCACAGCTTCAATCACCTCGTGCATGCTGTATGGCATCGCAGGATCAATTGGCACCAGGCTGTTCAGCGATTCAGCCAGCCGGCGCGGGTCATCTTCTGCTGGACGCTGTGACGGGCTGTCAATGTTATTCGAGGGTAAATAACCCAGCAGGTAACGCACCAACGCCAGGGCGGATTCCTCATCCTTGGTGATCAAGTGCGCAATTCCACTCTGGTTCAGGTGCACTTCTGCTCCACCCAGCGATTCAAAATCTGTTTCTTCGCCGGTCACAGTCTTGATGACCTGAGGCCCTGTCAGGAACATGAAAGACTGCTTCTCAACCATGATGATCACATCGGTCAGTGCAGGCGAATAGGCCGCACCGCCTGCGCAAGGCCCTAAAACCAGGCTGATCTGCGGCACAACGCCCGAATATTGGGCATTGCGCTTGAAGATCTCCGCATAGCCGCCCAGGCTTTTCACGCCTTCCTGGATACGGGCGCCGCCAGAATCGATCAGTCCGACAATCGGGCTGCCATTGGCTGCTGCAAGGTCCATTGCCCGACAAATCTTGCGGCTGTGCATTTCACCCAGCGCCCCGCCCTGAACAGTGAAATCCTGGGCGTAAACGTAAACCGTCCTACCCTCTACTGTTCCATAACCGGTTATCACACCATCACCCATCAACGATTGTTCGTCTGGGTCATTTTGTTGGGTTGTGAAAGGTTCCAACTCTGTAAAACTCCCCTTATCCAAAAGCAGGTCCAGGCGCTCACGTGCGGTCAGCTTGCCTTTGGCGTGCTGACGGTCAATTCGGTCCTGTCCGCCGCCCAGTTGCGCCTTCGAACGCATCTCACGCAATGTTTCAATTCGTGGGTCGATTTTTGCCATAAGACTCCTCATCCGATTTATTTTGGTAAGTAAAATCCTATTGTAACATTAACCGCGCAACACAGATGCCGCCAGCCCAAAGCCCGTTCCTGTGCGTTCAGACAGTTTAAAACAAACATCCCGGAGATTTCAACCTCCGGGATAAAGTAAACAATCTTAACTATTGCACGTAGGCGTAAAACACCTGGTTGCCAAAGGCAATGAATGCCACCTGGTCAATACCAATGGTGAAAGCTGTCGCTTCAGGTGAAACAACCTCATAATTCCCTAAATTGGGGCGCAATCGCTGATAGAGCCTGAACCGCAACGAAAACCGATAAATGTCTGCATTTTCCGCATCCAGAATGCTGATCGAGGGATCGGGCGGGGGCGAATAATATACTGACACGTAATTCGCGTCGGGCAGGGTCATATTCTGGTCTTCTTTGCCTGGTCTGCCGTCTACATATTGCACCGGATTCGCACAGGCAATGGGGGCGTCCGGCAACCCGCTGTAAACACAATCCACCACCGATCCATCCCCCCGCAGCAAATACAATTCACGTCCATTGATCGCAAAGTCGATCACCTGCGATAAATCGGGGCGAATGGTGAAGTCCAACCCATTAAAATAATCAACAGGCATATCTAAGAACTGACCATTGCTGGGTGAATAAACATTCAATTGGTTAGCCTCAGGATAGTGGACATAGAGCCGGTTGCTCTCATAAACGATATTCTTCGCACCACCAGCAATCCCCTCTGAACCAGGCAACATTTGCACAACAGGATCCTGCTCAGGCGAGCAATAAACCACATTCCCCAAAGCATCAATCCCTAAGATATGCGCCTGGTAGGCATTATTGATCGGTAATTGTGCCATATCCACCAGCGCTTCCACCCGCCCGCCGCTGAAATTACCCGCTGCGCAAACAAAATCAGGATCAATCTCATACCCACTGCTGCCGCTGGCCGCATGGAGTACCCGTCCGGCGGTTTCATCAAACAGGTAAAGGTCTAGCCCATAAGAAACAATGTTTGTGATGTTGATCCCGGCAGGCAGCGAACCGACAATTGCCGGGCGATAATCCAAACGCCTGACGCCATCGAGCAGATCCATGGCTGCTTGCGCTTCAGCACGCAAGCGTGACAATTCTTCCGTTTCACGGAAATCCTCCGCCTGGTCAAGGTAAGCTTGCACCTGTGACCATTCTTCCCGGGCAATATCCGGGTCCTGGGCTGCCTGGGCAATGTTAGCAGATGCCTTTGCCTGCTCAAAATAGAATGCATATTGCTGCGTTTTACCGCGTGCCAGATAAACGCCTGCGGCAATCCCAACCAACACTAAAGGCACAATCACGGCTATAAGCAACCGCGTTCCTCGAGAGAGAGTGGGTGCATCTTTCGCCCCCTCAGGTGACCAGCGCGCCAGCAAATCTTTAAAGAACGTTTCAACTGACTGCTGGGCGTTGCGCCACCACTTCAATCCGGCTGACAAACCCTTCAGGCTTTCTTCTTTGATCTGGTCCTTCTGCGCCGCCAAACGCATTCTTTCAGCTCGATGAGCCTCTTTCTTTCGGCGAGCCTGGCTGCGTTTATCTTCCTGAGGAACTAGTTCTCCTTCCATAACAGCTGTCGCTTGATCTTCATCCATCACAACCGCTTGCGGTGATGTTTTGGGTTGATCCTGTGGTTCAACCTCCGCTTCTGGTTCGATCTCTTCCTGAAGCACTTCAGGTTCAGGTTCCTGTGCAAAGACCTCACGGGTATCCTCCACCTGTGGGTTAACGACCGGGGAGATTTCTTGTGAAATCTCTTCTTCCTCTGGCTGGTCCGGTTCAAGCTCCAATTCCTGCTGTGGAATATCCGCTTCCGCTTGCTCTTCAGCCACCTCCAGTTCATCAACAGGTGGGGCTTTTTTGGTAGGCTGATTGATATTGATCTGCCCTTCACCCGGGAAGATCTGCACAAGATCCAACCGGAAGTCCACCGGCGCCTGGTTTAATAACCGGCGACGCAATTTTTCAACATCCGGGAAGCCATCCGCGAGCAGCAAATCCTCGGTCCATGTTCCCGGAGGTGTATCCGACATAAACAGGTATCCCCCTGTCCCCAAATCTGCCTGGTAATACCTGATCTTTGGCGTGCGGCTGATGCCCAAACCGCGGTCTGTCCCGCCTGTATCGGTAAAGTGCTTCAGACCTTCATGCGCCAATACATAAGCGTGGGTCAACCCGCATTGCGCGAGATATAATGAACGGCGGTGGATTGCAGTCAGGTTAATCGCACCAGTAATCGGCAACCCGCCTTTGACATTCTTTAAGTTCCATTCCATAATCGTCAAATTCAACGTTTCGATCACGCTGCGCAATGTTGATGTTACTGATCCGCTGGTTTTGAAAAACGCTGAAGAGAGCCGATCCAGCCAATCCGCCTGAAGGTCCTCAGATAGGTTGCCGTTGGCATGCAGTGTTAGAGAGAGGATCATCAGATCCTCAGCCCGGCTGCGAACAGCCCGGCGCGGAGGTGCAACAGCCATAAACCCTGAAAAAGCTGCTTGTGGTTGTCCTTGCCGCAGCCGAATGGGGGTCAAATTCAAATCATACATATGCTTCAGGCTCCCTTATCGATAGGTGTACACCTTCATTATACACACTACCGCACTAAGGTATAATGTTTTTTATGGATTATAAACGATACAACACCTTTGAAGCACTGGCAAATTATAGAGAACATTGGAATCATTTAGTTGAACAAAGCGCACACAATGTACCATTCCTGACATTTGAGTATCTGCAGGCATGGTGGCAGACACGTGGCGGGGGCGAATGGCCCGAGACCAGCGAACTGGCATTGATTGCCGCGTTCAAAGAAGACAAGCTAATGGGGATTGCGCCGCTGTTCCATGCCAACAACATGCTTGGTCAACCTGCCCTGATGTTCGTCGGTGCCATTGAGGTTTCCGACTTCCTCGATTTTATCGTGAAGCCTGACGACCTGGCAGAGTTTCTGACTGGTCTACTCGATTTCCTTTCTGCCGACCCCAGCATCCCAGCGTGGGAACACCTGGATTTCTACAACATACTGGAAGACTCCCCCACCCTATCCGTGCTCGCTGCCGAGGCTGAAAAGCGCAGTTGGACGCATAAGAAGGTGCACTTACAACCCGCGCCTTACATCCCATTGCCAGGTGATTATGATGCTTACCTCGCAATGATCGACAAAAAGCAGCGCCACGAAATCCGACGCAAGCTGCGCAACGTGGAGCAAAGCCTGGCGGAAGCAGACCTCTACTTCACTGAAGACGCTGCAAAACTTGATGCGGACGTGCAAACCTTCATTGAGATGATGGCTCAGGATCCAAACAAACGCGACTTCCTGACCGAACCGATGCGCCAGCATCTCCATAACACAGCCCGGATCGCCTTCGATAAAGGCTGGCTGCACCTGGCGTTCTTCACGCTTGACGGCAACAAAGCCGCAGCCAATTTCTCGTTCAAATACAATGATCGCCTGTGGCTCTACAACTCTGGCTGGGATTGGGAATACCGGGATTACTCCCCGGGGTGGGTGTTGCTGGCCAATCTGATCAAGTGGTCAACCGAAAATGGCATCCGCGAATTCGACTTCATGCGCGGTGATGAACCCTATAAATACAAATTTGGCGGCATTGATCGGCACATCTACAGGATGGTACTGACGTCCTGAGAGATTGGTATCAGGTATTTGGTATTTGGTATTTGGTATTTGGTATTAGGTGATTGGTGATTGGTGATTGGGTCAGCAAATTATTTTGTCTTGATGTAAAAAATTAAGCAAAAAACTAAACAAATTATCAAAATAAGTTGTTGTCATTTTTTATTCCCTTTATTTTGTCATACCAATCCTATGACCCATTTCCTTCTAATTTTCTGTTCCCTAATTCCAAATACCTAAAACCCAATATCTGATACCCGGTACCTGATACCCAATACCTAATACCTAATCACTACTCCCTATTCACCCCTCACCAATTCTTATAAAACATTAATACCTCTGCGCCCTAACCATTCTTGACGGCATTTTTTGCTCGTGGTAACATTAAGTTTGTGCTATTTTAGCACTCTCAACCTGAGAGTGCTAAAATTTAAACAGAGGCTATGATGCAATTAACTGACCGGCAAAAACTGATCCTGACCCTGATCATTCACGAGCATATCCGCACCGCGCAGCCCGTGGGCTCAAAAACCCTGGTTCAAAAATACAACCTCGAAATGAGCTCCGCTACTGTGCGTAACGAAATGGCTTTCCTGACAGATTATGAACTATTACGGCAGCCTCACACCTCTGCTGGCCGTGTGCCGACCGAAGAAGGCTACCGCTACTTTGTCGGCAACCTTGTGCAGAAAAGCGGATTGCCCACCAACACCAGGCGCACGATCACGCATCAGTTCTACCAATCCCGGCAGGATATTGAGCAATGGCTCAAGCTGGCGGCATCGGTGCTCGCCAATCAGTCCCAGGCAGCCTCTTTGGTGACCGCACCCCATTCTGAAAAAGCCATCTTCAAGCACCTCGAGCTGATCGCCACACGCGGCCGGCAGGTGTTGATGGTGCTTGTGCTCATGGGGGGTGAAATCCGCCAGCAGTTTATCGCCTTGCAAGAGCCGGTTTCGCAGGAACAGCTCTCGCAAATTGCCAACCGGCTCACGCACCTCTGCAGCCGGTGTGATATCCAGCAGATGTCCCGCCTGAAAGGACAGCTCGATGCCCTCGGGCAGGATATCCTGGAAATTCTCCTGGCAGAAATGGCGCTGACCGAAAGGTCCGCCACTGGCGAGATTTACCTGGATGGGATGACCAACGTTCTCTCCGAGCCAGAGTTTTCCGAGTCCGATGAAGCCCGTCAAGCGCTGCACATCCTCGAAGAACGTTCATTGCTCGAAAACTTGCTTGCCAGTACCGTGATGAACGCAGATGTGGGCGGCATCCAGGTATTGATCGGCGGCGAAGGCACTTGGGAAGAATTACGCCAGTGTTCTGTGGTTTTAGCCCGCTACGGCGACCCCAATACCCTCACCGGATCGATCGGTGTGTTAGGCCCGATCCGTATGCCATACGACCGCACCATTTCAACCGTGCGCTTTGTGGCTAATGTGCTCAGTGACCTTGTATCTGAAACCCTGGCGGTATGATTGTTTTGAAAAATGAAATCAGTATTTTTGGAGAAATTTATGAAAAAAGAAAAACCTGAAGACCAAGAAAAGAAAAACAAACAACAACAAGATTCAAACCAGGAGGGGGAAGGCATGGAATCTGAAGCCAAACCATATGTAGGATTGACACTTGATGAATTCGACGCCATGGAAAAACAGATCGAATCCCTCAAATCGGAGGTTGAAGAGACAACCGATCAATGGCTACGTTCACGAGCAGACTTTGAGAATTACAAGAAGCGTGTCTTGCGGGATGCAACCCGCACGAAACAGGATGCGATGATCGGCATTCTAAAGATCTTCCTTGAAATTTCGGACGATCTTGAACGCGCCCTCAAACACAGCCCGGAAGATAAAAATGCGCAGGGTTGGGTGGATGGCATTGGTTTAATTTATCAGAAACTCCTCAATAAAATGAAAAACCAGGGAGTGGAACGCCTGGAAGTCATCCCGGGCGATGAATTCGACCCCAACATACATGAAGCAATCACTCAGGAGGACCACCCGGATTTTGAAGATGGACAGATTATCGAAGTGCTCCAACCGGGATATAAAATTTCAGATCGAATTATTCGCCCCGCAATGGTACGGGTAGCAAAATAGAAAACAGGAGAAGAAAATGGGAAAAATCATTGGTATCGATCTTGGCACAACAAACTCCGTCGGCGCAGTTATGGTTGGCGGTGAACCTGTTGTCATCCCCTCGGCTGAAGGCGAACGACTGGTACCCTCTGTTGTGGCCGTCAACAAAAACGGTGAACGATTGGTAGGTCGGGTCGCCCGTAACCAGGCAATCACCAACCCGGAGAACACAATCTTCTCCATCAAACGCTTCATGGGGCGCAAATTTGACGATCCGGATGTTCAAAAAGCGCTCAAACTTGTCCCCTACAAAGTGTCCAAAGCGCCGAATGGGGACCTGCGCGTTTCATTAGCGGGTAAAGAATATTCTCCTCCCGAAATATCTGCCATGATCCTTTCAAAGATCAAACGTGATGCTGAAGCTTATCTTGGCGAACCTGTTACACAGGCAGTCATCACCGTTCCGGCATATTTTAACGACGCACAACGCAATGCCACCAAGGACGCCGGTAAAATCGCCGGGCTGGAGGTGTTACGCATCATCAATGAACCCACAGCCTCATCATTGGCTTACGGCCTGGATAAAAAGAAGAACGAAATCATCGCTGTCTACGACCTGGGCGGCGGTACATTCGATATTTCCATCCTTGATGTCGGTGAAGGCGTTTTCCAGGTACGCTCAACCAGCGGCGACACCTTCTTAGGTGGAGACGATTTCGACCAGCGCATCATTGATTACATCGCCGATGAATTCAAGCACGACTCTGGCATCGATCTTCGAAACGATCGCCAGGCGTTGCAGCGCTTGAAAGAGGCTGCAGAAAAAGCCAAAATCGAACTATCATCCACCATGCAGGCCGAGATCAACCTGCCCTACATCACCGCCGACGCGTCTGGACCAAAACACCTTGTCACGACGCTGACCCGCTCCAAGCTTGAGCAATTAACCGAGGACCTGGTCGAGCGCAGCCTGACACCTGTCAAGAAAGCCATGAGTGATGCCAACCTCAAAACTAAGGAAATTGACGAGGTCGTTCTGGTCGGCGGTATGACCCGTATGCCCCGTATCCAATCTGAGGTTGAAAAAATGTTCGGCAAAGAACCTCACAAAGGCGTCAACCCGGATGAGGTTGTTGCGGTGGGTGCTGCCATCCAGGCTGGCGTGCTGGGTGGTGAAGTCAAAGATATCCTGCTTTTAGATGTCACCCCGCTTTCCTTGTCTGTTGAAACCCTTGGCGGTGTTGCCACCACTTTGATCAAACGTAATACAACCATCCCCACGAAGGAAAGCCAGATCTTTTCCACTGCCAGCGACAACCAGACCCAGGTGGAAATCCACGTGCTGCAGGGTGAAAGGCCCATGGCGGCAGACAATAAATCCCTCGGCAAATTTATCCTTGACGGTATCCCACCAGCGCCGCGCGGCGTTCCGCAAGTTGAAGTGACTTTCGACATTAATGCCAACGGGATTTTAGAAGTGACCGCACAGGATAAAGCCACTGGACGCAGCCAGAACATCACCATTACAGCCTCATCAGGCCTCAGCGAAGAAGAAGTCGAGCAGATGCGGCAGGCTGCAGAACAACACGCAGAAGAAGACCGTAAACGCCGGGAGGTGATTGAGGCAAAAAACCAGGCAGACAACATGGTTTACTCTACCGAGAAAACGCTCAAAGATCTTGGTGACAAAGTTCCCGCTGACCTGAAAAAACAAGTTGAAGATGCTGCCGCGAAAGTGCGTGAGGTAAAAGATGGCGATGATATGGAAGCGATCAAGAAAGCAACTGACGATCTCGCTGAAGTGCTCCAAAAACTTGGCGCAGCGGCCTATCAGCAAAGCCAGCAAGCAGAAGGCGGTAAAGCCGCAGGCAATACCCCGCCCGATGAAAGTGGCAATGATGATGAAGATGTGGTGGACGGCGAGTTCAAACAAGTCTGAGCCTGGCACGTTCTACGAAAAACAACAGGTGTCCGGAAAATCCGGGCACCTGTTCCAATCAAACGCTCGTCGTTTGACATCACCCGCAATCCTGAGTAAACTAAGCCGGATTGCGATAGATACAAAATTATCAGCCAACAACACAAGAATTTGATGGATTTATGGCAAAGAGAGATTATTATGAGGTGCTTGGCGTTCCCCGCAGCGCCAGCCCAGATGAACTGAAATCAGCATTTCGTGGGCTTGCCCGTAAGTTTCATCCTGATGTCAGTGATGACCCGGACGCTGAAGAAAAGTTCAAAGAAATCAATGAGGCATACGCTGTCCTATCAGATAATGAAAAACGCGCTGCCTATGACCGCTATGGTCACGCCGGCGTTAACACGCAAGGAATGCCCGATTTCACCAATATCGATCTCTCAGATATCCTCGAGGGCATTTTTGGTTTTGGCGGTTTCGGGGGCATGGGCGGGCGGCGCTCGCGGAATGCCCCCCGCAGAGGAGCTGATCTTTCCAGCCGGATCAAATTAAGTTTTGAAGAAGCAGCCTTTGGAACCGAAAAAGAAATTCAATTGACGCGTGATGAAGTGTGCCACACCTGCAACGGTTCCGGAGCGAAACCCGGCACATCACCATCTACCTGTCCAAACTGCAACGGCACAGGTGAAGTCCGCCAGGTGCACCAAACCCTGCTGGGGTCTATGGTGCAGGTGGTGACCTGTCCGCGCTGTAATGGACGTGGTGAAATCATAGAAACCCCATGCCCTACCTGCAACGGCCGGGGTTTGGAGCGAAAGACCATTAGCAAGATGGTAACCATCCCTGCCGGGATCTCCAGCGGGGTTCAAATCCGTCTGGCCGGCGAAGGCAATCCCGGCTCCAATGGCGGGCCGCACGGTAACTTTTATCTTGAAATCGAAGTTGAAAATCACGAATTCTTCCGCCGCAGGAATGATGACATTCTATTGGATTTAGACATCAACATCGCCCAGGCGGTTTTGGGCGATATGATCAAAATTCCCACGCTCAACGGCGATGTAGAACTGCGCATCCCGCCGGGCACGCAACCCGGCAAAACCTTCAGGCTGCGTGACCAGGGTATTCCCCACCTGCGCGGATCAGGTCGGGGCGATGAGTTGGTCACAGTATCGGTTCAAATCCCCTCACGGCTGACAGATGAGCAGCGAAAACTGTTTGAATCACTCGCAAAAACCATGGATCCGGATATCAAAATCCAGCAGCAAAGTTTTTTTGAAAAATTGCGGGATGTTTTCGGAGGTTAACTTGCAAGAAAAAGCACACTGGGTCGAAGTCAAATTAGTTTCCGACGGTGAACTCGCTGAAGCCCTGGCAGAAGTGCTGGGGCGTTTTGTGTCCAATGGGATTGTGGTCGAAAGCGTGACCACCTACGACACCTATTTGCATGAGAACGTGCCCACAGGCGAGATTGCCGTCTCAGGCTACCTGACGGTAGATTCTCAGCTCGAAGACAAAAAGCGCAAACTCGAAGAAGCGCTCTGGCACATGTCACAAATTGCGCCCATCCCCCAAGCCACTTACACACTGATCCAGGATGAGAACTGGATGGCTGCCTGGAAAAAGCACTACACACCCATCAGCGTTGGTGAGAATATTCTGATTCTGCCTGCCTGGCATAAGCCAGAACCTGATGATGAGCGAGTCATCATCCGCATCAACCCGGCAATGGCATTTGGCACCGGCACTCACCCGACAACCCAGCTCTGCCTGAAGCTGTTGGATAGATACATCAAACCCAATCAGCATCTTTTCGATATCGGCTGCGGTTCTGGTATCCTCTCAATTGCAGCCCTCAAGATGGGCGCTCAACATGTGTTAGCCGTGGATGTCGACTCGGCGGCGATCACCTCAACCCTTGAGAACACGGCATTAAACAACATCGACCCGCAATTGATCGAAACCGGCATCGGCTCGGTGAATGAGATCCTCTCAGGTAAATTTGAGCACCAGCAAGCCCCCCTGGTGCTGGTCAACATACTTGCCACCGTGATCCTCAAACTCTTTGAGTTGGGTTTGGGGCAAACCGTCTCAGAGGGAGGAACACTTTTGCTCTCGGGCATCCTCGACTACCAAGAAGCGGACATCCTCAATGCAGCCCAAAACGCTGGTTTCACACGCATCGATCGACTACAGCAAGAGGACTGGGTTAGTTTGGCAATGGTGAAGCATGCAGAAAAATAAACAGAAGAATCTCAAGATTCTAATTACCTATTATGGCCTGCTGCAGTCCCTTCACCTGATCGCCCTGATCCGGGCAGGCATCCTGATGCTCTCAGGCACGCCATCCCCATTCCCCCTCCTGCCCCCGCCTGATGGTTGGGAGGTGCAAACCTTACCCTTCCTGTTCGGCTTAGGAGGCACAGACGTTGTCGGCATCATCCTGGGTATTCTGTTCGCTTATTGGGCAGTGGTCAAGGGCAATTATCAGCGCCTAACAGGTTTGATCTCGCTAACAATTTTTATCACAGGCGCCATCGTTTTTGGGGCGGGTACCTTCCCCAGCGGGGCGTGGGCAGCACACCCCATCGCTTACTGGAGCATGGTCATATTGTTTATCCCGGCCCCTATTTTGTATACCCTCATGCTCAAGCAAAAAGACATCACACAAGCATACACAACAAAGAAATGAGCCAAAAACCGTGAATTTTGAACACATCCGCTGCTTACTGATCGACCTCGATGATACGCTCTACCCACAGGACAATGGTTTATGGCAACTGATCCGTGACCGCATCCATCAATTCATGCTCGACCAGTTTCCCTTTTCTCACGATGAAGTCGAAGAACTCCGTCACCGGCTCTGGAAACAATACGGGACGACCTTGCGGGGATTGGTCACAGAATTCGACATTGACAGTGACGCCTATCTTGAATTCGTGCACGATATTCCACTCGGTGATTACCTGGCGCCAGACCCAGAACTAAACCAAATGCTGCAAGGTTTACCGCAGCGCAAGGTGATCTTCACCAATGCCAGCGCCCCTCATGCTGCCCGTGTGATGGAAGTATTGGGCGTAAGTGAGCAATTTGACCAGATCATAGATATTCTTGCCATTTCGCCTTACTGCAAACCACAACCTGAAGCCTTCCACAAAGCGCTGACGCTGATCAACGAACAGCCTCAAAATTGCCTGTTGGTGGATGATTCACCCGTGAACCTAAAAGCCGCACAAGCCCTGGGCATCACCACCGTCTCAATTGGCCATCATCGCCACAATGGCATCCCCCACATTGAGAATATCAAGCAATTAGCCGGGCTATTCCGCCTTTAATCCCAATTCCTTATTCAAATATAATCAAATTCCTTTTTAAATTAGATGCTTTTTAATGTACAATAAATACCATACTAATTTATTCCAACCAATTAAGATTTGGAGGTTAGCGATGGGTAAGAAAAAGGCAGAAAAGAAGGACAAGGTCGAAAAGAAAGACAAGAAAGAAAAGAAGCAAAAGAAGGACAAGAAGCAAAAGAAAGATAAGAAAAACAAGTCTAAAAAAGACGAGGAATCCATAGCTGCAAGCAACTCAGACGAAAACCCGCCGGATAACCCGGACTCCCAAGTAGAAACCCCCGCACCGACCGCCAAAACCCCCGACCACGCGACTGCCACCGAACCCCCCAAAAAACTGACAAATAAAGTCTACGAAAAAGAACTCCGCAGACTACAGGTTGAACTGGTCAAGCTTCAAGAATGGGTTAAAAAAGAGAAACTCAAAGTCGTAGTGATCTTCGAGGGGCGGGATGCCGCCGGCAAGGGCGGTGTGATCAAACGCATCATGCAATGTCTGAATCCCCGTTCTGCCCGTGTGGTCGCTTTGGGCGTACCCACCGAGCGCGAGAAAACCCAATGGTATTTCCAGCGCTATGTCCCTCACCTGCCTGCAGCAGGCGAAATGGTCCTCTTTGACCGCAGCTGGTATAACCGCGCAGGTGTCGAACGGGTGATGGGTTTTTGCACAGATGAGGAATACTGGGAATTCATGCGTACCTGCCCCGAATTTGAACGGATGTTGATCCGGTCCGGAATCATCCTGGTCAAATATTGGTTCTCAGTTAGCGATGAAGAACAGGAAAAACGGTTCATGGCACGGCTAGAGGATCGGACCAAACGCTGGAAGTTGAGCCCGATGGATGTTGAAGCCCGCAGCCGCTGGGTGGAATACTCAAAAGCCAAAGATGTCATGATGAAATATACCGACATCAAACAGGCGCCCTGGTATGTGGTCAATGCGGATGTCAAGAAAAAAGCCCGTCTGAATTGCATTTCCCACTTGCTCACCATGATCCCCTACGAAGACCTGACACCCGAAAAGATCGACCTTCCGCCGCGTCAGGAGAATGAGGGCTACGTCCGCCCGCCGTTTGAAGACCAAACCTTCGTACCAGAGATCTACTGATTAATATAAGCGGGAACGCCTTAATATTCTTTTCCAAACCCCATCTGGGTTAATTCATGATGTCTGCCCTAATTAAAAAACAGACCATTCAAGCCATCCACAGGCATACTGCGGATGTGTTTCCAAAAATACGCGCCATCCGGCGTGACCTTCACCAACATCCCGAACTTTCAGGGAGTGAAAACCGAACCGCCCAGCAGATTGCAGAAAACCTAAAGCATCTGGGTTTAGCTGTGCGCGCTAATGTCGGCGGGCATGGCATCGTTGCAGATTTGATCACTGACCCCGCTCTGCCAACTGTCGCCCTACGCGTGGACATGGACGCCCTCCCCATTCACGAGATCAACCACGTGCCCTATCGCTCAACCATCCCGGGCGTGATGCACGCTTGCGGGCATGATGTCCACAGCTCGGTCGGCATCGGTGTTGCGAATGTGCTTAGCAAGTTCGGTCGAGCCCTGCCAGGCAACGTGCGCTTTATCTTTCAACCCGAAGAAGAACAAATCACTGGTGCACTGCGCATGATCCGTGAAGGTGCACTGACCAACCCAACGCCCATCGCGATATTCGGCTTACACGTCGCCCCACTCCCTGCTGGCCAAATCGCCTGGAGTGATGGTTTGTTCTTGGCGGGTTTCGATCACTATCTCGCCACACTCAAACCACAATCCGGTATCAACCTCACACCATCTAACCTGGATACAGTTGCCAAACGCTGTGTTCGCGCAATCGTGCAATTCAACCAATGGCAATTGCCAGAAACCTGGCAGGCGATGCAGACCTTTTGGAAATGGATGCAGACAGGCCCCCACGAACTGCGGCATTTCATCATTTATGATGCCTCGATGAACAATGAAGACCCTGAAATGTGGCACGGTCAATTTGGGATCGGGGTCAAAGCCGCCACCTCAAACCTGCGCCTGGCCGCACTTGGGCGGATTAAGGCCAGCCTGAATGCCATCTGCCAGGCGACCCACACCCAATATCACCTTGAGCATGTCGGAACGATGCCCGATATGATCAATAACACACCCCTCGTCCGCAGCACCTTTCCAGCGCTGAGCAGTACATTTGACCCGCAGCAATTACTTCACCTCAGGGCTGCCTTCCCCTTTAACTGTGAGGATTTCGCTTACTATACGAAATATATTCCGGGTGCGATGTTCTGGCTGGGGGCAGCCGACCCCCAAAATGGCAAATATTCCCTGCTGCACACACCCGATTTTGATGTGGATGAAGATTGCATCGCGACTGGCACAACCGCTGTATCCGTCCTGCTTTACGAAGCGCTTCTGCAAGAACGTAAATAACCCCCCTCGCTATACATTCATATCAATTATTAATAATTGTGTGGTAACCTTCATAAAATTACTAGAAACACAAGATAACCTACGGTAACAAATTCCTGTGTTGAGTAAAATAAATTAATTGTGTCAGTGATTGAGAATGAATTTAGGAGTGAATATGGAAAACAAATCCATCCGAACATGCTTAACGATCGGGATCAGCATCATCATTCTGATTGTTGTCTTTTTTGCGGGAGCAGGCACAGGCTATTTTGTCCCCCGCTTATTGGGCATTGGCAATACCACTGTCTCGGGCCCCATTGAGTGCCCGCCCTGCCCCGAAGAAAGTTTTTTACCAGCCGATCCCGAAACCCAAACGGAATCGGAAACCCCTGCACAACCAACGGATACACCCCAATTTATCGCTGTTGACCCCCAAGAAAGCACACCTCAAGAACTAGAGGATCTGTTCGACCCCTTCTGGGAAACATGGTCAATCGTCCACGATGAATATGTGGACCAACCCGTGGACGACCTGGCATTGATGCGCGGCGCGATTGAAGGCATGTTGGGTGCACTGGGTGATCAGCACACTTCCTATATGTCCCCGGAAGAATTTACTCAGGCGAATGAATCGCTTGAAGGGGAATATGAGGGCATCGGCGCCTGGGTGGATATCACAGGCGACTTCGTGCAGATTATCAGCCCCATGCGCGGTTCACCAGCAGCAGAAGCCGGATTACAGCCCAACGATCAGGTGATCGGTGTGGATGGCGAGGATATGACCGGTATCCCGGGCGATCTGGTGCTTCAACGTATTCTCGGTCCCGCCGGCTCGGATGTCACACTGACCATCAGACGCGGTGAGGAGATATTTGATGTCACCATCACACGCGCGGCCATTGTCGTCCCCACAGTTGAATTTGAGCTGCTGGAGGAAAATATCGCTTATGTTGCCCTGGCAACCTATGGTGACAATACCACCGAGCAATTGCAGGAAGCTCTGGTTGACCTCCTCAAGCAAAACCCGGATGGTTTGATCCTCGACTTGCGGAACAATGGCGGCGGTTATCTGACCACAGCTATCGAGGTTGTCTCTGAGTTCATCCGCGAAGGTGTTGTGATGTATGAGCAATATGGTGACGGTCAAACCTATGCCTATGAAGCTATCCCGGGCGGTCTGGCGACCAAGATCCCTCTGGTTGTGCTGGTCAACGAAGGCACAGCTTCTGCTTCGGAAATCACTGCCGGCGCCATTCAAGATCTTGAACGCGGCGTTTTGGTGGGTGTGACCACCTACGGCAAAGGTTCAGTGCAGAGCTGGATCGAACTCAAAGATAATGCTGGCGGTGTGCGCGTGACGATCGCCCGTTGGCTGACACCGGACGGCCGCCAAATCAGTGAAGAAGGTCTGACTCCCGAGTTCATCGTAGAGATGACCGAAGATGATTACATCAACGGCGACGACCCCCAACTTGAAAAGGCCATCGAAGTTTTACAAGATATGATTCAGTAATTCAAGAGAGGTTGATGAAAGATGTTCTTCTTCCCGACATTCAATATCAATTACCTGCTTTATATGCTGCCGGCGATCTTGTTGAGCCTTGGCGTTCAACTGTATGTCAATGCCAGCTTTTCTCGTTGGAGCCAGGTACGGAATAATTCCGGAATGACCGGCGTGCAGGTTGCCCAACGATTATCAGAAAGCATGCGTTTGTATGACCTCAAGCTACAGAGCACCCCGGGACGCCTGACCGACCATTACGACCCGCGCAACAACGTGCTCAGCCTGTCACGAGATATCGCCCAGGGCTCTACTGTGGCCTCGATGGCCATCACAGCCCACGAATTAGGCCATGCCCAGCAAGACCAGCAGGAATACCTTCTGATGCGCATCCGCTCTGCAATGGTGCCTGTGGTCAATATCGGCACATCGGTCGGGTGGATCTTCATCTTGATTGGCTTACTCCTGCAGATCAGCGGCCTGGCATGGATCGGCGTGATCGCATTCTCTGCCGGCGCAATCTTCTCCATCGCGACCTTGCCGGTGGAACTGAATGCCTCGCGCAGAGCACGGGAATTACTCGAATCGAACGGGTTGATCACCACAGAGCAAGAACGGCGCGGGGTCAATCAGGTGTTGAACGCCGCTGCGCTGACCTATGTGGCAGCAATCGCTTCATCGGTGATGCAGCTCTTATATTTTGCTTCCCTGGCAGGCGGCACCTCCCGCCGCAGAGGATAATCACCGAATTCTAAAACACAAAAGCGCCTCAGCATTGAGGCGCTTTTTAGTGTCTAAATAAGTCCCGTTTATTCAGCGGGTTTTTTCTTCAATAACAAACGTCCAAAGGTCAACACAGCCAGTAAGATTGCAGCACCCAGCGCTGTGAGGGCGACAACTGGTGTTTCACCGTGCTTGATCCAGATCCCGATAAAGGCCCACACCAGCACCAGGGGGTAAGCGACTTCTTTGCGTAAAAAGATCATCAGCACGCCCAACAACGTAGCGACAGCCAGCATGATCACAGTCCAAACAGGTGCGTTCAGAGGTGCCCCGCGCCAGCCAATGAAGTAAAGCGCCTGCGAAATGTTTGCAACCACTGCTACGGTTGCCCAACCAAGATAAATCGAGAAGGGTGTTGCCACCAGCAGTTTCTCAATCAACGGGCGCTGGGTCTTCCCACTCCCCAATCGCAAGTAGATCGCCAGCAAACTGATCAAAAGGCCGATGATCGGCACCAGAGTCATCACAAATTGCTGGTAATGCCACAAAAAGATCCACAAGGTGTTGAAGATATTTGATGCAACAAACCAGGTGGTGATATTGTCGACATCCGGATTGGCTTTACCTTTAGGTGTCACGCTGTAGATCGCAAAGCCGATCAGTGCCAGGTAAATCAACCCCCAAATTGAAAAGACATAACCCGCCGGCACAAACAAGATCGGAAATTGATCAGAGACTTCACCAGTGGTCAATCCATTAATCGGGAGCGTGTTAGCAAGCCCATTGACGATCAGGGTGAGAGCCAAGCTCGCAAATATTAAAAATCGTTTTGTTTTCATGTTTTCTCCTTAATGTTGTTATGATTACTCTTTCATTATAAACGAACAACAATGAATGATAAAAAGTTGTACAATCTTAACCGGTATTGAAATGCAATCACACTTTATTCTTACGCATTGATATTTTACATTGCTACTTCCATCCAAGACTTGTTCAGGGCTTGCAAGCCAACCTGATTTTCAATATAATCCTTATCTGCTCGCAAATTACATCCTTAGACGCATGCAGCGGAAATCAGCAATTCCCTTTATAATTTAGGACAGAAAGGAGTGTCCAATTGAATCATAAAAATACGATTTTAACGATATCTCTGTTTATCCTGCTATCCATCAGCCTGGCCGCGTGCGCCACTTCGGCAGACGCCCCCGCACAGACGATTGAACGCTACCATCAAGCGCTGGTTGACAAGAACGAAGAACAGATGGTTAACCTTTCCTGTGCCGATTGGGAGTTCATGGCCATGCTCGAACTGGACAGCTTCGTGAGTGTCGAAACAACCCTAGTCGATGCCGCTTGCCAAACCGTCAACCAGGAGGGCGATCGGGCTTATGTCACCTGCGAGGGGGCTATCTCCGCCTCTTATGACGGCGAGGCTCGTGAATTTCCGCTTTCCGGACAGACCTATCTCGTCATCCAGGAAGCCGGCGAATGGCGCATGTGCGGCTATGAATAAGGTTGTTGCCTAATGCGCTGGTTCAAAAAACACATCTTTACAAGAGAAAATCTCTGGGCGCTGCTGCTCTGTTTACTGATCACCTTGTTGGTGATTTTCAGTGCTGAACGCACACCGCTCTGGATCTATCAGGGTTTCTAAATGTCATTAATCAACATCCTGATCCTGATTGTTAGCGCCCTCCTACTGCGTTTTGCTTTCCCAGGCAAATTGCGCCGATGGGCTCTGCTGGTTGTGTCCATACTCGCAATCTTCTGGCTGCAGCCTGCCCTTCCCATCCGCAATATGGATTTTTGGTTCCCGCTTGCCACCCTCGGGCTGATTCTGCTGAGTTGGGCGCTCACAGCGGACAGCGATCAACTAAAACAAAAAAGGAACTGGTTGGCTGTAGGATTGACTCTTGCCGTGGTACTGATCATTTCCCTGACACGTTTCATCAGCTTTGAGGGGCTGATCACCGCCACCCGACCCCCGCAGATTCACCAAATCATCATCGCACTGGTTGTCTTTATAAGTGCCGCTTACCTGCTCACACGGTATGCCAAACCCACGGAAACTGCCCTCAGCCTGGGTATTTTGGCATTGCTGCTGATTTTCCTTGTGCTAAAAACCCCGATTTTGTCATTGTATTCGAGTATGGGACTTCGCCGCCTGATGGCGCAAGACCCTGCCCTAGCGCAATCAACCGACCTGGGTTGGTTAGGGTTTTCTTATGTAGCCTTCCGGCTGATTCACACCTTGATCGACCGCATGATGGGGCGTCTGAAGGACATCCAGCTTGATGAATACCTGGTTTATACGATCTTCTTCCCGGCATTCATCGCCGGCCCGCTTGACCGCCTGCAGCGTTTTCGCAAAGACCTCGACTCGCCCACCCCGCTCAACGCCCAGGAGGTTGTAAAGGCAGGTAAACGCCTGGCAATCGGTCTTTTCCGTAAGTTCATCCTGGCTGATTCCCTGGCGATCATTGCCATCTCTGCCTCAAATACCAGCCAGGTGAATTCGGCGGGGTGGTTGTGGCTGATGCTGTTTGCCTATTCATTACAACTATTCTTTGATTTTGCAGGATACACCGATATTGCCATCGGCGCCGGGCTGTTTTTAGGGTTTACGCTGCCAGAGAACTTCAACCGCCCTTACCGGCAGCCGAACCTGAGCCTATTTTGGAATAACTGGCACATGACCCTCACCCAATGGTTTCGCGGGTATTACTTTAACCCGGTCACCCGGAGTTTACGTCGGGATGGGAAGCTTTCTGCACCAATGATCATCCTGTTTACCCAAATCAGTACCATGTTGATCATCGGACTATGGCACGGCGTCACCCGCAGTTACCTGGTCTGGGGTGCATGGCATGGTTTAGGGCTCTTCATCCACAACCGCTGGAGCGCGTTTGCCAGCCCAAAGGTAGCTGCCCTCACACAGTCCAAACCCTGGCTCGGCAATCTCTTCCAGATCAGCGGTATTTTATTTACTTTCCTGTTTGTCAGTTTAGGCTGGATCTGGTTCTCGATGCCGACTGTGGGGTTAGGCTGGCAAACCTTCACCAGGTTGTTCAGGTTGGGAGGTTAAGCGTTTTGCTGCCTGCATTGAGTAAAACCCCTCTATTGTTATTATTAGGTTTGATCCTGGTTTTGGCTGCCTGCACGCCAACGCCTCCAACATCCACCATCAATACACCAGCGCAGAGTACGAATACCCCAGAATCCGCCCAACCCACAAAAAGCCCATCCTCAACTCGTGTGACCGCCACCAAATCAAAGGAAAACAACCCGGAAGTGCAGACACCAACAGCCTACCAAACACCCACCCCAACACCAGACTTGCGTCTCAGGCCGGAGCTGTGGCAAAATTGGCCCATTATTCCGGACCTCAGCCCTCAAATGGCAGAGGTCTATCAACTGGGGAAAGAATTAGGCCGTGACCCGAAAGTCTTTTCTGTGATTGGCGACTGCCAGAGCTCTCCGACCTACTTCCTCAGCATCTATGACGAGGGGCGTTATACCTTACCCGAAGGGCAGGAAGCGCTCGAAGAGACCATCACCTGGTTTGCGGGTTCGTATGCCCACCGCAGTATCACCGTCAAAAACGGGATGACCGCCCCCGGCGCCCTCAACCCGCGTTGGGTGGAACCTGAATTATGCGAAACAAACGAGAATCCCGTGGAATGTGAGATCCGGGTCAGCAACCCCTCGCTGATGTTGATCAGCCTGGGCACCAACTGGAATCCCGCATCCACGCAAGAGGAATATGTCGCCTACCTCACGCAGATCGTCGAAATTTTGCTTGAAAACGGCGTTATTCCGGTACTCTCTACCAAAGCAGACAATGTCGAAGGGGATTACAGCCGAAACCTGGCGATGGTGCAGGTCGCTTTTGACTATCACCTCCCACTGTGGAATTTTTGGGCAGCGGTCAAAGACCTGCCAAACATGGGGTTGGATGATACACGTGAGGATGTTTATCTCAACTATCGAGGTTGGGACGTCCGCAATTATTCCGCCCTGGTGCTGCTCGATCACCTTCGCACCCAGCTTGCTGATATCGAAGAATAGAGTTCGTAAATCCAATGATAACTGAAGAACAAGCACACGAAAACCAACAAACCAGCAAATTTATCTGCAACGTCCTCATCAAGGGCGTCTTGCTGTTCATAATCCTCAATTTTATGACCGCGCTGATACCCGCCGGGAGCAGTTTGGGGCGTCTATCCCTGTATAACCATGTCCTGCCGGGCCGGGTCCGGCTGCCCTTTGGCGAAAATCCCCAGCAAGCCTACAACCTGAGCCTCTACGACCTTGAAGTGATGTTTGCCAGCCACGAGATTGAAGCCGGACCCAAACCCGATAATGAGTTCCGGATCATCTTGATCGGCGATAGTGCTGCCTGGGGCATTTTACTTGAACCGCAGAATACACTGGCTGGCCTGATCAACCGGGACGACCTGAAAACTGCAGATGGCAAAGCGGTGCGTGCCTACAACCTGGCTTATCCCTCCATGTCGTTACTCAAAGACCTGATCATCTTAGAAAAAGCCCTTACCTATCAACCTGATCTGATCATATGGCCGGTGACGCTTCAATCGTTTCCGAACAAGGTCCAAATCGAAACACCTCTGGTTGCCAACAACCCAAACCGGGCAAAGTCGCTGATCGAGGCCTACGACCTGCCACTGAACCCTGAAAGCGATGATTTTGTTCTGCCCACCTTTTGGGATAAAACCTTGATCGGACGCCGGAGGGCCATCCTGGATGCAATTCAATTGCAGCTTTATGGTGTGTTATGGGCGGCCACCGGCATTGATCAAACATACCCTGAAGACTACACCCCTGCGCAGCTTGATTTCGAAAAAGATGATTCTTTTGTGGGTTGGTATACCGGGGCTTTACCGCTCAACCAGTTGGCAACAAATATCCTCAAAGCGGGGGTTGAAATGGCAGGGGAGGTACCGGTGCTGGTTGTAAACGAACCCATCCTGATCAGCAATGGAGAAAACAGCGATATCAGATATAACTTCTTTTATCCGCGCTGGGCTTATGATCAATATCGTTTGAACTTGGTAGAACGGTCGGTGTATGCCGCCTGGTCCTATGTGGATCTGTGGGATATCATCCCACCGGAGGAATTCACCAATTCAGCCGTCCACCTTACACCAGAAGGTTCTCTCATCTACTATCAAGCTTTAAAGCCCACATTGGCGAGATTGATTAACCAATAAGTGGTAAAATAACGCCGATAACTGAACAGAACCATTGCAAGGAGAAACTGATTTAATGAAAGATGAAATTATCGCAAAAACCACCGCTTACCTGCAGCAAGAAATCCTGCAGCAACCAAACCGCGCCATTGCAACGGATGAACCCTTGATCTCCAGCGGGTTGATCGATTCCTTCAGCCTGGTAGATGTCGCACTTTTTGTTGAAGAAAATTTCGATGTGGTCATCGATGACACCGAACTGAACGCCGAAACCTTCGACACCCTTGAAGAACTGGCTGATCTGATCATTAAACGTCAGGGCTGAAGGATGCAGACCCTTCATCACATTTTAAAATCAAATTATGCAAACAAACCAGACCAGGTTGCAATTCACTTACAGCACGCCGGTCAGGAAGATTTACCCATCACCTACCGTGACCTGCTCCACCGTGCCGTCGGCACGCAACAAGCGCTTGAAAACCAGGGTATCAAACCAGGTGAAGTTGTTCTGCTGATCCTCCAACATAGTGAAGATCTGATCTATTCCTATTTCGGCATCATCCTGCATGGGGCAATCCCATCCATCATGCCCTATCTGACTGAAAAATTGCAGCCAGACCGTTACCGGGCTGACCTTTCTGCACTGATTGATGTGACCCAACCCGCCGCCATTATCACCTTTGCAGATTTTGAGAGTGAAGTCCGCTCTGCACTTAAAACAGGCGATTCGGTTCGAACGGTGATCATCGCCGAGGATATCGGCAAAACCGGTCGGCCAAGTTTTGACCTCAACCGCCGGCAACCGGAAGATGTGGTGCTTTTACAGCATTCCTCTGGGACGACGGGCTTGCAGAAAGGCGTTGCACTTTCACACCAATCGGTCCTAAACCAGATCACATCTTACGCAGATGTTTTACATATCAATTCAGAAGATGTGGTGGTGAGCTGGCTTCCGCTTTATCACGATATGGGGCTGATTGCAGGTTTCCTCATGCCGCTGCTTTACGGCCTCCCCCTTGTTTTGATGTCGCCCTTCGACTGGGTACGTGCCCCTTATCGGTTGATGCAAGCCGTAAGTAAATACAAAGGTACGTTGGTGTGGTTGCCCAATTTTGCCTACAACTTCTGCGCTACAAAAATCCGCCCCCGTCACATGGAGGGTGTAGATCTCAGCACATGGCGGGCAGTCATCAATTGTTCTGAACCCATGCGCCACGAGAGCCATCAGCTCTTTTTAGAGACTTTTCAGCCTTATGGCTTTAAAGAAAGCGCATTAGCAACAAGCTATGCCATGGCTGAAAATACATTCGCTGTCACCCAGGGCGGCATTGATCGCCCGGTAACTATCGACCCTATTGATCGGGAATCCCTCCAGGTGGAGCGGATTGCCCAACCGGCGATGGAGAACCGCCCATCTATCAATATGGTATCAGCAGGTCCGCCCATTCCTAACACTGAAGTTAAAGTGATTGATGCAGAAGGCACAACCTTGCCAGACCGGCATATCGGTGAGATCACGCTGCGATCGAACTGTATGCTGACCGCCTATTACCACCGCCCAAATGTCACCCAGCAAAGCTTTTTAGATGGCTGGTATTTAACTGGTGATTTTGGATATATGCTGAACGGCGAAGTTTACATTACAGGACGCAAAAAGGACCTGATCATCGTCGGCGGAAAGAACATTTACCCGCAAGACCTGGAGCGCCTTGCCATGACGGTACCCGGCGTCCATCCGGGGCGTGTCGTTGCTTTTGGTATCTTCTCACAACGTGCTGGCACAGAACAGGTGGTGATTGTGGCAGAAGTAGATGACACCGAACCTGAGGAAAAACAGCGCATAGCGGACGACATCCGCCAAACCGTCACCCAGGGGTCGGCTGTGGCACTCAGGCATGTTCACCTGGTTGGTGAAAGCTGGATCATTAAAACGAGTTCCGGTAAAACCGCCCGCCTGGCAAACCGCGACAAGTTCATTCAAGAAACAGGCTATACCCTCGATTAAATAAACAACCCCCAGCAGGTCTCACCCTCCTGGGGGTTTATTTTTTATCTCTTGATCAAGGTTCCATGATATAGAAATTATCAAACCCAATTTTTGCCCTGGGATTATCCCAGCTTTCAACCGTTAACCCAACCAGCCCTGGGACGTAATTAGGATCAGTGATTTCTGCCAGCAGGGTATCCTCGAGTGCCAATGCCAGAACGTCAGGTCCGCAATAAGCGCCAATCAAATAGGGCCCACCCGCCGCGATCTGGTCTGAATAAGTCCACTCGACCAGAGAAACATATTTATCATCTTCATATTTCCAGATCGAATAATAGCCATCTTCGCTGATCTCAAGCATGGTGAAGTTGTCACTATCCACAAAACCGCATACAAAACCAAAATTGCTGTCACCAGCAGGTTCAATCACTTCAACATCCGCCACCATCACCAGGCTGTCATAGCTATCAGGCAGCACAGACCACAGCACCATCCCCTCCACATACACATCAAACACGAGCATCCCATCCGTAATATTGACAGTCCCTTCGGGTTCATCGAAGAGGTTCCAGCCATTGCTGTTGTCCGAAAAATCCTCAACAAACATCATATCCCCTTCGGGTTCGAATTCTTCTTGAGCCCGGTTATCGATCGTTTCATCGATCGAAATCTCACCTGCAATCGCCGCTTCGATCATCGGCTGGGCAAGTTTGATCGGCCTGAGTGCATTGATGAACCCGCCTGTCGGGACGCAATTATCACTTTCATCCACAAACCCATCACGGTTTGTATCCGCCAGAGGTCGGCAATCGACGATCATGTTGCCGATATCTCCCGATCCGACCTGGGTAGGAATACCAATCAGCTCGCCCTGGGGTGTTGCTGCCAGTCCCCCGCTATTGCCGCCCGCAATCGTCGCCGATGTTTTAATAAATGCCCGGTTCCCATACGGCGCTTCAGACGTAAACCCGCTGACCTCGCCCCGTGTCAACGTTATGGTCGCACCGCCAATACCCGGGTAACCCATGATGACAATTTGATCCCCAAGGGAGAGTAAATCCGAATCGCCAATTACCACTGGCTCAATCCCATAAGAACCGAAATCTGCTGGACCGCCGTCAAGGTCTGAACGCACCTTGATCACTGCTAAGTCCAAATTGGCATCCGCCTGCATCACGTCGGCATAAAATCGCTCCTCAGGCGGTTGGTCCTGGGCGGTGGTGATCGCCACGACTAAATCTAAAACTTCATAATAACGGTCTGAAAGGATGACGTGGGCGTTGGTCAGGATCAATCCATCCTCAGAAACAACCGTGCCTGAACCCGTCCAGCCTTCCACTACCTGTCCATTTACCTCAACCAGTGTAATGATTTGCACCACAGATCGGTAAGGGATCACTTCACTCAATTCTGTCACCGGGCTCGTGTCGGTTGCAACAGCAACCTCGCTCTCGATGATTGAAATATTGATGGATTGCGTAAACACTGATCCTCCAGCTCGCACTTCAATCGTGCCGCTGATCTCACCTGCCTGCCGGGCGGTGAAGTTAAATTGTATTATCTCTTCACCTGTTGGTGCGATCATCAGGTCATAACCGTAACTTGCATTACCTTCTACCTCATCCACTGTTAGCGCTTCCGGCGATTTGTTGTTTAACTCAGCACTCACCAACAGCGTGCTGGGCAGCAGTATTTCAGTTACGGTCACATTCTTGGTGCCAACATTACTCATTGAAACTTCAAATGAAAAATCATCACCGACTTCCACAGCCGAATTGGGTCCGGTCACTGCCACATTGAGTTCAGGTTCTGCACCGCTGAAAAAGGAAAATATCCCCGAGATACTGCCAAAAACCAGCAAACCAACCACGCACAGCATCACCAATGCCGCTACGCCGCATCCAATCAGCCACGCGGTGCGTCGTTTGGACGAGTTTGGTTGTAATTGTGGGTCGGCTTGCGGTGTGTAATCATCATAAGACATGGTTGGCCTCTTGTCGTTAAGTTTATTTCATTGAGATGCTTTATTATAAGACAATTCTGGTCAAGAATCATCTGCCGTGCATAACCTCACTGCGCCCTTTTATTCCTCCCAATGCATGCGCATTATTGTAACGCTGAGCAGAATGAAGAATCCTGCAACTTTTCAATCATTTTCCCGTATACTTAAATGTGAATCACTATTACATAAAAGGAAAGACAAACATGAAAAATAAAAGGCTATCCATTCTTACGATATTAATTCTATTAACATTTTCGCTTAGCGCATGCAATCTCCCGTTTTTCGATGTCGTACGCGGTTCCGGCGTTCTCGCCACTGAGACCCGCTCTGTCGACGGATTCGATCAAATCGAAATCGATGGCATTGGGCAACTGCGCATCACCCAGGGAGCATCTGAAACTCTCGAAATAACGGCTGAGGATAATATCCTGAAAGAAATCACCTCCGATGTAGTGGGAGACAAACTGGTGCTTGGTTTTCGCGATCAGCCCTGGCGGACGAGCGTTATCCCCACCCGCGGGATCGTCTATGATTTGACACTCACAGACCTGAGAGCCATCATACTCAATGGCGCAGGTGAAATTGAGGCTGCCGCCCTGGAAACGTCCTCGCTGGTATTGGAGATCAACGGCACCGGGAAGATCAACATCGAAGATCTAACTGCAGAAACCCTGATGGTCGAGGTGTCCGGTGCTGCCACAATCCTCATTGGTGGGCAGGTCAACTCGCAAACCATTAATATTGACGGCACCGCCAATTACAACGCCGATGAGCTGCAAACGGACCGAACAGACATTGAAATCAATGGTTTGGGCACAGCCACTGTTTGGTCGTCCGAAAGCCTGGATATCAAAATCGATGGCGGCGGTACACTCAACTATTATGGTTCGCCTATCATCTCCCAGGATGTTAACGGCCTCGGCAACATCAAGAGCCTTGGTGAAAAGTAAACTCACCGGTTCATTCTAAAACTTTTTAGAATATCAAATAAATTATCTACTTGTTTATAAAGAAGGAGTCATCTCATGAATCGAAATCGTAGATCAAGCATTGTCAGTGGGATCATCCTGATCCTCTTAGGCTTGCTTTTCCTTGCCAATGAAATCTTCCCTGAGCTATTCTCATTTTGGGAATGGCCGGTTCTGATCATCGGCATGGGCTTTGTCTTCTTGCTGTGGGCGATCCTGTCAGGGATCGGCGGTTTGGCTGTCCCAGCCGCCATCATTGGCGGAATCGGCGGCATTTTCTATTACCAAAATATGACCGGGAACTGGGAAAGTTGGTCATATATTTGGTCACTGATCCCCGGGTTTGTCGGGGTGGGCATCATTCTCAGCGGGATTATTGATCGGAATCTAAAGGAAGCCCTGAGCGGCGGTTTGACCATGATCATAATCAGCGCCGTATTGTTCTTTGCCTTTGGCACAGCATTCGGTGTCGAAAATGGCTTTTTCCAATATTGGCCAATATTGCTGATCGCCCTGGGATTAATCTCATTGGTGCGGGTGCTCTTCTCAAACAAACATAAAGGGGCTTAGACGTTGGTTTTCATAACGATCAATTAACACTAAAAGACATCCCGGTTGGGATGTCTTTGTGTTTTCGTCTCTTATAGGGGTTAATCCACCTGGTGCCAGGCGGCTTTGACCCTGTCGTAGGTATCCGTCAATGACTCAGGCAAGACCCTGGTGTTACCCACGCTCGCCATAAAATTTGTATCCCCCGCCCAACGCGGAACAATATGCATATGCAAATGTTCTTCAATCCCAGCGCCTGCCATCTTGCCCAAGTTCAGCCCAACATTAAAACCGTCCGGCGAATAAACCGACTGCAGCACCGCCACCGCTTTACTGGTCAGTGCCATCATTTCATCCCTTGTAACATCATCTAATGCCTGCAAGTTAGCCTGGTGTGTAAATGGAACGCACATCACATGGCCGCTGGTGTAGGGATAGCGGTTGAGGATCATAAAAACCCTCTCACCTCTGAAAAACACAAGATGCGCTGCATCATCAGATGGCTCTGCTGCTTGGCAAAAAATGCAGCCTTGTTCGTTATGTTCTTCCTGAATGTATTTCATTCGCCAGGGTGTCCAGATATGGTCCAATGGTTCAATCCTTATCTACTTAATCATTGCTTACAAGGTAAGATTAATTGTATCAGAAAAACAAACCGGCAATTATTTGTTATACTTAGGCGTGGCATTTTTCCAAGCGCCAAGACTGAAAAACCAAGATCATGACAGAACAATTTTCGTTTTTTCAACCGACAAATGTCCTTTCCGTCAGCCAGGTCAACAGCTATCTCAGGCAATTGCTTGAAAGCGACGAAATCCTGCAAGATATCTGGGTAGAAGGGGAGATCTCTAACTTCGCGCGTCCCGCTTCCGGTCATCTGTACTTCACACTCAAAGACAGCCAGTCTGCTATCCGCTGTGTGATGTGGCGTAATGCCGCTGACCGCCTGAACTTCAATCCGCGGGATGGCTTAGCTGTCCAGGCACATGGCAGTATGAGTGTCTATGAGGTGTCAGGCCAGGTTCAGCTTTACATTGACACGCTCAAACCAGCCGGCGAAGGTGCCCTTTACCAGGAATTTTTACGTCTCAAAGCCAAACTGGAAGCAGAGGGGCTTTTTGACGAGGCAGAAAAACAGCCCACGCCTGAACTGCCCCGTGTGATCGGCATCATCACCTCGCCGACAGGTGCAGCCCTGCAAGATATGCTCAACACGCTCCGCCGGCGATACCCGATCGCAGAAGTGGTCATTGCGCCAACGCAAGTACAGGGGATTGATGCACCGCCAGGCATTGTTGCCGCCTTTCAACGCCTGATTGCTGAAGTCCATCCGGATGTGATCTTAATCGGCCGCGGTGGCGGGTCCATTGAAGACCTGTGGGCGTTCAACGATGAAATGGTTGTGCGAGCCGTCGCTGAGTCACCCATACCCGTTATCTCTGGTGTGGGGCATGAAACCGATTTCACTCTGACGGATTTCGCTGCAGATCTGCGCGCCCCCACCCCCACGGCAGCCGCAGAAGTCGCAGCGCCTGACCGTGCAGAATTGTTGGCCATTGTGATGGAAGCTGCAAACCAACATACTTCCATCATCACCGAGAGACTATCTGACCTTAAGTATGAGCATAGCCAGATGACCAATCAACTGGCACGACTTTCACCCTCACACCAAATAGATACCTATCGCCAGCGCCTGGACGAGGTCAGCGCACGGCTCTTAAGAGCAGCCGATACTCAAATGGAACGAAAAAACTTACAGCTCGAGAACCTGCAACAGTCATTGCAAAGCCTGAGCCCGAAGGCAGTTCTTCAGCGCGGTTATGCAATCGTAACCCGTCAATCCGATGGAACCATCATAAAAAATGCCGGGCAGGTTTCACCCCAAGACACGGTTGATATTCAACTCAGCCAGGGGATGCTGACAGCCCAAATCTTACAATCAAAACAGGAGAAAGACCATGACGGACAAGATTAACCTGGATGAAATCCAAAACATGGATTTTGAAACAGCCTTCACAGCGCTCCAATCTAATGTAGCAGAACTTGAAAGCGCAGACCTACCGCTTGAACAAGCCCTGGAACGGTATGAACGCGGCCAGGCACTGGCGAAACGCTGCGCCAAACTGCTTGAAGAAGCCGAATTGAGAGTGCGCCAATTGTCGATGGGCACAACCCAACCCCTTGAAATGGAAGATTGATCACATGCCATTTTCTGGAATCTTTAAAAACCCTGTCTTCATCGCCTGCATCATCTCATCCCTGATGGCACAGCTCTTAAAATTGCCTCTCGAATACCTGCGCACTAAGGAATGGGATTGGTCGCTACTTTTTGGGACTGGCGGGATGCCCAGCTCGCACTCGGCAGTGGTCACAGCAGCAGCAGCTGGCGTGGGTCACTACGCGGGTTTCGATACACCGCTCTTTGGGTTAGCCTTTGCTATTGCCATGGTGGTGGTCTACGATGCTACCAACATCCGCCGTCAGGCAGGTTTCCACGCACAGCAGATCAATCGCATCATCAAAGAAATTTTAATTGAACGGGTCAAACCTGCAGAAGAATTCCAGGAGTTGCGTGAGGTTTTAGGTCACTCACCGGCAGAGGCGGTGGGGGGGATTGTTCTTGGGATACTTGTCAATCTTGTCATCTGGCAAATATGGTGATAAAAATCTTGTCCCCTTATTAGTAATTTAAAAGCACTGCATGATGGGTGTTTCTTACACTTCAAGTCGGCGGATGCGTTTTTGCAACCAGATTGCCGCCTCAGGCTGGAAACGGCGGACAATCAACATGGAACAATCCACTTCCTCGATTAAAATATCCGCCAGTGCACCGAACAGGTAATGGTGTGAAAAAACTTCACTGCCTGCACCCAGGATCATCAAATCATAACTATTTTCTTTCACTTCTTTATATATCCCCTGGCTTGCAGATGGCGCAGTTCTAACCTTCAATTCCATCCAGGGCGGCATCCCGCCAAGATTTTCTTCAATAATTTCCTGGATCAACAAACTTGTGTCCTCTTTCTGCTCCGAATCCAGATCTTCAGGCATCAAATGCAAGGCTGTTACTCGCACATCCGGCTGGTAAGCTAACGCATTCGCCAGACGCAGGATCAAGGGCGTATTCGGACCGCCAGTTATTGGCAGGAATATCTTATTTAACCCATTGATACCGCGATTACGAAAGACCACCACATCTTTTCGAGCATTGACCATCACTTCTTTGATAATGTTATGCGGGATCTTTAACTTCGTATCTAAGCTCGGCCAGCCAAGCATTAACAACTGCACCGGGTTTGGCGATCGCAGTTCTTGATAAATGGCTGATTCGACATTCTTGGCCACTTTAGTCTTCGTTGAGATTGCGACATTTCTTTTCAGGGCAATGGGGGCTGTGATTTCCAAAAGCTTATTGCGATCACTCTTGCTCTTTTGAATTAAGTTCAGGACTTCCTTTTCAGAGGGAATTGCAGGAACTTTTATCACCGAAAGCAGGCTGATGCTGGTATCTTCCTGATGTTCTGCCAGGCGTGATGCTAATTCCACCAAGCCTACTGCCGTCTTGGGGTTAATTGCTGCTAACAGCAGACGACCACCGCCAATGGACTCCTCGAGCCGCGCCTTCACAAGCGCTTTATGTTTGAAATAGACAGAGACAATATAGGTGACAGATAAAACTAAAATCACCCCGCCCAGAAACAACAGCGCCTGTGGATTGGCAAAAACCACGATCAATAAACCACTTGCTGCTGCCAGATAAGCAGTCAACGGAAATAAGGGAACTTTAAAGGGCCGCTCAAGATTTGGATATTTATTCCGCAGTCTGACCATGGCCAGCGATGCCCAGAATAACACGAACATATAACCGGCAGAAGATATAAAGGATAGAAAATCAACCAATCCAATGATCGTGATCAAGCCGCTGATCACCACAACAAACAGAATTGAAACATAGGGCGTCCGCCACCGGCTCAAACGCGCAAAACTGCGCGGCCAGACTTGGTCTCGGCTGAGGGTAAATGTTTCGCGTGTTGCAGAAAGCATGGCAGAATTCACCGAAGTCAGGGTCGCGACAATACCCGCGGCTGCCATCAGCGGGACGCCCAAACGAGGCCAGAAGACGCTGGCAGCATCGGTCAATGCCGTTTCAGACCCCGCCAGAGCCGTGTAGGGGATCACGCCGATCGTAACCAGCGAAACAAGCGTATAGATCAATGTTGTCAAACCTAAACTGACCAGGATGCCAATGGGAATATTTTTACGAGGTTTTTGGATCTCCTCAGCATCGTCTGCAATCACTTCAAAACCCACATAGGCATTGTAGATCAATGCAATTGTGGTTAGCATTCGCCCAATGTTTGCCCACATCGATTTATTTTCAAATAAAATCCTCCCCGAAAAGAACACCTCCCGATTAAATCCCTCAGGGCGTGTCAACCCCAAAATAACATACAATCCAAATACAATCAGCAGAAATGCGCCCAAAATGATCTGCAGATTGCCAACCTGAGAAATACCCCGGACGTGAAGCGCCCCTATGATCAGCAAAATAGCCAGTGCTACTGGAATAATTGGGATGAAAGGAAGAAAAACCTGAAGTGAATAGGCAAAACCAACTGCCGAAAGCGCAGCGTAGAATGTGCTGGAAAGGCCATCCAACGAGCCAACCAGGAACATAAGGATGTTGTTCCCAAACCCCTCTTTGACATAGGTCATTGCCCCACCCGTGACCGGATAGGTTGTGGCAAGCTCACAATAATTCAGGGCAATGCTCAGCGAAAGCACACCGCCGATAATGATCGCTAAAACCGCATCCGGCCCGGCGATACCTGCTGCATGCCCTGTAAGCACAAAGATTTCCGCAGCGATCGTGCCGGCTGTGCCTAACATGATCACATGCAACAAATTCAATTGTCGTTTCAACTTGCGTTTAGCCATCGTTAACCAGCATTCTTAAAAGGATATCTTTTCCCGCGACCAGCCAGGTTGATGTATACAATAAAGATGAGGTTTTCGGAAGAAGAGCGAAACCAATAATAAATTGGCCTTTGTCAGAGGCACCTACCAATTATAGTCCTGATATTGAATAATTCAATAGCGTTATTTATGCGAGAAAACTAAAAAATGAAAATTTGACGCTACTTTTGCACCTTACTAATGAGTGTGCGAACCATCCCCCGCAATTCCGGAACCTTCAATGCCCACATCAGCCCGACATAAGCAATTAGTCCAAGTCCCATTGCGCCAAAAACCGCCACCAAGCGTGAGCCGTCACCAAAATAATGCAGCCATCCCAGCACAATTGCCCCCATCAAGGAAGTGCCTAAAACAGACACACCAACCCCGCGCGAAATCGTCCCGCCCTCCAAACCATTCAACTTTTTCCGCAATAGAATGATCAATAAAACACTCTCCAACGCCGTCGCCAGCGAATTTGCCAGCGCCAACCCGCCATGCGGCATCCAGCCAAGCGAAACAAACCACGATGACAACAATAAGCTCAAACCAATATTTAATCCCATTGCTCCCACGCCGACAAATACTGGCGTACGTGTATCATGTAACGCGTAAAATGCTCGGCTGAGGATCTCCACTAAAGCATGCCCCACCAGACCGGAAGCGTACCATAACAACGCCCATGCCACCAGCTCAGTTGATTGGGCCGTGAACTCACCCCGTTGATATAACAGCGCCACCAAAGGCTCACGAAGCAGGATCAGACCCACGGAGGCAGGGATTGCCAGAATCAAGACCGCCCGCAGGGTAGAAGCGAGCGAACGGCGCATTTCGTCAAACCTGCCTAATGCCACCTGAGCAGAAAATGTGGGTAAAGATGCTATCGCGGCAGATTGCGCAACAGCCATTTGAGGCATTAACATTAAGCTAAAGGCCAGGGTGATCGCTGTTACACTTCCCTCAGGCTGACCCAAGGCAATGATGGTGTTCACAATGAAGTTCAACTGAACCACAGCCACCCCGAGCAGGCGCGGCCCCATCAGGCGGAATACCTGTAAAACGGCTTTATCTCTCAAACCTAAATAGAAATGATAGGCCCGTTCATGCAAGCGCAGCAAACGCGGCAACTGAACCAGCAAATGCAAAACCGCCCCGAAAAGCACACCGATTGCCAGCCGCTCAATACCCCATCTTTCAGGCAGCAGCAATGTCCCAAAAATCATCCCTAAAGAATACATTGCTGGCGCAATAGAGGGAATCAGAAAGACCTGGTGAGCATTCAAAATCCCCATCTCCAGTCCACTCAGCCCAAATACAATCACTGAAGGCAGCATGATCCTCAATAGTCTGATCGTTAAGGCTTCTTGCACCGGATCAGACCCAGGCACCAGCACAAACAAACCGTCCCGCACAATCTGCGGGGCGAAAATGAACGACAATGCACTGATAATTACCAATGCCAGCAGCACCAGGTTGATCACACCAGAGGCAAGCCGCCATGCACCTGGGCGATCGTCACGTGTTAAAAACCCTGTGAAAGCCGGGATGAAAGCAGACCCCAACGCGCCGCCAGCCACCAGGTTAAACAATACTTCCACAATTCGATTGGCAGCGTTAAACGAATCAAGTTCAGCCGAAGTACCAAAAGCACCAGTGATGACCATCCCGCGGATCACACCAACCAGGTTGCTGATAATAAAGGCAATCATCACCGTACCGGCAGCCCGGGCGATTTGCTGATTTGCAGTTGGAGGAGTGTGAAGCGGTTCTGTCATGCATCGCCCCCTGATTCAGAAACTACCTGCTGCCAGATACGCTCTTGTTCAGACTCACTCATATCCAATAACGACTTACCAGATTCTCGTGCCGCTGATTCCATCCGCCTAAAACGCGTTAGAAATTTTGCCAATCGTTCGCGTAAGGCACTTTCAGCATCAATATCATCCTGATGCACCAGCACACTTAAGCCCAACAGCAATTCACCCAACAGCATCGCTTTTTCATCCTGATCCGCATTTGCATACGAATTTAATAAATCGATGATGATTTGTTGATCGCCCTTTTCCTTCAAGCTCGTAAAATTAACCCGCCCCACCCGGTCAATCACTTCCTGCGCTTTGGAAAGTGCTGGCAATCGTGCTGGAACACCATCCAGAAGTCCCTTCTTACCCGAAGGGCCATTCTCCTCACGTTCTTCAGCCTTGATGGCTTCCCAGTTACGGATCACACCTGAAACGCCATCCACCTCAACTTCAGAAAAAACATGCGGGTGCCTTCGGATCAGCTTGCTTGCAATCCCTTCTAACACATGATGAATATTAAAGTCGCCGTCTTCCGTCGCAATCTGCGCATGCAGCAAAATTTGCAGCATCAGGTCGCCCAATTCTTCTTCCAAATCAACCATGTCCTTGCGGTCGAGCGCATCCAATGTTTCGTAGGTTTCTTCCAACAAAAAGGGGCGCAAGCTGAGATGAGTCTGCTCTCGATCCCAGGGGCAGCCATCAGGTGCTCGCAGACGGGCGATCACTTCCTGAAAAGCTTCAAATGAAGCCTGCGCCGAAAGGGGTGGGACAAATAGCGAGCTCAGCAATCCCAGGTGGTCACTGTGGTCTATGGCATGCAGCGGCAGCGTTTCAACCAGCTCATCTGGCGTCCCGGCAGCATGCACTAATTTGACAGGATGCTCATCAGGATAAGCCGCCATCAATGTCAATTTCACGTCAGAGGCGACCGAGCGGGAATAAATCTGTGCGATCAATGCAGGTGAAGATGGAGGGAAACCCGGCGTATGGTTCATATTTAACTGCAAGGCGTCGATCAGAGCTATTTGAGGGAACGGGTCCATACCTAATGCGCTGAAGCTGGGCTCAAGAAAGCTCAAACCGTGAATGACCTTCACCAGCAAACCGAGTTCTCCAGCTCTTTTGGCGATCTCTGGGCAGGTGGCCTCCGCTACAAAAGGATGTCCTGGGACAGCATAAGTGACCCCTTCAGGCCGCTGACCCAGCATCAACACACGCTCAATTATTGCGCTGTAAACATCCTTAAAATCATCAAATTGTTCATACAGTTCATCAAAACTGGTAACTGTAAGATGCCCTGGCAAACCAGAGAGTGTCGGATGGTGGCTGGTCCTGACATAAAGCTGGTCGATCTGTTTCAGCCAATCTAATGCCTGCTGAGTCAATGAAGCTGGATCGCCAGGCCCCAAACCCATCAACGTGATACCGCCCTTGACTTCATCTGATCGGTTTGCTGACATGCTTACCTTTCTGAACCGTGTAATTAACAAATAGAGACGTCATAATAACGTCTCCATTATGTCTAACAATATAAAGTAATCGTATTTAAAGGCATGGCCTCACAAAAGGAACTGCCTGGCATCCAGAACGCTGCTGGATGTAATGATTAACGTTTGGTGTAGGTTGGCGCCTTGCGGGCTCGTTTGAGACCTGGCTTCTTGCGTTCCTTAACACGCGGGTCGCGTGTCAGGTAACCACTGTGACGCAGCGGCGGACGTAACTCTTCATCCATCTCAACCAATGCACGTGCCAGACCAAGCTTTACCGCATCTCGTTGCCCGGTGACACCGCCGCCATTGACAACGACTGTCATATCATATTTGTTCTGAGATTGATTAGCAATCTCAAACGCTTTTACGATCTCAGCAACATCGCCCAATCGAGTGAAGTAAGCTTCAATAGCTTTTTCATTTACAACCAGGTTGCCTGAGCCTTCCATAATGCGTACTCGGGCTGAACTTTGTTTACGGCGTCCAATACCTTCAAAATATTTCTTATCCATGAGTGATTAACTACTCCTCTTGTCCTACAATTTCAGGATTCTGCGCCTCGTGTGGGTGCTCACTACCGGCATATACATGCAGGTTCTTAAATATGCGGCGTCCCAACTTGTTATGCGGAAGCATGCCTTTAACGGCTGATTCGATCACACGTTCCGGGAAAGTCTCCAATTGGCGTTTCAAATTTACAGACTTCAACCCACCGGGATAATTAGAATGGCGATGATATATCTTGCTTTCTAACCGCGAGGGATGAAAAGCCACTTTCTCAGCGTTGATTACAATCACATTCGCGCCAGTCATCACACCGGGGGTGTAATTTGGTTTGTGTTTACCCAGCAACAACTGAGCGATCTCCGTCGATAAACGACCCAGGTTTTGCCCTTCAGCATCCACCAGGAGCCATTCTCGTTCTACCTGTCCTTTTGGTACATATGTTTTTCTCACTGTCAAACTCTCCATCATTCAACGATCTCTTTGCCAGGCGTTTGCCTGAACCCAGACATCCTTATTGATTATTGCTAATAAATAATTTCTTCCAATACAAGACCTTCAGCCGGCGCTAAGCCTGTCAGGTCTAATGATCCAGCTGCCAAACTATCAGTAATCAAGCTCACCGGTGATTCACCTTGCCCGATGGACACCAGCGTAAATGTTATCCGCCGCACCATGTGATAGAGAAAGGCGTTGGCAATAATGCTGAACTGTAACTCATCGCCTATCTGCTGCCACTTTGCAGAGAATACTTCTCTGACCGTTACACCACTATCGGATGTGGGGCTGCCAAAAGCTGCAAAATCATGAGAACCAAGTAAATCTTGCGCTGCCAGGTTCATCCTGTCCAGTTTCACCTGTGGCCAAACCCGCCAGGCAAACACTTCCCGGATTGGGTCTCGCACAGGGCTGCAAAAACAGTGGTAAACGTAGTGCCGAGCTTTGGCATCGAACCTTGGATGAAAACCCTCATGGGCTTCATCTACCCGCTGCACAGCCATATCGTTCGGCAGGTAATAGTTGAGGGCATTCCGCAGATCTTCAACAGAATGCTTCCATTCTAATTGAAAACTCACAACCTGTGCTTTGGCATGGACGCCTGCATCTGTGCGGCCTGCAGCAAGAATACTGTTTCCAATCCAGCCCATCTTCCTCAGGCTGTTCTCAAACTCACCCTGAACAGTTCGTTCATCATTTTGCCGTTGGAAACCGGCAAAAGCTGAGCCATTGTATGAAAGAATAACTTTGTAAGGTGCAATGCCCATCCGGTGCATTTATCCGGCTGGACTACTCTTCAACCAATTCGATCAATGCCATCTCAGCGCCATCACTGCGGCGGGGACCCAGTTTCAAGATCCGGGTATAGCCACCATTTCGGCTGGAATAGCGGGGGCCAATTTCATCAAATAATTTTTGAACCAACGGACGGCTGCCATTGCCCAACAGTGCAGTCGCTTTGCGGCGGGCGTTCATATTCACAACATCTTGCACGTCCTGGCTGTTTCGTGCCAGGGTAATCAATTTTTCTGCGTGTGGTTGGATCGCCTTTGCCTTGGGCAGCGTAGTCTTAATCCGTTCGTGTTCTAAAAGTTGTTTAACCATCGTCCGACGCATGGCGTTTCGATGACCGCCGCTGCGGTTCAGACGAGATTTGTTCATTTTGTGTCGCATAACTTTAATTCTCCGTTATTTCTTCCTCTTCCTCTTCAAGGAAGCCTTTTTCGGCCATTTTTTCTTTCAATTCGATCAAACTTTTTTCGCCGAAATTCCGAATTGAGAGGATTGCTTCCTCACCTTTATCCAAAATCTCCAGCACGTCACCAACTGTGGTGATTCCGGTGCGTTTGAGAGAATTAAAAACTCGAACAGTCAGGTCAAGGTTTTCAATAGGCATCTCAGCTGCTTCGCTATTGACTGTTGCCACGGGTTCGGCTTGTTCAATCGGAACCGAGAGCATTTCTTCGCTGATACCTGCAATATAGCGCAGGTGATCAATCAAAATCTTTGAAGAGTCGCTCACAGCTTGTTCAGGTGAAATCGTTCCATCCGTCCAAATTTCGAGCAGCAATTGATCATAATCTGTGCTCTGACCCACACGAGCCGAACCAACCGTCCAATTAACTTTGCGAACGGGTGAGAAAATCGCATCAACAGGCAGTTCGCCAATTGGCAAGTTATCGCCTCGTTCATTCGCCGGGGAATAGCCGCGGCCTAATTCGACAGTCATATCAATTTCAAGATCAGCTTTTTTGCTGTCAACAGTGAAAAGATATAAATCCGGGTTGACTATCTCAACCTCTGGCGGGCAAATAATGTCCGCCGCAGTCACTGTGCCTTCGCCGCTGACTTGTAAATGCATGTGGGCAACATCTACATCAAACAAGATCATGCGCAGTTGCTTCAACTGCAATACAACCTGAATCACATCTTCCCGCACGCCTTCAATTTCACTGAACTCATGCAAGACATCCGTGATTCGGATGGATGTAATTGCAGCACCTTGCAGCGAGGATAAAAGCACACGGCGTAATGCGTTGCCGATCGTGGTTCCGAAGCCTCGTTCGAGCGGGCTGATCGCGAATTTGCCATAGTTACGGGCTTCTGCAACCCGTTCAACTTTTGGTTTTACCATACTTATCATTCCAGTCACGTCATACCCCTTACCAGTGCATTTTTTGCACTAACATCAACCAGCTTATCGAGAGTAGAACTCAACGATCAGCTGCTCATTCAAATTACCATCAATTTCAGCACGTTCGGGTAAACGGATAACCCGGCCAGAAAGGTTGTTCAAATCTGAGTCAACCCATGTGGGCGGTGTGCGGACTTCTTCAGCCTGTCTGAGAGTCTTGAAATAATCTCGCTGCGTAGAAGCTTCGCTCACAGCAATAACATCACCGGGTGCCAACAGTGTCGAAGCAATATCGTTCCGTCGGCCATTAACCGTAAAGTGACTATGATTAACGAGCTGACGTGCCTGGCTGCGGCTTTCCGCAAATCCCAGGCGGTAAACGACATTATCGAGCCTTGATTCAAGAATTTGAAGCAAGTTCAAACCGGTCAAACCTGGGCGTTTCTGAGCATCGCTGAAATAACGTCTGAACTGTCGTTCCAGCACGCCATAAATTCGCTTTGCTTTCTGTTTTGCTCGCAACTGCCGTTGATAGTCAGATTCTCGGCTTTGTCGGCCGCTGAAACGACCATGTTCACCAGGGGCATAAGTACGTCGTTCTACCGCACATTTAGGGGTAAAGCAACGCTCGCCCTTCAAAAACAATTTTTCACCTTCTCGCCGGCATAATTTACATACCGGACCAGTATATCTTGCCATTAAGTTCCTCTCTTAATTTCTTAACTAGACGCGGCGTCTCTTGGGGGGTCGGCAGCCGTTATGCGGCACCGGAGTCACGTCTTCAATCGAACGGACGGTAATCCCCATACCTTGCACTGCGCGGATGGTCGCTTCACGGCCGGGACCAGGACCTTTGATGATGACATCAACTTCCTGAATGCCAAAACCCTGAGCGGTCTTCATCACCTGTTCAGTTGCCAAACGTGCAGCAAAGGGTGTGCTCTTCCGGGAGCCTTTAAATCCGGCTGATCCGGCGCTTCCCCAACAGACGGTATTCCCTTGTAAATCGGTAACCGTGATAATCGTGTTGTTAAAAGAAGCCATCACATGCACCTGTGCCGTTGACATTTGGCGCTTGATTTTGCGCGAACCTGCTGTTCGCCGCGATCGTTGTGGTTTTTTAGCCATTTTACCTCACTAATTCAAACTCTTATTCCATCATAAACGTCCATCTTGCCGCGGGGAGAAAGGAAGGAGAACCCAGACAGACCGTGTAGATGGAAACTTTCAATAAAAAGATTATTTCTTTCCAACACCTCGACGACGGCCGCGTCCCGCCACAGTCTTCTTCGGGCCTTTCCGGGTCCGTGCGTTTGTTTTGGTGCGCTGTCCGCGGACAGGCAGACCACGTCGATGGCGTAAACCGCGATAAGAACCAATTTCGATCAGGCGCTTGATGTTCATCTGCACCTGGCGGCGCAAATCACCTTCAACAGTAAAGTTGGCGGCAATAAATTCGCGCATCTTCGAAACGTCATTATCCGACAGATCTTTAACCCGGAGATCCGGATCAACGCCTGTCGCTTCGATAATTTCATTTGCCCGTGTCGGGCCGATACCATAAATATATCTCAGACCAATCTCAACGCGTTTGTCGCGAGGAAGGTCAACACCTTCAATACGTGCCATAGATCTTTTCCTTATCCTTGTCGCTGCTTATGTTTTGGATTTTCACAAATTACATATAAACGACCATTGCGTTTGACAATTTTGCATTTTGCACAGCGTTTCTTAATTGATGCTGTAACCTTCATAATCTAACTCCTTGTTTTCTGCACAGTCTTGATGCAAAGTAGTGATTATACCTGCTACCAAGTCTATCGTCCAGTCTTTCTTCTATAATGCCGTTAATATCATTGGCCCATCTGCTGTGACTGCAATTGTATTCTCAAAATGTGCAGTCAGCGAGCCATCCGCAGAGGCAACCGTCCATTCATCAGGTTTGACAATTGTTTCGCCTGTTCCGACCAAAACCATCGGCTCAAGCGCAATGGTCATCCCCTCCCGTAAGCGCATTCCTCGGCCAGGTTTGCCATAATTTGGCACCTGTGGGCCTTCGTGCATCTTGCGTCCTACACCATGCCCAGTATAGGTTCGGGTGATGTAAAAACCTTGCTCTTCAACATAAGTCTGAACAGCATGACCAACATCACCAACGGTATTTCCTGGCACCATCTTCGAGATCGCAATCTCCAGTGCCTCATGGGTCACATCAAGCAACCGCTGTGTTTCGGGCTCAATCTGCCCCACAGGGACGGTCACAGCCATATCGCCAACAAAACCTTCATAGGTGGTGCCACAGTCAATGCTGACGATATCACCCTCTACCAGCTTGCGCTTGTTCGGAATGCCGTGCACCAATTCATCATTAACGCTGGTGCAGATGCTTGCCGGGTAGGGATATGGCCCAGGATAATTTTTGAAAGGTGATGTCACACCATACTTCCGTTGAACAGCCTCGAAAGCTTCGTTCATTTCAGCCGTTGTCACACCAGGCGCAACCAGTGCTACTGCAGCGGCTAACGCTTCGGCGTTGATCCGGCCTGCTTCTCGCATCACTTCCAGCTCTTGCCGCGACTTGATGTTGATTGATCGCTCCCAGGAGATCATCCTATGCCTCCTCGACAGCTTTCGTTAAGTCTTCCGTAACGAGCTCAATCGATTGTGTGCCATCAATTTCAACCAGCAGCCCCTTATCCCGATAATAGGCAATTAAGGGTGAAGTCTGCTCGTTGTAAACCTCAATGCGATGCCGGACGGTTTCCGGCTTATCGTCCTCGCGTTGATAAAGCTGCGATCCGTCAATATCATCAATCCACTTAACTTGCGGCGGATTGTATTTTTCATGATAGACCCGCCCAGAAGGGCTCATCCATCGACCGCTCAATCGCACTACCAACACATCATCGGGCACTTTGATATAAGGGACAACTTTTACCGCACTACCCATTTCAGCCAGCAAATCGTCCAATGCTTCTGCCTGAGCAGGAGTCCTCGGAAAGCCGTCCAATACAGCGCCTTCTTCGCAATCTGGCCGAGACAATCTTTCCTCAACCATTCTGACGGTCACATCATCGGGCACCAGTTCACCTTTATTCATATACTGCTGGGCGAGCACACCCAATTCCGTTTCATTCTTCAGATTGTCACGGAATAAGTCGCCAGTCGAGACATGCACCAGATTCATCTTCTGGGCAAGCTGTTTTGCCTGGGTGCCCTTGCCGGCCCCAGGAGGGCCTAACATGACAATAAAGGTCGGTGCCATAAGAATGATCCCTTGTCCTAATTGATCAGCCGGTCGTCATAACCGTGCATCTTGAGATCGGTTTCGATGATTTGGAAGGTGTCACGAACCACACCGACGACAATCAGCAACCCGGTCGAAGAAACAAGAAACAGACTGGTCTGTGAAAGACCTTCGGGCAGGAAGAGACTCAGGAAGTAAGGCAACGCTGCAACGACACCCAGGAACAATGCACCCGGTAGTGTGATCCGGCGTTGCACCTTTGTGAGGTAACGCTGTGTTGGGCCACCGCGAGCCACACCAGGGATCTGTGCACCTTGCTTCTTGAGATTGTCACCATAATTCTGTTGGGCGAATAAGATATCCGTGTAGAAGAAGGTGAATAAAACAACCATTAAGAAGAATAAAATCGGGTAAATGATTCCTTCACCGCTCAAAACATTCTGTACCCAAGCAGCGGCATTCCGCAGCCATTCCCGTTCTGAGTTATTAAAGAAGCTCGCGACGATCGTCGGGAATGTCATAATTGACTGGGCAAAGATGATCGGGATCATACCCGCCATATTCACCATCAATGGCACAGAGCTTTTCACAGGCATTGACATTCGGCTGCCAACACGTCGCCCAGGGAACATCACCGGAACATGCCGGCGGCCCTGCTGGACGTAAACCACTGCGAAGATCGTTACAATCAACAGCGCGACCACAATGAAGATCATCCACCAGAAGGTTTGGTCACTCAACAATTGGTAAAGGTTTTGTGGGATCGATGAAACAATACCCGCAAAAATGATCAGGGATAAGCCCTGGCCTCTGACCCCAAATTCTGAGATCAATTCGCCAAGCCATACGCCGAACATCGTGCCTGCCATCATCGAAATCACAGTAGCCAGAGTCGGCACAAGTGCGCCGCCTGTAAATCCAAATTGTTCAGCGACAGATTGTCCTAAAATCGCGTTAAAAATGTTGATCTGACCGACAGCAGAAAGCGCAGCCATTGGAACGGTCAGGATAATTGTCCACTTTTCCATCCAGGTTCGGCCTTCGCTGGGGTTTTCCTGCATTTTGCGTTCAAGTGCAGGGATAATCGGGATCAGGAGCTGGAGAATTATCTGTGCAGTGATGTAGGGATATACACCCATTGCTAAAACTGAGAAATTAGAAACAGCTCCACCCGAAAGCATATCCAGCATGTTGATCAAACCACCGGCTGCACCACCGGTCTGTGTCAACTGCGCGACCAATTCCCGGTCAATGCCAGGAACGGGCACATTAGATGCCAGTCGATAAATCGCAAGCAATGCCAGCGATATCAACAATTTTTTTCGAATGTCTTTAGATTTCCAAAGATGACGCCAAGCTGACCGCTTCATATTCGGGTCTCCTTTAATTGCTTAGGGGCAAATTATCACGCCTGGATGATTTCCACACTGCCGCCGGCGCTTTCGATCTTTTCTTGTGCGCTTTTGGAAATGTGATGGGTTTCAACTTTCAATGCCACGGAAACATCGCCCCGCCCAAGGATCTTGACTGGTGAGTCGAGATCGTTGATGAGGTTCGCTTCCAGCAACGTTTCAGGGGTGATCTTCGAGCCTGCTTTAAAATCGCCCAGTTGATCCAGGTTGACTTCTGCGTATTGAACACGATTGATGATGCTGAAGCCCTCTCCACGCATGAACGGGAGCTTTCGGAAGAAAGGCAGGTTACCGCCCTGATGATAAAGAGGAACACCACCACCTGCACGTGAGTTTTGGCCTTTCATACCGCGTCCGCAGGTTTTTCCCTGCCCCGCTGCTGTGCCGCGACCCACACGTTTTCGGTCTTTTTGTGCACCTTCGTTTGGTTTTAGATCATGTAATTGCATAATAACACCTTACGCCTTATCGACAACAACCAGGTGGGACACTTTGTCAATCATGCCGCGGATGGCAGCTGTGTCATCATGGACCACACTCTGGTTCATTTTTTTAAGACCCATCGCCTTCAAGGTTGCTTTTTGGCGTTTTGTATAGCCAATGGGGCTTCGAACTAATGTAATTTGTAATTTTGTTTCTTTTTTTCTAGCCATCGGTTTCACGCTCCCACCAGGGTTTTACCTGCTCAACACTCTTGCCGCGGTAAGCTGCCTGGTCTTTGGGTGATTTCAACTGATCCAGAGCATCAAATGTTGCTCGCACAACATTCAAAATATTGCTGCTGCCCAAGGATTTTGTCAAAATATCATGCACGCCTGCAGCCTCAAGCACAGCACGCACACCGCCACCAGCAATAACACCGGTACCGGGGCCTGCGGGTCGAAGCAGCACACGGGCGCCGCTCTGCTTGCCAATCACCTCATGTGAAATCGAGGTGCCGCTCAGATTGATCTTGCGCATATCTTTCCGCGCACGCTCACTGGCTTTGCGGATGGCTTCAGGAACGGCATTTGCTTTACCGATGCCCAGGCCAACACGCCCAGCATTGTCACCAATCACCATTACCACCCGGAAAGAAAACCGGCGGCCACCCTTAACAACTTTTGCGACGCGCGCAATATCGATGACTCGTTCGTCAAATTGATTTTCGGTTCGGTAGTCCGTCATATTCGCCTCTTTCCTAGAATTCCAAGCCGCCTTCGCGGGCAGCCTCAGCCATGGCTTTCACACGGCCAATATATTTATATCCACCACGGTCGAAGACAACCTGGCTAATTCCAACTTCCTTGGCGCGTTCAGCAATAGCCTTGCCAACTTTCTGAGCCTGTTCAATATTCGACAGACCTTCCATCTCAGTTCGTAATTCTGCATCAATACTTGAGGCTGATGCCAGGGTATATCCGCGAAAATCGTCGATGATCTGAACGTAAATTTTATTCGAACTGCGAAACACATTCATACGCGGCCGTTCTGGCGTGCCGAAAATAGATTTCCGCACTCTCTTGTGCCTGCGTAAACGAGCTTCATTCCGTGTTTTCTTTGCCATATTATTTCACCTTCAAATTTATAGTGCTGTCTTTCCAGCCTTACCCGGTTTACGGCGAACATATTCACCCTGATAGCGAATACCTTTGCCTTTATAGGGCTCTGGCGGGCGAATCTTGCGGATGTTTGCCGCAACTTGCCCAACAGTCTGTTTATCATAACCAGACACTTTGATTTGACGTGTTCTTGTCTCCACGTCAAAGCTGATGCCTTCTGCGGGTTCAACGACAACCGGATGCGAAAAACCTACATTCAAAACCAAGTTCTTACCTTGCATCTCCGCGCGGTAACCCACACCTTCAATTTCCAGCACACGTTCAAAACCCTTACTCACGCCAGTCACCATATTGTCGATCACTGAACGCGTTGTCCCATGTAAGGCACGATGGGTGGGCTGATCAGTAGGTCGTTCCACCACGATCACCCCATCTTCATGCTTAATTGTTATTTCTGGTGAAAAGGTAAATTCCAATTCACCCTTGGGACCCTTAATTTTCACATAAGAGCCGTCAATCTTGACATCAACGCCTGCTGGCACTTCAATCGGTAAACGTCCAATTCGAGACACGTCTCGTACCTCCTATAGCGCCTGGCGCTACCATACTTTACATAATATCTCGCCACCCACACCCATTTTACGGGCGCGCTGGCCAGTCATCACACCCTTGGGCGTGGACATAATCGCCACACCGATGCCCGAAAGCACCCAGGGGATGTCCGCTTTACTTGTATATACTCGGCATCCAGGCCGGCTCACACGTTCAAGACCCGTAATTAACGGGCGACGATGGCGCCTTTCACCGATATATTTCAAACGGATTCTCAATATCTTCTGATACGGTTGATCTCCATCAACAATATCATAGCTTTCAACATAACCCTCTTCTGTCAGGATCCTGGCGATCTCCGCCTTGATCTTAGAACTGGGCATGCTCACCAATGTTCCGTTGCTAATCGCAACGTTACGAATACGGGTCAGCATATCAGCAATTGGATCTGTAACACTCATCGATAATACCTCCGTCGATCTACCACGACGATTTGGTCACACCAGGAATTTTCCCTTGCAAAGCTAATTCCCGAAAACAAATACGGCACAATCCGAACTTTCGAATATAACCTCTTGGACGCCCACAGCGCCGGCAGCGGTTAACAACCTGATTAGGATATTTTCGCCGCTTCTCGCGATATATCATACACTTTTTAGCCATACTATCCTTTCCTGAACGGCATTCCAAATTTTGTCAGTAACGCACGAGCCTGATCGTCATTCTCTGCTGTCGTCACAATCGTGATTTCCATGCCGCGCACTGTCTCAACATCATCATAATTGATCTCAGGGAAGATCAATTGTTCCTGCAAGCCAAGGGTGTAGTTCCCGCGTCCATCAAAGGAATCGGGGGAAATCCCACGGAAGTCGCGCACACGGGGCAAAGCCACATTGATCAAGCGGTCAAGGAAAGACCACATTCGATCGCCGCGCAAGGTTACTTTCGTGCCAATGGCTCGTCCTTCACGCAGCTTGAAGTTCGCAATGGACTTCTTAGCCTTTGTAATCACAGGCCGTTGACCCGTGATCGTGGTCAGGTCCCTGACTGCCTCATCCAACGCTTTAGGGTTGTCTAATGCTTCCCCAACGCCGATGTTGACAACAACTTTCTCAATCTTTGGAACCTGCATCGCATTTTCAAGTGACAACTCTTCAAATAAGACAGGTGCGATCTCTTCTCGATATATTTCTTTCATTCTATTCATTATCTTGCTCCAAATCGCTGCCTATTTATCGATCGGCGCACCTGTGCGTGCTGAAACACGTTTCGGTTTGCCATCTTTTCGTTCTATGCGTACACGTGTTGGTTTGTTATCCTTCGGATCAACAAGCATCACATTTGAGATATGAATCGGTGCCTCAAATTCGATCTTGCCAGCCGGGATAGTTTTACCGCCGGATTGAGTCTGGGCCTGGTGCTTGATGCGCAGATTGACACCCTGCACAACCACACGATTCTCTTTGGGGATCACTCGAATGACCTCTCCCACAGTCCCTTTATCATTTCCGCTGATAACCATTACGCTATCGCCTTTTCGTATCTTTGTTTTCATTGCTATACTCCTAACAAACTGGCTATAAAACTTCTGGGGCCAGTGAGACGATCTTTGTAAAGCCTTTTTCTCGAAGCTCTCGCGCAACAGGACCAAAAATGCGTGAACCACGCGGGTTGACCCCATCATTATCAAGGATAACCACTGCGTTATCATCAAATCGGATGCTGGACCCATCCTCACGGCGCCATTCTTTGGCGGTGCGGACGATCACTGCTTTCACGATTTCACTCTTTTTCACTGCAGCCTGCGGTGTGGCAGATTTGACTGTGCCAACCACAATATCACCAACATGTGCATAACGCTGGCGGGAACTGCCGGTGACATGGATCACCAAAAGCTCTCGTGCGCCGGTATTATCGGCGACCTTCATTCGGGTTTCTTGTTGGATCATGGCTCAGACTCCCAATTCTTCAACGGTATCATCCTGAGACCGCTCTTCAACGCGCAGAATCTCTTCAATCACCCAAAACTTGGTCTTCGAAATCGGCTTGCTTTCCACAATTCTTACTTTGTCGCCAGGGGTGGCACCAAGTTCATCGTGAACTTTGTAAGTTTTTGCCGAGCGAACAACCTTGCGATAGAGAGGGTGGCGAAATACGCGTTCCACCTCAACCACGGCTGTTTTCTGCATTTTTGTGCTGACCACAGTCCCAACTAATCGTCGTCGATTATTCATGCTTCACTCTCCTCAGCCGCCTCAGCCAGTTCCTTTTCTCTCAGGATTGTTTCCATTCTTGCGATATCCCGGCGGATGACACGGATACGGCTTGTATCGGTCAACTGTCCGGTAATCGTCTGGAACCTGAGGTTCAACAACTCATGACGGGCGTCGTTCAGGTCTTTCTCAATTTCAGCAACACTCATTTTGCGAATCTCTGCTGCTTTCATCGTTACGCCTCCCCTGCCACGTCACGTGAGACGATCTTTGTTCTCACTGATAATTTATACTTTGCACGGAGGAGCGCTTCTTTGGCGGTTTCCTCATCCGTACCACCTACTTCAAACATAATTCTTCCTGGCTTAACAACGGCCACCCAATATTCCACGGGGCCTTTACCTTTACCCATGCGGGTTTCAGCCGCACGTTTGGTATAGGGCTTGTCAGGGAAGATGCGGATCCACACTTTACCGCGCCGCTTCATCTCATGCACAATGGCACGCCTTGCAGCCTCGATCTGTCGTGCGCTGATCCATCCCGGTTCTAAAGCTTGCAAACCAAATTCGCCAAAGGACACTTCAGAGCCGCGATAAGCCTTGCCCCGCATGCGTCCGCGCATTTGTTTGCGATACTTTACTCGTTTTGGCATTAACATAATGACTACCTCGCTAACCGCCGAATTTTATTCATCGGCGACGTTTTTACTCACTGACATAAACGCCTTCGGTGGCTTCGGCTTCTTCTTCCACCTGAGGCAATATCTCACCTTTATAAATCCATACTTTAATCCCGATCTGACCATAAGTGGTCAGTGCTTCGGTCTGCGCATAATCGATATCTGCACGCAAAGTCTGCAAAGGAACACGGCCTTCTCGCAGCCAAACGCTGCGGGACATTTCAGCACCACCCAGGCGGCCCGAAACCATAACCTTCACACCTTCAGCGCCTTGGCGCATACCTTGCTGAATTGCGCGCTGCATTGCCCGGCGATAGCTGATTCGGCGTGCAAGTTGACCGGCAATATTTTCTGCGACTAAGTAAGCATCTAAATCAGGGGCCTGGATCTCTTTAACCTCGAGATCAATCTTTTCCCCGGTCAACGCTTCCAAGTTACTGCGCAGGGTTTTGACATTTTCTCCGCCACGCCCAATCAGAATGCCGGGTTTGGCAGTATGAACGTAGATTTTAACCTTGCCAGGAAATCGTTCGATCTCAATATCAGAGATCCCAGCCCGGTCGTTGTCTTTGCGGATCTTCTCACGGATCTTGAGATCCTGATGCAGTTGATCCTGGTAATCCATGCCTTCAGCAAACCAACGAGCTTTCCAAGGCTTGTTTATTCCCAGTCGAAATCCAATCGGATGTACTTTACGACCCATAATTACTCCTGGTTCCTATCATTAATTCTTTCAGCAAACATTACTCGGCCTCCCGTAAGATGACCGTCACATGTGAACGTCGTCGCAGTATCGGTTTGAAGCGGCCACGAGCGCCAAATCGCCGCCATTTTCGTGTAGGGGCTTCGTCCGCAAAAATCTTATAAACATAAAGATCATCGCGTGAAACGCCATAGTTCTCTTCGCCATTGGCAATCGCAGACTGGATCAGTTTATGAACGGGTTCTGCAGCCTTGTTGGGTACGAATTTGAGAATGTTCAACGCTTCAAGAGCAGGTTTGCCGCGCACAAGATCCACAACCAGACGTGCTTTCTGGGCTGATGTATCAAGATTGCTTAATTTCGCTCGAATATCTGTAGCCATATTTGTTTACCTGCCTTCTATCTTGCTTTCTCACGCTTTTCGGCACGGCCAGCAATAACGTGACCGCGGAAGAACCGCGTGGGGGCAAATTCGCCAAGCCGATGGCCAACCATATTTTCAGTAATATAGATCGGCACGTGCCGGCGTCCATCATGAACGGCGATTGTATGGCCTACCATCTGGGGGAAGATCGTGCTGGCACGACTCCACGTCCGGATGACCTTTTTCTCGCCTTTGTCATTCATATTTTCAATTTTCTTCAATAATTTCGGGTCGATGAACGGCCCTTTTTTCAGCGATCGCGACATGATTGCGTCCTCTTTCTCGCTATAATAATCGATTACTTACGACGCCGCTTCGCTTTACTGCGATGGCGTAGAATATACTTGTCAGTGCGTTTATTGTGCCGTGTCTTCTTGCCCAGGGTGGGTTTACCCCAAGGGCTTTTCGGACCTGGCATACCAATCGGTGAACGTCCTTCACCGCCGCCATGTGGATGGTCATTGGGATTCCGTGCTACACCACGTACTGTTGGGCGGATGCCCATATGGCGCTTACGGCCAGCTTTACCCAGCTTGATGTTGGCGTGATCCAAATTGCCAACCTGACCAATGGTTGCACGGCAGCCTTGCAGAACCAGGCGCACTTCGCCCGAAGGTAGGCGCACATGAGCATACTTGCCCTCTTTCGCCAGCACCTGAGCGGAAGCACCTGCTGAACGGACCATTTGTCCGCCCTTGCCAGGCTGCAGCTCAATGTTGTGAACTGTGGTACCCACCGGGATGTTCGCCAGTTCCATATTATTACCGGGGCGAATGTCAACTTCTTGCCCAGAAATAACCTGGTCACCGACCATTAACCCGACCGGGGCGACGATGTAGCGTTTTTCGCCGTCAGCATAGTTCAACAGCGCTAAACGAGCGGTTCGGTTCGGGTCATATTCGATGGCCGCAACAGTCGCAGGAACTTCTAATTTGTCCCGCTTATAATCGACCATTCGGATGTGTCGTTTGTGACCGCCGCCGCGATGATGGACGGTGATCCGGCCGTACATATTCCGTCCGGCTCTATTTTTCTTTACAACGGTCAATGACCGTTCTGGTTTCGCCTTGGTGATCTCTTCAAAAGTATAACTGGTCTTATGTCGAGTACCAGGAGTCTTCGGTTTATAAACTTTTACAGCCATTACTCCACCCCTTCAAAAATCGGGATGCGCTCGCCTTCAGCAAGAGTCACGATAGCTTTTTTGTAAGCGCTGGTGCGGGTTCGCATCCGGCGGTTTCGCATGCTTCGTGATTGCTTGGCGGGCACGATCATAACATTAACACGGTCTACTTTTACATCGAAAATCTTTTCAATCGCATCTTTGATGGTTGTTTTGGTTGCAGTGTAATCAACCTCAAAAACATACTGGTTCAGATACGATGACATATAGTTCGATTTCTCAGTGATGATCGGTCGGCGAATGATGTCAAATACTGATTTTTTCATGATTTCATTCCTACCTATCCGAGATAACTTTCAATGACATCCAGCGCTGCCACAGGCATCACAACCTTCTCAAAGCTCAGCAGGTCGCGGATATTCAAATAATTGGCTAACAGGGTCTTGACATTGGCAATGTTTGAACAAGCCCGTTTTACATCTTCATATTCGGGGCTGTTTTCAGGGATCAGCAACAAAATGCTGGTTTCACCTGCGACTAATTGCAATGCTTCTGCCATCTTCTTGGTCTTGAATTCGTCAATCTTAAGGGCATCCACCAAGACGATTTCACCCTCTGAAGCCTTGACTGACAGTGCGGACCGCAATGCAGCCCTGCGCATCTTTTTAGGCATTGCCTTTTCGTAAGAACGCGGTTTGGGGGTGAAGATCTTACCACCACCAACCCATTGCGCTGCACGGATCGAACCTTGCCGCGCACGCCCGGTTCCCTTCTGGCGCCAGGGTTTTCGACCACCACCTGAAACTTCGCTGCGTCCTTTGGTCGAATGCGTCCCCAAGCGGCTGTTGGCCATTTGCCTGACATATGCCTGATGCATCAAATCAACTT
>NPIE01000415.1_pt3 | contig 104577 bp, 79 predicted proteins | sample 8637661 | NCBI WGS metagenome assembly NPIE01 (sample SAMN07420842, study PRJNA396082) | bioreactor metagenome | isolation source: sample BA12 brine-fed electro-methanogenic bioreactor BA | place: Japan: Kochi | collected 2016-12-09
CGGCGCTACGAACCCTACGGCGCGAAGCGCAGCGGCGCCGTGGATGGCGCGACGGCGACCCGGTGACGGACGTCGGCTACACCGGTCAGCGCGACGTATGCGGCACAGACCTCATGTACTACCGCGCGCGCTACTACCATCCCGGTCTCTCATCGCTTCCGTCCATCATCTTCCAGCAGGATGCGCAGCCGGGTGCAGCGATGGGGGAGATCCGCGTAGCACAGGGCCGCCAGCAGCTCGTCGGGCCGGCCCGTGGCGCCGGGGCGCGCCGTCAGCCGCATCTCCAGCGCTGTGGTGAAGGGGGTGGTGACCTCCTCCGTGACTCGCAGCGCCTCGACCAGCGGGCGCAGATCGTAGGTCTGGTGGCGTCGCCGCCCCCGCCGGGGACGGGGCAGGCTCTCGGCGGCGAGGAGGCGCGCCACGGTAGCCCGCGCCTCGTCCGGTGTCACCCCGCCGAGCAGCGCCCGGTACTCCGTCGCCTGTACCCGTTCGAAGAGAGCTTCCTCGTCCTCCGCTACCGCCGTGACGGCGATTACGTGTAGGTCCGGCGGCGTCTGGCCCGCCAGCGCCTCCTCTACCTGCGCCGGCGTCCACGGCTCCTCCAGCCAGAGATCCAGCCATTCCGCTTCGCCGCCGCAGCCTGTGGGCAAGGGCAGCGCGAACTGGAGCTTGGGGCGGGGGTTGAAGCCCTGGCTGTAGCGCAGGGGCACCCGCGCCCGCCGCAGCGTCCGCTCCCACACCCGGCCCAGATCGAGCACCGAGACGTAGGCCAGGGTGCGGCGCGTCGCGAAGGTGATGCGCAAGCGCTGGGATGTCATGGGCCGCCTCCTCTAAAAACTGTCCAAAGTCAAATGTCGAAGGTCAAAAGTCGTTATGTGTATACGTTTACAGGTGATTTTCACCTTACCGTTTACCACGCACTTCACTCTTTTCTCGGGGGGATGGGCAAGAGATGTGGCGATACCTACCTGGGGTTACGGACACTGCCAGACGTCGGTGCAGCGCCCCGGGTAGTTCGCCAGGATGCCGCAGCCGTGGCACTGGCCCCGGCAGTCGCTCAGGAACTCGCCCCGCCGGCTCCGCTCGTAATCCCGCCGGAGGAAGCGCTTCTCCACGCCGCTGTGCAGGTGATCCCAGGGGAAGGTCTCCTCAGGCTCCCGCTCGCGGTAGAGGTAGAACTCCAGCAGCGCCTCGACGGAGCCGAAGCGGCGCTCCCCCTCCTCGGCGAGGGCCTGCTCCCAGGCGCCGGGCGCATTCCACTCGTCCCAGGCGTCGAAGCGGGCGCCCAGTCGCCAGGCGCGCTCGACGAGGGCGTTGAGCCGGCGGTCGCCCCGCGCCAACAGCGCCTCGATGCGGCTGTCGGCGTACTGGTTCCAGCCCCGGCGCAATCCCCGTCCCCGCAGATGCTGGTGGAGATATGCCTGGCGCGCCTCGATGGTCTCCTCCCGGGCCAGCGGCTCCCACTGGAAGACGGTGTGGGGCTTGGGAACGAAGGTGCTGAGGCTGACGTGGACCTCCGTCTTGCGCCCGCCCGCCCGCCGCCCGATGCGGCGCACCTCGTGGGCCAGATCGGCGATGGCGACGATGTCTTCCTCCGTCTCGCCGGGCAGTCCGAGCATGAAGTAGAGCTTCAGTGTGCGCCAGCCCCGCTCGAAGACCTCCTCCGCGATCTCCAGCAGTGCCGCGTCGGTGACGTCCTTGTTGATGCGGCGGCGCAGCGCTTCCGTCCCCGCTTCGGGGGCGAAGGTGAAGCCCGACTTGCGGCTCCCCTGCAACCCCTCCGCCAGCGCCACGGAGAAGGCGTCGATGCGCAGGCTGGGCAGGGAGAAGCCCAGGTGGCGGTCGGCGAAGCGCTCCTGCAGGCGCTGCAACAGCGGCGCGATCTCCGGATGGTCGGCGGAGGAGAGGGAGAGGAAGGCGATCTCCTCGTAGCCTGTGGCGTCGAGCAGGGCCGCGACCTCCTCCTCGATCTCGGCGGCGGGCCGGATGCGCACTGGGCGGGTGATGGCGCCCGCCTGGCAGAAGCGGCAGCCCCGCGTGCAGCCCCGCTGGATCTCCACCACGCCCCGGTCGTGGACCACGTCGATGTTGGGGACGATCTGGGCGGCGGGGGTGGGGGGGAGGCGGGAGACCAGCCGCTTGGGGATCACCGGCGGCGCTTCCGGTAGGGTGGGTGTCACCGCTTCGATCAGCCCCGCCGGGGTGTAACCGACCTCGTAGTAACGGGGCACGTAGATACCGGGGAGCTGGGCCAACGCCCTTAGCTGCGCCTCCCGCGATGTGGGCCCCAACTCCATCAGCGTCTCCACCACCTCCAGCAGAGCCTCCTCGCCCTCGCCGATGACGAAAGCGTCGAAGAACTCCGTCACCGGCTCCGGATTGAAGGTGCCGTGGCCCCCGCCCAAGACGAGGGGATGGCGGGTGTCTCGCTCCGCCGCGTGCAGGGGCAGCCCCGCCAGATCGAGGAGCTCGAGGATGTTGGTGAAGAGCTGCTCGTAGGCGGTGCTGATGCCCAGCAGGTCGAAGGCGGCGACGGGCCGGTAGCTCTCCAGCGCGTAGAGGGGCAGCCGGGCGGCCCGCAGCTCCGCGATCATGTCGGGGGCGGGCAGGTAGGCGCGCTCCGCCAGCACCGCCGGCTGGCGGTTGAGCAGCTCGTAGAGGAGGGCGAGGGCGAAGTTGGACATCCCCAGGTCGTAGAGATCGGGGAAGGCCAGGCAGACGTGGAAGGGCGTCTCCGCCCACGGTTTGTGGACGGCGTTGTACTCCCCGCCCACGTACCGGCCTGGCTTGCGGACGCGGTGCAGGAGCGCCTCGATGCGCTCCCAGGGGAGCGGGGCGGGCGTGGGATGGACCTCAGTCATCGATGGGGGTTACTCGCTATCTACCATGCTCAGGACGCGCACCCACACCTTGCGGCGCCGGGGCCCGTCGAACTCGGCGAAGAAGACGCCCTGCCACTGGCCCAGCTGGAGGGTGCCCTCCTGCACCATGATGAAGTGGTCGGAACCGAGAAGGACCGATTTCACGTGGGCGGGGGAGTTCCCCTCACTGTGGCGGTAGTTGAGCCCGTCGGGGGCCATGTGCTCCAGGGCCATGGCGATGTCTTTCTCCACCGAGGGATCCCAGTTTTCGTTGAGTACAATGCCCGCCGTAGTATGGGGGCAGAAGAGAAAGCAGACACCGTCTTTGGCGGCTTCCTTCGAGATGGCTTCCTGAATCTTTTCGGTGATGTCGAGCAAGTCCACCTTGCTTCGGGTTTGCAGTTCGATCTGAATATACATGCCTACCTCTTATGTTAGAAAATCGCGCAGCTTGCGGCTGCGGCCCGGATGGCGCAGCTTGCGCAGCGCCTTGGATTCGATCTGTCGGATGCGCTCGCGGGTGACCTTGAAGGCCTGTCCCACCTCTTCGAGCGTGTGCGGCTCCCCGTCCTTGAGGCCGAAGCGCATTTCCAGTACCTCGCGCTCTCGCTCCCCCAGCTCGCTCAGGATGTTCTGCAACTGCTCCCGCAGCATCTGCGTCGAGGTGGCGTCCATGGGGCCGGGCAGGTTCTCGTCCTCGATGAAGTCGGCCAGTTCGCTGTTGTCCTCGTTGCCCACGGGGCTCTCCAGCGACATGGGCTCCTGGGAGATGCTGATGATGCGGCGCACCTTGCTCATCGCCCGTCGCAGTTTGCGCTCCAGAGGAGGAGGGAGGGGCCGTTCGGCGGAACGTGCCTCGATGACGGCGGTGACGTCCTCCGGCGCCATCACGTCCATCTCCAGAGCCAGCTCATCCAGCGTTGGTTCGCGTCCCAGCCGCTGGGTCAGCCGGCGTTGCACCCGCACCAGCCGGTTGATGGTCTCCACCATGTGCACGGGAATGCGGATGGTGCGGGCCTGGTCGGCGATGGCACGGCTGATGGCCTGCCGGATCCACCAGGTGNNCCCCGCGTGTAGTCGAACTTCTCCACGGCGCGCAATAGGCCGATGTTCCCCTCCTGGATGAGGTCGAGGAAGGAGACGCCCCGGCCCACGTAGCGCTTGGCGATGTTGACCACGAGGCGTAGGTTGGCCCGGACCAACATCTGCTGCGCTTCGGCGGCGGCGACCTCCACCTGGCCCCACCAAGCCCGCACCGCATCTTCCGCAACGTGAGCGCGCACCTGCCGGATGCTGGGCCAGCGCTCTTTCTCGACCAACGTCTCGTGGATGATGCCGACGAGGGACGGGGGGAGGAGGTAGAGCATGTTCGTCATATCCAGCAGCGCGATGATGACCGGGCGCCATTCCGGGTCGTCGCCCCAGCGGTTGGGGCCCATGTAGGTATAGAGCACCGAAGCTACGGGGCTGATGAGGATCTCCTGCTGGCGCAGGATCTCTTCCAGCAGCTCGTGGGCGGCGAGGATCTCCAAATCGTGCTTCTCGGCGTTGCGCTGCCCGGTCTGCCACGCCTTACGCGCCTCCCGGTAGATGTGCTCGATGCAGGGCAGGACGCCGCCCCCCTCCCCACTGGCGCTCTGCTGCTCCATCCGCTGGAGCTCTACCAGCTGGGCCGCAGCTTCGCGCATGGTGCAGAGCCAGACCTCCTGGTAGGGCTCCAGCAGATCGACCCGACCGATCTCCCGCAGGTACATCCGCACCGGGTCATCGACCAGGGCGGCCAGGCTGACCGTCATCTCCCGCTCTATCTGGTTGAGTTCATCGCTGGAAGGTTCGTTATCCAAGTCGTCCTCGTCCTCTCCGTTATCAAAATCGTCTCCATCCTCAAAATCCGGCTCGTCCTCCAGGCTCTCCCAGCGATTGGTGTCCGGCGACCGCGACTGGTTCCTTCGCCGACGCTCCCGCCAGGGGCGAAGATCGAGCTCTTCGTCTGCGGACCCATCCAGCGTGGAATCTGCTTCGAGGTCATCCACGCGGTCACCGCTGAGGGTTTTTTCTCTGCTTTGGGAACCCATCTACCCTCCTTCTCTGCTGCCACAATATCCAATATGCGCCCAGGTCATCGTCCCCCACCGGAGAGCGGCAACGCCTCCCGTTTGACCACATCTGTCACGTGGGCTTCTGCCAGATCCAGCTTCCGCCTTTCGGCGTGAAGGTGTTTCAGCGTGGCGCCGTATCTCTCCTGGTCCTTTTCTTCTTCAGTATCCCTCTGGAGCATTAGATTGTAGATCTCGGTGCAGACATCGTCAAGTTTCTGCCTGCGTTCGTGAAGGATGGTGCGCAACAGGGTGCGTTCCCACTCCTCCAGGGGATTGTCGGGCAGGAGCTTCTGCCGCCACTCCCCCACCTGAAGCCGCAGATCGTCCGGGAGATAGGTCTCCAGATCCTGGGTGGGATCGGCCAGCTCCTCCAGCCAGGCCTCCCAGATGAGGCGGTAGGAGAGGGAGAAGTCTTCCTCCTGAAGGGGGGAGAGGTCCATGAGGACCAGGTCGGCATCCACGCGCTCGTAGAGTTCCGGCAGGTGGAGCAGGACGCGCAGGACGAACTCCTCGCGATTGGCGCTCAGCTCCTCGACGGCGCTCGAGGCGACGGCGGCTTGCCGGCGCACGGCCTCGACGCGCTCCCGCGCCCGCATCCGGTCCAGGAGTATGCGCGCGTCCAGGCCCAGCTTCAGCGCGAACTCCTGGGCATAGGATTCCCGCTCCACCGGGCTGTTGATGTCGCGCAGCAGCGGCACCATGGCCTCTACGATGCGTCCCTTGCCCTTCGGCTCCGCGGGGTCCTCCTGCCGGAGCAGCTGCTCGAAATAGAAGCGCACCACAGGCTGGGCGCCATCCAGCAGCGCCTGCCAGGCCGCCGGATTCTCCAGGATGAGCTCGTCGGGATCGACCTCGTCGGGCAGCAGCACCACGCGGATGTCGGCGTTGAGCCGGCCCTCGTAACCCACCAGCCCGTGGGGATCGAAGACGGCTTCCCAGTGGCGGTCGAGGGTCTGGCGCGCCAGCTCCAGCCCGCGCAGCATGGCCTGGATGCCGGCGTCGTCGGGGTCGAGGGCGAGGATGAAGTTGCGGGTGAGCCGTTGCAGCTGTTTGAGGTGGGTTTCGGTGAGCGCCGTCCCCATGGGCGCGACGACGTTGGCGTAGCCCTCCTGCCAGGGAATCATCACGTCCATGTAGCCCTCAACGATGATGGCGGCGTCGGCCTCGCGGATGGCCTGGGCTGCGCTGTCCATGCCGAAGAGCACTTGGCTCTTGTCGAAGAGGGCCGTCTGAGGCGAGTTCATGTACTTGGGCTGATCTTCCGGGTTGAGCACCCGCCCACCGAAGGCGATGACCTTGCCCCGCCGGTTGCGGATGGGAATCATGACGCGGTCGCGGAAGCGGTCGTAGGTCCCGCCGTCCTCCTTTTCCACCAGGAGTCCGGCCTTGATCAACTCCTCCACGGTGAAACCCTGCCCCAACAGGTGGGTGCGCAGGGCGTCCCAGCTGTGCAGGCTGTAACCGAGGCGGAAGTGCTCGACGGTGGGCCGGCGGAAGCCCCGCCGGCGCAGGTAGGCGCGGGCCTGCCCTGCTTCGGGGGCGCTCATCAGCAGCCGGTGATAGTAGTCGGTGGCGGCCTCCTGGGCGGCCTGGAGCCGTTCTCCCTCGGCGACGGCTTCCTGTTGGGCCGGGGTCATGGGGCGCACCTCCACCCCCGCGCGACGTCCCAGCTCCTCCAGCGCCGTACGAAAGTCCCAGCCCTCGTACTCCATCACGTAGGTAAAGACGTCGCCGCCTCGGTCGCAGCCGAAGCAGTGCCAGCGCTGGCTGTCGGGAAAGACGAAGAAGGAAGGAGTCTTCTCCGTGTGGAAGGGGCAGAGACCCTTCAGGTTACGCCCCGCCTTGTTCAGCTGGACGGAGCGGCCTATCACCTCTGTGAGGTCCAGCCGATCCTTGATCTCCTCGACTACGCTCATGGGACTCATTGTACCCCCAGGGCGGGACGAGACAAGTTAGAGGGAGAACGGTCAGCCATCAGCCGTCAGCGACCAGCCGTCAGCCGTCAGCGACCAGCCATCAGCCATCAGCCATCAGCCGTCAGACGTCAGCGGTCAGCCGTCAGCAACCAGCGGATCACCCTCGAAAATCAAAAATCTAAAATCCAAAATCGGGAACTAGCGCAGCTCGATCTGCCAGTCCATCACCTGTGCGGGGGCGTTCTCCTCCAGCCAACGGGCGGCGTGCTCCAGCACGGAGTAGACCTGCCGGGTGTCGTTGGACACGGTGACGATGGCGAGGGTGGCCGACTGCCAAACCTCCTGATTTCCTACCTCCGCTGCAGCCACCTCGAAGCGTTTGCGCAGCTGGTGCAGCAGGGGTTTGATCTGGCTCCGCTTCTCCTTGAGCGAGAAGGTGGCGGGCAGATAGAGCTCGATGGTGCACGCGCCGATGATCATCTCATAACCTCCCTGTCCATTGGGGATGGGCGTATTTCTCTGTCACCAACCGGTCGGCGAGCATGCGCTCCTCTAGCAGCAGCGCGCCCGGCTCCAGAGTGACGTTGAGGGCCGTGGTGAAGCCGGTGCGCAGCGCCTCGGCGACCTCCTGCCAGCCGATGGGGCGTTCCAGCGCCTCCGCGAGCGTTGTGGCGTGGCGGCGGACCCGGGCAGGATCGGGACGGGACGTCAGCAGCATCGCGATGTGGCCGATGTCGCCGGAGAGGGGCAACGTGCCGTGATGCAGCAGCCCCGTTCGGGTGCGCAGCTGGGCGTTCCCCACCACCTTACGCCCGCCCACGGTGATCTCGTAGGCGGAAGAGATCTCGAAGCAGACGGGGCTGCGCCGCCGGCGGTTCTCTTCGTGCGCACGGGCCTCGATCCCTGTGGCGCCGAGGGCCTCCAGCGCATGGAGGAGGGGGCGGCTCAGCCGCCGGTAGCTGGTGACGACGTCGCCAACGGCGTGCGGGTCGGTGCGGGGCAGGAGTACGCTGTAGGTCAGCCCCTCGCCGTGGAAGACGGCAGTCCCTCCCGTGGGGCGGCGCAGGAGCGCGTAGCCCCGCGCGGTGATGGCCTCCCGATCCGCTTCGGCGAGGGGCTGGCCCCGGCCCAGCACCACGCTAGGCTGCCAGGTATAGAGGCGGAGGGTGGGGGGCGCCAATCCGGCGGCGACGCTTTTCAGCAGCGCCTCATCGAGGGCGAGGTTGTAGGCCCCAGGGGCCGGCGCCCGTTGCATCACCAGGCGCCAGATGGCGGAAGGGGTGGGCGCGGCGTCCATGCGCGAAGCGAGGCGCTAGGCTTCCAGCAGGGCCAGAATGTCGGGGCCGTAGGCCTCCTGGCGCCACGGCCCGATGCCGGGCACGTCGAGGAGCTCCTCCTGGGAGGCGGGGAGGTCCCAGGCGAGAGCCCACAGGGTGGCGTTCGGGAGCACCACGTCGGAATCGACGCCGCGCGCCCGGGCGACCCGCTTGCGCCAATCGTGAAGGGTGTTGTAGCGGTCGACGACCTCGTCGGGCGGGTGCTCTCCGTCCTCGGGCGGCTCGGGCAGGGGGCCCGGTGCTGCGCGCAGGACGCTGAGCAGCTGCCGTCCAAAGCGACGGAGCTGGTGGTTGGTCAGCCCGGCGGCTTTCAGCGCCTGTCGCGAGCGGGGCTGTACCTGGGCCAGCGTAATGAGCCGCTTGCTGCTCATCACCTTGAAGGGCGGGCGATCGAGCTGCTCGGCGGTGGTCTCCCGCCAGAGATGCAGTTGGTAGAGGACGCGCTGCTCTTTCCTGTTCAGCGCGTGCATCCCTTTGATGCGCCAGAAGGTGGCATCGGGTTCGTGGTTGGGCGGTTCGGAGACGGTGGTGCGCAGGTATTCGAAGATCTCCCGGGCCTCCTGAAGGCGCCCGGACTTGCGGAGCGCTTCCGCTTCCAGATCGCGCAGCGTGAGCAGATAGTGGGTATCCATGCGGGCGTACGAGACGGCCTGCGGATCGAGGGGGCGGTGGCCCCAATCGTAGCGTTGATAGCGCTTGTTCAGGTGGACGCCGAAGTGCTCTTCCAGCAGATTCCCCAATCCCACCCGGGGCCAGCCCAGCACGCGTGCGGCCCACATGGTGTCGAAGAGCTTGCCGCAGGTGAAGCCATAATCCCGGTGTAGGACGATGAGGTCGTAATCGGCGGCGTGGAAGATCTTCTCGCGTTCAGTGTCGGCGAAGATGGGGCCGAGGGGGCTGAGATCCTCTATCGCGAAGGGATCGAGGATGAAATCGGCGCCGGGAATGGTGAACTGGATGAGGCAGACCTGCTCGCGGTAGGCGTACAGGCTGTTGGATTCGGTATCGACGGCGATGCGCGGCTCGCGCCGCAGGCGCTCCGTCAGCTCCGCCAGTGCCTCGGGGCTGTCCACGAGGATGGGCGGCGCCGTGGGTGGTGCTGGTGCATGATTGTGTGCATTGGACATAGTGGAGGTATTATCGCCTTTCCCTAAGGAATGTCAAACCCTACGCTTGCCGCTCCTCCCGGGCGGATTATAATCCGCCCCATGGAAAGACGAAACGTACTGCGCTTTGCGGTGGGGCTATCCGTAGCCCTCATCGCGCTCCTCACCATTCCGCAGCTCCTGGCCCACCGCGATTTTGCCGAGCGCGGGCTGCCGGCGGCGTTCCCTCCCCCCATCGCCGATACGGGGATGCCCCGCGCCTGCGTCAATGCCGCGCTGGAGCAGTACGCAGGTGAGGCGCTCGGCTGGGCGCTGGACACCATCGACGCGGGAGGCTTCACCTGGGTCCGCCACCGCTTCCCCTGGGCCGAGATCGAGCCGGCGCCCGGGGAGTTCGATTGGGCGCCCTGGGACCCCATCGTGGCGGAGTCCGTCGACCGGGGGCTCCAGCTCATCGTCGTCCTCGACACGCCGCCCGCCTGGGCCGGGATGCCGCCCGATCCCGAGGCCTTCGCGCGCTTCGCCGGGGCCCTTGCCAATCGCTATATGGCCCAGCTCGTCTACTACGAGATCTGGCACAATCCTAACCTCGGCTCCAGCTGGGACGGCAGCGTCGATCCCTACACCTACGCCGACCTGCTGGCCCGCGCCGCCACCGCCATCCGCGCTGCCGATCCCAACGCCCGCATCCTGCTGGGGGGATTGGCGCCCAACGTGGAAACAGGGCCGCAGAATTACAACGAGGCCCGCTTTCTGGAGCGCCTCTACGCCGCAGGCGCCGCCCCCCACTTCGATCTGGTGGGCGTCCAGCCCTACGGGTTTCACACCGGGCCGGAGGATCGCCGGGTGGACGTGGAGGTGATCAACTTCTCGCGGGCGGTGCTGGTGCGGGAGGTATTGGAGGTTCACGGGGAGGGACACAAGGCGCTCTGGGCGACTCACTTCGGGTGGAATAGCCTGCCCGAGACGTGGGAGGGCCCTCCCTCCATCTGGGGCAGCGTGGACGAGGCGACGCAGGCTGCCCACACTGTCGCCGCTCTCGAACGCGCCGAGGAGGAGTGGCCCTGGATGGGGGTGATGTGCGTCAACACCTTCCAACCCCGCCCGGTGCAGGGGGAGCGAGAGGTGCCCGACGCCGAGGAGCATTGGGGTTTCGCGCTGGTGGGGCCGGAGGGGGAGCCGCGCCCCGTCTACGAGGCGGTGCAGGCGTGGGCGACGCGGCCCCGCGTGGCCCGTCCCGGCGTCTATCCGGCGGCGACGGCGCTGGCGGAGTTCGAGGGCGATTGGCGATTAGGTCCCCTGGGCGCTGATGTCGGGCTGGACGCTTCGCTGACCGAGGGCCGGGAGCGGGTACGGCTCACCTTCGAGGGGACGGGCGTGGCGCTGACGGTGCGGCGGGGACCGTATCGCGGTTTTCTTTTCGTCACTATTGATGGTGAGCCGGCGCCCGCGTTGCCCCGCGACGCCGAGGGGCGGGCCTACGTCGTCCTCTACGATCCTCTGGGGGCGCTGGAGACGGTCCCGCTGGCGGAGCAGCTGCCGCCCGGCGAGCACACCGTCGAGGTGGTGGCCGATCGCGGCTGGTACAACTGGGCCCTGGCCGATTGGCGCGTGGTCGCCCGGCCCGATCCGCTGCCCTACCGGCTTGGCGTGGCGGGGCTGGCGTTGCTTGGGTTGGCGGGCGCGGCGGTGGCGTGGCACGCCGGGCATCGCATCGACTGGCGGAGGGCGGCAGTGCGCGTCCGGGCGGCCTACCTCCGGCTGCCCGAGCCAGCGCGGGTGGTGCTCACGACGGCGGTTGGTGTGCTCTTCGGGCTGGCGGCGTGGCTCACCTGGGCGCAGGGTCTCTTCCGCCGGTTGGGGGATGGGGCGGGACTGGTCGCCGTGCTGCTAGCGACAGGCTTGTTTTACTTCTCCCCCTGGTTCCTGCTCACCCTCGTCAGCGGGGCGCTGCTCTGCGCGCTCCTCTTCCTGCATCCGGCGCTGGGGCTGGCGCTCACCATCGCCGCCGCCCCCCTTTATCTGCACCCCGTCTCCCTCTTCGGGCGCTCCTTCTCGCTGGCGGAGCTGGTGCTGCTGCCCACGCTCTGCGGCTTTGGCGTGCGGTGGCTGGCGGAGCGCCGGGAGGGACGCCCGGCTGCGACCCGCGTCGCGCCGCTGCTGCCGCTGGCGGCCCTCTTGAGCGTCGCCCTGTTTTCCACCCTGGGCGCTGCTCACACCCGTGAGGCCTTCCGCGAGCTGCGCCTGGTACTCCTGGAGCCGGCGCTCTTCTTCGTGGCGCTGGTGGGCTTCCCCCTGGGGGAACGGGACCGCCGCCGCATCGTCGATTTCTACGTGGGTAGCGCGGTGTTCATCGCCGGGGTGGGACTGGTGCAGTACTTCCTGCTGGGGGATTTCATCACCGCCGAGGGGGGCTTCCGTCGCCTGCGCAGCATCTACGGCTCGCCCAACAACGTGGGCCTCTACCTGGGCCGCGCCCTGCCCCTGATGCTCGCGCTCTTCCTCGCCCGGGATGGGGAGCGTCCGCTGCCGGGATTCCTGGGGAGAGCGCCCTTCGTCCTCTCCCCGCGCCGGGCGCTCCACGGGCTGGCGCTGCTGCCCGTGGGACTGGCGCTGCTCCTCAGCTTCTCGCGGGGTGCGCTGCTGCTAGGGGTCCCCGCCGGGCTGCTGGCGCTGGGGCTCCTGGCGGGTCGGCGCTGGCGAAAGGTGACGCTCGTCGCGTTGCTGCTCTTTGCCCTGCTCCTCGTCCCGCTCTTCCGGACGCCGCGCTTTGTGGCGCTGCTCGATACGGGCCAGGGCACCACCTTCTTCCGCCTCTCCCTCTGGCGCAGCGCCTGGCAGATGTTCCGCGATCATCCGTTGCTGGGCGTGGGGCCCGATAATTTCCTCTACGCCTACCGGACCCGCTATATCCTTCCCACGGCCTGGGAGGAGTTCGACCTGGCCCATCCTCACAACTGGCTGCTCGATTTCGCCACGCGGCTGGGGGGACTGGGCTTGGCGGCTTTCCTCTGGCTGCTGACCGCTGCCCTGCGGGGGACGCTTCCTGCCCTGCGGCGTCTGGAGGGGCGGGAGCGAGCGCTCTTCATCGGCGCGTTAGCGGCACTGGCGGCGGGTCTGGCGCACGGGCTGGTAGACGCTTTCTTCTTCTATATTGACCTGGCCTACGTCTTTTTCCTTGGGCTGGCGCTGCTCGTCTGGGCGCAGCGGGCCGCGTCCGAGGGCTTGTAAATTCGTCACCCGCCTCTATAATCGCGGTATCTGGAGTATGTAGAAAGAAGGAAGATTGATGCGGGAACTGTTGCGTGCCTTGATGGTGATCATATTGTTGGGGGGGCTCGTGCTCGCCGGCTGGCTGGCGTATCTCTGGCTCAGCGAAACGTCGCCCACCGTCGAGGTCAACCTGCTGCCGGAGATCCCACTGCTGCCCCAGCCCACGCCGACCATCTACCCCAGTCCGGGGATGGTGGTGCAACGGGTGCAGACGCTCAGCCGGCTGGAGACCGCCTCCTATGTGATTGAGAAGGTCATCACTGCCGAAACGGGGCAGGGTCCCCTGGGTTTCCTTTTCGGCGACAAGCTGCTGCTGGTCGCGCACGGTGAGGTTATCGCGGGGGTCGATCTCTCCCGGTTGGACGAAGATCGCGTCCACGTGACCGACGAGGGCACCCTGTACCTGCTCTTGCCCCCCGCCGAGGTCTTTGTGGCGACCCTCGACAACGAGCGCTCCTACGTCCATGATCGGCGGACCGGCGTGGTGGGCCAGAACGTCGATCTGGAGACGGCGGCGCGGCGGGAGGCCGAGCTGCGAATCCTGGAGGCGGCATTGGAGGATGGCGTGCTTCAGAAGGCCGATGAGAATGCTCGCGATTTTTTGGAAGCTCTTTTCCTGGGGTTTGGCTTCGAGCGGGTGGATTTCGATGGCCCGCTCCCGACGCCTACGCCCATCATCCCGACGCCCCTCCCTATGATCACGGTAGCACCCTTGCCCTGAGCCATGCGCATTAAGAGCCGGCCCGAGGATTTCTGCGTCGAGGAGCAGATTGCGCTGCCCGGTACTGGGAGCGGGCGCTACACCTACTACCGCGTCGAGAAGCGGGGCTGTACGACGCTACGTGTGCGGGATGCCCTGGCAGCGCGGCTGGAGATCTCACCCAGCCGCGTAGCTTTTCCGGCGCTGAAGGACAAGCAGGCGGTCGCCGTGCAGTACGCCAGTGTCCCCCGCACCGGCCCCGCCCGCCTCGAGGGGCGGGGCTTCACGGCAGAGGCTGTGGCGCAAGGCCCCCGCGATCTGCGTCCCGGTGATCTGCGCGGCAACCGCTTCGTGCTCGTGGTGCGGGACCTGGGTCGGGAGGAGGGGGAGGTGTTGCGGACCGCCTTTGCGGCGCTCGCAGAGGGGGGCCTGCCCAACTACTTCGACCGGCAACGCTTTGGCTCCTACTCACCTCAGGGCTTCATCGGCAAGGCCATCCTGAAGCGAGATGCTGAGCAGGCTGTGCGCATCTATCTTGCGGTGCCCATGGCGGGCGATCCCCGCGAGATTCGTAAATTCAAACGGCTGGCGGCGGCCCACTGGGGTGAGTGGGGCTATCTGCTCCACGAGGCGCCCCGGCCCTCCAATCTGCGCAGCGTGCTCACCTACCTGAAAGATCACCCTCAGGATTTCCGTAAGGCTCTCAATCTCATCAAGGACCGTCTTCTCTCCATCTATTTGGTGGCCTACCAATCTTGGATTTGGAATCGTATCGTGGGCCAATACTTCGAAGGTGAGATCGGGGCCGAGGCCTGTCTGGAGATCGCGACGGTGCGCCTGGCACTGCCAAGCACCCCCCCTGAAGATGTGGTCACGCTCCCTCTTCCCAACCTGACGGCTCAGTATCCGCCCGCCGTCCGGCCCTACGTCGAGGCGGTGTTGAGTGCGGAGGGGCTGACGTTGGAGGACTTCAAGGCCCGTATCCTGCGGCGCGTCTACCTGCCCAAGAGCGAGCGAGACCTCTGGTTTGCACCTGCCGGGGCGACGGCGGGAGCGCTGGTCCCCGATTCTGTACACGAGGGCCGCTGGGCCTGTACTCTTGCCTTTACGCTGGAGCCCGGTCAGTATGCTACGCTGGTCTTAAAGGCGGTGGCGGCTCACGCGGGCAGGGGGGTCTCAGACCTTGAGGGAGGATAGGGAATGAACCGGCAGGCTCCCTACGTGGTGCCTCTGGGGGTCTCAGCGGCGCTACCCCACGGGCAGTACTGTAACAGCTATCTGGCCGTCGTGTGGGCGGACCGTTATTGGCTCATCGACTGTGCCGATGCCCCCATCCAGCGGCTGGAGCGGGTGGGCATCGATCCCCGGCTGGTGGAAGGGGTGATTATCACCCACTTCCACCCGGATCACGTCTTTGGGCTGCCCAGCTATCTCTTGGGCCTCTATCTTCTGGGGCCGGAGGGAGGGGGGCAAATCTCCATCTACGCGCTGCCCGAGGTGCTGGAGCGGGTGGAGGCTCTGGTGGGGCTCTTTGCCGATCAGGGATGGGTGCATAAGCTCGATCTGGCCTTCAAAGCAGTGCCGGAGGAAGCCGGCGCGTTGGTTGCCGAAACCTCCGATTGTCTGATCACGAGCGCGCCGGGGCGCCACAGCATTCCCTCGCTGGCGGTGCGATTCGAGACTCAACCAGAAGGGCGGACCTTCGTCTATTCCAGCGACACCGACATCTGTGAGGCGGTCTGGGGGCTGGCCCAGGGCGCGAATCTGGTCTTCCATGAGGCGACGGGCGAGGGGCACGGGCACTCCGATCCGGAAGCGGTGGGCGCCGAAGCGGCGCGCGTCGGGGTGGAGCAGTTGGTGTTGATGCACTATCCGACAGATCGCGCCGGGGAAGTGCTCGCGCAGGCGCGTAAGACCTTTCCCCCAGCCCAGTTGGCCCAGGAGTTGAAGCGCTATGCCTTCTGACCTGCCCCTGGTTTGGACGGCAGCCTGCCTCGTGCTATAATCCCACGATATGAATAATCGTCCTCGCAGCGCAGTTCGCTCGGCGGTCGTGGTCATGGTAGCGATTGCCCTCAGTCGGGGGCTGGGTCTCATCCGCAATATGGCCTTCGGCCACTTCTTCGGCACCGGGGCAGAGATGGATGCCTACAGTGTCGCCACCCGCATTCCCGAGATGCTCTTCATGATCATGGCGGGGGGCGCTCTGGGCTCGACCTTCATCCCCCTCTTCACGGCACGGCTCACGCAGGGGGCCGAGGATGAGGCGTGGGAGCTCACCTCGGCGGTCATCAATCTCCTCGTCGCGCTGCTGGCGCCGGTAAGCCTTCTGGTGATACTCTGTGCTCCGTGGATGGTGCGCACCTGGGTGGCGCCGGACTTCTCGCCCGAACTTCAGGCCCTCACCGTTGACCTCTTGCGGGTGATGCTGGTTACCCCCACTATCTTCGGCATCAGCGGTATTCTGATGGGCGTCCTCAATGGTTACCAACATTTCTTGCTCCCGGCCCTCGCCCCCAGTATCTACAACCTGGCCCTCATCGTTGGCGCTTTCTGGGGTGGGCGTACGGAGGTGGGGATCCAGGCCGTGGCTATCGCCTCGGTCGTGGGTGCGGTGGCCCACCTGCTTACGCAGCTGCTCGGCTTCTTTAACTATCGGCCTCGCTACCGGCTGACGTTGGGATTGCGGGACCCGGCAGTGCGAGAGATGGCGCTGCTGATGCTGCCGCGCATGTTGGGCGTAGCAGCCATTCAGGTGAACTTCGTGATCACCAACACCCTTGCCTCGGGGCTGGAGGTGGGGGCCGTTTCGGTGCTGCTCTACGCCTGGAATCTCGTGCTGCTGCCCCAGGGAATCTTCGCCCAAGCGCTGGGGATTACGTGCTTCCCTACGCTCTCAGCCCAGGCCGCGGAGGGAGACACCAAGGGGTTGGGGCGGACGGTCTCTGTCAATATGCGCGTGTTGATCGCCCTCCTGCTGCCGGCGATGGTGGGGTTGATCGTGCTGGGCGAGCCGCTTGTCGCGCTGATGTTGCAGCGGGGTGAGTTCGACGTTACGGCGACGCGGGCGGTGGCCTACGCCATGGCCTGTTTCTCCATCGGCTTGCTGGGGCATGGCGCCATCGAGATTCTGGCGCGGGTTTTCTACGCGGTGCAGAACACCTGGATCCCGGCACTGGGGGCGCTACTCGCTGTGGTGCTGAATGTCGGTCTGGGCCTGACCCTGCCTGCGCTTTTCACGCAACTGGGCCAACCGGCCTTCGGCGGGTTGGCGCTGGCGAACTCACTCGCAACCCTCATCGAGACGGTCTTGCTCATGGCTTTGCTGAGTCGCTACACGGGTGGGCTGGAGCTAAAGGGCCTGGGGAGGTGGAGTCTGCGTCCGGCGCTCGCGGCGTTGGGAATGGGGATCGTAGTCCATCTCTGGCGGGGCGTGGCGCCCAACCTGCTCCTGGAGGCATTCGGCGGCCTGGTGTGGGGGCTGGGGACCTACGTGCTCTTCGCGCTGCTTCTGGGCGTCCGGGAGCTTACCCAGCTGCTCGTGCGCTTCACCCGCCGTCACCGGGTTAAGGAGGAACAGGCATGGTAACGATCTCGTTGACGACCGATTTTGGCCTGACCGATGGATACGTGGGCGTGATGAAGGGCGTGATGGCGGGGATTGCCCCCGGCGTGCCCTTTATCGACATCAGTCACGCGGTTCCACCGCAGGATGTGCGCAGTGCGGCTTATCTGCTTTGGACGACGCTCCCCTATTTCCTGGAGGATTCTGTCCACCTCGTCGTCGTCGACCCGGGGGTGGGGACGGCACGTAAGCCCCTCGCGGCTCAGAGCCCCTGGGGCTATCTCGTTGGGCCGGATAACGGGGTCTTCTCCTATATCTGGGAGCTGCTCCCCGCGCCGAAGACCGTTGAGCTGACGGAGCCCGCCTACCGGCGGGAGACGGTGAGCGCAACCTTCCACGGGCGAGATATCTTCGCCCCGGCAGCGGCCCATCTGGCGGCGGGGGTTTCGCTGGAGGCGTTGGGGCCGAAGCTGTCCAACCCTGTGCGCCTGCCACCTCCGCATCTGGCTCTTGAGGAGGAGGGATTGCGCGGGGAGGTGCTCTACATTGATCACTTCGGCAACGTCATCACCAGCATCGGACGCCTCATCTGGGAGGGTGACTTACTCTACCTCGATCCTGCTTTCGGGCAGGTGGAGCGGGGCGTGATTCGGGCGCCCGGGAGCCATGTGGTCGCCGGAGGGCGCGATCTTGGCCCGGTTCGCCGTACCTATGGGGAAGTGGCGCCGGGCACCCCGCTGGCCCTGGTCGGCAGCGAGGGGATGCTGGAGCTCGCCGTCGCGCACGGCCACGGAGCCCGTGCGCTGGGACTCTCCGTGGGCGATCCCGTGCAGTTGGTGCGCGGCGGGTGAGGCCGTTCCAAGAAAACAAACTATTGATAGGGTCCGATTTAAATCTTGGAACTACCCAAGGCCGTTCCAAGGAAATAAACTATCCAGGTTTTAACGCCGGCGCAGGAACTTTCTTTTGGTTCGGTGCTGGTGCATACCATTTGGGTGCGAAAATGACTGCACCGCTATCCGACTGAAGACTAACGGACTGTTTCTAGGGAGGGAAAATGGCCGAGTACTTCGTAATCGAGGGCGGGACGCCCATGAAGGGCGAGATTCTGCCCAGCGGTAACAAGAACGCAGCGCTGCCCGTGTTGGCAGCAACGCTGCTGACCGATGAGCCGGTGATTCTGCACAATCTCCCCGCGATTCGTGATGTGGAGACGATGGGGGAGCTGCTGGCGATGTTGGGCGTGACGGTGGAGCGGCTCGACCCCCATACCTGGCGGCTCCAGGCGCGCAATGTGGTTCCTCCGGAGGACCCCCAGGAGGTGGGCGAGCTCTTCCGCTCCATCCGGGGCTCCATCCTCATCGCCGGTCCGCTCCTTGCCCGCACGGGAAGGCTGGTCATCCCCGCCCCGGGGGGGGATGTGATCGGGCGACGGCGAGTGGACACGCACTTCCTGGCCCTGCAGGCGCTGGGCGCCAAGGTGGAGGCCAACCGGCTCTTCCGACTGCGGGCTGATCGGCTGCGGGGGGCCGATATCCTCCTCGACGAGGCCAGCGTGACGGGCACGGAGAATGCTGTCATGGCGGCTTGTCTGGCGGAGGGGACCACCATCATTCGCCACGCTGCCTCCGAGCCCCACGTGCAGGACCTCTGCCGCTTGCTCATCGCCATGGGCGCAGAGATTGAGGGCGTGGGCACGAACACCCTCACCATCCACGGCAGAGAGCGTCTGCACGGCGCCGACTTCACCATTGGTTCCGATCACATCGAGATCGGCAGCTACATCGCGTTGGCGGCGGCAACGGGGGGTGAGCTCCTCATCCGCAACGCCGCACCTCAGCATCTGCGCATGGTGCGCCTCGTCTACGAGCGGTTGGGCGTGCGCTTCGAGGCGCGGGGCAATGACGTCTTCGTGCCCGCCGGACAGGAGCTCACCGTACTGCCCGATCTGGGCAACGCCGTTCCCTCCATCAGCGACGCCCCCTGGCCCGCTTTCCCCGCCGATCTGATGAGCATCACCCTGGTGCTGGCGACCCAGTGCGAGGGGGTGGTCCTCTTCCACGACAAGATGTTCGAGAGCCGCCTCTTCTTCGTCGATAAACTCATCCCTATGGGCGCTCGGATCGTGCTCTGCGATCCGCACCGCGCGCTGGTTTACGGCCCCTCGCCGCTCCACGGAGACGAGGTGGAGAGTCCTGACATCCGCGCGGGGATGGCGCTGCTCGTCGCGGCGCTGGCGGCAGAGGGGACCAGTGTCATCCGCAACATCCGTCAGATCGATCGGGGGTACGAGCGTATCGAGGCGAAACTGCTCCCGCTCGGAGCGAAGATTCAGCGGTGCAACGGCAAGGCCTGCGGCTATGAGTGATTCCGTTTGGCTGGTTCTGGCGAGCCACAACCCCGGCAAGCTGCAGGAGTGGCAGGCGCTGCTCGCGGGGTTGCCCTTGGAATTGGTCCTGCCGGAGGCGGTAGGATTGGAGAACCTCTCGATTGTGGAGACGGGCTCCACCTACGTGGAGAACGCGCTGCTGAAGGCGCGCACCTTTGCGGGGGTGGCCGAGTGTCCGGCCCTGGCCGATGATTCCGGCCTGGAGGTGGACGCGCTGGAGGGAGCGCCCGGATTGCACTCGGCCCGCTACCGCCTGGGCAGCGACGCCGTGCGCTACCGTGCGCTGCTCGAGGCGCTCGCAGGTGTGCCGCCGGCTGAGCGCACGGCCCGCTTCCGCTGTGTCGCCGCGCTGGTGTTGCCCGACGGGCGGGAGTTTGTCACCGAGGGCGTATGTGAAGGCGTCATCGCCGAGGCGCCCTCGGGGGAGGGGGGCTTCGGCTACGATCCCGTCTTCTTCCTTCCCGAGCAGGGCATCACGATGGCGGAGCTGCCCCCCGAGACGAAGAATCGCATCAGCCACCGGGCGCGGGCCGCGGAGCAGATGCGTGAGATCTTGCAGCGGGAGTTGTAAGCGATGAGCGCGCCTCCGCGAGGCTGGCGGGCGTGGCTCATTCGCGTGCGGGCCCCCTTTCTGACGGCGGCAGCGGTGCCCATCGTGCTGGGCAGCGTCGCGGCGTGGGCTCGGACGGGCATCTTCCATGCGGGATATTTTTCCCTCACGTTGGTAGGGGGACTGCTGTTACAGGCGGGCGCCAACATGATCAACGACTACTACGATCATCGCAGTGGCGCCGACCGAGCCAATCGGGAGGCGGTGACGCCCTTCACCGGCGGGAGCCCCGTGCTCAAGCTGGGCTGGCTTACGCCGGAGCGGGTGCGCAATGAGGCGTTGGTCTACTTCGGCATCGCGGCGCTGCTGGGCCTCTATTTGAGCTGGGCGCGCTCCCCCTGGATTCTGGCGTTGGGGCTCTTCGGTATCGGGGCGGCGGTGTTGTACACCGCGACCTTCGCCCCGGCAGGGGTGGGGGAACTGGCGCTCTTTCTCAGTTTTGGGCCGTTCATGGTGCTGGGCGGCTGGATCACGCAGACCGGGGGGCCGACCTGGGAGCCGCTGTGGGCGTCGCTGCCCGTGGGCTTTCTCATCCTCAACGTGCTCTGGATCAATCAGTTCCCCGATGCACCCAGCGACGGGGCGGTGGGCAAGCGCCATTGGGTGGTGCGGCTGGGGCGGAGCCGGTCGGTGCTCTTCTTTGGACTTTTCTTCATCGGGGCTTACGGCGCGTTGCTCGCCGGGGTTCTCACCGGGGCGTTGCCCCTCTGGACGCTGCTGGCGATGCTTCCCGCGCCGCTGGCGTGGCATGCCTGGGATATCGCCCGTTACCATCACGGCGAATCCGCCCTTCTGGCGCCCGCCAACGCGCTGACGGTGCAGGTTCATCTGCTGGTAGGGCTGTTCATCACCGTCGGATACCTCATCCAGGGGTTGGTCTGGTGATCGAAGTGCGAAGAGGTGATTAGAGAGCGGTGCGCAGTCGGGAGGGCTAAACTTCTCACTTCTCACTGGTCACCGCTTATGATTTTCAAAGGAGATAGAATGGCTATCGACCCACTAGAACAGGATCTGCGTACTTATCGCCCGACGGGCATGGAGCACCTGCCGGCGGATTTTGTCTGGCCCCGGTACGAGGGCTTTTCCGTCGGCAACGTGCCGGCGACGGTGGCTTCAGTGCTCGGCGCCGGTGCTCCGGAGACGCTGCCGCCGCTGCCTGCGGAGCTGCTGGAAGACCTGACCGACGGGGTGCGCCGCGTCGTCATGGTCCTCGTCGATGCGCTGGGGTGGGAGCAGCTCCAGCAATGGATGGCAGAGGACGACGGGTTGGTCTTTCACGCTCTGGCGGAGCAGGGCAAGTTGCTGCCCCTGACCACGGTCTTTCCCTCCACGACGAATAACGTCCTCGCCACGCTGCGGACGGGTGCGCCGCCCGCCCGCCATGGGCTGCTCGCCTACGAGCTCTACTTACGTGAATTTGCGACGGCGGCGGAGTGCATCACCTTCTCGCCGCTGGCGACGAAAATGCCCGGTTTGTTGGAGCAGTGGGGTCTGGATCCTGATGCCTTCCTGCCTGTGCCCTCCTTCGCGCAGCTCCTCTCGGTCCAGGGCGTGCTTACCTATCAGCTGATCGCCCGTCCCATCGCCAGGGGTCCGCTGAGCCGCATGTACTTCCGGGGGATGCGCGAGCTCTACACCCACAACTACGCCTCCGACTTTTGGTACACCCTGCGGGAGGTGCTGCACGACCACCGCGACGAGCGCTGCTTCATCTCGGCCTATTGGAGCGCCGTCGATACCCTCTCCCACGTCCACGGCCCTCAGGAGGGACGCATCACCAACGAGGTCAAGGCCCTCTCCTATCTGATGCGGCTGGGCTTCCTCGACCGCTTGGAGCCGGAGGATCGGGAGGGGACGCTGTTGCTCCTCCTCGCCGACCACGGGCAGGTGACCACCTCCCCGGTGACCTCCACGGTGCTCGCTGCGCATCCCCATTTAGGGGAGCGGCTGGTGTTGCCCACGTTGGGGGAGGCCCGGGTGCCCTTCTTCCACGTGCGGGAGGGGCAGCGGGAGGCGGTGCGGACCTATCTGATGGAGCACTTCGGGGAGGACTTGGTGCTGCTCACGCGGGAGGAGGTACTGGGGCAGGGCTTGCTGGGGCCCGGCACGCCCTATGCAGAAGTCCCCCACCGCCTGGGCGATCTGGTAGCAGTCCTGCCCGATAATCTCGTCCTCGTGCGGGAACAGGAGGACGTAGAGCGGTTGAGTGGGCGGCACGGGGGCATGACCGCCCGGGAAATGCTCGTGCCCCTGCTCGCTGTGCGTCTGGACGCCTGACTTTCGACTTTCGACCTATTCGACTATAATAGCGGTAAGTATCTTCTAAATTCGGCTGCGTGAACACAGGAGGTCTAATGCGAGAGGTACGCTTCTTGTTAGTCGGCCTGGGTAATCTGGGACGGCGCTTCTGCGAGCTGCTCCATACGAAGGAGGCGTTGCTGCGAGAGCGCTATGCCCTGCAGTTGCGGCTCGTCGGCGCTGCCGATAGCAGGGGGGGCGCCTACGCTCCGGAGGGGCTGGATCTGCTGGAGGTGGCCCGGCTCAAGCTGGCGGATGAATCCATAGCGGCATATCCCGGTGCAGGGCGCGAGGAGTGGGACGCGGTCCGGTTGGTCCGTGAGGCTGAGGCCGACCTTCTGCTGGAAGCTTCACCCGTCAACCTGGAGCAGGGGGCCGAGCCAGGGCTGACCTGCATCCGCACGGCCCTGGAGCGGGGAATGCATGTCTCCACGCCGAACAAGGGCCCGCTGGTGCTGGCCTATCGCGAGCTCCACGACCTGGCTGCGGCCAATGGCGTGCAGTTGCGCTTTGATGGTACCGTCGCCGGAGGGTTGCCCGCCATCAACATTGGGCGGCGCGAGCTGCGAGGCGCCGTGATTGAACGGCTGGAGGCGGTACCCAATCTGGTGACGGGCTACATTATGGATTTGCTCGCGAGTGGACAGAGCTGGGAAGCTGCGCTGGAGCGGGCGCGAGGTGAGGGCGTGCTGGAGGCAGATGCTGCCTGGGACCTGGAGGGCTGGGACGCGGCGGCGAAGTTGGTCATTCTTGCCAATGCCGTGCTGGACTACCCGGCCCGCCTCGAAGAGGTCACGCGGACCGGCATCACAGGGTTGGAGTTGGACGACCTGCGGGCAGCCCGCGAGCGAGACTACCGCTACCGCCTGTTGGCCCAAGCGGAACGCAGCGCCGATGGGCGCTACACGCTCTCGGTGGCGCCGGCACTGCTCTCCGCCGACCATCCGCTCGGCTGCCTGGGGGATAAGCAGATGGGGGTGGTCTTCGTCACCGACATCTACGGCACGATTACTTCTTTGATTCGGGAAGCGACTCCTGTGCCCTCGGCGGCGTCGATGCTGCGTGACGTACTGGATATTTACTGCGAAAACGATGTGCGCACGTGCGCACGTGTGAACGTGTGAACGTGTACGCGTATTTCATTCGCCATGCTATCAGGGAGGAACACCAATGAAGTATCGTAACCTTGGACAATCGGGGCTGAAGGTCAGTGAGATCGCACTGGGGGCGTGGCTCACCTTTGGCGGCTCGGAAGACGAGGAGACCACCCGCCAGTGCGTTGCGGCGGCGGTCGAAGCCGGCGTCAACTATCTTGATCTGGCGGATATCTACGCCCACGGTGACGCGGAGCGCGTTGTCGGCGAGGCCATCCGCAAGCTGGGGCTGAACCGGCAACATCTCGTCATCGCCAGCAAGGTCTACTGGCCCATGAGTGACGATGTGAACGACCGCGGCCTGAGCCGCAAGCATATCATGGAATCCATCGATGGGTCGTTGCAGCGGCTGGGCGTGGACTACCTCGATCTCTACTTCTGCCATCGCTACGACCGCCACACCCCTGTCGAGGAGGTGGCCCGGGCCATGGACGATCTGGTGCATCAGGGCAAGATCCTCTATTGGGGCACCAGCGTCTGGGAGGCAGCCCAGCTGGAGGACGCAGTGGGCACGGCACGCTATCTGGGCGCCTATCGCCCGCAGGTGGAACAGCCGCGCTACAATATGCTCGACCGCCATATCGAGCCGGCGATTCTGCCGACGGCGGCCAAATACGGGATGGGGTTGGTCGTCTTCAGCCCGCTGGCGCAGGGACTGCTCACCGGCAAGTATAACGAGGGTGTCCCGGAGGACAGCCGCGCCGCCGCGTCGAACTGGCTCCAGGACGATCTGACGGAGGAGAACATCCAGAAGGTTCGCGAGTTGACGGCGCTGGCGCAGGAGCTGGGGATCACGATGCCGCAGTTGGCGCTGGCGTGGGTGCTGCGACGCCCAGAGATCAGCGCGGCGATCACCGGCGCTACCAAGGTGCGCCACGTCGAAGAGAACGTCCAGGCGGCGGGCATCACCCTCGCCGGCGACGCTCTCGCGCGTATCGAGGAGATCCTGGATAACGACCCCCTTGCTTGATCGTATAACTGCGGGTTCACAAGGAGGGCGGACAGGCGGGCGTCTGTCCGCCCTCCTTGACTGCGTCGAGGAATTCTTCTTTCTGATTCTCATTTTTGCAGATGATAGTACAATTCTCGTGGATCGTTAGCTCAATACTTAAGCAGTTGCGGGGTGATCGACTCAATCTCTCTTTCCCATTGATGCTGGAATCAAGTCTGCAAAACTCAGGAGATAGATTTATGACCTACGGTGAGTACGACGAAAAAGAGCTGGAAAAACGCGAGGAAAAAGAGGAGAAATCCTACGAGGAGAAGCACCGGGACGACCCCGTGGAAACTTTCGTCTGGGCAGGCACGCTCATCTGGCTGGGTGTCGTATTGCTCGCCAGGAATCTCGGCTGGCTGGAGCAACTGCGCCTCCGTGCCACCGGCCTGCCCTTCGGGATTCCCATCGATCCCACCGCCTGGACGCTCTTCTTCCTGGGGGCCGGCGTCCTCGTCCTGCTAGGCGTGGTGATACGCTTGCTGGTGCCCTCCTATCGACGCTCCATCACGGGCAGCCTCGTCTGGGCCGTCGTGCTCTTCGGGATAGCGCTGGGAACCTGGGAGCTCATCTGGCCCCTGATTCTCATCGCCATCGGCCTGAGCCTGCTTCTGAGCGCCATCTTCCGGCGCTAGAGATGCCTTCGAGAGCGCCCGGTAGGGACGCCTCGTCGAGGACTCCGCTCGTCCTACAGCTGCCCCAGATTGAAAGTTGAAACCTCGTCCCAGACGTAGCGCAGGGGCGTCCACCACCGTTCCCTGCCGATGCAGCGATAGTAGGGGGGGCGCACCGCCAGGATCAGATCGCCGATCCGGTAGCGGGGCAGGACGGGCGTGGAAACGACGAGGCTGCCCCGCTCTCCACGCCCCATCTCGTGCAGCATCTTGATCCCCTGCCGCGTTTCCACCTCAAAGAAGAAGAGGTCGTAGTTGGGCACCCAGGCTCGCTTCTCGTCCCGCTGCTGCCCGAACATCCCCTCCGTCGCGCCGTAGATCTCGCGGATGGCGGCGGGGCCGTAGAGCGCACGCAACGCCGGGGCGTGCTTGGTGTTGATCCCCGGCGTGCTTCCCAGTGTCATCACCCGCGTCTGCCAGAGCTCCTTGGGGTAGACGCCGTGGGCCTGCTTCAGGTAGCGCCCGAAGCGGAGGGCCGTGGGGGCGACGCCGCCGACCAGTGTCACATTCTGCCCCTTGCACTGTTCGTAGGCCAGCTCGAAGCGGCGGTTCCAATCGCCCACCGTTTTCCCGCCTCCCAGGGCGTCGATCTGCTCCTGGGTCGGCAGGGAGCGCACCGGCGTCCGCGTGGAGACGTGTTTGGTGTAGATGCCGGAGCTGTAGCCGTAATCGATCTCCCGCTCGCCTACCTGGACCGTCCCCACCACAGAGGGGAAGTTGAGGTTGAGATTGACGCCCGCGAAGACGCCGAAGTCCTGCGTCTCGGCGACGTAGTTCATCACCGCGCGCCCCGCGCTCACCCGCATTCGCAGATCCGTGGGAGTCATGGGGATGAACTTCGATGCCCCCTTGGTGCTCCCCCGGGTGATGGCCCAGCCGACGGGCGCCTCGTCGAGCAGCAGGTCCACGTCTCCCGCCATCACCCGCTCGATGAGGGCGCGGTAGTGGTCGTCGTAGCCGGCGGCGGGGAAGGCGCGCCGGTAGTCTGCCGCCGTCTCGATCTGGGCCGCGCCCCTCTCGGCGCCGTAACGGGTGCGGGCGTAGATCTGGAGGAGCCGGTGCAGCACCTCCTCCTGCGCCTGGGCCGGATTCGCTGCCGCCTGGTGCCAGGGCTCCAACTGGGCCTGCAATAGCTGTTGAGCCTGTGCGGGATCCATTGCTTCCATGGGGGCCTCCTCTCAAGAACTGTCCAAAGTCGAATGTCGAAGGTCAAAACTCGTTTTACGTGGATCTTGGTCGCTCCCTACACAAGTATAGCACAGGTCGGCGTCTCCACCCGGATACCTGGTCGCATGGCGGGAGCGAAAACTCTTCTTCTGCCCGGTGACAGGCCCCCCTTTCGGTGTTATGATCAATGTGATCATGAGTACGACGTAAGGGTTGGTATTTGCCATTTGTTAATTTGCAGTTTTCCTAGGAGGATGAGATGAATCGTAAGCGATGGCTGGTCATGGGAATGGTGTTGGTGCTGGGGGGGCTGCTGGTGGCCTGTGCTGCGCCCACGCCGCAGACGATGGGCTCGCCCCAGCAGACGGTGACCGACTTCTACGCCTGGTATACGGCCCAGGAGGGGAGCCCGCTGGGCTCTCGGGCCTATCAGGAGAGCGAATACCTCAGCGCCGATTTCATCGCCGAGCTCGACGCCCTGGTCGATTCCTTCGGTGAGCACGGCGGCGGGGCCGCCGATCCCTTCATCTGTGCGCAGGACGCACCGCCCGAGGTCACCGTGGTCAAGGCCGAGGGGACGCCCGAGCTCACCCGCGTCACCGTCGAGGCGTGGAACCCCCTCTACGTGGACGTCTCGCTCATCGACTGGGAGTGGAAGATCGTCGATATTCACTGCTCGCTGCCCGAATAGGGCTGTTTATCACGACAGAGCGCGCGGAATCCCTCCGCGCGCTTTGTGCATATCCCGGCGCCGCGAGTCTGGCGCCGAATCACGGCTTCCCGGCACGCGATAAACGGCTCTGTGCCGCTGGATTCTATCTCCGCCCTACTCGTGCTTCAACGCTACGATGGGGATCAGCCGGGCCGCGTGGCGGGCGGGGTAGCTTCCGGAGAGGACACCTACCAGCCCCGCGAAGAGGACGGCAAAGGGCGGCAGCCACGGTGGCGTGTAGCTGGCGGCGGTGGGGAGCCCCGCCAGCCGGATCGTCCCCCCCAGCCCGAGGAGCAGGTTGATTCCCGACCCGACGAGCGCCCCGCCCAGCCCTCCCAGCAGGCCGATCCCGGCGGATTCCGCCAGGAAGATGGCAATGACGGCGCGGTTCGTCGCGCCGATGGCCTTCATCAGTCCGATCTCCTGGGTTCGCTCGTGGATGGCCATGAGCATGGTGTTGGAGATGCCGAAGGCGGCGACCAGCAGCGAGATGGCGCCGATGCCGCCCAGGAAGAGCTGCAATGCCCCGAAGAAGGCGGTCCACTCCTCCAGCTGCTGGCGCTCCGTGTAGACGGGGAAGCCTAGCGCGTGCAGCGATTCCTCCACCTGAAGGGTGCTCTCCAGATCCTGGGCCTGGATCACCACGCCGGTGTAGCCCTGCCGGGCGGGATCGCGGCGCTGGCCTGCCCGGCGCGCGTGCATCCAGTTATTGAGCTCGACCACGTCCCGCTCCAGCAGGAAGAGGCCGTCGTCGTAGCGCCAGCCCCGGGGCGCGAGCACGCCCACCACCCGGACCCGCACGCTCCGCTCGATGAGGGCGCCGTCCACGTCCAGGGTGCTCAGTCGTAGGGTCAACGGCTCCCCCAGCAGGTCGGGCGGGGCGCTCTCCGCCGCCTCGCGCCGGGCGTCGGGATTGCGCTCGGCGGGATCGTAGAGGGCGGCGGCGAAGGCTGCGCCCACCACCGCCTCGCCCCGGTTCAGTGCCAGTGTGCCGCGCTCGGCTTGGAGGCCCAGTTGTGGGAAGAGTGCCGGCTCTACCCCCCGGATGACGCTGCTGCCCCGCAGCTTGCCGTATTCGATCTCGGCGCTGCCCAGCAGGGTCTCGTAGACTGCGACCTCCTTCACCCCCGGCAGGGCGGCGAACTGCTCCCGCATCGGCTCGTCCACCACCGGTTGGTCGTCGAGTGGGCTCCCGCAGCGGCTGGGAGGGGCCTCCGAGGCCATCCCAGCCAGCTCCGCCCCCTGCACGATGCGGTAGCGCGTGTGCATGTTCAGGTGGATCTCCGTCAGGTCGCTGCCGGAGGTGAACTCGGAGGAGAGGCGCTGCAGCCCGGCGCCCAGCGAGATGAGCACCAGCAGGGCCGCCGTGCCGATCACGACGCCCAGGGCGGTCAGCAGCACCCGGCCCTTCATCCGCCGCAGATTGCTCACGACGAGGGGTAGAAGATCATGGGGACTCATCTGTTCCCCCTTCTGTTAGGCTGTTCCAAGAGAATAAGTCCTCCAAATGCTAACGCTTTCCCAGGGATTTGCTCGCGCTGTGGTGCATTTTGAATCTTGGAACTACCTTAGCCCAGTTTGAGCGCGCGCAAGGGCGTCAGTCTGGCCGCCCGCTGGGCCGGATAGATGCCCGAGAGGACGCCCACCAGCACCGCAAATCCCACGGCGAACGGGGGCAGCCAGAGAGGGGTGAAGGCCCGCAGGCTCGTCCCGGCGCCGAACATCTGCCTCACCAGGGGGCTCTCGCCGCCTAGAAGATTGATCAGTCCGTTGACGCCCAGTCCCACGGCCACGCCCAGTCCCCCTCCCAGCAGGCCGATGGCGCCCGCCTCCGTCAGAAAGACCAGCATCACGTCCCGGTGGGTGGCTCCCAGGGCCTTCATCAGCCCGATCTCCCGGGTTCGCTCGTAGATGGCCATGAGCATGGTGTTGGCGATGCTGAAGGCCGCGACAAGCAGCGAGACGCCCGCGATGCCCCCCAGCAGCCTCTGCAACTCGTTGAAGTAGGCCCCCAAACTCTCCGCCTGCTCCCGATCGGAGAAGGGGTTGAGGCCCAACGCCGCCAGCTGCGCTTCGACCTCGGCGGTCTCCCGCACGTCGGCCACCTTCACCACCACCTCCGGGTACCCCTGCCGGGCCGGATCCCGCCGCTGGGTGAGGAACCATCCGTTGAGCGCCAGCGCCTCACGCTCCGGGATGTAGATGGCGAAGTCGTAGTGGCTGTTGTGGGGCGCCAGCACGCCTACCACCTCCAGCCGGACGATCTTCTCAATGTAGGTGCCGTCGGCCCCCTGCCGTGAGAGGTAGAGGGTGAGGGTTTCGCCCACTAGTTCCGGCGGGCCGGCGGCGCGCTCCTGTTGGGGCAGATGACGCGCGAGGCTCTCGGGGATGCGGGCGCCGAGCACGGCCTGGCCCCGCTCCAGCGTCAGCGAACCGCTGGCAGCGCGCAGCCCCAGCTGCTCGAAGCGCTCCGGATCGATGCCGCGGACCTGTAGGGAGCGGGCACAGAGCCGCCCGGCCTGGACATCGAGCGGCGCCATCACCGGCTCGAAGGGGGTGACGTTCTCCACGCCCGGCAGCGATTCGACCCGCGCCAGCAGCGTGTCATCGAAGATCCGGGCGTCGGCCCGGGCAGGGGAGGTGCCGGTGGAGAAGGTCGTGTCGCCAGTGATGCGGATCTCCGTCGCGCCGCTGCCCAAGCTGCGCAGCGCCTGGCGTTGCAGGCCTGCCCCCAGCGAGACGAGGACGACGACGGCTGCCGTGCCGACGACCACACCGAGGATCGTCATCAGCACCCGGCCTCGCATCCGGTTGAGATTGCTCCATACCAGGGGCAGCAGATCGCGCAGGCTCATCGTCGTGACTCCTCCTCAGCTCGACTTTCGGCCTTATGACCCTATTATACGTCCCTTTGGTTCCGAAATTACCCTGGTGGGGAGAGGGGTTTTGCCCCTGGTCACCGGGGCAGGTACCATATGGTCTGTTGTTAGCTCTGAGCCCCCGTCCCCGGGGGCGTGCTATGGGAGCGCCCCGGTGATTACCTCGCAGCGCTCACCTGAATCGAGAGCAGTGTCACCTGATCCGGCGTCTCGCCGCCCGGCGTTTGCCACGTCCAGCGCTCCAGACTTTCCAGCCAGTAGGCGCCGATGTTGATGGCGTAGCTTCCCGGTGGCGTCTCCTCGGGGATGGTGAAGGGATGCTGCTGTTCCACCACGTCGCCGGGCCGCAGCTGATCGAGGGGGACGCCCAGCCCATCGCCCACGGCGATGGGGACGCCGTCGGCGCCGACGAGGTGGGCCATCAGCGAGAGGGGGCGCGGCGGCACCGCCTCGACGCGCCAGTGGGTGCGCAGCGTAAGGGTCTCGCCGGCAGCCGCCTCCGTCTGCTCCAGCTCGTAGCCGAGAAAGGCGAAGGGGCCTTCGCTCTCCGCTCTTCTCGTGGCCAGAGGAGGTGGCGGTGCCGACGCCAGCCGGTAGAGGGTGTAGGCGATGCTGCCGTCGGGCGCCCGGCCCTCCAGCTCCAGGCTGGCACCGAAGGGAGGCCCGGCACCGGCGGGCAGGACGTAGGCGCCGGGAAGATCGGGCGCGTAGACTGTGCTCTCCGTACAGTCGTATCGGATGACGCGCAGCGTGGCATCGCCGGCTGCTCGTTGGATCACCTGAGGTTCCAGTGTGGGAAGGGGCGAGGCGCAGACCGCCACGTATCCGTAAGGCGCGCGAGCCTCTACCCGGTAGACGAAGAGGGCGTGCCCCAGGCGCGCCTCCGGATCCCGGCTGCGGAACCACGCGTAGGTGTTGATGTCGGGCGCGTAGGGGCCCTGGAGCACCGTCGCGCCGAGGGCGTAGACGCCCGGCATCGGCTCCCACGGTGTGAACGCCACCGCCCGGGGATCCGGCGGCAGGAAATCGGCCTCGATCCCGTAGACAGCGGGACGGGCGGGGCTGTAGTGGGCGTAGTAGACATGATCGACGCTCTCCGCCTCCAGCCACGCCCGCAGCTCCCAGAGATTCTGCCCCCAATCGAGATTGGAATCCACCAGGTGGCGGTATCCGCCCGCCGGCCCGCCCGCAAGCAGGTTGAAGAAGGCGAGGTAGTCGGGGGCGATTATGAGCGTCCCCAGCGCCAGCCAGACGACCAAGAAGTAGGTAGGGCCGTCTCGCCGAGACGGCCTTTCAAGGGCGAGCGAATCGTTCCCTGCCACTCCGATCCCGAGGTAGAGAAAGGGCAGCAGGGGCAGTAAGTGGCGGTAGCCGATGTTGACGGTGCTGAAAAGGGTCGAGGCGGCATAGAGGAGCGGGAAGAGGAGCAGGGGAAGTCGGGAGTGGAGAGCAAGGATGAGGGATGCGCGTTTCTGACGCAACACCGAACTAACCCCGTAGACAAGGGCGAGCGCGCTCAGGATGAGCACCGGCAGCGGCGTCTTGAGCAGAAAGGCCACCGGGAAGTACCACCACCAGCCGTGGGAGCTCACCCGCCTCAGCAGAAAGGTGGCGTGGCCCAGCTCGTAGTGCTCCCGGAGGGAGAGGTAGATGCGTGCGTGCGTCGCCGCCGGCAGGGGGAGGGGGAATCCGGGGAGCCAGCCGACCTCGAAGCCGTACCCGGCCCAGAGCACCAGCCCTGCCGGGATCAGGAGCCCTAGCCCCTTTCGGATCCAATCTTTGGCCCCCGACCTGCGACCTGCAACGAGGAACATCACCCCCACGATCGGGATCAGCATCAGCGCCGACACCTTCGCCAGCTGCGCCAATCCCAGCAGTACCCCCACCCCGGCCCAGCCCCAGAGCTCCTGCCTCCCCGTCTCTCCCCCTTGCGAAGTTGCCGGTTTGTTGATTTGCCGATTGGCCACGTAGAGCGTCGCCACCATCAGCAGCGTCGCCGCCATGTCCGTCGTGATCAGGGTCCCGTGGGCGATCACGTTGGGATCGAAAGCGTAGAGGGCCAGCGCGAGCAGCCCGGCCCGCCTGCCGCCCAGTTCCCGGGCCCAGCGGAGGAGGAGGGCGCCCAGCAGCAGCCCCAGCCAGAGGATGGGCAACCGCCCTGCCACAGCCAGCCGCGCGGGGTGGGGATACTGCCATACTACGGTGTCCGTCACCGCCGAAAGGCTGGCAATCTCCCAGCCGTCGATCTGGCGGGGATCGGGCAGGTCATCCTGCAGGAGCAGCGGGGCCGCCGCCAGCACGTTTGCCAGCGGCGGGTGGATGTGGACGGGCTGCAAGCGGAGGTCGCCGGTGCGCAGGGTCGCATAGCCCGTCGCCAGATGGGGCCCCTCGTCGAAGGTGATGGAGGCGTGCCGGATGTGGGCCATCCCCTGGGCGAAGAAGGCGAGGAGGAGTAGGAGGGTCAGGAGGCGCCCGAGTGTCGCGATGGGCCTCACGGGAAACCTCCTTCCGCTACGCGATGGGCCGGCGCGCCCTCCTCCAGCAGAATCCGCTCCTGGGCGGGCCAGGTGTAGAGGCCCGTCAGCAGTTCGTACTCTCCCTGGGGCAGGGTCTCCGGCAGGTGCAGCGTGAAGGTCGTCTGGAAGCGGTCGCCCGGGCGCCAGTAGCGGGTGGGGAAGCCCCGTCCGTCCACTTGGGCGACCAGTTCGCCGTTGACCAGCAGATGGTTGAAGAATTGCTGGGTGGGAGGCGAGGCCTCTCCCTCATATCGCCAGCTGTAGAGCAGGGTGAGCCGTCCGCCCGGCAGCCACGCTCCCTCCACCGTGGCGTCGAGCAGGCTGAGGCCGTTCTCCCACGTCGCTGCGCTCTCCGGCAGCCGGGGCGCGGCAGGAGCGCAGTAGATGGGCCACGGGAGGGCGGCGTGAGTCGCCAGCTCGGGCCGGGCCACGGTCTCGGGCGGGAGGAGGCTGTGTTCCACGCCCGGCCCCAGCAGATAGCAGGCCGCGCTCGCCGGGAGGAGCAGCCCCTCGCCCGCCGGAGACATCCGCACGCGCTCGCTGCGGATGAACTGGGGCAGCCAGTCGAAGGCCGAGTAATCCTCGCCCGCGAAGTCGCTGACGACGACGAAATCCGCTCCAGGATGGGCCTCCAGGTAGCGGGCGGCGCTCTCGGCGGTGACGTCCATCAGCCAGGCGCGGGTGGGGGCGCGCAGAAGCCCCTGATGCTCGTACCCAATCCGCACGGCCCAGAGGTAGCTCCACCAGAGCGCTACGCCGATCACCGCCAGGCTTGTCCCCGCCCGCAGCCAGCGTTTCCAATCCGAGGTCTCCAGCGTTCCCGCCCAGCTGCCCACCAGCACGTAGGGTGCCGGGAAGAGGAAGAGCAGATAGAAGTGCTGGAGATGGAAGCCCGCGCGGAGGAAGAGGGCCGGCGTCAGCAGCGTCCAGCCGGCGAGGAGCAGTTGCACTGTCGTGGGGGACGTGCCCCGTAGCCGGCGCCAGAGGAGCCCGACTAGCGCCAGCAGGAGCAGCCCCGGCGCGATCCAGTAGAGCGCCGCCGGCGCGTGGACGGAGGCGGCCCAGAGGGGATCGCGGGGCGTGCTCAGCACCTCCCGCCCGCCGAGGAGCTCGAAGGCCAGCCGGTAGGTAAAGGGGCTCCATCTCCCTCCGCCCTCCCCCCCCTCCAGCAGAAAGGCGACGTCGGCCCCGCGCGTGGCGACCAGATGCAGCAGGTGGGGGAGGGCGACGAGGACGCTGAGGCCCAGTCCCGCCCCAAGGCCCCGCAGCCAGCGGCGGCGCAGCGCGATGAGGATCAGGAGGACAAAGAAGAGCACCGTCCCCAGGGCTGCCACCAGATGCACCAGTCCCATCAGCGTGGCGGCGACCATCCCCACCGCCAGCCAGAGCTGAGGGCGCCGGGCGCGGGGCGCCAGCGCTTCCAAGAGCGCGGCCCAGGCTACCGTGGCAAAGGTGGGGATGAGGGTCTGGTACCAGATCCACCGGTTGAACTCCACCACCCAGGGGTTGGCGGCGTAGAGGAGGGCCGCGATCCACGCCGCCTGTGGTCCCCAGTTCCGGCGGGTGGCACGATAGAGCAGGGCCACGGCGAGCACGTCCAGGGCGGAGAAGAAGGCCTTGATGGCGATGACGCGCCGCACGAGCAGCAGGGGCAGCGCTGCCAGATAGAGGGTGGCGGCGGGCTGCATCACGCCGATGGAGGACTTCATACCCGTCAGCGGCAGGGCGACGCCGTCGGCGATCTCGGCGGCCCCGCTCAGGATGGAGGTCTGGTCGAAGCCGACGAGCGCTTCGGGGAAGGCGGCGAGGCGCAGCGTCGCTGCCAGCAGCAGGATCAGGACGCCGGGGAGCGGGTCGCGGAAGGATCGTCTCATCTCCTCTCCTCTCAGGGCTGGGCCTGCGTGGGCAGAATCTCGATGCTCTCCAGCGTCACCGCCGGCTGCGCTTCCCCCTCGACTGCGATCCGGGTGCCTTCCTCGTCCTCCAGCGCAATCTCCAGCCGGTACGTGCCCGGCGGCGTGAGGGGATTGAGATTTACGTCCAGGTGGGCTTCGACGAGAGTGCCCGGCGGCCAACCGGCAGGCGGATCGAATTCGAAGGGGGTGGGGCGATAGCCCAGCTCCCGGCCCCAGACGCCGCCGCCGGCGTCCACCAGGGCTCCGATCAGGGAGAAGGGGACGGCTTCCATCGCTGCTGCGGCCTGCCAGTAGGTCGTCACGTGAATCCAGTTGCTGGGCGGATGGCTCACCTTCTCCGTGGGGGGCAGGCGTGTGGGGCGGACCTCGTACCCTACCAGCCGCAGCCCGTTCTCGAAGGTCGCTTCGAGAGGCTGGGCCCCGGCAGGTAGGGCGGCGTGACGCCCGTTCAGCGTGAAGCCAAACAGCTGGATCTGCCCCTCGGTGGGGAACTGGCCCGTCACCCGGGGATATCGCGCGGCGGCAGCGTCGATAAGACGATGGTCGGGCGCGTAGATGCGGTCGTGGTGGAGGATCAGCCAAAGGGTGCGGACCCCCGCAGCCTCCAGCGTCTCGTAGAGGGGCTCCGGCGCGCCGGGATCGTAGGGGTAGGGGTAGACGGGAATGGGCCCCTCGTAGTAGTGGCCCAGCACCCGCTCCATGTAGTCGGTGTAGATGACGATGGCGTCCTCGGGGCTGCCGTGCTCCTCCAGGTAGGTCGCCACGTAGCGCCAGTCGGTCCGCTGGACGGCGGGCTCCGTCAGATCCCGCAGGTGGGCCCGCCCCATCATCAGCACCAATCCGCCCAACAGCAGCCACGCCGCCGGGCACCGCCACCGTCTCACCCCCTCCACCGTCAGCGCCACCAGCAGCAGGAAGAAGGGGAAGAGGCTGCTGAAGTACTTGGGGGTGAAGACGCTGACAAGGCGAGAGGCGGGGTAGAAGAGCAGGGGCGGGAGCAGGAGCAGCAATGTGAGCCACAGCCCCGTGCGCCACTGTCGCCGCCACGCGACCAGCAATCCGGCGCCCACCAGCAGCCAGACACCCACAGCCAGAGCTACTTCCCAGGGAATGGGCCACACGCGGAAGCTGAATTCCAGCGCCAGGTGCTGGAAGAGCTTCGGCAGGGGGACGTAGCGCTTGCTGGGATCGTTCAGCTCGAAGCCGGGCAGGGCCGTGAGGGCGAAGCGCACCACGGGCAGATAGGGGAGGGCGACGGCGACCATCGTCACCAGATAAGTCAGCCGAGACCTTCCTCGCCGGCCCGGGGCCAGCAGCGTCGCCACGCCCTGCGCGGCGATGGTGAAGGCGCCGAAAAAGTGGCTGTATCCCAGTAGATTGATGGCCATCCCGTAGCTCAGCCAGCGCCACCAGCGCCCTCGCTCCAGCGCCATCACCAGCAGGTAGGTCGAAAGCACCGCCAGCAGGGTGTACAGCGCGTACATCTTCGCCTCCTGCGCGTACCAGATAGCGAAGGGGGAGAGGGTGAAGAGCAGCAGGGTCGTGGCGGCTACCCGCCGGGAGAACCAGCGGCGGACCAGCTGGCCCAGCAGGGGCAGTGTCAGCAGAGAGCAGAGCGTCGAGAGATAGCGCAGGGCGAAGTCGGAAGGGCCGGTGAGCCGGCGCCACCCCCAGAGCAGCAGAAAGTAGAGCGGGCCGTTGTGGTCGGGATTGATGATTATGCGCAGGGCCTCGCCGAAGGGTCGGTCGATGAACCAGAGAGCGTAGACCTCGTCCATCCAGAAGGATTGGGCGTCGAGGGAGAGGGTGCGCAGTAGGTAGGCGCCCAGCAGCAATCCTGTGTTGAGGAGCAGCCAGCGCCGCTGTTTCATCCGCTCCTCCTGTGCGCAGTAAAAGCCACCGCGAAGGCCAGGACCGCCATCCCCAGCAGCCCTACGCCGAGGCGGAAGGGGCGAGGGGCATAGCGCAGCTCCACCCTGTGGCTCCCCTCCGGCACCACCACGCCCCGGAAGATGCCATTGGTGCGGTAGAGCGGTGTCGCTTCGCCATCAATGGTGGCCTCCCACCCGGGATAGAGGACGTCGGAGAGCACCAGGAGCGCCGGCGCGTCCGTATGGACGCCCAGCCGTACCCGGTGAGGGCTGTAGCGTAGCACCTCGATCCATCCCTCACCGCTTCCCTGGAGTTGGGGGCCGTCCTGCACCGTCGCCCGGCGGCCCGGCTCGAAGGACGGATCGAAGATGATGGCGTAGGCCTCCTCGATGGTGGTGATGGGGACGGTCTCGTAGACGAGCCAGGCTCGCGGCAGACTGTTGGTGTTCAGGTGGATATCGACCAGCGGGTCTTCCGTGAAGACGGGGATGATGCCCTCACCGCCGGGCAGCTCCCCGCTGGCGACGACGATGTACTTCGCCCCGAAGAGCCGGTAGGCGGGCGCGCCCTTGTAGGGGACGGCCCAGTAGAACTGATTGTACCAGAAGAACTCCATGGGATTGCCCGTCCCCTGCGGGACCTCGAACCCCTCCGCCAGCAGCAGCGAAGGGGAGAAGAGCCCGCGAGCCGTGCCGTCGATGTCCACCCGGAACCAGCCGGGGTCGGCCCGCAGGAAGGCCAGGGGAGCGTTCTCCTCCTCCGTTGGGTGATAGGGCTCTGTCTCTACCAGAGCCCCCAGTGCCACGAGCTCTGCCAGCAGCAGGAGGGACAGGCCCGCCTGTCCCCAGGGCCGACCGCGCCAGGTCGACCATCCGAGCAGCCCCGTGAGAGGCGCGAGCAGGGCGGCGAAGTGCAGGCCCATCAGGGCTCGGGCTTGCGGGCTGCCCGCCGGGACGCCGGCGACGGCAGCCGGCGCGGCCAGCCAGAGCAGACCCCCGCCCAGGAGCAGCAGGCCACTCCAGACAGGGGCGCTCCGGCAGCGCCGTTGCATCAGCTGCTCCACACCCAGCGCCGCCCCGATGGCGATGATCAGCGAGAGCACGAACATGATGCGCGCCGTCTTCCACGATTCGGCGAAGAAGGGCAGCGGCGCCAGATGAGCGTAGAGTGGCCCCTGATAGCCCAGGGCGAAGAGATAGGCGAAGCCGCCCAGCCCCAGCAGGAACCACGTCCGCCGCCGCTTCAGGCCACCGAGCAGACCGAGGAGGGCGAGGTAGAGGGCTACGGCCCCCGCGTAGCCGCTCTCCACCCGGTTCCAGCCGGGCCAGAAGTCCCGCAGCCCCAGGCCGTGGTAGGTGGGCGCGAGGAAGTTGACGAGCATCTCGGGTGGAAACTCGTAGCCCCGCCGCAGCTCGAAGGGGACGAGGGCCCGCTCGGTGTGGGGCAGCCGCTCCAGCCCGGGCAGCAGCGCCGGGGCTGCCAACGCCAACGCCAGGACGCCCACCAGCAGCAGGCGTCCCAGCCGGCGGGGCGCCTGCCCGAGGCCGCCCTCCCCCAGCTGCCAGAGGGCGTAGGCGCCGACCACGAGCCCGCCGTAGAGCGCCGCCTGCCCGTGACCCGCCAGTAGCATCAGCCCGAGGGTCAGACCGGCCCATGGAATACGACGGCTGCGGCGGAAAGCGTCGTCCAGCGCCCAGAGCGTCCAGGGGAGCCAGGCCAGCACGTCATTGAACTGGGGATGGCCCAGGTGGGCGATGAAGGGGTGGGAGAACGTGTAGGCCAGGGCGCCCACCAGCGCGGGGGCGTGGTTCAGCCGCCAGACGGGCGACCGTTTGAGGTAGAGATAGAGACCCGCGCCCGCCAGCCAGAGGGAGAAGGCCCCGCGCACCAGCAGCAGCCCCCGGGGAAGGGGTGAGAAGAGAAAGAAGGGCCAGTTCAGCGGGTTGAAGAGCCCGTATTGTGCCTCCGCTACGATGGGATCGCCGCCCATCAGCTGGGTGCTCCAGAGGGGGAAGACCCCCTGTCGCAGCCAGCGCGCCACGTAGCTCCAGACGGGATAGAGCTGTCCGAAGAGGTCGCCGCCCCCCTGAGGGAAGGTGTGCCCCGCGATCCAGACGGGCCAGAAGAAGAGCAGCACCGCCGCTGCCAGGAAAAGCAGCCCCTTCCGCTCCTGAAGGTCGGGCCAGCGCACCTTCACCGCTCCACCACCCGCACTTGCGTCAACGTCACGAACTCCCGGGGAAATTGGTGGGCCTGCCAGGTGATAGGAGCGTAGTGCAGCCCTTCGCCTGTCGGACGATAGAGCATCAGCCGTAACTCGTACCATCCTGGCGCGGCCTCGTCCCATACGTCCAGCGGGTAGGGGGCGAAGGGCTCTTCGTCGAGCCGGCGCTCCACGTGAGCGGCCTTGCGCCACTGATCGCCGATGAGCTGCACGGAAAGGGTGTAGCCCGGGCCCACGGAGGGCGGCACTTCCCCCACCAACTTGAGCGTGAGGGGCGCCCCGGGCGCGACCACCACCGCGCTCAGCTCATAGTCGGTGATCGCGAGCGCATCGCCGAAGCGGATGGCCAGCGGCTCGCTTCGGCGATGGAGCGCCACCTCACCACAGAGCACGCGGTCGGCGCTGATCTCCACCCCACCGTCCCCCGCCGCTCGGGTGGGCAGCCGGGCGCCCGTCGCCGTCTCGTAGGCGCCCACGGCCCAGCGTAGCGTATCGGGCGCGGGGGCGATCTCGGGGACGACCAGCGTGTGCTCTTCGGCCCAGATCCGCCCGGGCTCCAGGTACGTCGCCGAGAGGCGGCCCAGCCCAGGGAAGCGGTGCTGTTGGGCGACGATGCGCTCGCCCTCCCCCAGCAGGTGGATGAACCAGGTATGCTCCTGCTCCAGGGGCGCCAGCGCCTCCCAGAAGAAGGTCGCGTGCAGCGGCTCGCCGGGCTGGATGCGCGGCTCCTCGATTCGATAGCCCAGCAGGCGCAGGGAGTCGCCGAACTGCACGTCCAGCGGCTGCGCGATGGTTGCAACCTCGGCGGTGGTCAGGGCCGGCGGGGGGGCGTAAGCCGGCGCGATCCAGAGGGCGGGCGCCAGCAGGCTCAGCAGCCCCAGCGCGCCGCCCGTGACGCCCGTCACGACCTGCCGCGCCCTGCGATGGCGGGGGAACCAGGCCTGTAGCCCCAGCGCCATCCCCAGTGAGAGCACGCCCAGCGCGGGGAAGACCAGCCGTCCCTGCGACGCTGGCGTGATGGAGGTCCAGCGGAGGACGGAAGCGAAGATGGCGAAGGGCCAGGCCCATGTCAGGACGCGGGCCGCCGTGATGCTCTCCCACTGCCAGGGCCAGGGTCGTTCATCGCGGCTGCTCGCCCAGCGGACCAGGGCCAGCAGCAACCCCAGCCCAGCGCAGAGGGCCAGCGCGTTGAGGGCCGTGTAGACCCCATCGGACATCGGGACGTTGATCCAGCCGAAGTTGCCCCAGTAGCTGCTGAGGAAGGAGCCGCGCTCCTGCCAGAGCGTGGCGAGGGTTGGGGGCGCGAGGCGCCGTCCTACGAAGGGGAGGAAGGCGCGCAGCCCCGTGGGATCACCGTAGAGGCGGGTGTTCCGCAGGTACCACCATCCGGCGACGAGCAGCAAGGGCAAGCCCCACAGCGCCAGGTCTTCGGCCAGGGCCGGCAGGAGGGGACGCCCCGGCTTCCGATGCTTCCACGCCGTCCAGACGCTCGTTGCTGCGGCAAAGGGCAGCAGGGCCAGGGCCCCCAGCTTGCTCAGCGCCGCCAGTCCGAGCACCAGACCCAATCCGAAGGTGGCGCGGCGGGTGGGGGCCGACCGCATCCGCCGGGCCAGCAGGAGGAGGGCCAGCGCCGAGAGGGTGATGACGAGGTTATCGTTGTTGACGGAGGCGCTGATGAAGAGGAACATAGGCAGGAAGGCCTGAAAGGTCGCCGTGGCGAGGGCCAGATGGGGACGCTCGGGATAGAGAGTGCGCACCAGCGCCCAGGTGAGATAGAGCGTGGTCGCGCCGCAGAGAGTCGAAAAGAGACGAGCGACGCGGACGGCGAGCACTGTGCCCCGCCAGGGGAAGCGCCCGGCGGCGGGATCGTGAATCACGACGTTGGCGTTGCTGCCGTCGGGCAGGGCCGCGCCCCGGGCGCTGTGTGGGTTGAGGCGCCGGACAGCGCCCATCTCCCCTGTGTCGATTCCGGCGGTCAGCGCTGCCGTGAGGATGTAGTAGAGTGGCGGCTGGGCCCCCTCCTGCTGCCACGGCTGGAGGGCGTCACTGCGCTGTGCCGGATCGAGGACAGGCAACGCCCGGTGGGTGGCGAGATGGCGCACCAGCGGATAGTGGAAGAGCTCGTCCGGCGATTCGAAGGGCGGGACGGTGACGTTGTATGCGGAGGCCAGGAGCACAAAGACGGAGAGCAGGAGGAGGAGATAGCGCTTTTCCTGGCGGTTATTCATCGTTCTGGCTAGGGTGGGGCGCTTCCGTGCAGGGGGGCAGGTGGAAGGCGTCGTCGGGCAGCGGCACGCCCGCCGGATCCGTGGCGGACCAGCGCTCCCCGGCGATGGGATCCCACACGCCGACTGCGACCGTTCCCCCGGTGGGAGTGAGGTCGCGCAGGCGTCGATACTCCTGCACGCGCTCGCCCGGTTGCCAGGCGGTCAGGGGATAGAGGCCGCGCAGGGCGTCCCCGTCCGCCTGGGCGACGAGGGCCCCATCGCTTCCCAGCCAGTGGACGAAGATGGTGGGCGCGCCCGCGACGGGTTCCAGCACTTCCCATTCCAGCATCACTTCGATCTCCGTCTCGCCCAGCCAGCGGCAGTCGGCGCGGTGGAGAACCACCTCTTCGCCGAAGCGGACCGGCGCGGTGTTTCTCTCGTTCGGAACGTTGATGGCCCCTGCTTCTACCAACGCGATGCGGCGGTCGGCGTAATCGGCGACGAGCACGCGGCGCGCCGCCCGCAAATCGGCGGCGGTCACCGGCGGATCCGCCAGTTCGATGGAATAGGGCCGGCCCGGCGGCAGGATGGCGCCCTGGGAGCGAGCGCGGAAGTCGCGGGCACCTCCCGTGTGGGCGGCCACGAACATCTCCCCGCTGGTGGGCGGCGGGATGGGGATCATGCCCTCATGCATCAGCGGGTAGAAGCGCCGGTCGGGCGTCAACCGCCCCGGGAGGTTGATGACCAGCGTGTCCGGCACCGCCTCCGCCGCAGCGACGCTCTCCCAGAGCAGCTCCCCCGCCATGCGATGGACGGCGGTTACCTCGCGCACGAACCCGTAGGGAGGCAGCAGCGCCGCCGCCAGCAGGCCTGCCTGCAGCAGCTGTCCCACCCACCGGGGCCGCACCTTCCCTTCCAATCCCAGAAGGGTCAGGCCCCACAGTAGCGCGAAACCCGCCGAGGCGGGATAGAAGGCGCGGGTGGGATCGCGAAACCAGTTGAAGGGCTGCGTGGTCAGCGGCATGACGCTCCACAGCACGGCCCAGCCGGCCGTGAAGAGGAACCGGCGGAACTGCCCCCACCGGGCGTTGACGTAGGCGAGGGCTGCCAAGGTCGCCGCGCCCAGCAGTGTCATCAGGGTGACGGCGTCGGCGCCAAAAGCGCGCTCCCCCAGCGTCGCCAGCGGCGCGAGGGGATAGGCGAGGCATTGCAGCCAGGCGACCACATTGTACCAGGGGTGCAGGCCCGTGAGGAACTCCGTGGGCACCTCCGTCGAGAAGCTGAAGATGACGGCGAAGGGCAGCGCCGAGGCGAGCAGGTGGGCGCCCACCCAGCGGGAGTAGGGGCGTTCCCGGAGCAGCAGCTCCGCCAGCAGGATACCGCCCGCCGCGACGATGCCCGCCTCCCAGACCAGCCCTGCCATCAGCGTGCAGAGGGCGGCTGCCAGGTGGAGCCCCGTCTGGTTGCGCTCCCGCGCCTCCAGGTAGAGCAGGAGGGCGCTCAACCCCAGGCCTGCCGCCAGCGTGTAGGAGATGGCGCTCACCCAGAGGGTCACGTTGGTAGCGAAGGGGAAGAGGACGAAGAGCGCCGCCGCCAGCGGGCCGGCCCGCCGGGGATGGGCGCTCCAGCGCGCCGCCAGCAGGCCGACGAGCATGGCGCAGATGGCGTGCCCGGCAAGATTCAGGGCGTGAAGCAGCGCCGGGGAGAGGTCGCCCGTCGTCACGTAGATGGCGCGCAGCAGCATGAAGCGCACGGGGCGCCAATCGCCGTAGGGGCCCAGCCGATACCAGTAAGCGAGGGCGGGCGTCTCCTTGACCCAGGGGATCTGCTGGAGATCGTCGGCGTGGAAGGGCAAATGGATCGCATCGCCGTAGGCCAGCAGGGTGAGCAGAGCGGCGACGGCGAGCGTGAGACCGAGGACTATGCGAGATTCTCTCTTCCGGAACACAGAGCGCATGATACCACAGGGAACCGCCCTCGCAAGGCAGGAAAGCAAGGCTATCGCATCCAGCTGAAAAGTGCGTAGCCCCCGGCTCGGGGGCGAATCGGGCTTAAACCTGGAGCGCTAAGGTCGTTCCAAGATTTAGAATGCGCCACAGCGCGGGCAAATCCCTGGGAAAGCGGCAGCGTTTGGAGGACTTATTCTCTTGTGCCCCAGCGCCCCGAGGACGGGGCTTTGAGCGTTAAATGCGAAGCTCTGGGGATCCGGGTGGGGACGCCTATCCGAGACGTCCTTTCCCCCGTTCGGTTGCAGCTATCCCCCCGTCAGGCTCTCGAAGAAGCGGGCGGTGCGAGCGGCGATGCGCTCCCACGAGAACTGCTGCGCCAGGGCGCGCGCGTTTTCCTCCAGACGGGTGCGGAGGGCCGGCGTCTGGTGAAGCCGCCGCACCGCTTCCACTGTCGCCGCCACGTCGGCCGGCGCGACCAGCAGGGCGTTCTCCCCGTCGACCAGCGCTGTGTCCGGGCTCTCCGGGTGGGTGGTGACGATGGGCCGCCCGTGGGCCAGACAGGCGTGGAGGGTGCCCCGGCGCAGGCTGGCCCCATCGCGGTAGGGCAGGACACAGAGATCGGTGGCGAGCAGCGCCTCCGAGACCCCCTCCGGCGTGACGAAACCCGTCTGGTGGACTCGCGTCCCCAGCCCCAGCTCCGCGATCAGGGCGTCGATTCCGTCGGCGTAGGCGGCGTTGGTGGCGTCGCTGCTGCCGGTACGCCCCCCGACGAAGAGCAGGTGGGCGGGCAGACCCTGTTCGACCAACCGAGCCAGCGCATGGAGGAGGGTCTCGACCCCCTTGCTGGCGTTGAGGAAGCCGAAGAAGCCCAGCAGCAGCGCGTCTTCCGGGATGCCGGCTTGCCGGCGATAGGCTGCGCCTTCGTACCCGGTTGCGTCCACCGGTTCGATGTTGCTGCCGATGGGGATCAGGCGCACGGGAGGGCGCTGCTCCTCCGCGATGGCCTCGGTGAGCCGGGTGTAGTCGGCGTCGTTGGTCAAGATGACCCCGTCGGAATGGCGGGCCAGCTGCCAGATCACCCACGGACGCAGCGGACCGGCTTTGGGGAAGAGGTAGGGCGTTCGCAGATCGTGGAAGGTAGTGACCAGCGGGCCGGGAAGGTGGCGCCGCTGTCGCCAGGGGAAGAGGGGCACGCTGCCGCGCATCTCGTAGGCCGCGGCTTGGTATTGAAGGTTGATCAGGTCAGCCTCGATCTCGTGGAGCCAGGCCACGATCTGCCGCTGGTCGCCCCAGCGCCAGCTTCCCATCCGCCGGTGGATGTGCAACCCCGGCTTTTCCTTCTGAGCAGGGCTGCCTGGGCCACTCGTGAGCACGTGGATCTCGTGTCCCTGACTCAACAGCGCCTGGGAGAGCCGCCGGGTGAAATCGCCCACGCCTCCTTCCAGGGGCGGGTACTCGCCTGTGATCATTGCGATGCGCATGGGTTCCTCCAGGTGTCAGCGATCAGCGGTCAGCCATCAGCCGTCAGCGGTCAGCCATCAGCGATCAGCCATCAGCCGTCAGCCGCACCAGGGCTGCCGTGCTGAACTCGGGCACCAGCTGGCCCGCTGGGGTCAGGTGGAGCCCGAGGATCTCCTCCGCCGGTAACACGCGGAAGAGGGCGTGATGCTCGCCCACGTCGGGGAGGGCCGGGTAGCCCCAGGAGTAACGGCGCCCCTGCCTGGCCTCGAGGTCCAGCTCCGTACGGATGTGGCGATGGGTCCACGCCGCTACCGCCTCCGTCGCTTGGGCCGCCAGCCCGTGGACGAAGTAGGCCTCCGCCACGTCCGTCTCTCGCAGCGCCGCGACGCGCTCTGTCGCGCCGGGGCCGACGGTCACCACCTGTAGGGCGACAACATCGAGCAGGCCACTCTGCACGGTGGCGAAGGCGCCGGATAGGGAGGTCCCGCAGGTGAAACGGGCCACCTCCAGGCGGGCCGCCGGGTTCACGGGGTCGTAGAGCATTAGGGCCTCCCCCTGCGCCTGGGCCGGGAAGTAGCCGTAGAGTGCCCTGGGATGAAGATAGGCACCGGCAGTGCTCCACATCTTCTCCAATCGGACCTGGAACTCCGCCCGGAGGGCCTCCCAGCGGGCGCCCGTCACGTTCTCCCCGCCCCAATTGCGACGAAAGAGTCCAGTCTCATTCAGCAGGGGGCGTAGTTCGGCGAGGGGGAGTTCCCGGAGGACCCGGGCGCCCCAGAAGGGGGGCTGCGGTGCTGCCGGGCAGAAGGTCACCGCTTCCGTCGTGGTAGGGGGGAGGAGCGTCGCGCAGCCCGCACAGACGGCGCAGCCCTGAGCCACCGTTGCTGGTTCGGCGGTCCCCGCGCCATGGTGGATGTGCTCCGGCGGCGGAGGGGCGGGCCGGTGCAGGATGACGTGTTCCAGCACCTGGAGCGCCTCGAAGGCGTCCTTGCAGTAGTGGACGCCGCCGGCGTAGGGCGCGCCCGCTTCGTCCACGGCGATGCGCAGCGCGAACTCCGCATTGACGGCGGCCCCGCCGATGAGCACCGGGATGCGCAATCCCCGCGCCTGGAGGAGCTCCACCACGCGCTGCATCTGCTGGCTGGTCGCCACCAGCAGCGCGCTCAGCCCGATGGCGTCGGCGTTGCGCGCCACCGCCTCCTCGACGATGACGGAGGCGGGCACCTGCTTGCCCAGATCGTGGACGGTGTAGCCGTTATTCGCCAGGATGGTCCCCACCAGGTTCTTGCCGATGTCGTGCACATCGCCGAAGACCGTCGCCAGCACCAGTGTCCCCTTGCTTCCGCCCGCGCTGCGGTCGAGGTGGGTCTCGAGCTGAGCAACGGCGGCTTGCATCACCTCGGCGGACTTGAGGACGAAGGGCAGGATGAGTTCGCCGGCCCCAAAGCGCTCGCCCACCTCCTTCATGGCAGGCAGCAGCACCCCGTTGAGGACCTCCAGCGGGGGCAGCTCCGCCACCGCCGCCTCGACCAGCGACTCCACACCCTCCCGCCGCCGGTGCAGCACGGCGGCGTGCAGCCGCTCGGTGGGAGAACGCGTCTCCACTGGCACGATCTCCGTCTCTGCCTTCACCCCTTCGAAGTAGGCGACGTAGCGGGCCAGCGCGTCGGGACGCCGGTTGAGGATGAGATCGTTGGCCAGTGCCCGCGCCTCCTCGGGGATGTCGGGGTAGGGCGTGATCTGCGCCGGATTGACGATGGCGAGATCCAGCCCGGCCCGGACGGCATGGTAGAGGAAGACGCTGTTGAGCACCTTGCGGGCAGGCGGGCGGAGGCCGTAGCTGACGTTGCTCACGCCCAGGTTGGTGAGGACGCCGGGCAGTGCCTCCCGCAGGCGGCGCAAGGCTTCCAGCGTCTCGACGGCGGCGTTCGCCGTCGCTGCATCCCCCGTCGCCAGCGTGAAGGTGAGCAGATCGAAGATGAGGGCGTCGGGGGGCAGGCCCACCTCCCGCGCCAGATGGTGGAGGCGGCGGGCGATGGCGAGTTTGCGCTCGGCGGTGCGGGCCATGCCTTCCTCGTCGATGGTGAGGAGGACGATGGCGGCGCCGTACGCCTGCGCCAGCTCCAAGACGGCGCGGGCGCGCTCCTCGCCGCCTTCCAGGTGGGTGGAGTTGAGGATGGCCCGCCCGGGATAGCGCTCGAGGGCGGCGCGCAGCACCTCGGGATCGGTGCTATCGATCATCAGGGGGGCGGGTGTGCTCAGCGTCAGCCGCTCGACGATCTCCGCCATGCGTCCGACCTCGTCCCCTGCCTCGGTGAGGGCCACGCAGACGTCGAGGACGTGAGCGCCGTAGGCTACCTGATCCTCCGCCAGCTCGGCGAGGGCCTCGTAGCGCTCTTCGAGGATCAGCTCCCGCGCTTTTCGCGAGCCCTGGGTGTTGATGCGCTCCCCTACGATGAGGGGGCGGGGCTCCTGGTGGAGGGCCACGGCCTGGAGGTTGCTGGCGAGGTAGGGGAGGGCCGGAGCGGGGAAGGGTGCAGGGAGGGGGGCCGGGGCGGGTAAGTCGCGTAGACGCTCCTTGAGCGCGGCGATGTGCTCCGGACCGGTCCCGCAGCAGCCCCCGACGGCGCGGACGCCCCACGTGGCGAATTCGGCCAGGGTGGCGGCGAAGGGCTCGGGGGCCAGGGTGTAGCGGGCCTCTCCCCCGATGTTCCGGGGCATCCCCGCGTTGGGCATAACGGAGACGGGCCGGTTGGCGAGGGCCAGCAGCCGCTGCACCGACTCGCGCATCTCCTCGGGGCCGGTGGAGCAGTTCATGCCGATGACGTCCACGGGGAGGGCGGAGAGCGCCGCGACCACCGCTTCGACGGCGGGACCGGCGAGCATGTGCCCGTTGGGCTCCAGCGTCATCTGCGCCTGGAGGGGCACCCGCATCCCCACCCGCTTGCAGGCGCGCAGCGCGCCGTGGACGGCGGCCTTGAGCTCCAGCAGATCCTGCTGGGTCTCGATGAGCAGCAGATCGACGCCCCCCTCCAGCAGCCCCTGGGCGTACTCGGCGTAGACCGCCACCAGCTCGGCGAAGGTCACGTCGGAGAGCTCGGGGTCGTCGAGGGTGGGGAGCTTGCCCGTCGGGCCGAGGGAGCCGGCGACGAGGTGCTGCCGGCCCGTCTCCGCATTGACCGCGTCCACCACCTGGCGGGCCAGTGACGCCGCCCGCCGGTTGAGCTCCAGTGTGAGCTCCGCCACGCCGAATTCGCCCAGGGTGAGGCGGTTGGCGCGGAAGCTGTTGGTCTTGACGACGTCGGCGCCCGCCGCCAGGTAGGCGCGATGCACCGCCTCCACCAGGTCGGGCCGATGGAGCAGCAGCAGCTCGTGCAGGCCCTCGGTCTCCGCACCGCCGTAGTCGGCGGCGGTGGGGGCGTAGCGGGCCAGTTGCGTGCCGGTGGCCCCGTCGAAGAGGCAGGGGCCGGCGCGTTTGGTGAGCAGGTCGAGGTAGCGGGGGTGGGTGTGGGGCATGGGACTATTCGACCTCACCGAAGACGCCGGTGCTGAGGTAGCGCTCGCCTGTATCGGGCAGGAGAACGGCGATGTGGTGACCCGCGCCCAGACGGGCGGCGACGCGCAGAGCGACCACCGCCGCGGCCCCGGAGGAGATGCCCGCGAGGATCCCCTCTTCGCGCGCCAGCCGGCGGGTCATGGCTTTGGACTCAGTGCTCGTGACGTGGGCCACCTCGTCGATGACAGAGCGGTCGACGACCTCGGGTACGAAGCCGGCGCCGATCCCCTGGATGCTGTGGGATCCGGGCTCCCCGCCCGCCAGGACGGGCGATTCCGCCGGCTCGACGGCGACGATGCGCGTGGCGGGGCTGACCTGCCGGAAATGGCGGCCCACGCCGGTGACGGTGCCGCCCGTGCCCGCGCCGGCGACGAAGGCCGCGATGGGACCGGGTACCTGGGCCAGCAGCTCGCGGGCCGTAGTCGCCTCGTGGACGGCGGGATTGGCGGGATTCTTAAACTGGAGGGGCATGAAGGCGTTCGGCGTGGAAGCGAGCAGCTCCTCCGCCCTGGTGATGGAGCCGCGCATCCCCTCGTCGCCCGGCGTGAGGATCACCTCGGCGCCGTAAGCTTCCATGACCAGGCGTCGCTCGGTGCTCACGCTGTCGGGCATGACGAGGAGAGCGCGATAGCCCTTCACCGCCGCGACCATCGCCAGGCCGATGCCGGTGTTGCCACTCGTCGGCTCGACGATGACGCCGCCGGGTTGCAGGCGCCCGTCGGCCTCGGCTGCCTCGATCATGGAAAGGGCGATGCGCTCCTTGACGCAGCCGGCGGGATTCTGGCGCTCCAGTTTGGCCCATACCGTCGCCATGCCCGGTTCTACAATGCGGTGCAAGCGCACCAGGGGCGTCTTGCCGATCAGGCCCAATACAGTATCGGTCGTCAATCCCACAAAAGTTTCAGTATTCATCGTAACCTCGTTTTGTGAATGGTCGTTTGGCTAGTCCGTCGCTTGGTGGGGTTTATCGCCGGCCCTCCATTGCTGTTGGTTTCTGGCAGGCTCGGCGATCCTGTCCTACCGGCTACTGGAGCTCCGGCTCTCGCAGTTCGTCCAGGCGGGCCTCCAACTCCTCCAGGCGCCGGGTCAGATGCTCCAGCCGCTCGCTGGTGGCATCGGGGATGCGCTCGTGATGGAGATCGTGGACGCGGGGGCAGGAGACCCCGTCGATCTTGACGACGCGCCCCGGCACGCCGACGACGGTGGCGCAAGGGGGGACGGGCTTGACGACGACGGAACCGGATCCGATCTTTGAACTATCGCCGATCTCGATGGGACCGAGGATGATGGCGTTGGTGCCTATCACGACGCCCCTACCGATGGTGGGGTGGCGCTTGGCCCGTTCCAGAGAGACCCCACCGAGGACCACGCCCTTGTACATGAGTACGTCGTCGCCCACCTCTGCCGTCTCGCCGATGACCACGCCCATCCCGTGATCGATGAAGACGCGCCGCCCGATACAGGCGCCGGGATGGATCTCGATGCCGGTCAGCCAGCGGGCCAGATGAGAGAGGAGCCGAGCGAAGAAGCAGAGCCGGCGGCACCAGAGCCAGTGGGCGACGCGATGCAGCCAGATGGCGTGCAGGCCCGGGTAACAGGTGAGCACCTCCAGGGTGCTGCGGGCCGCCGGATCTTTCTCGAAGACCGTGCGCACGTCCTCCCGCACCCGTTCCAGCACTCCCGGATGGGCGCTCACCCGGCCCGCGATGGCCTGCTCACAGGCGCAGGCGCCGCAGCACACTTCGCAGGGCAAGCCCTGCCGCTGTATTTCCTCTTGGTTGATCGTCATCTCTTCTTCACGTTATCCTTGCGAGCAACCCGGCCCGCCTGAATCCAGGGGGCCGGGCACGTTGCCGATTGCTCGGCTGCGGCCAATAATCAGTCGTTTATCTGGGTTATTGTACCGACAAGCAGGCGGTCTGTCAATACAGATGTCAGCCGCTGGCCTCTCCACCCTCGATCTGCGCGATGGCTGCTTCTGCCGTCGCGCTCCCATAGATCACCTGCATCAGACCGGGAAGGTAGCGATCCAGGGTCCGCACGGCGGGATAGATGGTGTTGCGGATGAGTGCCGGGGTCAGGTGCTCATCCTCGAAATCGAGGCTGCTCTTGTAGCGGATTTCGCCGTCGTTGTAGTCCATCTCGAAGTTGCCGATGCGCATCCCATAATTAGCGCGGGTGATGAACTCGGCAACGGCTGGCAGCGCCTCCGGGGGCGCCTTGACAGGAGCCAGAGCGTAGAAGAGAAATTGCTCCAGTTCGATGCGGATCTGCGCGTAGCAGTTGACCCGCCCGTTTTCTCCGGCGAAGCCCATGCGATAGATGTAGCGCTCGGGCAGTTGCTGTGGATACCACCCATCGGATTCCAGATACTGCCCCAAGGTGTCAAAAGCCAGCAAACCGTTGACGTTTTCTTCAGCGAGACCGTTCATCTGTCTTCTCTCCTTCGGTTGGGTAAGGTTTGTTGAATGCGATTTGTCTGGGCACGGCCCAGGAAATGCTGTGTTTAGGCCGTTCCAAGAAAATAAGTCTTCCAAACTCTGACGCTTTCCCAGGGATTTGCTCGTGCTGTGACGCATTTTAGATCTCGGAACTACCTTAGAGCTCGAACTCCGCGATCATAAAGGTGTGGTCGGAAGGGCGCTCGTGCCGGCGGGCCTCTACGTCGATCCAGCAGCGAGTAGAGCGCTCGGCCAGCGGTTCCGTGGCCCAGATGTGGTCAACGCGCCAGCCTCGCTGACGGTCGATGGGATTCCGGGCCCGATAGTCCCAGTAGCTGTAGTGATGGGGTTCATCTGGATGGTGGAGGCGGAAGAGGTCCACGAAGCCCCACTCGCGCACCTTCTCCAGGGCAGCCTGGGCCGCCGGGTGGAAATCGACGTGTCCTCGCAGCCGGACGGGATCGTAGACGTCGATGTCTTGGGGCGCTACGTTGAAGTCCCCCATCCAAAGCAGGGGGCGGTCGGGACGGTAGCTCTGCTCGAAGAGTAACCGCAAGCGCCCGAACCAGGCCAGTTTGTACTGGAAGTGTTCGGAGTCGGCGTCCCGTCCCTGGGGAACGTAGGTGTTAATGATGGGGATCCCCTTCACCAGCGCCCGGATAAGGCGCGGCTGATCGGGCTCTCCGCCATCGTCGAAGCCGTAGGCCACGGCTTCAGGTTTCTCGCGGCAGATGAGGGCGACTCCGGCGTGGGATTTCTGTCCGCGAAAGACGACGTGCCACCCGGCCTCGCGGATGGCTTCGACTGGGAAGTCCTCGTCCTGCACCTTGGTCTCTTGTAGGGCAAGAACGTCAGGCCTTTCCCGGGCCAGCCAGTCGAGAATCTGCTCCAATCGCACGCGGATGGAATTGGCGTTGAAGGTCGCTGCCTTGAAATGCGTTGTGCTCACTTCGATTTTCCTCCTTCAAGAATAGCGCATTGGTCAATGATCAATCGTGTGCTTTTTACTGTCACCCTTCACCATCTTGAGTCTCGGGGGGAGGTGCAGGGGGATAGAACCTATGACAGCCATTGCAGCCAGAGCGTGACGGTGAAGAGGCTGAGGAAGGTGGTGGTCAAGACGCTCAGGGTGACGAACGTAGCATCGACATCGAACTCCAGGGCCAGCACCGTGGTCAGGATGGCGACGGGCATCGCCTGCTGGATAACGAAAGCGTCGCGGAAGAGACCCTGGAGACCGACGTTTTGTGCGATGAACAGGGCCAGCAGGGGAGCGAGGAAGAGCTGGATGAGCACTACGAGGGCGAGGGCCGACAGGGTCCGGGGCTGGCGGGGCAGGATAACGCTCGTCCGCAACTGGATTCCCAACACGATGAGAAGTATGGGGATGGCGCCCTGTGCCAACAGCTCCACAATCCGTACGGCAGCGAGGGGCAGCTCCACGTTGAGGAGGCGCAGTAGGCCGCCGAGTAGCGCAGCGTAGAGGATAGGATCGCGGCTCAGCTGGAGAAGGGTATTGCGGAGCGGGGCGCGCTTGATGGTGGTCAGATAGATGCTCACCAGCGGGAGTACCATACCGTTGAAGACGACGACCCCGATGGAACCGGGGATGAGGGCGGCTTCGCCCAGCCCGAAAGACAAAACCGGCAGGCCCAGCGCGCCCACGTTGGCCAATAACAGCACGAGCACGAAAGCTCCCCGTCGTGCGTCTTCGAGACGCAGGAACCAGGCGATGATCTCGCCACTGCCCAGAAGCACGAGGATCAAGAGCAGGGTGCCCAGGGCGCTGCGGCCCAGGGCGGTAGCGGTGAGGGCCGGATCAAGGAGAGCCTGGAGGGTCAGCGCCGGAAGCAGAAGGCGAAAGGTGAGTCGGGAGAGGGTCGGGCCATCCAGACGGAGCCAAGGTTGGATCAGGGCCACCATGCCTGCCACGGTGACGAGGGGAAGTAAGACGTTGAGCAGCGTAGCTATCATGAGTTGTGACCCAGCCTCCTTTACGGTCTGCGTTTGGTAGAAATTCCAGGTACCAATCTCGAGCTCCGCTCGAGGTCTCACTGGGCAGTATAACGCTAAGTCGAAGGCAGTCAAAGGGGAGCTCTCCAGTCTCAATAGATGACTCTACTGAAGACAGGCTTTCTAACCGCAGAGAGCGCAAAGAACGCTAAGTTAAGTTTAAAATTATTAAACGTTCGAGACGTAAACCTCAAGAATATCAAGTTTTCTCTGCGATCTCTGTGTCCTCTGCGGTTAATTCCATCTTTTTCAGGGGAGCCAGGGTATCCACTCGCATTTTGGAGCGGATGGATATATAATTGTATCGCATGTAAAGGGGGGACTAACATGAAAGCGTTTTTTGAGCTGATTAAGGAGACGATCACCGCCTGGTCGGAGGATCGAGCATCCCGGCTGGCGGCGGCGCTGGCCTACTATACGATTTTCTCATTGGCGCCCCTGTTGCTCATCGCCGTGGCGATCGCCGGTTTTTTCTTCGGACGGGGAGAGGCGCGCGAGACACTGCTCGCAGAGGTGCAATCCCTGATGGGTCCCACGGGAGCCCAGGCCGTGGAGACGATGCTGGAAAATGTGGCCCGTCCGGGCGCCGGTCTGATAGCTACGCTCATCGGTGTGGCCACCCTGATCCTCGGTGCTTCAGGTGTCTTCGGACAGTTGAAGTCGGCGCTCAACACCATCTGGGGGGTGAAACCGGCACCGGGCCGTGGTATCTGGGGGACGATCAAGGATCGATTGCTCTCCTTCGCCATGGTGGGGGGGATTGCTTTCCTGCTCCTGGTTTCTCTGGTGGCGAGTACGGCGCTGTCTGCGATCAACCGTTACTTTAGTCACCTGTTGCCCGGTGTGGATTTCATCTGGCAGCTGGTCGATATTGGGCTTTCGCTGGTCGTGACCACGCTGCTCTTTGCGGTGGTTTACAAAGTTCTGCCCGACGTGAAGATTGCGTGGAGCGATGTGTGGGTTGGGGCAGGCGTGACGGCGGTACTCTTCACCCTGGGTGAATACCTGATTGGTTTCTACCTGGGACAGGCGGGGGTGGGCTCCGCCTACGGTGCGGCGGGCTCGTTGGCGGTGTTGCTGGTCTGGGTCTATTACTCGGCCCAGATAGTCTTCTTCGGCGCCGAGTTCACCCACGTCTACGCCAAGCGCTTCGGCTCCTATCTTCGACCGGAGAGCGGGGCGGTACGGATTCCTGACGGTGAGGGATTGAGCGATGCGCAGTTGATCGAATCGGCGGTGGATATGGGGCGGGTTGAGGGGCTGCGACCTACCCGGCTTCCTGAGTTGCAGCCTTCACCTGCGGAGACCGATCTGATTCGCGCCGCTTCCCATCGCTATCTGGCGCTCGCGGGCACCCTTGTGGGGACGTCTTTGCTCCTGGCGCTCGTTCGGACATGGTGGGAGAAATCCTCTTCGAGGTAGTTTGTTGATCCACAGGGGAGGCAAAGATCGCAAAGAACTTGGACTTTTTGATTTGGGTGTATTTCATTTCGGCTGGGAACGTCCAGGTGCGACGCACTTCAGCGTCAAGAACGACGCTTTTTACCCACATATCTGGATGAAACTTGAGTCGAGTGCGTCGCTCCTAACTCGTTCGCACGCTCAGCGGTTAGGCTGATTTTCATGGATTCATAACTACATGGAGCTTATCGATGGAGAAATTTAACCGACGTGATTTCCTGAAGTTTGGTGGGGGCGCCCTGGCGGCGCTGATGGCGCCGAAGCTCGAGCGGGTACGGGCGGCGCCCATCTTTCAGACCCCGCCACCGTCCTCTTTGGGACGGGTGATCTCCTGGCGCCAGGCTATTCGCACGGAACCGGATCCCCGTGCCGAGGTGGTTGCGTGGAAGTATCGCGATGAAGTTTTCCCATTACTTTCGGCCCTGGTGGGCGCGCCGCCGTGGCCCACGAACCCGCTCTGGTATCAGGTGGAGGAGGGCTACGTTCACAGCGGATACGTGCAGCCGGTGGAAAACCATCCCCAGCCTCCCGTTACCCGGGTTCCAGAAGACGGCTTTTGGGCAGAGGTTGCCATTCCCTTTGCTGAGGCGCGCTGGAGCCCCGGCAATCCTCACGTTGCCCGGAAGCTCTACTACGAGACTGTCTACCGGGTCATCAATGCGGTGGAGGACGAGACCGGAACCTGGTGGTACCGGCTTCAGGAGGGGATCACCTGGTCGCCCGGCCCCTACGTGCTGGCCTCGTCGCTGCGCCGCCTTATGCCCCACGATATTGCCCCCATCGCGCCGGGCCAGCCCGACAAGTGGGTCTACATTAATACCACCACACAGCACGTTGATTGTTTAGTGGGCGACCAGGTGGTCTTCAGTACCCCCGCGGGCACGGGAACCTACCGCACGCCGACGCCGTGGGGGGAGTTCCGCATGATTCTGAAGCGCCACACCAGTCGCATGATGGGCGACGACTACGATCTACCGGGCGTTCCCTTTCCCACCTACTTTACCGGGAGTGGGGTTGCCATCCACGGGACCTACTGGCACAACGACTACGGTCGCCGGCACAGCCACGGCTGCATCAACGTGCCCAGCAGTGCCGCCAAGTGGATCTTCCGCTGGGTAGAGCCAGCCACGCCCTACAGCGTATGGACTCAACGCATCCCCACGGGCCAGGGGACCCGAGTCCTGGTCGAAGGGTGAGCCCGCCTTAGGGGCGGGCTCCCAGGGTCAGGTCCAGCTGCTGGCGCGTTTCGCCCCGCAGCACGGTGACCTGGATGGTCTGCCCCACTTCGGCTTCCAGCACCAGATAGGCGTTGAGATCTGCGAAGTTGGTGATGGGCCGCCCATCCAGCTCAATGATGAGATCCCCGCCCTGGCCCGTGCGGGGGTCCGCCGGGATTAGCCCGGCTGCATCGGCGGGGCTACCTTCCACGACACCGACGACGTATGCGCCCCGGGACTGGGGGAGATTGAAGCGCTCCTGATCGTCAATCGAGAGCTCGCTGGCAAAACTGACCCCCATGTACGGATAGGTCATCTCTCCTTCTGTGATCAAGGTGGGGATCACCCGCCTCACTACATCTACCGGAATGGAGAAGCCAACGCCCGTGTTTGCTCCCGTCGTTGTGGCGATGGCAGCGTTGACGCCCACAACCTCATTCTGGAGATTAAGGAGCGGTCCCCCTGAGTTTCCGGGATTGATAGGAGCATCCGTCTGGATGACCTGCGGCAGGGAGTAGGTGCTGCCCAACGTCGTTGCCCGCTGTGAGGGCAGGCTGCGCCCCAGGCCACTGACGATGCCGAAGGACATGGAGCCCTGCTCGCCGAAGGGACTGCCCAGAGCGACCACGAATTGGCCCACCGCCAGGTCGGCGCTGTCAGCGAGAGGCAGGGGCGCAGCCCCTTCGGGCATTTCGGCGACTTGGATGACCGCCAGATCGCTGTCAGGATCGGATCCGATCAGTGTCGCGCGACGGCGTTCGCCATTCCAGAATACCACCTCGAAGTTCTGCAAGCCTGCCACCACGTGATCGTTGGTTACGATGTGGCCTTCGGCATCGTAGACGAAACCACTGCCGCTTCCTCGGGGAGAGACGACGATGTAGACTACCGAGGGGTTCACCTGATCGTAGAGCTGGGTCAGGGTCTCTTGCAGTCCGACAACCGGTGGTGCGGGAATCGGCGCCGGTGGTGTGGGTGCCTCTGGGTCACGCCGGGAAGGTGTGCTCTCGACCGGAGTGACCGGAAGAGTGGATTCCGAGGACTGAGGAGCTAGAAGGCCACAGCCTAACGCCAACACCAGGACTAACAACGGTATCAGGTAGCGTATTCCGCGTCTGTTCATGTTTCCTCCACATGTGCTTGAAAATCAGTGTCTCCGAACCTCGATAGTTGGATAATGTCTGTATTATACCAGAAAACCATTGGACAAATTGGCAGCGGGCATGTCGCCGGTTCGTTCGTCCGCTGCCTGGCATAAATCTGGGGTGGGCTGGGAACTTGGCTGTTCCCGGACCCACCCCTCTATCCTGTCTGCGAACTGTAGGTTAGAAACCGTTTCCTCCTCTGGAGGAGCCACGGTGGCCCATGGGGCGACCCAGGTCTTGCTGATGGCGTCTGCCGCGCATCCCGGGTCCCCGGTTTCCGAACATGGGGCCGCCAAAGGGGCGATCCAGTAACTCGTTAGCCTGCTCCTGGGTGATCACACCGTCAGTCACCGCCTGCTCGATGGCAGCCTCTCGGGCTGCTTGCAACCCTTCACGTACGCTGAGGGCGTCCAATCCGCGGGCTTCCATGAGCGTCGTCAGGTTCTCGCCCGCAGCATATGCTTCGCGGAGCGCTGCCACGCTCATGCCCAGCACTTCGGCGAGCAGTACGTCGTGTTCCAGGTATCCGCGCAGTGCCTGGCGACTGCGCATGGCCTCGACCTCTTCCTCCGTGATCCAGCCCTCGGCCAGCGCCTCTTCCAGGGCAGCCTCGGCAGCCTGCTCTCGCGCGCTTTCCAGCTCCGCGGCGGTGATGCCCAGGGCCTCGGCGAGTAGGGCGCCTTCATTGATCACCCTGGCTCCCGGAACGTTAGGGGGCAGCTTGCCGAAGTGGAAAGCCGGTCCCCGGCGTCCCACCCCGCCCCAGACCAGCAGGCGGTCGGCCTGCTCCTGGGTGATCACCCCCGCTTCGAGCGCTTGGTCGATGGCGGCGACGCGTGCCGTCTCGTAGGCTTCCTGCAGCGCGGCGACGGTGATGCCCAGGGCGTCGGCGAGCAGCTGTGCGTGGTCGATCCGTCCTTCACCGCCCCACCGTCCGCACTCGCCCAGATACCCGGCTCCAAGTAGCCCCGGGCCGGTTTCGGCCAGCAGTGCGCCCTGGAGCTCCTGCATTGTGGCTGCGGCAGCGTTGACCGGCAATACGGCGCCCGCCAGCACTCCTGCCCCCGCGAGCCCCAGCACCAATGCGGCTCCCATCACGATTCCCAATAGTTTCTTCATACGACGACCTCCTGATTTGTTCATGGGTTTCACGTCCAACTCCGGACCAACAAGCAAAGTCTATCCGGGCAAGCTGAGAAGATGATAAGAGAAACCTGAGAAGAGCCTGAGGGTTATTGAGATTTCCGTCCTCAGGCTTCTCTCAGGGAGCGGAGTATAATATGGAGAAGAGGGTACGATATGTTGCAAAACGAGGAACGAGAAGTATGCGAGTGCTCGTAGTTGATGACGATCAGCGTCTGCTCAAAATGCTGGAGCGGACGTTGCATTACGCTGGATATGAGGTTACCACGGCGCGTGACGGTCAGGATGCGCTGGACGCTGTTTACCTACAGCCTCCTGATCTGATCGTCCTCGATTGGATGCTGCCGCGCATCGATGGGATTGGGGTATTGGAGGCGCTGCGCGCAGCTCACGATACCACCCCCATCCTGATGCTGACGGCGCGGGATGCGGTGCACTACCGGGTGGAGGGGCTGGAGCGGGGGGCCGACGATTACCTAGTCAAGCCCTTTGATACCCAGGAGCTGCTGGCCCGGATCCACGCGCTGCTGCGGCGTGCGGGCGGCGAGGGTGAGGGCGAGGGTGCCTTGCGCTTTGCCGACCTCTATTTCAACCCGATGACCCGTGAGGTGCGCCGAGGCGTGCGGCGGTTGGAGCTGACTCCCACCGAGTTTGATTTGCTCCAGCTCTTCTTGCGCCACCCCAACCAGGTCCTGGAGCGGGGCCAGATCCTCAGTCGGGTCTGGGGCTACGATTTCGTGGGCGACGACAACATCATTGAGGTCTACGTAGGGTATCTTCGTCGGAAACTGGAAGCTGAGGGGGAACCACGGCTGATCCAGACGGTGCGCGGGGTGGGGTACGTCCTGCGCAAGGAGGATTGATGTCGCTGCGATTGCGCCTCACGTTACTCTACAGCGCCATTCTTGCTCTGACGTTGTTGCTCTTTGGAACGGTACTCTATGCAATTCAAGCCCGCTACACGCTGTCCATCATCGAGCGCGATCTTGCGGTCAATGCGGGACAGGTTGTTGTTGCCTGGGTACGCTTCCATCGGGAGTGGCGGATGCACGGTCGCGGTCCGTGGGTTCCTCGCGGCGAGGGGGTCTACGGTCAGGAGGTCGTCCAGGTGATGCAGCCCCTGCTGCGCAGTGCTGCGTTGCGGGATACGATCCACCTGCTCGACGCCGGGGGCCAGGAGAGCCTACTGCGGTTGGAGGAAGGGGCGAACGTTTTCCCCCTCGATCCGAGAGGGTTGCGCATCCTGCGCGCGGGCCGGCCCTATCAGGAGATCCGGGAGGCGGAGGACGAGCGGTGGCTGGTTTACAATCGCCCGGTTCAGGCAGGCGGTGAGCTTGTGGGCATCGTGCAGCTGGCGCGTTCACTTGCCGACCGCGATCGGGGTTTGCGCTCACTGGGGATGACGCTCCTCGTCTCCGGGGTCTGCGTGACGTTGCTGGCCTTTGGAGCGGGCTGGTTCCTCGCGGGCACGACGCTGCGGCCCATTCACCGCATTACGCAGACGGCGCAGACTATCGGCGATTCACGGGATTTCGGCTCGCGGGTGCACTATGAAGGACCCCCGGATGAGCTGGGACGGCTGGCAACTACCTTCAATGGAATGTTAGCGCAGCTGCAAGGCGCGTATGACCGCATGGCTCATGCTTTGCAGGTGCAGCAGGACTTTGTCGCCGACGTCTCCCACGAGCTGCGCACCCCTCTCACCACGCTGCGGGGAAATTTGGTGCTGTTACAGCGTGAACCGGCGTTGCCTGCGCCGGAGCAACAGGAGATCCTGCAAGACCTTACCGCCGAGAGCGAGCGGTTGAGCCGCCTCGTCAATGACCTGCTCGTTTTGGCTCGTTCCGACGCCGGACGCGAGTTGGTGCTGGAGCCCGTATCGCTCGACATCCTGATCGCCGATAGCTGTCGGCAGGCCTGTCTCCTCGCTCCTGAACGCCAGATCGCTTGTACGGCGCCGCCGGGGCTGGCGACCCTGGCCAACGACGATGCACTCAGGCAGGTGCTACTCATCTTGCTTGATAATGCCATCAAGCATGCGCAAGGACCGATTCGGGTAGAAGCCACGGCAGAGCAGGAGGAGGTGGCGCTGCGAGTACGAGATGGAGGTCCGGGGCTGGATCCGGAGCTACAGGAGCGCATCTTTGACCGCTTCTACCGGGGTGATCATTCGCGTTCCACGCCCGGTTTCGGTTTGGGACTATCCATTGCGCAGGCCCTGGTAACGGCAATGCAGGGCACGCTGGAGGTGGAGAGCGAGCCGGGCCAAGAGACGGTCTTCACCCTCCGCCTTCCGAGAGTTGCCTTTTTGCCACCCGAGACTACACTGGTTTCGTGAACATGCGCACATGCGCACATGCGCACGGACCGACTTTTGACCTTTGACATTAGCCTTTGGACGCTGTTTTCAGGAGGGCACACATGGAATATCGCACATTGGGACGCACAGGATGGCGCGTATCGACGGTGAGCATGGGAGCGTGGGCCATCGGCGGCTCGTGGGGCACGGTGAGCGAAGCCGATGCCCTGGCGACCCTCCATGCCGCCGTCGACGCGGGGGTCAACTTTTTCGACACGGCGGACGTCTACGGCGACGGTCGCAGCGAGCGCCTCATTGGACGGCTCCTACGGGAGCGCCCTGAGCCCATCTATGTGGCGACAAAGGCCGGACGGCGTCTGAACCCTCACGTGGCGGAAGGGTACCGCGATCGCGCTGCACTCACCGCTTTCGTCGAGCGCAGTTTGCGGAATCTGGGGGTGGAAGCGCTGGATCTACTTCAGTTGCACTGTCCGCCTACCGAGGTCTACTACATACCGGAGGTCTTCGACTTTCTTGACGATCTGGTGCAGGTGGGCAAAGTGCGCTTTTACGGCGTGAGCGTAGAAAAGGTGGAGGAGGCGCTCAAGGCCATCGAGTACCCCAATGTGCAAACAGTGCAGATTATCTTCAACCTCTTTCGCCAGCGGCCTCGGGAGCTCTTCTTCGCGGAGGCGCAGCGGCGACGGGTGGGGATTCTGGCGCGGGTACCGTTGGCTTCTGGGCTGCTCACCGGCAAGTTTACCCTCGAAAGCACCTTCCCCGAGGACGACCATCGCAACTTCAACCGGGAGGGTGAGGCCTTCGACCGGGGCGAGACCTTCGCCGGGGTGGACTTCGAGACGGGAGTCCGCACAGCAGAGCGGTTGTGCCCCTACGTTCCCCAAGGGGCGACGCTGCCCCAACTGGCATTGCGTTGGATTCTGATGCACGAGGCGGTGACCTGCACCATTCCCGGTGCCAAGCGCCCTCAGCAGATGGTGGAGAACGTCGCTGCGGCGGAACTGCCGCCCCTCTCCCCGGCGGCGATGGCCGCGACCCACAATCTGTACGAGCGCTACATTCGGCCCCAGGTACATCATCGCTGGTGATGCCCGTCGCTCTCCCCGAAGTGTGCGATCCGGTTCACATTCTCCAGCGCCTGATACGCTTCGATACCTCCAATCCACCGGGGCGCGAGGTGGAGGCTATTGGTTATCTTCGAACACTCTTCGCCGATGTCGGTTTGGTCCCGCGGGTGTTGGCGCAGCGGCCCGAGCGTCCCAACCTCATCGTTCGCCTGCCGGGACGGGGCGAGGCGCCCCCGCTCCTCTGGGAAGGCCACGCGGATGTGGTGCCCGTGAGCGGACAGCGCTGGTCCCGCTCGCCCTTCGCCGCCGAGATTGACGCGGAGAACGTGCTCTGGGGACGAGGGGCGCTGGATGACAAGGTCGCCGTTGCCATGATGGCGGCGGCCCTGCTGCGCGCTCACGCCGAGGGCTTGCGTCCGCCCGGTGATATTGTCTTCGCTGTCGTCGCCGATGAGGAGCAGGGCGGGGCTCTCGGAGCGCGGTTCCTCGTGGAACAGCATCCCGAGCAATTCGCTGGAATTCGTTATGGCATCGGGGAGGGGGGCGGTTTTGCCGTGCATCTCGGCGGCGGCAAATTCTACCCGATTATGGTGGCGGAGAAACAGCATTGCACCGTGCGCGTGACGCTGCGAGGGCGCGCCGGGCATGGCGCCGTTCCCTTGCGCGGCGGCGCGATGGCGAAGCTGAGCGACGTCTTGCGCGTGCTCGACCGGCAGCGGTTGCCGGTTCATATCCTGTCCGTCACCCGACAGATGATTGAAACGCTGAGCTCCGGACTGGCTCTGCCCCAGGCCCTGCTCTTTCGACAGCTGCTCACCCCCGCGTTGACGGATCGAGTACTTGACCTGTTGGGCGAAAATGGCGAGCAGCTCGACCCCCTGCTGCATAACACCGTCAGTCCGACGCGCGTGCGGGGCAGTGACGCGGTCAACGTCATTCCCGGCGAGATCGCGTTGGATCTCGATGGACGGCTCTTGCCCGGTTTCGGTCCAGAGGTCTTGCTGGCGGAGCTGAGGGCCCTGCTCGGCGATGGCCCGGTGCTCGAGGTGCTTGACTATGAGCCCGGGCCACCTGAGGCCGATCTGGGACGTTACGAGGTGCTGGCCGCTGCGCTGCGGGCTACCGACCCCCAGGGTCTTCCGCTTCCCCATCTGCTGAGTGGGGTGACCGACGCCCGGCACTTCGCCCGGCTGGGGATCAGCATGTACGGCTTCGTGCCCCTGGATCTGCCGCCCGGAGCGCTTGCCACCATCCACGCCGCTGACGAACGGGTGCCCGTCGCCTCGGTTCGGCAGGGCGCCGCCGTCATCTACACCCTGCTGGAACAATTGCGGGGGTGAGACGGGCGTTTCATTGACATCTGGAGAGCTTTGTACCATACTATAAGCGAAGCCCTACTGGAGAGTGAGGCGACAACGTGAGAGAAGAGCAGATAGAAAAGTGGCGTCAGGAGCTGCTGGGAAATACCCCCCTGATCCGAGGCTGGTTACAACAGCGCCGGGTGCGTCAGCTGGCTGTCGATGGCTCACCGGAAGCCATTCAGGTCTTGGCTGAGGTGCTGGTAGAGACGACCGACGAAGAGTTACGCACCTATGTCTGGGAAATCCTCTCGGGAGTGAAGGAGCAGCGCGCCATCGACGTCGTCTGCGCTATCTGGGAAAGGACGCGTTCCTCTTCCGCCCCTGGCGGGCGAGCTCTGGAGCGCCTGCTTGTCGAGCGAGGATTCGTCGCTGCGGAGCCGACGACGCTGCGGGTTCGCACAGCTCTCAAAGCCGGACGCCCGGAGCTGCTCACTACACGGCCGCTGCCGGAGATGATCCCTCCTCTGGTCGCAGCCTGTGCCGGTTCCGATCCGGTGGCTGCCCGCCGGGCAGCGGATGTGCTGAGGGAGGTCGTGGATCCGGGGTTCCGCACGTATGCCGTGGAGGAGCTGGCGACTCGGTGGAACGCGACGCGCGCCCCAATTCTTGAAAGCCTCTTGTTGGAACTGGGCCAGATCGCCGAATCTCCGTTGGAGATTCAGGTTCTCACCGCCCTCAAATTGGAGCAACGCGGGGTGGTGAGCGCCGGAGGCGCCGAGGTGGTCCCCTTTCTTCTCGCTGCCTGTCATGACGCCGATCCCACAATTGCGCGCGAAGCTCGCTTGGCGTTGCGCGAGCTCTCCGATCCGCGCGCTCAGGATGCTGTCTGCCGGCTCTTCATTCACCAGGATATGCATCTGGCACGGGATGCGGCGCTGGAGGGAGGGTATGTCCCCACCGATGCCGTCCAGCAGGCGCTCTTCTTCTTTCTGACCGATCAGTGGGAGCGTTACGATACTCTGGACTTTGACCGCAACCTCCTGCGCATCGCCTACGCCGCCGCCGACGCGGCTCTCTCCCGCCGTCTGCGAGAGCAGATGCGGCGCTCCGGACACAGCGATTTTCTCACCGCGGTGGCGGAGGAGGATCTGGAGACACGCGTCAAGGAGATGATGGAGAGCGAGGCCGAATTGCTGGTGCAGATGCTTACCGGGCGCCACGCGTGGGAGCGTCTGTGGGAGTTAGTGAGGCTTCTGCACTTTGACCTCAGCTTGCGCATCGTGCGTATCCTGCAAGAGCAGGGATGGCGTCCCCCCCAGGATGAAGGGCGCCGGCTGTTGGCCCGGCTGGTAGCCTTGGCCTCCGACGCTCGCTTGAGCGGGAAATTGGTGGCGGCCCAGCTGCCCTCTGCGCGACGCCGGGCGGGACTCCAGGTTCTGGAAGGCATCACTGATGTGGCATTCGCCCCGGCCCATCAGCTGTTGGCCCTCGGAACCGGGGATCGGCGGGTGGTGCTCTGGGACCTTGCCGGCGGTGAACCGGCGCAACGGGTAGATGGCTTTCAGAATGATGTGGGGTACGTTAGGTTTACCGGACGGGGAGACCTCATCTGTGCCGAATCCACCCCCGACATTCATCGCCCTTGCAGTATTTACGTGATGCGTCAGGGTGAGGCGCACCTGAGCTCCCTCGGAGGGCACGTGGGCGCCATCACCTCGCTCGAACCGTGGGGGACTGAACACTTTCTGAGCACCGGTCGCGACTTTCGCGTCTCGCTCTGGGATCCGGAGGGCCAGGTCTGCGAGCAGCGTGTGCGTTACTGGGCACGCGTGGCGCGTGTGGCTCAAGGTGGGGAGGTGGCAGCCCTGCTCTCGCGCGTGGTCTCTTTCATCTCTCTACCCGATCTGCACGAGGTGGCGCGCGGCTGGCCCGAGGCGAGCATGAGTGGTTGCGCGGCCTTTGTACCCGGAGAGGATCTGTTAGTCGTGGGAAAGTACAACGGCGAGGTGACCCTCTGTCGCCGCCGGCAACGTGAGATCGTGGCGGAGACCGCGTCGCTCGTCAACCATGAGGATCGCGTGGAAGCCGTCGAGGTGCTGGGTGCGCTCGCCCCTCTGGTGATCACCGGCGCTGCTACCGGAGAGGTCGTCTTTACCCAGCTTCATGAGCGGGTCAGCATCGGTCGGCTCCGGCTGCCCGGGGGCGCGCTCCGCTCGCTGCATGTGGATCCCGCAGGGCGCTTTTTGGCCTTGCGGGAGGATAAACACCAACTCAGCCTCTGGGATCTTCGGTTTCTGCGTCTGCCGGCTCTCTTCGTGCGCCCCCTGGCGGCGGCCTCGTCGGAGGACTGGGAGGCACTCAACGCGGTGCAGCAGGCCTCCGAGCTGCCCCCCATGGTCCAGAGTGGCTTGCGTTACGTGGAGTTGTTGCTGCTACGTAATTTCTCGGCACGCCCTACGTCGGCTGTGCCGCAGATATATGCGGGAGAGTTTAGAATCGCCTCCTGAGGCGCGGCAGTTAGGCGCTGGGAAGGTGGATGGTAAAGGTGCTTCCCACTCCCGGCTCGCTCTCCACGGAAATCTCCCCGCCGTGTAACTGCACGAGGGCATTGGCGATGTAGAGCCCCATGCCGGCACCCTGTTGCTCCATCTGGGCGCGGTTCAGCTGTTGGAAACGCTCGAAAGCCTTGGGGACGTCTGCCTCAGCCATCCCCACACCGTTATCGGAGATGACAATCTTGACCTCTTCCACCGCCCCTTCCGTGCGGATTTCGACTCGCTGCTCCGGCCCCCGGGAGAACTTCAGGGCGTTATCGATGAGGCGGGAGAGGGCGTTGCTCAACATCTCCTCGTGAAGTCGGACCGGGGGCAGCTCGTCCCCCAGCGTTACCGAGAGTGTCACCCCTTGTTGCTGCGCCTGGATCTGCCACCCTGTTACCACCCGCTCCACGAGGGTGTTGAGCTGCTCCTCTCGGTGGGCGAAGGCTTCGTACTCCTGCCCTGTGCGCCCGGTATCAAGTTGAACGCTCAGCAGCAAATCTTCGACCAGGTGATTGAGACGGTCGGAGCCGCGTTTGATGCGCAAGAGAAAACTTTGCAGCTCTTCCGGGCTCAGCCCCGAGATATCCTCCAACGCGAGCTCTGTATATCCGGCTATGTAAGTCAGGGGCGTGCGTAGTTCGTGACTGAGGACGTTGGCAATCTGTTGTTTGATCTCCTCGAATTCGGCCTCGGTGGCCTGTTGGATGGCGTTAGCTCGCTTCAGCCGCGCCTCAATGGCGATGAGGAGCTCCTCGGTGTCGAATGGCTTGGTAATGTAATCCTCTACACCCAACGCTTTGCCCTTGATGATGTCGTTGCGTTCCCCGCGAGCAGTCAAGAAGATGAAAGGGATGCGTGTCCATTTGGGGTTGCCACGCACCTTCTCGTAGAAGGTGTACCCGTCCATCTCGGGCATCATGATGTCGGAAATAATGAGATCCGGCGCATACTCCTCCATCAGGGCCAGGGCCTCCGCGCCATTATGAGCGGTGGTGACCGCGTATCCCTCCCCGCTCAGGAGATCTTTGATGGCCTGCAACAGCAACTTATGATCTTCAATGACCATGATTCTCTGTCGTTTCATGGGTTGCTCCTTCCTTTTGGTTGTGATGACGTTGTGGGGGAGCCGGGGGACTCCGTTCCTTGATGCTGATTCAGCGGGGGTAGCCAGAGGGTGAAGGCTGAACCCTGACCCGGTTCGCTCTCCACCGTGATCCAACCACCCTGCAATTCAACGATCTCTTTGGTGATCGAGAGCCCCAGACCGGTTCCGGGTATCTGGCGCTGGCGGGGCTCCGACCCGCGATAGAACCGGTCGAAGATGTAGGGCATCTCCTCAGGCCGAATACCGATACCCGTATCCCGGACGGTGATCGTGGCCCAGTCCTTACCCTCGATTTGGGCGATAGCGGTGATGACGGCGATCTGTCCGCCGGGTTGAGTGTAGCGGATGGCGTTGCCGATGAGATTCAGGAGGGCTTGTTTCAGCTTCTCTGAGTCTCCCAGGATGGGAGGCAAGGCTGGGCTGGGATGGTGCTCCAGCAGGAGCCCCTGCTCTTCGGCCAGCGTGCGTTGGTTAAGGACCGCCGCCTGAGCGACGGCGTTGAGGTCCATAGCTTCTCTCTGCAGCTCTACCTGGCCCGAATTGATGCGAGAGAACTGCAGAATCTCCTGGACGAGATGGGACTGCCGTTCTGCCTCTGCCTCCAGTGCCGTCAGGTACTCCTCTTGCTTCTCGGGCGGAGCATAGCGGAGGAGGCGGCTGTAGAGCCGGATGGTTGTGATGGGGGTGCGTAACTCGTGGGAGACGTCAGTGATGAACTGCGACTTCAACCGCTCCAATTTCTTCAGATGGGTGACGTCGTGAACGGCGATGACGACTTGGGTCTCTTCGCATTCGGTGTTCAGAATGGGGGCGGCTCTCAGCTCCAGGTCGATGTTGTGCAACTCCAAGAGTCGTTCCGGGTGCTCGTGGGCCTGCGACGAGAGCTCCTGAAGTGTGCTGCGGAAGTGTACGCCGTCAGCAGGGTTCAGATGCTCCTGAAGCCAGAAAGTAGCGATGGGATTTGCCAGGAGGATCTCTCCCTGACGGTTCGTGACGATGATGCCATCGGAGGTGCTGTGGAGTACCGCTTCCAGCTGGGCATACTGTTCCTGTAGCTCCGCCGTCCGCTGCCGGACCCGCGCCTCCAGCTCGTCGGCGTGTTCGCGTAGGGCCTGAAAGAGGCGGGCATTCTGAATGGCAATAGCGGCGTGGGCCGCAAAGGCTTTGAGTCGCCGTCCATCGTCAGCAGTGAAACGCCGGGGTTCCGCGCTGTTGGCGTTAAGAAAACCCACCGTCTCGCCTGCAATGCGGATGGGCGTGCCGATGTAAGAGCGTCGCCATTCCGGTTCACCCTCGGGCTGGACCCACTGGTCTGCTTTGAGCGTATCGGAGACCACGACCGGTTCTTCGGAAGAGAGCATGCGGACCAAGTTAGGATAGTCTGCGATGGGCATCTCTGTGGAGAAGGATAACGAGGCGGCGCGTTGATCGTTGTATCCCCGGTGTCGCACGACCTGGGCCTTCTCGTCCTCCACCAACATGATATTGAAGGTATCACCGGCGACTACGCGTTCGACCTGCTCCAGAATGCGATCCAGTACGGCATCCGGATCGAGATGGCTGTTTACAATAGCGGCAGCTGCTTCCAGGGCTTCGGCAAACTCCCGTTTCTCCTGTTCCGAGCGATAGAGCCAACGCAGTTCTTCGAAGAGGCGGGCGTTGACGATGGCCATGGAGACCGTCGCGGCTGCGGATTCGGCCAGTCTCAGCTGTCCTTTGTCAAAAGCACCGGGCTGATCCGCGTAAAAGGTGAGAATCCCCAGGAGCTCCGCTCCGCTGATAAGGGGCACGCAGAGCGCCGAGCGGTGAGATGTGTGGTGGGAGGTGGGCCAATGGAGGCGAGGGTCCTGTTGAAGATCGGTAATGAGGACGGGTTGCCGGTGGGTTTGCACCCAACTGGTAAGCCCGTTCTCCAGGTCTGCACGCAGGAGGGGAAGAGTGAGCTTCTCGTATCCCTGCCGCGCCACCAGTTGGAGGGGAGCTTCCCTAAACCGGCCCTGTTGCAGCAGGGCGAAAGCCTGGGGAGCCTTGAGCGCGGTCACGAGGGCGGAGAGCGCCCGGCGAACGATCTCTGCCGGGGGGATGGGCTCCGTTACCTGTTGCCCCAGTTGGTGCAGAAGCTCCAGCCCGGCTTTTTCCCGTCGCAAGGACTCCAGCAGGCGCGTGTTCTCCACGGCGTTGACCGACTGTTGGGCCAGAGCGCGGAGGAACATCACCTCCTGGTGGGAGAAGTGATGAGGTTGGCGGTAGGCGATCAGAATCCCCCCCGCCACCTCGTGCGCTGTTTTCATGGGCAGGATCAGTAAAGACTGTAAGCCGGCTTCAATGAGGGGGGTATAGAGCTCCTGCTCCATGCTCTCGCGCAGGTCGGGCACTTGCAGAGAGCCAGCCTCTCCGGATAAGATGGCCTGAAGCTTGGCCCGCTCACCGACATGGACGAAGCGCTCCACCAGATCGGCCTCTATCTTGTGTCCGGTGGCGAGGAGGCCTCCGTGAAGGCCAAAAGCGAAAACGCCGCCGGCCTCAGCGTGGAGCAGCTCCACGGCGTAGCGGGCGATGCGAGTGAGCACATCGTGAAGCGCTGCTGCAGAAGTGATCTCCCGACTCACGCGGGTGATGGCCTCGAGCTCGTCCGCCCGCCAGCGTAGCGCTGCGTTGAGGAAGAACTGCGCCGATAAATCTGCCACCTGACTGGCGAAGATGATCTCATCAGGACTCCACTGCCGCTGCTGGCTGTTTGTGCGGAGGCAGAGCAGGCCGACAACCTGTCCATGGAGGCGGATGGGGGCGTCGAGGAGCGAAGCCGTCTCCGCCGGAAGCCAATCTTGGTCGAGGAGGGGAGCCGTACGGGGATCTGTTTGGACATCGGCAGCAGCGATGATGGCCCCTGTTTTGAGGGCCGCCAGATAGTCGGTGGGAATCGAGGGTTTTGTACGCGGGCACATCGGTTCCGTGGTAGCCAGGCATCGCATCTCTTGCGTGACTTCTGTAATCTCCCACACCGTTGCTTGGTCCACTTCGAGGACGGATGCCGTAGCTGCAACGACGTCCTGGAGAACGTGGGAGAGATCGTGTCCGTTCAGGCTTGCATCGGTGCTGAGCAGGATGAGCGTCTCCTGCTGCCGATCGAGTTGCTCCTGGCGTCGCTCTTTCTCCTCTGTTATCTGAACCTGCTCCGTGATATCTCGTCCGTAGACGTTCACGTAATCGCTGCACTCGCTGGGCGTAAAGCGGAGCGCGAAGTGCCTGTCTGCGACCTGGATTTTGTACTCTGCTTCTCTGCCATGTTGTTGCGCCCGGTGCAGCAGCCGTTGCCAGTGCTCCGGCACCGTTTCGCCGCTGGTCCCCTGCCATGGTTCCAGCAAGGGGGCTGCCGCCTGGTTGGCGTAGAGCAGATGTCCCGCCGCATCAATACGCAGCACGGGATAGGGGCTTTCGGAGACCAGCTCGGCGATCTGGGCGACATGCTCTTCCTGTTGCTTGCGCTCGGTGATGTCTTGGCGGACGCTGACGTAGTGGGTGATCTGCCCATCACCGTCGAGGACGGGCGTAAGGGTCAGCAGCTCAACGTAGGTGCTGCCGTCTTTCCGCCGGTTGACAATCTCGCCCTGCCAGCCATCCCCAGATTCTCGCACAGCTTTCAACTCCTCATAGAAGGCTTCCGAGTGCAGGTCGGAGCGGAGGAGGGTGTCCGGTTTCCCAATGACCTCTGTCTGGCTGTATCCGGTCAGTGTGGTAAAGGCCGGGTTGACCCAGACGAAACGCTGTTGATCGTCCGCAATCGAGACCCCATTCGCGACGGCGGTGAGGGCCGCGGCCTGGAGCCGAGCTTGTTCCTCGATTTTTCGGCGCTCCGTCACGTCGAGGATCAGACCTTCCAGACAGAGGGTCTGATTCTCAGGGCATAGCACGGCCCGGCCCTGTTCCCACACCCACCGGAGCTCTCCATCGGCCCGGTGAATCCGATAGAGCAACTCGTAGGCCGTGTCGGTGTTCACACTCCGTCGTACCTCTTCTCGAACCCAGGGGCGATCTTCAGGATGGATAAGGTCCTCATAAGCAATGTGCCGGTTGTCGAGGAGATCCTGGGCAGGATAGCCGGTCAGTTCCTGGCACCCCTCACTCACGAAGTACATGGTCCATTGCTCGTCGTCACGGCAGCGATAGACCATCCCCGGCAGATTGCTGAGCAGGGTCTGCAACGTTCTCTGGCTCCGGCGCAGCGCCTCCAACGTGTTCTCATGCTCGGTAAGATCGCGGACGTAGACGATAACGTGGGGCTCACCGTCTATCGTCTCAAGGTGGGTGCTGACTTCTGTGGGGAAGAGACTGCCGTCTCTTCGCTTGCCCATGGCCCGCATGAAAATCCCACCCTGAGCGATGTGCTCGGCAACAATCTCGGGAATCATCGGGACGTACTCATCGGCCAGGAGCTGGTCGACAGGCATTCCCCGGAACTCCGCTGCGCTGTAGCCGTACATCTCTTCGGCAGCGGAATTGCATTCCAGAATGACGCCCTCCGGTGTCTCAATGAAGATGGCATCGGTCGAGGCTTGAAAGAGCGCTCGATAAAGATTATCGTCTCTGGGTGGAGGTGCCTTGGGCTCAGGTAGGCCCCACGTTGCCAACAGCTGGGGTAAACGGGCGAGTGATTCGGGGGTGGGCGCGAGGACGGCGGCGGCGGCTTCGATCTCCGGCGTATTCTGACGGCTCAGCACGATAACGGGCAGCTCGGGCCGCAGCTCCCTGCAGATCGAGAGCAGAGGCTGCTCCAGGGCCGTCCCCCCCTCCACCAGGACCAGATCGTAAGGATGATGTTCAAGGTGCTGGAGGGGATCTTCGTCAACATCGAGTTGAGCGAGATGCAGGGTTGCAAAAGCGCGATGGAGGGCCAGCAGGGTCGCTTCGCAGTACTCGGTCGTTTCAATGCTGAGCAGTACGTGGAGCTTTAATCCCAATATGATATCCTCTTGCGCTGCGCCAATTGTTAAGACGCCTCCAATTTCTGAGCCAGCTGAATCGCAGTGTAGCACGATCTCGCAAAAAGGGCAACTCATGATTGCGCGTTCACCGCCTTGCTTTATACTGGTGTGCGAGCAACCATCGGTCAGCACAGTGAACACGGATTTCGGAGGAAACGGCTTTATGAAGAACATCTCTGTCATGGCAAGGGGATTCGTCGTTAATGGGGCGATCTTGCTCGGCCTGGGGGGCGGTCTGGCGCTGCTGGATATCGCACTGGTCTGGGGGCTCTTCACGCCTACGAGCTTCTTTATCTACATTGTTGCTTTGACCACGTTGCAGTTTTTCATCAACATGGGGCTGGCGATTTTCCTCTTCGTCAAACAGCATCATGAGGGTGCGTATGCCTGCCTCGTCAGCGGGGTCGTGGTGCCTTTCGTGGGTGTGCTGTTAGCCCGTCTGGCCGTAGGTCTGTAAATCTTTCAGGCGGGAACGTGCGCACACGTCCCCGCCTGGACTTCTGGCCTCGGGCTCCGGTTAGGGCTTGCGGGCGTACTCCGGGCGAATCTCCACGCGCCGCAGTAGATTGGCGTTGGTGACGACGGAGATGGAGCTGGTTGCCATGGCTGCTTCCGCCAGGACAGGATGCATCCAGCCGGCTACGGCCAACGGGATCATAACCACGTTGTAGAAGAACGCCCAGAAGAGATTTTGGCGGATCTTGCGGAAGGTAGCCCGACTCAGATTGACCGCCTCGACGACACCCGTCAGCTCGCCCCGTACGAGTGTCACGTCGCTGGCCTCGATGGCGATGTCCGTTCCCGTCCCGATGGCGATACCGACGTTTGCCTGGGTCAGGGCCGGCGCGTCGTTGATGCCGTCACCGACAAAGGCCACCAGGACGGCGTCCGGCACCGCTTCAGCGCCGGGCGTGGTTGGGATCTCGTCTCCTCGTTCTCCGGCCTGGATTTGCTTCACGGCTTCCACCTTGCCCTCCGGCAGGACCTCAGCGACGACCCGGTCGATACCCACCTCCCGGGCGATGGCTGCGGCGGTGCGCCGGTTGTCGCCGGTGATCATCACCGTTTCGATGCCCAGATCGTGCAGGGCTGCAATGGCCTGGGCCGAATCCGCCTTGAGCGTATCGGCGACGGCGATGATGCCCGCCGGATGCCCGTCAATGGCGATCAGCATCGCGGTCTTTCCGCCTTTCTCCAGGGCTTGCAGCTCAGCTTCGAAGGGGGCACTCTCGATGCCGTGATCCTCCATCAGCCGCCGGGTTCCTACCAGGACCCGCTGTCCATCCACGGTGGCGACGATCCCCCGCCCACTCAGCGCCTCGAACTGCTGCGGCTCGCCCAGCGCCAGCTGGAGCACCTGCGCTCGCTCGACGATGGCCCTGCCCAGCGGATGCTCGCTGCCCCGCTCAGCAGAGGCCGCCATGCGCAGCAGGACGCGCTCCTCGAGGGCTTCCAGGGGGAGGATATCGGTGACCTCCGGCTTGCCCCGGGTGATCGTTCCTGTCTTGTCGAAGATGACGACCTGCACGTCCTTCAGCGTCTGGATGGCCTCGCCGCTGCGGATAAGGATACCGTGCTCGGCCCCGATACCACTGCCCACCATCAACGCCGTGGGCGTCGCCAGCCCCAACGCGCACGGGCAGGCAATGACCAGCACGGAGACCATGGCGACGATAGCCAGGGTCAGCACGCCGAGGGTGGGATCTACCCAGGGGAGGAAGGCGCCCAGCTCTGTCAGGGGTTGGAGTGCGCCGGGAAAAAGCAGACGGGCCAGCAGCGTCAGCGTGGCGATGGTGATGACGATGGGGACGAAGACCGCCGTCACCCGGTCGGCGAAGGCCTGGATGGGGACTTTGGTCCCCTGAGCCTGCTCCACCAGTTCGATGACCTGGGCCAGGAAGGTGTCCTTGCCCACGCGGGTGGCCTTGATTCTGAGGAGCCCCGCCTGATTGACCGTGGCGCCGATGACCTCGTCGCCCGGCGCCTTGGTCACGGGCATGGACTCGCCCGTCGCCATCGACTCATCGACGGCGCCCTCACCCTCGAGAATCACGCCGTCGGTGGGGATCTTTTCCCCCGGGCGGACCAGCATCACGTCCCCGATCTGCACCTGATCGATGGGGACCTCAATTTCCTGTCCCTCGCGGATGACGTGGGCTGTCTTCGCCCCGAGCTCCAAGAGCTTGCGGATAGCCTGGGAGGCACGGCCTTTGGCCGTCTCCTCAATGTACCGCCCCGTCAGGTGGAAGGCCATGATCATGGCCGAGACGCCGGCGTAGTTTGCCACGGGCATGAAGAAGGAAGCTGGGCCGGTGAGCAGCGAGGCCCCCGTCCCCAGGGTGATGAGGGTGTCCATGTTCGCGTAGCCATGAAGCGCCGCCTTGGTTCCGCTCGTCAGGGTCTTCCATCCCACGCCGAACAACACCGGCAGGGCCAGGATGATCATCCCCAGCTGCATGACGAGGTGATTCGGCCACATGATTCCGAAGAACATCTCCGGGATCATCCAGACCATGATGATGGCCGTGAAGATCCATGCGACCCCCATGCGGAAGCGCGCCTCGCGGACTTTCTCCTCGGAACGGTCTATCTCCGCAGCGCTCTTCTCGTCCAGCGTGCGGGTTAGCACTTCATATCCGGCTGCGCCCACGGCTTCGCGGAACTCCCGCAGGCCCGTGGTGCCCTCCACGTAGGTCACGGTCGCTTTCTCCGTCGCCAGGTTGACGTGAGCCTCCACGACGCCCGGCACTTTGTCCAGCGCCTTTTGTACGTGGGCCACGCACGAAGCGCAGGTCATGCCGCCGATGTCCAGCGTCAGCGTCTGGGTCTCCACGTCGTAACCCGTCTCGCGGACGGCGGCGACCAGATCCTTCGTCGGCACGTCCACTTGGAAGGAGAGGCTGGCCTTCTCCGTCGCCAGGTTGACGTTGGCCTCTGCCACGCCCTCCACCTTGCTCAGGGCCTTCTGCACGTGAGCGACGCACGAAGCGCAGGTCATCCCCTTTACGGGTAAGGATAGTTCTTTGTTTTCCGTCATGGTTACAGCCTCCAATATTTCCAATATAAAACAGATATTTTTCTGTATTATACCACAAAATCCAGGGATGGAGTTGAGGAAAGGCCCACCACCTGGCGTTCCCAGGGGTGGGCCTTCTTTCTATCGTCGTGGGTGTTACGTGCTCTTGATCTTGATGCTCTTGGGGCGAGCCTGTTCCGCCTTGGGCAGGATGAGGGTCAGCACCCCACTTTCGAACTTGGCCTCGGCTTTGTCGATATCCACCGGAGTGTTGACGTTGAGCGTGCGGCGGAAGCGTCCGAAGGGGCGCTCGCGCAGCACGTAATCCACGTTCTCCAGCGGCGCCTGAATCTCGCCCTCGATGATGAGGGTGTGCTCCTCGAAGGTGATGTTCACGTCGTCGGCGGTGGCGCCGGGAACTGAGGCGAGGATAACAATCTCCTCATCGGTGGCGTAGGCATCGAGGGGCAAGCGCAGCACACCCGCTTCTCGGGTGCCTTCGCCGGAAAGCCAACCCGGCACGAAGCTCTGCTCCATGAGGCGGTTCATCGCCTGACTGAGTGACACAAAATCGGTCATCGGATCCTGCCGTGAGATAGTCATGTATGTACCTCCTTACTCGTAATCTGCGCCGGCCTAGCGGCTCTTGATCTTGATGGACTTGCGCTTCGCCGTCTCCTCCTTGGGGAGGGTCAGGGTCAAGACGCCGTTCTCGTAGCCTGCTTCCGCCTCTTCGGCTTTGACGGGGGTGGGCAGCGTGAAAGAGCGACTGAAGACGCCGTAACGGCGCTCGCGGTAAATGGGCTCGCCTTCCTCTTCTCCCTCTGTGCGCTCCTCCCTCATCTCTCCCCGGATGGTGAGGAGGTCGCCCTCGACGGTGATGTCGATGTCCTCGGGCTTCATCCCCGCTACTTCAGCCTTGACCTCGATATGATCGGCGGTCTCTGTCATATCAATGGCGGGAAAGCGGGGGCCGAACTCGGCGAAGGGACGCACGAAACTCTCTTCCATGAGCCGGCTCATCGCGTCGCGCAAAGACACCAGTTCACTGCGTGGTTCTCTCCGTAACATGGACATAGCTATACCTCCTTTTTTGATATGCGATGAGTTTCCTCCACTTTTCATCTTAGCCATTGTCCATTAGATGAGGGTTAGAGGAAGATAAGAAATGCATTAGAACTGGGCGACTGCGTTCGCCTGGAAGCGGCGCAGCTCCTCCAGATCGAGGTGGCTGCGCAGCCCCTGCCCGTCGATGGCCCAGATGCGCGTGGCAAAACGCCGGATGAAGTAGCGATCATGGACCACGGCCAACACTGTTCCCTCGAAGGAGCGCAGGGCCTGCTCGAAGCGCTCCCGGCTGGGAATGTCGAGGTGGTTGACGGGTTCGTCCAGAATGAGGAAGTTGCAGCCGCTGGCTACCAGGCAGGCTAGAGCTAACCGAGCCCGCTCTCCGTAGCTGAGGGCCCCCACGGGCGTGAAGACCTCGTCGCCCGAGAAGAGGAAGTAGTGCAGGAAAGAGCGGGCATCCGTCTCCGAGAGGGGCGCCGCCGCGCGGAGCACGGCGAAAGGAGTGCTCTCGGAGGGCAGCGTCTCCTGTTCCTGGGCGAAATAGCCCACCTTGACGTTGGCTCCCAGCCGGACGCGCCCGGCAAGGGGTTGAAGCTGACGCGTGATCAGCTTGAGCAGCGTCGTTTTGCCCGCGCCGTTAGCCCCCACCAGCGCGATGCGTTCGCCGGTGCTTATCACCTCGGAGACGTGGGTGAAGAGCGGTATCCCGTCATATCCTCCGGCCAGCTCTTCCAGGATGAGAACCTCCTGCCCGCTGGCGGGACTTCTCACGAATTCCAGTTTCATCTGCCAGGAGGCTTGTGGCTTTTCGACCCGCTCCTCACTTTCGAGAAATCGCTCCAGTTTCTTCTCGCGGGAGCCGGCCTTTTTGGCGACCTTCTTCGCGTAGCGACGGATCGTCGGCTGCCCTGGCGTGGTGGTGAGCTCCACGCTCAGGGCCTGGTGCCGCGTGCGGTGGATATCTCCCTCGATGCGCTGGATCTCCGCCTGTTGATCCTTCCACTGGGCCCACTGCTGTGACCGTTTCTGCTCCCAGGCCTCGATGTAATCGGAGTAGGACCCCACGTACTCGGCGATGCGTCCTGTCTCCGGTTCCAGATCGAGGATGCGGGTCACAGTGTTGTCCAGGAAGGCGCGGTCGTGGGAGACGATGAGAACCGCGCCCGGATAATCGCGCAGCCAGGCCTCCAGCCATTCCAGCGCTTCGATGTCGAGGTGATTGGTCGGCTCGTCCAGCAGGAGCAGGTCGGGTCGATGGAGCAGGAGTCTCGCCAATCCCAACCGCGTCTTTTGGCCCCCGCTGAGGATGCGCACGGGGGTTTCGAGCGGCATCGACGCCAACCCCAGTCCGGCAAGGACGCCTTCGGCCTCGTGCTCTTGGGGCTGGGTGAGCGAGAGGCGCTCCAGCGTCTCCAGCGCGGCAGCATACGCCTCTAGGAGGCGCTCCTGCTCTTCGCCCGTGGCGGCAGCCAGGGCTGTCGCTACGGCTGCGATCTCCTCTTCCGCCGCCTGCAGGGCTTGCTGGTGTGCGAGGAGCAGATCGCCGAGGGTATCCTCCTCGGTGTACCCCAGTCCCTGTTCCAGGTAGCCCAGTCTAAGGCCCGGCGGGTTGAGCTGGACTCCGCCGCCTTCGGCCCGTTCTCTTCCGGTGATGATGCGCAAGAGCGTGCTCTTTCCGCAGCCGTTGGGCCCGATGAGCCCGGCGCGTTCGCCGGGATTGAGCACAAAAGAGACCCCGTCCAGAACGATCTGATCGCCGTAAGCTTTCTTGATATTGGAGACCTGTAGCATGTGAACCTTCTTTCGCAGAGAACAAAAAAAGCCGTGGGCGATCTCCCACGGCTTCGGTAGTCAGCAGTAACGTTACTGTGTACGACTCAGGGATAGCGTGCGCCCAGCATAGGTGGTGAATGGGGTCATGCCTGTCATCCCTGTTTCTCCTTCTAGCGATAGAATGTCCAACGGGCGTTATTCTGCCACGTTCGCTGGATTTGTCAAGTTGCGTCCTCAGCGGGGGGTGATAGACTGCATGGGAAGTCCATAAATCTCAAATGGAGGTTCTGATGTACATGGTCAAATTTCTGCTGGTGGTGGTCCTGCTCGGGACGTTGACAGCCTGTGGCGGTAGCAACGTCGAGGTGGAAGTGGAAGAGGAGGTCATCACCACCGAGAGCGGCTTGCAGTACGTCGATCTGGAGGTGGGTGAGGGGCAGCCGCCCCGCGTGGGCGACACCGTCTCCGTCCACTATACCGGTTGGCTGGAGGATGGCACCAAGTTTGACAGCTCCGTGGATCGGGGCCAGCCCTTCGAGTTCCCTATCGGACAGGGACGGGTCATCCGGGGTTGGGACGAGGGGGTCGCTTCCATGCGGGTAGGTGGCACGCGCCGCCTCATCATCCCGTCTGAGCTGGCTTACGGAGAAGCGGGGGCCGGCGGTGGCTTGATTCCGCCCAACGCCACCCTCATCTTCGAAGTAGAACTGCTCGAGATCAAGTAGCGGGCAGGATACATGTTACGATCCCTCAGGGAGGGGTCTGAGATAGGGACGCCTCGTCGAGGCGTCCCTTCTTTTTCTAGCGCGTTCGCCCTATTCGTCTTCCGCCTCCGGTGACCAGCGGCGCAGTCCCCAGAGCAGCGCGCCGAGGGCACCCAGACTGAGCAGCCCCGCCGCGACGCCCGTGAGGAGCAGTCCGCCCACCAACCAGAGTCGCCCGCCGATGAGGCTGCCCAGCACACCCCCCAGGCTGACCGCCGCCAGCGCTGAGCTGAACATCGTCGCGCGCACGTCGGTGCGGATGGCGGTGAAAAGGGAGAAGGCGGAGACCATGGTGAACTCGAAGGTGATGAAGGTGACGAAGAGGGCGCCGACCGCCAGGGGCAGGGTGCGTCCTACCAGGGGCAACAGGACGTAGCTGGCGCCCGAGAGCAGCAAGCCTCCGGCGACGGCCCGCTTCAGCCCTATCCGGTCGGAGAGATAGGCGGTCAGGCTCTCACCCAGGAGCTCGGCTACGCCGATAGCGGTGGTCGCCAGCCCCACTCCCGCCGTGGTCAGCCCGAAGGTGACCTCAAGCCATGGACCGTACGTGACGAAGAGGCTATTGTTGGCCGTGCTGACGAAGAAGGCCAGGCCCAGCACGCCCCAGGCCGCTCTGTCGTGCCCGATGCGTCGCCAGGCCTCGCGTAGATTTATCCGCTCGCGGGCTTGTTCCCGCTCTGCCCGGGGTCGGGGAAACATCAGGCCGATGAGCAGGGCACCCAGCCCCGCCAGCCCGCCTACCACGAGGAAGGGTGCTTGCCATCCCCGCCGCTCGATGAGCAGGCCGATCAAGGGCAGGCTGATCAGGGTCGTGGCGGCCCAGGAGTACTCCATCAGCCCCATGGCGCGCCCGCGTCGCCGGTAGGGGACTCGTTCGCCCACGTAGGCGTTGAGGGCGGGATCGAAGAGGATCTTGCCGAGGCCCGCCAGGAAGAGCGCTGCCATCACCGCGCCGTACACGGGGATGAGACCCGCCGCCAGCATTCCCCCCATCACCGCGAGCAGTCCTGCGATCATCAGCGCGCGATAGCCGTGACGGTCGCTCAACGGCCCAGTGAGCGGGCCGAGCAGGCCGGTGGCGTGATTGGCAGCGATCAGGGAGGTCACCATGGGCAGGGGGACGCCCAGCCCGCTGCTGAGGGCAAAGGCGAAGGGCGCCGGAAAACGCCGGGAGGTGTTGATCACGAAGCGCATCATAGCGCCGGTGCCCAGCTGGAGAACTAGACTTGGACTGTGCGACGAAGTCGGTAGGTTGGTGTTGTCAGACATGGGGAAAGGATACGCTTTTCGGCAGAAAAGTCAACGTCACAGCGGGGGAAAGGGGTGACAGGACAACCTGTCACCCCTCATGCTTTGCTATCTCGTTACTTCTTCTCCCACCAGACCTTGATGAGAGCATTGCGGTCCGCTTCAAAGTACTCCACGCGGATGGTGTGCAACCCCCGGCCCATAAACCGGTCGCGGCAGTAAGTGACGCTGCCATCGGAGATCTTCCACTCGTCAATGAAGAGCTCCTCCCCCACCCAGACCCGAACACCGTCGTCGGCGCGGGCGCAGAAGGTGTAGAAGCGCTCTTCGAAACCCGAGGTCCGGATCCAGCGGGCGCTGAAACCGTCGGCGGGCACCTCGGGGAAGGGGGAGCCCATCCCCCAGTTGAAGTCGATGGCGGATTGGGTGACGCTCCTGGCCGCCGGATCCTCCAGGTTGGGATTGGCGTAGTACGTCGCCTCCCAGTGGGCGTCCCCCGGTGGAGCCGGTTCCGGCGGCGGGATGGGGCCGACGCGCTTGTAGGAGAGCTGGATCTTCGCCGGACCCTCGGCTTCGAAGTACTCCACCGCCACGGCGTGCTCGCCGCCGAGGGGGACATCGAAGGTGTAGGTGGTCTCCGGCTGGACCTTCCATTGGTCGAGGAGCAGGCGCTCGTCGATCCAGACGCGGACGCCATCGTCCACCGTCACCGTGAAGCGATAGACGCCCGAGGAGAGCGTCAGCTTCCGCGTCCAACGGGCGGAGAAGTCGTCACAGCAGACGCGGGGATCGGGCGAGCCCAGCCCCCAATCGAAGTTGATGGCGTTAGTGGCCTTGACGAAGACGGGGCCGCCCGCCGGCTCTCGGCCCCGGAAGAACTCTCCCTGCCAGGGTCCGGTGGGCGTCGTGCGGCTGGGGGCCGGCGCCCGGGTAGGGGCGGGGGTAGGGGCCGCCACGCCGGGAATGATGAGGCGCTGCCCCACCCACACGAAGTTGAGATTCCTCAATCCGTTTGCCTGGGCAATGGCGTGCATCGTCACGCCATACCGGGTGGCGATGAGGCTCAGGGTTTCACCCCGCTGCACCACGTGGACGCGCCCGGAGGGCGCCGGGGCCGGCGCGGGTGCCGGGCAGCTGCCCGGAATGTTGAGCCGCTGTCCCACGTAGATGTGGTTGGGGTTCACGATGCCGTTGGCCCGCGAGAGCGTCCCCACGTCGGTCCCGTAGCGCCGGGCGATGCTGAAGAGAGTCTCGCCCCGCTGCACCACATGGGTCGAGCCGCACGCGGCGGCAGGAGCTGCGGCGATCAACGCGAACATGACACAGAACGCCAGTATTCCGAGGAGACGACGCATGGATCCACCTCCTGATATTTGAGAGGATTGCTTATGTATTTATGATAGCGGCAACTATGTTTTATGTCAACTTGAAGTGGTTCGGCGGTCAGCCATCAGCCATCAGCGATCAGCCGTCAGCCGTCATCTATCTCCCTCTGCCCGTCATCGGCCTTCCTCCCGATTGCCGGTCCCCGTTTTCGAAGTAGAATGGATCCATGACTCAACAGGCTTTGTCCCCGGTACAACAGACGCTCGTGCAATCCCCTCTGGGGCAGCGGCACCTCCTCTCCGGCCCTGCCGGGACGGGGAAGACGACGACGGGGGTGGCCCGGCTGCGCCACTGGCTGGAGGCGGGTGTGCCCGCCGAGCAGATTCTCGTGCTCACGCCGCAGCGCACTCTCGCCGCGCCCTACGATGCCCTCCGGCGCGATCCCGAACTGGCGCCCGGTGGCGTCTTCGATATCGCCACGTTGGGCGGCCTGGCCCGGCGCATGGTGGAGCTCTTCTGGCCCCTGGTGGCGGAAGCGGCGGGCTTTGCTCAGCCCGATGCCTGGCCCACCTTCCTCACGCTGGAGACGGCCCAGTACTTCATGGCCCGTATCGTGACCCCGCTGTTGGATGAGGGGTATTTTGAGGCCATCTCCCTCGACCGGAACCGGCTTTACAGCCAGATTCTCGACAATTTGAGCAAGGCGGCCGGGATGGGCTTTCCCATCACCGAGATCGCGCCCCGGCTCAAGGGTGCCTGGGTGGGGGAGAGCAGCCAGCTTCAGGTCTACGATCAGGCCCAGACCTGTGCTTTGCGCTTCCGGGCGTACTGTCTGGAACACAATCTCCTTGACTTTTCACTCCAGGTGGAGCTCTTCGTGCAGCACCTCTGGCCCCATCCGCTCTGCCGCGACTTTCTGTTGGAGCAGTACACCCATCTGCTCGTCGATAACGCCGAGGAGGATCCGCCTGTCGCCCACGATCTGTTGCGCGTATGGCTGCCCGAGACGCAGACGGCGCTCCTCATCTGCGACGAGGGGGGCGGCCACCGCACCTTCCTGGGCGCCGATCCGGAGAGTGCTCTGGCTTTGCGCGCGGTCTGTGACGAGGAAGTGCGCTTTACCGCGTCCTTCGTCACAGAAGCGCCGGTGGCGGCTTTTGGCACGGCGCTGGGGCAGAGTGTGCAGGGAGAGACATCGGCGGCAGCGCTGCCCGCCGGTGCCCGGGAGGCGCTGGAATTCGAGGTGAGCCGCTTCCATCCGGAGATGCTGGACTGGGTGGCGGAGACGGTGGCGGGATTGGTTCACGACGAGGGCGTCCCTCCGGCAGAGATTGTGGTCCTGGCTCCCTTCCTGACCGACGTGCTGCGTTTCTCGCTGGCGCACCGGCTGGAGGGGCGTGAGGTACCGGTGCGCTCCCATCGCCCCTCCCGGGCGCTGCGGGACGAGCCGGCGGCGCAGGCGCTGCTCACCTTCGCCATGTTGGCCCATCCCGGCTGGCGGCTCCATCCCACCCGCTACGACGTCGCTTACGCTCTGATGCAGGCCATCGCCGAGCTGGATCTGGTGCGGGCCCAGCTTCTCGCCGAGATCCTCTACCGGGTGCGCGACGGGGTCCCCACGCTGGAGCCTTTCGCCGGGTTGAAGCCGGAGATGCAGCAGCGGATCACCTACGTACTGGGAGGGCGCTTCGAAACCCTGCGCATCTGGCTTCAGGGATACGCCGCCGACCCCATCACCGAGTTGGATCACTTCCTGGGGCGCCTCTTCGGCGAGATCCTCTCCCAGCCGGGCTTCGGCTTCCACGACGACTTTGACGCCGGGCGGGTCGCTGCCAATCTCATTGAGTCCGTACAGAAGTTCCGTTGGATCGCGGGGGATTTGCCGGCTGCCAAGCCCCCTGGTCAGGAATACGTGGAGATGGTGCTGGCGGGTGTGGTCGCTGCCCAGTACATCCGCAACTGGGATCTTGGCGAGGACGACGCGGTGTTGCTGGCTCCGGCCTACACCTTCCTGATGGCGAACCGTCCCGTGAACTACCAATTTTGGATCAACGTCGGTGGGCAGGGATGGTGGGAGCGCCTCTATCAACCGCTCACCCATCCCTACGTACTCAGCCGTCATTGGCCGCTCGGCCAGCTGTGGACGGATTCCGCTGAGGTGCGGGTGCGGACGGAATCTCTGGATCGGTTGACGCAGGGGCTGGTGCAGCGCTGCCGAAAGGGCATCTATCTCGGCTTGAGCGAGTTGGGGGAGCAGGGGTACGAACAACAGGGCGCCTTGCTGAGAGCTCTCCAGAAGGTGCTACGCCGAACGGAGGGCATGGCGTGAAGATCATCGATCTGGAGCACTGGCCGCGACGCCGGCACTACGCGCTCTTCAAGGGGTTCGACCGCCCGCATTTCAACCTCTGCGCGCCTGTAGACGTGACCCGGCTTCGCGCAGCCGTCAAAGTTCACGGTCTCTCTTTCTTTCACGCGGTGCTCTACGCCACCAGTCGGAGCGCCAACGCCATCCCGGAGTTCCGTCTGCGGATGCGGGACGAGCTCGTCGTCGAACACGAGGTGGTTCATCCTTCTGTCACCGTGCTCGGTCCAGATGAGCTCTTCAGTTTCTGCACCATCCCCTACACACGGGACTTCAGCGACTTTCGGGAGGAGGCCGCGCGCGCCATTGCCAGGGCCCAGCGCCAGGGTTCGCTGGAGGATGAACCGGGGCGCGATGACTATCTCTTCATGACCGTCATCCCCTGGGTGGCGTTCACGAGCATCGAACATCCCATGCACTACCATCCGGTAGACTCAGTCCCTCGCATCTCATGGGGGAAGTACGCCGCGGAAGGAGAGCGGTTGAAGATGCCGCTCTCCGTGCAGGGGCACCACGCGCTGATGGACGGGGTACACGTGGGGCATTTCTATCAGGGTTTGCAGGCGCTCCTCGATAGCCCGGAGGATTGGGTGGATGCGGCTTTGTGAAAAGCTGAAATCGGGGGCCGACCCGGGCCCCCGATTTCGGAGGAAGAAGAAACGCTGTCTTCGAAAGTAAATGTACCAGGAAAGTGTAAACGTGACATTAATGACTTGTAAAACTGCGGCAAAATTCGGGAGGAGAGCGTGAAATCGGTGATCTTTGCCCCGCGTCCGGCTCAGGAGCGCGTGTTGGCCTACCTGGGCGGGCGGATGGGTGTCTCGGCGGTGCCCGGCAGCGGCAAGACGTGGACCCTCTCGCAGCTGGCGGCCCGCATCATCGCCGAGGGTCTCCTCGGTGACGACCAGGAGGTCCTCGTCGTCACGCTGGTCAACTCTGCCGTCGAGAACTTCGCCGGGCGGGTGGGGCGCTTCATCCGCGAGCAGGGGCTCATCCCCGGGCTGGGCTACCGGGTGCGCACCCTCCATGGCCTCTGTCACGACATCGTCCGGGAGCGTCCGGCCCTCGCCGGTCTCTCCGACGACTTCCAGATCATGGACGAGCGGGCCGCCGCCGAGATTCTCCAGGAGTCTGCCGAGCGCTGGCTGCGCGAGCACCCTCACGCTCTCGACGATTATCTCGACCCCGATCTCGACGAGCGTAAGCGGGAGTGGCTCCGCCGCCAGCAGTGGCCCGATCTGGTCGGTGGTCTGGCGGGCAATTTTATCAAGCAGGCCAAGGACCTGCGGCGCACCCCGCCGGAGCTGCGTTTCCTGCTGGAGCAATACGGAGAGCCGTTGCCCCTGGTAGAGATGGGGCTGGCGGTCTACGCTGACTACCAGCGGGCCCTCGCCGCCCGGGGCGCCGTCGATTTCGACGATCTCATCCGGCTGGCCTTGCAGACCCTCCGGCTCGATCGGGAGTTCCTGGAGCGGCTGCGCCATCGCTGGCCCTACATCCTGGAGGACGAGGCCCAGGACAGCAGTCGCTTGCAGGAGGCCATTCTGCGCCTGCTCTCCGGGCCGGAGGGTAACTGGGTGCGGGTGGGGGACCCCAATCAGGCCATCTACGAGACTTTCACCACCGCCAGCCCTCACTTCCTCCGGGACTTCATGGAAGAGGAAGGGGTGACGGCGCGGGATCTGCCCAACTCCGGGCGCTCCATGCAGAGCATCATCGATCTCGCCAACTACCTCATCGACTGGGGCCGGGACGCTCATCCTGTGTCGGAGGTGCGGGAGGCCCTTGCACCCCCTCACATCCTGCCGACGCCGCCTGGCGACCCCCAGCCCAATCCTCCGGACCGACCCGCGCGGTTGCAGCTCGTCGAGCGGAAATTCACGCCTCAGGCGGAGCTGGCTGCCGTCGCCGATTCGGTGGCGGCGTGGTTGCCCGAGCATCCTGACGCGACGGTGGCCGTGCTGGTGCCCCGTAACCAGCGCGGCTTCGAGATGGCGAATCTGTTGCGCGAACGAAAGCTCCCCTGCGTGGAGCTCCTTCGCAGCGCGCCCGCCACGCGCGAGGCGGCGGGCGCGCTGGGCAACGTCGTCAGCTATCTGGCGGATCCCACCTCGGTGAAGCGGCTGGCGCGAGTCTACCTCGTCTGGCGGCGGGAGGATCGGGGAGAGGAGGCCCTCTGGAAGCAGGCCGAATCCGTGGCCCGGCGCCTCCGCAAGCTCTCCCGTGCCGAGGACCTCCTCTGGCCCCGCGCCGACCGCGATTGGCTCGCCGACCTGAACCTGGAGGTGGAGAACCCGGTGCTTTATGAGCAGCTGGTGGCTTTCCGAGCGCTGGTACAACGCTGGCAGGCCGCGACCTTCCTCCCCATCGATCAGCTTCTGCTTACCCTGGCCCAGGATCTCTTCGAGGAGCCGGGAGACCTGGCGTTGGCTCACAAGCTGGCGCTGACCCTGCGCCGGATCGCCGATCTCCACCCGGAGTGGCGGCTCCCCGAGCTGACAGAGGAGCTGGCCGTCGTCGCCCGCAACGAGCGCAAATTCCTCGGCCTGGCTGGCGACGACACGGGCTTCGAACCCGATAAGTACAAGGGCCAGGTGGTCGTCGCCACCGTCCACAAGGCCAAGGGGTTGGAGTGGGACAGGGTCTACCTCATCTCCGTCAACGACTACAACTTCCCCTCCGCGCTGCCCGGCGACGCCTTCATCTCCGAGAAATGGTTCGTCCGTGAGAATCTCAACCTTGAGGCGGAGCTGGTGGCGCAGCTTCAGGCCCTCCACGAGGATGCCCGCCTCTTTCTCTACGATGAGGGGGTGCCCACCCGGGCGGCCCGCTACGACTACGCCGCCGAGCGGCTGCGGCTGCTCTACGTGGGCATCACCCGGGCGCGTAGGGAACTCACCATTACCTGGAACTCCGGACGGAGGGGGGAGAGCCGGCCTGCTGTACCCCTCATCGCCCTGCAGAGCTGGTGGGAGGAGCGTCAAGAGCCATGAGTTTGCTAGCCCCTGAATTCCAGTTCAGTCAGGCCTCGTTGCAGGACTACGTTGACTGCCCCCGGCGTTTCTACCTGCGCTACGTAGTACGGCTGGCGTGGCCCGCGTTGGAAGCCTCACCCGCCCTCGAGTTCGAGCGACGCCAGCGGGCAGGGTTGACCTTCCACGCGATGGTGCAACAGCATCTGGTGAAACTGGACCCGGAGCGCCTCTCCCGCTTTGCAGCGAACGATCCCGATCTGGCCCGCTGGTGGGAGCACTACCTCCATGACCGGCCCGCCGACCTGCCGGGGCACCGCTATCCCGAGCTGACCCTCTCGGCGCCACTGGCGGGACGTCGGCTCATCGCCAAGTACGATCTCGTCGTCGTGGAGCCGGAGAGGCGGCTTCTGATCTTCGATTGGAAGACCTCGCGCCTGCGCACCTCCCGCGCCCGACTGCTGGCGCGGATGCAGACCCGCGTCTATCGCTACCTGCTGGTCCGCGCCGGGGCGCACCTGCGGGAGGGGAGGGAGCTGACCGCCGCCGATGTCGAGATGATCTACTGGTTCGCCGAGCATCCCCAGGATCCCGAACGGTTGCGCTATGACGAGGCGGCTTTCCTTGCCGATGAGGCGTACCTTGGCTCGTTGGTGAGGACAATTGAGGGCAGCACGGAAGCGGACTTCGCACTGACTGAAGACGAGGCGCGCTGTCGCTTCTGTCCCTACCGCTCCCTCTGTGATCGGGGGCAGGAGGCGGGGGGGCTCGCCGCTGTTGAGGAAGAAGAGCCGGAGCTGGATACCCTGGACGATTTCGATCTGGATCTCGATCAGGTGGCGGAGCTGGAGTTTTGAGGTGAATCGGCGTATCAGCGAGAAATGGGCAAAGCGAAGGGGTGAGGGTGAATAAGCCAGAAGACCGTATTTTGAAAAATCGCCGGGTGGGGGTACAATTGTTATTTGGGATACGAACGCGGGTATGAATGGTGTGTGAACGTGTAAACGGCCACACGTATGAATGTCATCGCTATTACAGGTTTTGAGAGGAGATAAGCTGATGGATCAACTAGAGTTGATGAAAAGACTGAGCATTCCGGGTGAAGCGAAGATGATCCTGTTGATTATGGATGGTGTGGGAGGACTGCCCGGTCCCGAAGGATTGACGACCCTTGAAGCGGCGAGGACGCCCAACCTTGATATGCTGGCGCAGAAGGCCATCACCGGTCTCTCTCTGCCCGCCCGTCCCGGCATCACGCCCGGCAGTGGGCCCGGGCACGTGGCCCTCTTCGGCTATGAGCCCACCGATTGGGAGATCGGACGGGGGGTGCTGGAAGCCCTTGGTATCGATTTCGACCTCGGCCCCAACGATCTGGCGGCGCGGGGCAACTTCGCCACGGTGGACGAGGAGGGCAACATCACCGACCGGCGAGCGGGGCGCATCCCCACGGAGGAGGGGGCCCGGCTGGTGGAGAAACTCCAGCAGATTGAGCTGCCCGGCGTGGAGACCTTCGTACGTGTTGTGAAGGAGTACCGCTTCGTCCTCGTCTTGCGCGGCGAGGGCCTGGCCGATGGGCTGACGGAGACCGATCCGCAGATGACGGGCGTCCCGCCCCGCCCCGTGGAAGCCCTGCGTCCCGAGGCCGAAAAATCGGCGGAGTTGGTCAATGAGTGGCTGGAGAAGGCGCGGGAGCTCCTCAAGGACGAACCGAAGGCCAACAGCATGAACCTGCGGGGGATCGCCAAAGTCCCGCCCATCCCCAAGATGAACGAGATCTACCAGATGCGTCTGGGAGCCATCGCCACCTATCCCATGTACCGGGGCATCGGGCGCCTGGTGGGGATGGAGGTACTGACCACCGGAGATACCATCGCCAGCGAGGTGGAGACCTTGCGTGAGCACTGGGACGATTTCGACTTCTTCTTCTTCCACGTCAAGAAGACCGATAGCTACGGGGAGGACGGCAACTTCGAATCGAAGAAGCACGTCATCGAGGAGCTCGACGGGGTGCTGCCGGAGATTCTTGCCCTCGGGCCCGATGTGCTCGTCGTGACCGGCGATCACAGCACACCCTGCTCGCTCAAGTCCCACTCCTGGCACGAGCTGCCCATCATGTTGCTCTCACGCTACATCCGTCCTGACCACGTCAAGTCCTTCGGCGAGCGCCCCTGCATGGCGGGAGGGCTGGGTCATATCCGCCACGTGGACATCATCCCATTGATGATGGCGAACGCGGAGCGTCTGCAGAAGTTCGGTGCGTAATAGCAGTCAGCGGTCGGCAGTCAGCTTTCAGCAGTCAGCATTCAGCTTTCGGCTTTCAGTGAACTGATGGCTGACCGCTGACGGCTGACGGCTGACGGCTGATGGCTGACCGCTGATGGCTGACGGCTGAAACATGAAAGACTTCCGGAAGTTGCAGGTTTGGGAGAAGGCGCACGCACTGGCGTTGGCCGTTTACCGTGCAACAGGGGAGTTTCCCCGTGAGGAGTTGTACGGATTAACCGGGCAAATCCGGCGTGCTGTGGTGTCCATTCCCACGAATATCGCCGAGGGCTGTGGGCGAAACACGGACGCCGACTTCTCACGCTTTCTGCAGATCGCCATGGGCTCGGCTTGTGAAGTGGAGTACCAGCTCTTGTTGGCGCGCGAACTGGGTTTGTTGCCGGATGAAACCTATCAGATCCTGGCCCCCGACACGGAGGAGGTCAAGCGCATGTTGACCGGTCTCCTCAAAACTCTGCGCCGTCAGCGCTGATGGCTGACCGCTGATGGCTGATCACTGATCGCTGACCGCCGATGGCTCCTAGTCGCTGGCTAGACCCCCAACCCGTCTCCGTTCCCGAGGCGCTGTCCGCCTTCGTCGGCGGGCGGCGCCTTGTCGCGGAGACCCTCGTCCGGCGGGGGATCTCAACGGTCGCGGCGGCCCGCGCCTTTCTCCACCCCGAGGCGTACGCACCGGCCCCGCCGACGGACCTGCCCGATCTGAGCCGCGCTGCCGCCCGCGTTGAGCGGGCGCTACGAGCGGGAGAGCGCATCTGCGTCTGGGGCGACTTCGACGTGGACGGGCAGACCTCCACCACGCTTCTCGTCGCCACCCTGCGCGACCTGGGCGCCCGGGTGACTTACCACATCCCCGTCCGCGCCACCGAGTCCCATGGCATCACGGTGCCCTATCTCCAGCAGGTACTTGACGCGGGGGCGCAGCTCATCCTCACCTGCGATACCGGCGTCGATGCCCACGAGGCCATCGCGTACGCTAACGGACGGGGCGTCGATGTTATCGTCACCGACCACCACGAGCTTCCGGCGACGTTGCCCGAGGCCCACGCCATCGTCAATCCCCACCGGTTGCCGGAGGGCCATCCGCTGGCCCATCTCCCCGGCGTGGGCGTCGCCTACCAGCTCGCCGCCGAGCTCTATCGCCGGGCGGGCCGTCCTCGCGACGTGGAACAACATCTCGATCTCGTCGCGCTGGGCATCGTCGCCGACGTGGCGACGCAGCGGGGCGACACCCGCTATCTCCTACAGCGGGGAATGGAGGCCCTACGTAACACACAACGGCTGGGTTTGCAGGAGCTTATGAAGAGTGCGGGCTTGCATCCCACCCAGCTCACCACCGACTCCATCGGTTTTGGCCTGGGGCCCCGCCTGAACGCATTGGGCCGTCTTGACGATGCTAACATCATCGTCGAGTTTCTCCTCACCCAGGACGTGGGGCGAGCCCGGGTCATCACGGCCCAATTGGAAGGGCTGAACCGGGAGCGGCAGCGGCTCTGCGAGCAGGTCGAGCAGGAAGCGGAGGCGCGGCTTGAGGTCCATCCCCAGCTGCTGGAGTATGATGCCCTCGTGCTCGCCAGCCCCGATTGGCATCCCGGCGTCATTGGCATCGTTGCCAGCCGTCTGGTCGAGCGCTACCACCGGCCCGCCGTCCTGCTGGCGCGGCCCGACGAAGGTCCGGCGCGGGGCTCCGCCCGCTCCGTGCCCGATTGCCACATCACCGACGCCATCGCCACCCAGGCGCACTTGCTGTTGGGCTACGGCGGTCACGCTGCGGCCGCGGGTCTGGCGCTGCCCGCCGACCGGATCCCCGAGTTCCGGCGGGGACTCTCCCACGCGGTGCGGGAGCAGCGCGGAGCGGAGCCTGCTCCTCCCGCGCTGCCCATCGACGGCTACGTGACGTTGGACGAGCTTTCGCTGGAGCTGGTCGACGATCTGGAGCGGCTGGCCCCCTTCGGCGCGGGCAATCCGCCCCTCACGCTGGCGGTGCGTGACGTGACCCTCCGTAATCACGCCCCGCTGGGCCGCAGCGGCGATCATCTCCAGCTCTTCGTCGCTGACGCGGAAGGCCGGGCGCAGCGGGTGCTCTGGTGGCGCGGAGCCGGGCAGCCCCTTCCCGAGGGGGCCTTCGATCTGGCCTTCACCGCCCGCGCCAATACCTATCTGGGCCAGCGCTCCCTACAGGTCACCTACGTGGACGCGCGCGAGGAACTCGCCCCTGTCGTCGCGGTTGAGCCGGCCCCTCCGACGTTGGAAGTGGTGGACTATCGCCTCGAACCCCATCCGGAGACGCTGCTCATCCCCTACCGGGAGCGGGAGGACGTCGTCGTCTGGGTCGACGGGCCAGCTGCGGTAGCCGGGGCACGCCGGGGCGAGCTGGGACCGGCTGCGGTCCTCGTCGTCTGGAACGCCCCTCCCGGCCCCCGGGTGATGGAGGCGGCGCTGGCGGCGGTGCAGCCCCAGGAGGTGGTCCTTTTCGCTCGGGAGACGGCGCTCGACGAGCCACGTGCCTTCTTGGAGCGGCTGCTCGGCGCGGCTAAGTATGCTCTGGGGAAGCGGGAAGGGCAGGTGGATCTGGCGGCGCTGGCAGCAGCCCTGGGGCACCGGGAGGTCACTGTGCGCAAAGGGCTGGCGTGGCTGGCGGCGAGGGGGTATTTCACGGTGGCGCGGGATGCTCTGGAAATCCTCGAATTGGCGCCGGGAGCGGAGGCGGCGCCCCCTGCCGAATTGGCTGGGCTGGAGGAGGAGCTCTGGGCGCTGCTGGCGGAGACGGTGGCCTATCGCCGGCACTTCCGGCGGGGCGGTGAGGAGACCTGGGCCGCCTGGAATGCGCTGTTGAAAGTCCCCGGTGAGGGCTAGTCCTCTTTCGTTGCCTCTAGCTCGCTGGCGCGACGGACTGCGTCGTCGCCGAAGCGCTCTCGCACCGTATCCAACGCCTGTTGCAGGCGGTCGCCCCGTTCCGATTCTGTCTCCCACAGGGAGAGCTGCTGAGCCGGTTCCTCGAGCCCCGTCACGCCCACGCCGATGAGGCGCACGGGCTTCCCCTCGGGCCATGCCTTGAGGAAGAGCGCCTGGGCCGCAGCGTGAATCTCCGCATCCTGATCGGTGGCCCGGGGCAGTGTGCTCTGCCGGGTGAGCGTGGTGAAATCTGACCAACGCAGTTTGATCTTGACGGTGGTGCCCCGAAGGTCCGCTTTTCGCAGTCGCCGTCCCACCTCTCGCGAGAGCTGGAGCAGCGTCCGGCAGAGGAGGGCCCGGTCGCTGACGTCCTCGGTAAAGGTGGTCTCCTTACTCACCGACTTCACCGCGTGCTCCGTGGTCACGGGCCGGTCGTCGATGCCGCGGGCGCGGCGGGCCAGGTCGCGCCCGTGTTGCCCGAAGCGCTGAGCGAGTGTCTCCTCGGGCCAGCGGGCGAGATCGCCGATGCGCTCGATGCCGAGGGCCTGGAGCACCTGCTCCGTCTTCGGGCCCACCCCCCAGAGGGCGGAGACGGGCAGCGGGGCCAGGAAGGCGGCCTCTCCGCCGGGGGGCACGACGGTGATCGCCATGGGTGGGCTGTCGCCCCGGACGCGCGCCTTTCCCACGTCGTTGGCGGCCTTCGCCAGCAGTTTGGAGGTCGCCACCCCCAGCGATGAGGGTAACCGCAATCCCTCCCAGATGGCTGCTTGCAGCTGCCGGGCCAGCGTCTCCGCCGGGGCTTTGAGGTCGCTCACATCGAGAAAGGCCTCGTCAATAGAGAGCTGCTCCACGAGCGGGGTGAGGTTGTAGCAGCGGGCCATCACCTGCCGAGAGATCTCGCCGTAGACGCCGTGACGCCCCGGCACGAGGATGAGTTGGGGGCAGAGGCGCAGGGCGTGGGCGGTCGGCATGGCGGAGCGCACCCCGTAGGCGCGGGCGGCGTAGGAGCAGGAGGCGACCACGCCCCGTTGGTCGGGCCGCCCGCCGACGGCGAAGGGCCGCCCGCGCAGGTCTGGATCCCGCAGCTCCTCCACGGCACAGAAGAAAGCGTCGAGATCAAGGTGGAGAATCTTGCGCACCGCCGGTTCGGTCATCTTTACGCTCGCGGTCCCTCGCGCTTCATCCGGTCGCTATCTCGGATCTTCAGGACTTCGACACCGCCGATGCCGGTGACCGCGATGTGGCGCTCGATCTCCACGCAGAAGAAGCAGGTCTCCGGATCGTTGAAGAAAGACTCCATCTGTGGGAAGCGGAGGATCAGTCGCCCCCGCACGTCGGGGCGGGGCGCTTCTTCGACCTCGTAGACCTGCCCCTCGATGGTGACGGCGAGGGCGTTTTCGAGGTCGTCCTCCTGCTTTTGCCGGTTGTCGACTAACAGCGCGACGTCAGCTGCGTGCTGCAGATTGCGGTATTTGCGCGTGTCCGCCCGCGTGGCGAAGAAGAGCGTGCGCAGCTCCTCGTCGATGGTGAAGAGCATGAGGCTGGTGTAGGGCCGGCCTTTAGTGCTGACGGTCGCCAGGACGGCGAGTCGCTGCTCCTCGTAGAGGGTATGTAAACGTTGGGGCAAAGATTTCTCGGTTGTCATAGGAACTCCCTTGGAAATGTGAATGGCGAATGGCGAATAGCGGATGGCGAATGGCGGACACTCTCTCTCGTTACATCTTGGGTAGTTCCAAGATTTAAAATACGCCACATCTCGAGCCCATTCCTGGGAAAAGATCAGAGTTTCGTGGGTTATTTTCTTGGAATGGCCTTACCCATATCAGCACTATTTCAGGCGCAGGCGGGGCGTGTTTGAGAGAAGTCCGGCGTTCTCCACCGCCGCCACAGGCAGGACGCCGCCGTCAGCAAAGAAGGCGAAATCGAAGTGGACGGGATCGCCCGCAGCCTTGCCCGGCAGGGGCATGAGCCGCGCGGTAAGGGGCTTGCCCTTGCGCACCGCCAGGGCAGCAACGTCGTGAAGGATGCGGGCCAGCGTCTCCTCGCTCACGTCGCCCGGCAGGGGGACGGTGTCCAGACCGGTGCCGCAGACTGCTGACCACTGAAGGAGTTCGCCCAGACCGATCCGGCCCTCGGCGGAGCGGCGACCCAGGATGGGATCTTCCAGCACGGGGAGCATGAGGCCGGAAAAGCCGGTGCGGGGGAAGGAAGCAGCGTCGATGGCGGCGGTCAGGGTGGCGGCGGCGGCGAGAGTGCCCGGCACGCCCAACGGGCCGCCACTGAGCAGCTCCAGCGCCGCGCCGATGCTCGTCTCCAGTGCGGGGAAGGGCGCGAGGGAGAAATCGATACCGCCGAAGGTGGGGCCGCCCGTCAGCCGCAGGGCGATCTCCGTGAGCCGGGCCGCCGACCGTTCGATGGCGGCGGTGAGGAGACTGCGGGCTTCGGCGGCGTCCCGGGCTTGGGCGCAGGCTGTAAGCGCGAGGTCGGCGGCTTCGGTGGCGAGGGCGAAGCGCGGGAGGCCACCGGCGTGATAAGCGGCGGGGAAGAAGGGAACGCCGGCGGGGACCCCCGCAAGGGCGGCGAAGCGCAGGTTGCCGAAGCCCCCGGCAATGGCGGCAGCCTCGCGGATGACGCGGGCGCTGATCCGGACCGCTGCCCCGTCGATGGTGGTGCTGCCCGGTTCGATCAGGTGGGCGCAGCCAAAGAGGGTCTTGGTGGCAGCCAGGAGCGCCGGCAGCTCGGGCAGCTGCTTGTGTGCCAGGGGACCGAGGGAGACGTACTCGAAGCCGGCTTCCCGGGTGGCTGTCTCCAGCGCCGTGCCCAGCGCAACGAGGTCGCCGCCGCGAGGCAGGGCCTGGAGGGCCAGGCGGAGGGTCTGTACCTCCCAGCCGCCGTCGGTGTAGAGGGCTCGGGCGGTCCGCGCGAAATCTGCCAGGTGCGCCAGCTCATCCCCATCCCAGGGAGGAGTGAGCGCGGCAAAGAGCGTGATGGAGCGAATCTTCATGGCCCTTCCCTCCTGATGACTTGGGCTCGTGCAGGTACGTGTTTTTGCAGAATCTCGCAGGCCCGCTCGAAATTGTCCGGAGCGCAGGGTAGCCGCAGATCCCAGGGTCCCCCCCGGATGCAGATCTCGCGCCTCTGCTCATTGATGATGACCTTGCGAACGTCCTTCCAGCGGGTGTGGGGCGTCCAATCGGCCCACTGACCGCCCTTGAAGGTCAGCAGGAAGGCCAGTTGCACCAGGGCTCGGGTGCGGCGGTCGAGGGCGCGCTGCCGGGGCGAGGGGACGATCTCGATACCCCGGTGGTGGAGGACGAAGGTGGCCTCCAGCGGACGCAGGATGGCTTTGACGAGGAGCCAGAAGGCGAGGAAGAGGAGCAGGAAGGCGCCAAGGAAGATGAAGGCACCGGCGTCGGGCGCACCTTCTTCGAGCCGGCGGGTACCAAGGGCGATGAGCCCACCGCCGATCAGCGCAAGCGTGAGCAGGGCCCAAGGGCGCCCCGGTCCCCCTTCCCGCATGGATGAGAAGCGGGGTAGGGTACCTTCCCAGGCGAGTCGTTTTACTTTTGCCATGGGGTTTCCTCCTCGGGGGGTGGGGCCGTCGTGGGCGCTCGTCCCGCCCGCCGGCGGCGTCTCTCCTCGGCCTGTTGGATGCTCCGGCGGGTCCAGGGGGGGGCGTCCGGATCAGTGAGGATCTCTGCCGCTGTCAGCCACCGGATGGCGGCGATCTCGTCGGGATCGTGAATCTCCGCCTTACCCCCCTTGTATTGGCAGAGAAAGACGACGTCGATCACCGGCTCCCCGTCGTCGGCGACGAAGGCGCTGCTGGATAGATACTCGAGATCGTCGTGCACTTCGATACCCGTCTCCTCCCGGATCTCCCGGCGCAATGTTGCTTCCAGGATTTGCTGAGCATCGCCCGCTGCTTCCACCTTGCCGCCGACGAGACTGAGGAGCCCGGGGGCGTGGCTCTCCCCCGCGCCTCTGACGACCATCAGGTACCGATCCTTCCGGTGGACGACGGCCTCGACGTTGACGATGTACCAGGCTTCCCGGGCAGAGCTCAGTCCCTCGAGGGCGAGGCTGCCATCGGGATTGAAGGTCCACGCGTCGGCGTAGGCTACCTCCCACAGATAACCGTCGGGGTCGGAGAAGTAGCCGCTGTAGCCACCCCAGGAGGTGGGTTGGGCCGGCTTCTCGATCTTTCCACCAGCTTCTTCAGCCCGGCGCAGGATCTCATCGACCTCCGCCTGGGTGCGCGTGTTATGGGCCAGCGTGAGCCCGGGGAATTCTCCGCGCCCAGGGGGGAGCTGGTCTGAGATATCTTCCGCCAGCGCCGGCAGCGGGTAGAGGGCTAGCCGGGTGCCCGCCGTGTGGAAGAAGATGATGGGGGCCTCCGCATCCTGCGCGGTGGGGAAGCCGAGGCCCTCGTGGTAGAAGCGATAGGCCCGCTGCATGTCGCTCACCCCAAGCGTGATGATGCTGATCCTGGGTTCCATCTCTTTTCTCCTTTCAGTGCTCAAGGTAGCCCTTCACATGGAGGGGGCAGTCTCAATCGTTAACCCATCGTAGGCGATCTCGTAACCGTGCTGGATGGCGTAGGCGGCCAGCTCGGGGTGGGCGGGATTGCCCTCGTGGGCGATGTGGGTCGCCAGGACGCGCCCACCCGCCTTGAGCAACCCCTCGGTACGGAAGCGCGCGGCGTGCGCCGCCACGTCCCGCGCGCTCAGGTGGTCACTGGTCGGCTCCGCCGGCCCGTAGGTGTGATCGAGGATGACCAGATCGAAGCGCCAGCCCTGCCGGCACAACGCTTCCCAGGTCGTTTCGGGCAGAGCGGCGGTGTCTGTGCCGTAGAAGAGGGCGCTTCCTTGCCGCGCGACGGCGTAGAGCAGCGGCTCCACCGTGGGATCGTGGTTCGCCGGAAAGGCGGAGACGCGGTACGGGCCGGCTTCCCAACACTGCAAGGCTTGGATGGGGTGGAGGCGCAGGTTCAGCTGCTCGCCTACGCCGGGATCGAGGAAGGAGGTGGGCGCAAAGTCGCGTTCGAGAGCCTTTGCCGTCGCGCGCAGCGTCTCCGTCGAGGCGTAGAAGTGAAGCAGCGGTGCGCCCACCACGCCGTAAGCGGGACTACGCGAGAGAAAGTGGGAGGGGTCGAGGTGATCGGCGTGGGCGTGGGTCTGCAAGCAGTAGCGGACGTGGGTGAGGGGCCGCCGGTGCTGCTGGGCGGCGACCATGACGTCGGGGCCGAGGTCGATAAGCAGCGCGTCGTCGATGAGGGCGGCAGAGCGCTTGCGCAGGCTCGGTCCGCCCAGCGCGCGGGCCGCGGCGCAGTGTCCGCAGCGACAGAAGGCCTCGGGGAAGGCATTGGCGGCGGAAGTACCCAGAAAGGTGATGCGCATAGGGCCTCCTCGACGCCTCCGGCTCACTCGCCGGGCGCGCCCACCTTCTGCTTCCGCTTGCCCACCTCCTCGACGTATTCGAGGGACTGGTGACAGAAGCAAATATTATCCTTTTCAGTCCGGTCAGCTATCATCTCCACAAGTCGATTGTACTTGATAGGGCGGTGCTGGCAAATACCCACCGCTTCACCCATCGCTCTTATGCCGCTCCAGCTCTTCAACGCACTCTGCGCTTGGTTGTAGGGAGCCGGCACAGAATAAGTAAAGCGTGAAAAGATTTCACATCATCCCTAGGGTCTCAATATGCACATACTAATTGCAAAGTTCTCTGAGAAATCAATAGTGAAGTATTGACAGGGTGTAGATTGTATGATACTATATGATTAATAATCCACATATGAATAAATATTCAGACAGGCGGAGTTGATACTACCATGTTTATCGATATAGGGACACTCCACAAGAAGGCACACGAGATCCGGCAGCGCAATCTGATCATGATCCATGAGGCAGGTGGGGGGCACACCGGCGGTGATCTCTCCTCTGCCGATATTCTGGCCGCCCTCTATCTCAACGGCGTGCTGAATGTTGATCCCCAGAATCCCCGTCATCCGGACCGCGACCGATTCTTCATGAGCAAGGGACACGGTTCAGGCTTGCTCTACACGACGCTCGCCTTTGCCGGCTTTTTTCCAGAGACGGAGCTTGCGACCTTCATGAAACCCCTTTCTCGCCTTAATGGACACCCTAGTGTCCACGTCCCCGGCGTTGAGGCGTGCACGGGGGCGTTAGGACATGGGCTGTCCATGGCGGTCGGGGCGGCGCTAGCGGCCAAGATGGACGGTGCTCCGTGGCGGACCTTTGTACTCGTAGGGGATGGTGAGCTCCAGGAAGGCAGTAACTGGGAGGCAGCTATGGCTGCGGCGCAGTATCAGCTGGATAACTTGACGCTTATTGTCGATCGCAATCGCTTTCAGATGGTGGATCGAACAGAACGTATCATTGGGCTCGAACCTCTGGCCGACAAGTGGCGCGCCTTTGGTTGGTCAGTGCAGGAGATCAACGGGCATGATCACGCCGAAATCATGCACACCCTCACTACCCTTCCCTTTGAGCTTGGAAGGCCCAACTGCGTGCTCGCCCACACCCACAAAGGGGAGGGCGTTTCGTTTATCAAGGACCGCGCCGGCTGGCATCACCGGGTACCAACGGAGGAGGAACTGAGCACTGCGTTGGAAGAACTGAGAGGTGCTGTTTGATGAGCAAGCTACACGATTGTCGCAATGCGTTTACCAACACTCTCGAGGACGTTGCACGAGGGAATGCGCGCGTTGTTGCGCTCTGTAACGATTCAGTGAGTTCGGCCAAGCTCTCCCGCTTTGCCGAGGCCTTCCCCGATCGGCTCTTTAATGTCGGGATCGCCGAGCAGAACATGGTGGGCATAGCATCGGGGATGGCCAACGGAGGCAAGATTCCCTTCGTGGCCGGCGCTGCCTGTTTCCTTACAGGGCGAGCGCTCGAGCAGATCAAGAACGACATTGCTTACACAGATGCCAACGTGAAGCTGTGCGGCGTGAGCACCGGGTTAGCCTACGGTCCTTTAGGAGGGACCCACCACTCCATAGAGGACATCGCGTGGCTGCGGGCGATCGCCAACATGACGATCATTGTGCCCGCCGATCCTGTAGAGACGGAGCAAGCTGTTCGAGCTGCGGCAGGCTTTGTTGGGCCGGTCTACCTGCGTCTTAGTCGCATGGGGGTGCCCATCGTCCACAGCGCGGACTACCGATTTGAGATTGGCAAGGCTGTGCGCTTGCGGGATGGGGATGACGTCACGTTGGCCGCCTGTGGCACGCTGGTTCCACGAGCGTTGGAGGCGGCCGTGATGCTGGCGGAGGAGGGCGTGCAGGCTCGCGTCTTGAACATCGCCACGGTCAAACCGATCGATCGTGAGGCGATCATTGAGGCAGCTGTCGAGACGGGAGGGGTCGTCACGGCGGAAGAGCACACCATCTACGGCGGGTTCGGTAGTGCCGTAGCCGAGGTCGTAGCGACGACCCATCCGGTGCCCATGCGCATCCTCGGTGTTCCGGGCGTCTTTGCCCCAACAGGGCCCTCCGAGTTCTTGTTCGAGCACTTCGGCCTCACACCACAGGGAATCTACAGTGCCGCACTCGATCTGGTGAGCTCGAGAGGCTCCTGATGAATGGAAATATCCTGGCGATAGATCAAGGGACGACGAACACCAAAGCCTTGGTCGTTGACGAATCGGGGACCATTCTGGCGCGGGCTTCGCGTCCGACTTCGATCAGCTACCCGCAGCCCGGCTGGGTGGAGCAAGATGCGCTGGAGGTGTGGCGCTGCACCCGCACGACAATTGCCGAGTGCCTGAGCGTGCTTGACGCGCCCGATCTCGCGGCTGTCGCCATCACCAACCAACGTGAGACGGCCCTGGTGTGGGAGCGAGAAACGGGGCAACCTGTCGGCCCGTGCGTCGTCTGGCAGTGTCGGCGCAGCGCGCCGTTCTGTAACCAACTCAAACTGCAAGGCCATGAGTCGTTCTTACGGGAGCGCACCGGGCTACAGGTTGATCCCATGTTCTCGGCCAGCAAATTTCACTGGATCCTCGAACAGACGGAAGATGGTTTCCGCCGTGCCGAACAGGGGGAGCTGTGCGCCGGTAACATGGATGCCTGGGTGCTGTGGAACTTGACGGGCGGAGCGGTTCACGCTACCGACCTGACAAATGCATCGCGGACTCAGCTGCTCAATCTCCATACGCTCGGGTGGGATGATGAGGCTTTGAACGCATTTGGCCTCCCAGCGGTTGCGTTGCCCGTGATCAAGCCGTCGAGCGCGATCTATGGAGAGACGGTGCCGCTGGATAATCTGCCCGGTGGCATTCCTATCGCGGCGATGATTGGTGACTCGCACGCGTCGCTCTACGGGCAGGCGGGCTTCAAACCCGGCAGTCTCAAGGCTACCTACGGGACCGGCTCCTCGTTGATGACGCCCGCCGCCCAGCCGATCATCTCCGAAAACGGCCTTTCGACCACCATTGCCTGGGCTCGGGAGAAAGTGACCTACGCCCTCGAAGGCAACATCTATGCCACGGGGGCTGCCGTTCAATGGATAGGGCGGCTGTTGGGGCTGGATGATCCGGGGGCGGGCGTTGAGAAGCTGGCGCGCACGGTGGCGGGTGCAGATGGCGTGTACTTTGTTCCCGCCTTGGTCGGGCTGGGTGCGCCGCATTGGAAGGAATCGGTGCGGGGCTTGATCATGGGCCTGACGAGCGGCACGGGAGTGGGGCAGCTGGCACGGGCCACGTTGGAATCCATCGCCTATCAGGTGCGCGACGTCTTCGACGTGATGCAAGCCGAATCCGGCGCGCCTCTCCAAACTCTATTAGCGGATGGCGGTGCGAGCCGCAATGATCTGCTGATGCAGTTCCAGGCGGATATCGTAAACTGCCCGGTACTCCGCAGCACCTCTACGGATATCTCCTCCCTCGGCGCGACCTTCTTGGCAGGGCTTGCGGTGGGGTTGTGGACCAGCGAGGCGGAGCTCGAGGAGCTGATCCCGCCGCGCGATCGCTTCGAGCCGCAGATGTCCCCCCGGCAACGGGAAGCGCTCTATGCGGGGTGGTTGGAGGCTGTCGCCCGCACGACTTTCGACCCCACTTCGTAATCCCTACTGGTAGGAGGAATAATGGCGCGTATTGATGAACTACGGTTGATGACCAAAGTGGCCCGCCTCTATCACGAACAGGGTCTGCGGCAGACGGAGATTGCGGAAAGCCAGAATCTTTCTCAGTCCACTGTCTCCCGGCTGCTCAAGCGCGCGGAACAGGAGCAGATCGTGCGGGTCACGGTGAGTGTGCCGCACGGAGTGTATACGGATCTGGAAGAGGCGCTTGTCGGCACCTTCGGTCTTCGTGACGCGGTCGTGGCCGATTGCGTCCGAGAGGACGATGATGAGAGCGTCGCGCGTGACATCGGCAGAGCCGCTGCCTACTATCTCGAGACGACCCTCACTCCAGGGGAATGTATCGGCGTCTCCTCTTGGAGCAGTACGATTCTAGCCATGGTAGAGGTCATGCACCAGATCCCCCGCCCCGTTGATGCCCGGGTGATCCAGATTCTAGGGGGCGCTGGCGAACCGCAGGCCAAGGTCCACGCGGCTTACCTGGCCAGTCGGTTGGGGGAACTGGTGCGCGGGGAAGTGACCTTCCTGCCCGCTCCCGGGCTGGTTGACTCAGCGGATGTGCGCCAAATCCTTTTGAACGACTCGTCGATCCGTGAGGTGATACAGTCGTTCGACCAGATAACGCTGGCGCTTGTAGGTATCGGTGCGGTCAAACCTTCGCCTTTGCTGGCCAGCAGCGGCAATATCTTTGCGACCGAGGAGTTGGATATGCTCCGCGAGAATGGAGCCGTAGGCGATATCCTCTACCGCTTCTTTGACGGTGACGGCAAGGTCGTACAGACTCCGCTTGCCGATCGAGTGACGGGGATGGATTTTGATCAGTTACGACGGGTTAACCGTGTCATTGGGATTGCCGGCGGGACGCGTAAGTTTGCTGCAATCCGTGGCGCTTTGAAAGGAGGATTGATTAACACACTGATTACCGATCGCTTCACCGCCGAACGACTTGTTCAGACGTAGGAGTATAGCGAGTTTTCTCTCAACTCTAGCGAGGATGGAAACATGAGACTTAAAGTATCATCATTCATCATTGCGGTGGCCATACTTGTTTTATTATATCTCGTGGGACTTCACGGTTTCACCGTGATCAGTATCGAGGAATTCGAAGATACCGTTCAAAGTGAAGCGTTCGATCCCGTCACTTATGTAGACGGGATATGGGAATCCAGACTATTACCGACTTTTGAGGAGCAAGCGGTAGACCTCTCAAGAATTCTCTCCGAAATGGAACCGGATGCCAGCGGGGTAGTTCCAAAGGAGGATCTGGTTCAGATTGCCCACCAGTATGGGTTACTCACCGATGGTGAGGCGCACGTTTATCGGGTGAAAGGGAACGGCAGAATCATAAGTGTTAATGCCGACACCAGTTTAGGGACAGCAGAAGTCGACCTCGATGGCTATGATGGCCCCATCAAGGTGCTACTCTACATTGGCACTCGCATCCCCAGTGATAATACCTCGGTACGTGACTCGGTTGGTTTCATCACTTTTGGTGATTTCAGGGAGCAGACTGAGTATGGGAAAGCGGCAACCGAGATCAACAAACGTGTTCTTACCGCCGTGCTCGGCGACATCGATAGGGAAAACCTGGCCGGGCGGACCATTTCATTCAATGGTGCTTTCACTATTCGCACGTTCAATTTGCTTACGATTGACGTGAGCGAGATCAGTGTGGTGCCCGTCAAATTTGAGCTGGGAGAATGACGATGTCCTATCTTGCGTCGCGTGCGGGTCCCGAAGCTAGTGCTCCCGAGGATATCATTCTGACGGCCGAAAACATTACCCAGGTTTATCCGGGGACGGTGGCGTTGGATGGTGTTTCGTTCCACGTCCGTAAAGGCAAGGTCAATGTGCTCATTGGCGAAAACGGCGCGGGCAAATCCACCTTGATGAAAATTCTGGCCGGGGTGCAGCGGCCTACCAGCGGAAAGATTCTGCTTGACGGCGCCGAGATTCATCCGCGTTCCCCACTCGAGGCCACCCGTTTAGGCATCGGGATGATTTTCCAGGAATTGAATTTGTGTGACAACCTGAGCGTGGTGGACAATATCTTCCTCGCGCGCGAAGCGACCCAGAGGAGCGGTTTGATCGCGCGTAAGGCTCAGACAGAGCGGGCCAACGAACTGCTGCGCAAGCTCGAGCAAAAAATTGACCCGGATGAGCTTTTGGGCAACTTACGGATTGGGGAGCAACAGATTGTGGAGATCGCCAAGGCGCTGGCCCAAGATGTGCGTATTCTGATTATGGATGAGCCGACTTCGGCGCTTAGCGCGGTTGAAGTGGAAGTGTTGTTTCGGGTCATTCAGGAACTCAAATCTCACGGGGTGTCCATCATTTACATTTCGCACAAGCTGGAGGAACTCATGCAAATCGGCGACTACGTCACTGTCTTGCGGGATGGCCGCAAAGTCGCTGAAGAGGAAGTCAAGAATGTGAGCCTTAGTTGGATGATCGAGAACATGGTAGGACGCAACCCCGCCACCTTGTTCACCCGCGAGGAACGCCCACTAGGGGGCGTGCTGCTCAAGGCGGAAAATCTGACTTTACCGCGCGCCGGCGGCGGGTATCTGCTCGATCACGTCTCATTCGAACTGCGCGAGGGCGAGGTGCTGGGGTTTTACGGGCTGATGGGCGCCGGACGCTCCGATTTGGTGGAGTGTTTGGCGGGAGCGCGTCCGCAGGCAACCGGGAGCCTCTGGTTGGACGGCCAACCGGTAACCGCGACCACTGTTTTGGAGCGCATCCAGGCCGGATTTGTGCTTGTTCCAGAAGACCGGCAACACGACAGCCTGGTGCAAACGCTTTCGGTGATGGACAACATGCTGCTGGCCAGCCTGAGGGAATATCTCAGAGGGATCTTTCTGACCCCCGCGCGAGAAAAATCGGCCACCGACGCTCAGATCAAGGACTTGTCTATCCGCGTGGCGAATTCACAGCAACTGATTACGGCGCTCAGTGGCGGCAATCAACAGAAAGTCGTGGTCGCCAAGGGCTTGTTGACCCATCCGAGAGTGCTGCTGCTCGACGAACCCACGCGCGGCATTGACGTCGGCGCGAAGTCGGAAATTTTCGCCATCGTCAATCGCCTGGCAGCGCAGCAATACGGGGTGATTTTCGTTTCATCGGAATTGAAAGAGGTGCTGGCAATGTCCGACCGTATTCTGGTTATGTCGAAGGGAAAAATCACGGGAGAATTTACGCATCAAGAGGCCACTGAAGAAAAACTGGTCGCAGCTTCGGCCGTCGGTCACGGCCCATCAAACGGAGGCAATCATTATGGCTCAGGTAATTAACTCGATACTGGCACAGAAACGCCGTATAACCAAAACTGACGTACAGCAGTTCCTGTTACGTGGTAGGGCTTTTATTGCCTTGATTATTGTGACGGCTGTGTTCAACTACTTGGTGCCGAGATTCCTGGCCCCAACCAACCTCGTGCTCTTGTCGAAGCACGTAGCGATCAATGCGCTGTTGGCGATTGGCATGACCTTTGTCATCCTCACGGCGGGCATCGACCTATCGGTGGGTTCGATTGCGGGAATGGTTGCGATGATCGCGGGCGGGATGATCAGAGAGGGCCTCATTGTGCCGCGACTCGGCATCATCATCTATCCCCATACCTGGATGGTTATCCTGCTCTCGCTTATGTTGGGCACCCTGGCGGGCGCCCTCAGCGGTTACGTCATCACCCGTTTCAACGTCGCCCCCTTTATTGCCACTCTGGGGATGTTCTACGTGGCCCGTGGTATTGCCGGCTTGCGGAACAATGGCTACACCTTTCCCAACCTGGTCGGACGACCCGAGTATGGTAATACCGGGTTCGAGATCCTAGGGGCGGACAGGCTCTTGGGACTGAACTACTCCATCTGGCTGATGGTAATCTTGGCCGTAGTGGCTTTCATCGTGACCAAGCGCACGCCGTTCGGCCGCCACGTGTATGCTATTGGTGGAAATGAGCGCGCGGCCGAACTGTCGGGCGTGCGCGTCTCCCGCACCAAGGTTATGGTCTACAGCATCAGCGGATTCTGTTCGGCCTTGGTCGGGTTGATTATCGCTTCGCAATTGGTGGCTGCGCATCCACTGATCGGGGACGCCTTTGAGTTGAACGCTATTGCCGCCGTGGTGCTGGGCGGCACTTCTCTGGCCGGCGGACGCGGTGGTATGGGGGGCACCATTATTGGCGCTTTCACCATCGGTGTGATGCAGGATGGCATGGTGATGTTGGGCGTTTCGTCGTTCTGGCAGAAGGTGATCAAAGGCGCGGTCATTGTACTGGCCGTGATCATCGATCAGGTTCAGGCGCGCATGCAGGAACGGATCGCGCTTCAGAAGCAGCAGGAAATGCAACACGCATAACCGAAAACCCTCGAGGAGGGGGCTATTGAAAGGAGTCTCTATCGAACACAAGCCCAAAAACCAGTGGAACTCGATTGTTTGAATGTGAACTTACCTATTCTTAAGGAGGAGAAGCATGTCTACCAAAAGAGTTATTGTTTTTGTCAGTCTGCTCGTCGTCGTGGGTATGTTACTCGTCGCCTGCGGCTCGACCACACCAGCAGTGGAAGTGCCTGCAGTTGAGCCGGAGGAAAGTGGTGGCTTGATCTGCGTGATCGTGCCGGGGGTGGAGAATCCCTTCTTTGGGACGATGCAGGAGATTGCGGCGGCAAAGGCAGAGGAGCTCGGTTACGAGACGCTGCGGCTGGTGCACGACGATGATGCCAACAAGCAACTGGAGCTCTTCGAGACCTGCATCGCCCGGGGCGCGGTGGCCATCATTCTGGACAACGCGGGGGCCGACGCCAGTATTGCGGCGATCCAGAAGGCCAAGGATGCCGGCATTCCCTCCTTCCTCGTGGACCGCGAGATCAATGAGGAAGGTGTGGCGGTGTCCCAGATCGTCTCCAACAACTACCAGGGAGCGACAATTCTGGCCGAAGAGTTCGCGCGGCTGATGGGCGAAGAAGGCACGTACATCGAGTTGACCGGGCGTGATACCGACACCAACGCTCACGTCCGCTCACAGGGCTACCACGACGTGCTGGATGCGCTGCCGGGTATGGAGATGGTGGCGCAGCAGACGGCCAATTGGAGCCAGACGGAAGCCTTCGATGTGATGGAGAGCCTGCTCCAGGCTCATCCGAACGTCAAGGGCGTGATCTGCGGTAACGACACCATGGCCTTGGGCGCCCAGGCCGCGCTGGATGCTGCTGGCAAGGGCGATGTGATCGTCGTGGGCTTCGATGGCTCGGATGACGTGAACGAGTCCATCCTCGCCGGCAAGATCGACGCGGGCGCGTTGCAGCCTGTGGCGGAGATGGCGATCCAGGCCGCGATCCAGGCTGACCAGTACATCCGCACCGGCAGCACCGGGAAGCCCGAGAAGCAATCCATCGACATGGTCCTGCTCACCCCCGAAAATGCCTGTCACTACAAGAGCTTTGCGCCCACCGGCTCGACGGAACCCTGCACGCCCGCAACGGCTGACACAGGGGAGGAAGGCGGTGGCTTGATCTGCGTGATCGTGCCGGGGGTGGAGAACCCCTTCTTTGGGACGATGCAGGAGATTGCGGCAGCAAAGGCAGAGGAGCTCGGTTAC